>ERZ808240.207-NODE-207-length-80431-cov-6.071427_pt1 | contig 80431 bp, 78 predicted proteins | sample MGYA00521084_ERZ808240 | MGnify/ENA primary metagenome ERZ808240 (study PRJEB31516, sample SAMN03275571) | gut metagenome | biome: mammalia-associated habitat; material: feces | host: Papio cynocephalus | place: Kenya | collected 2012-08-06 ...
AAAGATCAATCAGTTTGAAGGTCCGCTTGACCTGCTGCTGCATCTGATCGATAAGAACAAATTTAATATATTTGATATTCCAATCGTCGAGATTACCGAGCAGTATCTGGATTACCTGAATCGTATGCAGGAGGAAAATCTGGACGTGATGAGTGAATTTCTCGTGATGGCAGCGACATTGATTTCGATTAAGGCGAAGATGTTACTGCCACGCGAGGAGAAGGAAGAGGAAGAAGAGGAGGATCCGCGTGCCGAGCTTGTGCGTCGTCTGTTGGAATACAAGATGTACAAATACGCATCGCTCGAGCTGAAGGATATGAACCTCGATGCCGGAAGGAACTACTATAAGCCGGCGACGATTCCGAAGGAAGTTCTTGAATACAAAGAGGAGATTGATCCGGCAGAGGTGGTCGGAGATGTGACGCTTGCGAAGTTAAATGAGATATTTACCCAGGTGATGATGCGGACCGTCGACCGTGTCGATCCGGTGCGTAGTAAATTCGGAACGATCGAGAAGGACGAAGTGCGGATCGAGGATAAGATGGAGGATATCCGGTCGAGCATCCGTGGGCTGAAGGGCATCAACTTCAAGACACTGCTGGAGATACAGGCGACGAAGATCAATATCATCGTAACCTTTATGGCAATCTTAGAGCTGATGAAGGTCGGCGATATCACGATCCGGCAGGATGAGCTGTTTGGAGATATCATCATTGATTCGCTGGAAGCATAGAGACAAAGAGATGGAAAGTGAGAGGAAGATACATAGATGGAAGAAAGCGTAAAAAAGACAGAGGCTGCCATTGAGGCAATCCTTTTTTCCATGGGCGATGCAGTTGAGCTGAAGGATCTGGCAGATGTGCTGCAGATAGACGGAAAGACGGTACAGAAGATTCTGGACGATATGATGGTGCGTTACGAGGACGAGGATCGCGGCATTAAGATTGTGAAGCTGGAGAATGCATACCAGCTTTGTACGAAAAATGAATATTATGATATTTTATCCAGTCTGGTGAATATCCCCAAGAAACATAGTCTGACGGATTCCCTGATGGAGACACTTTCCATCGTGGCATACAAACAGCCCGTCACAAGACAGGAGATCGAAGCAATCCGTGGTGTATCATGCGTGCATGCGATCAATCGTCTGGTGGAATACAATCTGATTACAGAAGTAGGAAGACTGGATGCGGTCGGTCGACCAATCCTGTTTGGTACAACCGAGGATTTCTTAAGATGTTTTGGTGTTTCTTCGATGGACGAGCTTCCATCTATCACACCGGACAAGATCGAACGATTCCGTCAGGAGGCAATGGACGAAGTAAATATCAAGGTAGAAGTATAAAGTAAAGAATGATAGAAAAATGGGTATCTGCTTGCAGATACCCATTTATAATATACTGTCGATGTTGATGTCAGGCTGCTTCGATAGGTCGATAAAATGATTCTTTGTTTTTACCATCGGTTTGGAGAGACGGACTTTATTGATAAAGACGATGTCACCTTCTTCACCGTTGCTTAAACGGACTTTACAATTCATGTAGCTGTTTACCACGTGCTCTAAGAAAGTAAGCAGGTATTTTGGATTGTATTTTTTCAGCCCATCTTCCTCAAACATGTTGATGACCTTAAATGGACTGATTGGTCCGCGGTAGACACGTTTTGCCGTCATAGCCTCGTAGATATCCGCAATCGTGACGATCTGTGCACACCAGTCGATCTGATTGCCTTTTAATCCGATCGGGTAGCCGGAGCCGTCGCATTTTTCGTGATGCATCAGGGCGGCATATTGGATATGCGGATCGAGCTTGTTCTTCTGCAATAACTGATATCCCTTGACCGGATGGGTTTTGATGATGTCAAACTCATCCTTCGTGAGCTTGCCCGGCTTTTTCAGGATTGCATCCGGAATCAGCAGCTTGCCGATATCGTGAAATAGTCCACAGGCAGTGATAAGCTTCTTGTCCTCCTCGGACAGCCCCAGCCAGTCAGCAAAAATATTGCAGATAAGAGCTACATTCAACGAATGGTTAAATGTAGAATCATCATAATTTTTCATGGTTGAAAGCATCGTGAAAATGCTGAGCGGCGAATCATTTAATGCTTTCATGGTAGTCATTGTATTTTGAATCATCATATCGACGTCGATCGGGGCATTCTTGTAGACAATATCATTTAAATGACTTCCCATCTCGGAGATACTTTTCTCGTATCGGTGGACAAACTTTTTGTATTGTGGTTTTTCTTTGATTTTTTCTTCATCTAAGGCAAGGGACAAGTCGTTTTCCGGTTCCTTTCCGACCGGTTCTTCCAGATCGGAGACGTCAATAAACACAACATCATTGACAGAAAGCATCTGGATGATGCTCTTCGTAAGCACCGTATCCTTTGGTACGATCAGCCTGCCGCTGTTGGAATAGGTGTCGGTCAGTGTGACCATACCTTCCTCTAATTCCGATGTAAAAAGTGTTGCCATACGCGTCATCCTTCGTTGAAAATTCTTCTACTTATTTTACAGGATTTCGGAAGCGATTTCAATTAGAAAGTCTAACTCGTCACAATTATCCATATAATGGAGTAGATGTCTGCGAAACGAGATAAGAAAGGAACAGCATGAAGAATTATATTGTATATCTAATGGTTATGATCGTTATGATCTGTGCATGCCCGGTTCCGTCCTGTGCGGCGGAGGAGCCAAAGCTGTACGCGAAGGCGGCAGTGTTGATGGATGGAGATACCGGGCGGGTATTATATGGAAAGGCATCAGACGAGGTGCTGCCGATGGCGAGTACGACGAAGATTATGACGTTGATTCTGGCACTGGAATATGGGACACCGGACGATATCGTGACTGTGAGCAGCTACGCGGCGAAAATGCCGGATGTAAAGCTTGGACTGCACGCCGGGGAGGACTACCGGCTTTCGGATCTTTTATATTCGATGATGCTGGAGAGCCACAATGACAGTGCCTGTGCGGTCGCAGAGCGTGTCGGCGGCAGCGTGCAGGGATTTGCTGCGATGATGAATCAGAAAGCGGCAGAAATCGGACTGACCTCGACATATTTTATCACGCCGAACGGACTGGATGCCGAGGATGCAGCCGGTGTGCACAGTACAACGGCGGAAGATCTGGCAAAGCTGATGCGGTACTGTGTATTCGTCTCCGAAGAAAAGGAGAAGTTTCAGGAGATCTGCCAGACACGGCAGTACACATTTACAAGCTGTGACGGAACACGGCAGTTTACCGTCTATAATAAGAATGCCCTGCTTAATCAGATGGATGGCGTGCTCGCAGGGAAGACCGGATTCACCGGAAATGCCGGGTATTGCTATGTATGTGCCGTGACCGTGCATGGAAAACATTTTATTGTGGCGCTGCTTGCATGTGGCTGGCCGCACAACAAGCATTACAAATGGGCGGATACAAAGGCCTTGCTTGCATATGGAGATGCAAATTATGAATACCGGGAGATCGGGCTTACCGGGACGCAGGTTCCGGCAGTTCCGGTCGCAGATGGCCTGGAAGCGGCCGTTGCCGGTACATGTGAGGGGAAGTTTACCGTTCTGCTTTCTGACACGGAAACGGTACAGCAGCGGTTCATCCCGGAAAGCGGACTGACCGCACCGGTTGCACGGGGAGACACGATCGGCTCTCTGCTGATATCTATCGGGGACACCCGGCTTGCCGGATATCCGGTGTATGCGGCAGAAACTGTAGACAAAAAGGATTTTTCTTATTATATTGGAACCGTATTCGATGCATTTTTTTATTGAGAAGCAAGAGACCTTTCCTGATAGGCATGCATATAATAGAGTATCGTAAGGAGGATGTGGCAGAGTATGCGAGATATCATTGTTTTTGGACACGATCCACGCATGGAGAGTGTCGCCGGATATTTTTATCATCTTGGATATGATGTATATGAGAACCCGGAAGAACCGGTTGCGGATGCATGTGTGATCACCGCACCCAAGCTTTCGGAGGCAGAGGAGGACGCGTTATGTGCGTACGTGACGGACGATCAGATCGTATATCACGGACTGCTGTCGGCGGCATGCCTGCAGAAACTGCAGGAAAACGGCATCACCTGTAAGCCATATCTGCAGTTAGAAAAGCTGGTGACGGAGAATGCACAGCTTACCGCACAGGGAATCCTGTCGATCGCCGGAAGAGATGCCGTGCTCTTGGAAAGTCACTGCCTTGTACTTGGATATGGGCATTGCGGAAAAGCAATCGCGGATGCGCTCTTAAAAGCCGGAGCACATGTGGATGTTGCAGTCAGACGGAGGGAACTGAAAGCCGAGATCGAGCAGCATGCATGTGGATACCTGAATCTTTCGCAGTGGGATCGATACGCCTATGACAAATACAGCTATGTGTTCAACACGATACCAGCGATGGTACTCGACGCCGGGCATCTGCAATGGTTTTCCCCGTCAATTCTCATCTATGATATTGCGTCAAGTCCGGGTGGTACGGATTTTGCGTATTGTAAGGCGCGCGGCATCCGGGCAGATATCTATCCGGGTATCCCCGGAAAGCTGTATCCAAAGGAAGCAGGACGCGTGATTGCTTCCGGCATCTACGAGCATGCGCTCGCCACGGAGACTCCTTCGGACTAACAAAAAGGAGCCATAAGGTATGCGGTCAGACTGTCATCTGGGATTTGCGATTACCGGATCATTTTGTACGTTCGAAAAGATAAAAAAACAGATAGAGCTTCTACGGGATGAGGCGGCGAGTATCACGCCGATTTTTTCACAGCATGCCTATGAACTGGATACGCGGTTTGCAGAGGCGAAGTCCTTTGTGAAAGAGATCGAGACAATCACAGGAAAAAGCGCGATTCACACGATACAGGGCGCAGAACCGGTCGGACCGAAGAAGCTGTTCGATGCCCTTGTGATCGCACCCTGCACGGGAAACACAGCAGCAAAGCTTGCAAATGGAATCACGGATACTCCGGTTTTGATGGCGGCGAAGTCGCACTTTCGGAACGGGCGTCCCGTGATCATTGCTATTTCCACGAACGATGCGCTTGGCATCAATCTGCAGAACATCGGAAAGCTCATGGTGATGAAGCATATCTATTTCGTTCCGTTTGGACAGGACGACGCGGAGAAGAAACCGAATTCCTGTGTGGCGGATATGACAAAGATTGCAGAGACGGTAGAATATGCACTGGCAAAGGAGCAGATCCAGCCGGTATTATTATAAAAAAATGGTCGATTTTGAACCGTTCGTCAAAGAAAAATGCATTTCGTCCCAGAAGGGTTGTCACAACAAGTAAAATATGTTACAAAAAAGCATGTTACTATCAGAGTAGCATGTTTTTTTGTTATGGAGACAAGGAATATGCATGCATTTATGCATTGCATTCGATCATCATGCAGAAATGATGATTATATTTAACAGAGATAAGAAAGAGAGGGATCATATGCGAAAAAGAGAGGGAATGAAAAAACGAAGATCAAGGATACTGGCATGGCTGCTGGCGTGCTTTATGGTGCTGTCTGTGATACAGGGGACAGGCTGGGGCAGTCTCACCGTGCAGGCAGAGGAAGAAGTGAACAGACTTGTAGATCTTGAAATAGAGGGTGACTGGGTTATAAATGATGGAACAGTAAAGAAGACGGAGGGGACTGGATGGAGCTATGATGCGGATACAAATGCCCTTACCCTGACGAATGCAAATTTAAAATATATTGGATATGATGGTGGAACTTTGAATTTGCAAATCAATGGCGAAAATACTATAAGTACCATTGATGCAAAAAAGAATAGCCTTTATATTACTGGTACTAAAAAGGATAAATTGAATGGTAATTCATTTACGCACATAGTTTTTTTTACTGTAGAGAATATTGAGGTAAATGTTTCAGAATATACTGTAGCAAATATTATAAAATTAAAAGATGTAAATTTAAGTTCTAATAATATAAGTGTAAAAACGTTTAGTTGCTCAGGATGTCTGATAAAAGCAACAGAATATTTAGGTATAGAAGAATTGTTTGATTGCTCAGATAGCGAATTTATATCAGCTGAGACGATATATGGTGATGAGGCAACAAAAAAATATACGAATTCCATTGAGGTAGATAATAGCAACAATATTATGAGAATCTATGGAGCGGCGACCTTATGCCAGAATCTGACGATTCCAAGTAATTACACTATTTGGTTTGCGGAAGGTGCAAGCATTACGAATCTGGATAAGCTTACTGTAAATGAAGGTGCAAATATTTATGTAAATTATAGAGTGAATGAGGATGGTTTCGATGATTATGATGTACATGAGCATAACACCGATGGTGGCGTTACCTGCGAATGGAAGGACGCAGATACACATGTGAAAAAGAGTGTTTGTAAGGATTGCCCGGTTGCATATATAGCAGAAACTGAACCAGAATCTCATCACTATAATGAACAGGGCTTTTGTACAGAATGTGATGCTTACCAGCCGGCAGTGCTTACGACAGACCAGTATGATATCAACGGAGATAACAGTAAGGATAATGTATACGAAATCAGCAATGCCGGTCAGCTTTACTGGTTTGCGGGGCTTGTAAATGGTACACTTCCATGCGTAGATCAGAATACGTCCGCAAATGCAGTCCTGACAAATGATATCACAGTCAATGAAAATGTTTTGGTAGGTGGAAAACTTGCAGATGATCCAAGTGAATTCCGAAACTGGACACCGATAGCAGACAATCTAATAATAGATGGTACTCAATATGGATATAACGGAATATTTGATGGGCAAAATCATAGTATCAGTGGTATATATTGCGATAGTCCATATAGAAAAGGTAGTGAATGTGGATTTTTTGTGTATATAGATCTTAAATCTATAGTGAGAGATTTCTCTGTGAAGGATAGTTATATTACAAGTGATGCTTGTAATATGTTAGGAGGAATTACTGGTCTAAATAACGGGAAGATCCAAGGCTGTTCTTTTGATGGATTAATAACTGGTAATTCCTACATCGGAGGAATATGCGGAAGAAATGAACGTTATGGCAATATTACAGAATGCTATAATTATGGGGAGCTTATAGCTGCCACAGAAGGTGGTGTAACTGTAGCTGGCGGTATATGTGCTGAGAACCATTCAACAGTTACAAAGAGTGGGAATTATGGAAATGTCAAAGCGGATCAGTCTGTAGGTGGTATAACAGGAGATAATGGCGGCAGTATTGTAGATTGTTATAATCAAGGAAATGTCAATATGTCATCAGGTGGCTATTGGGTTGGTGGAATATGTGGATGCATGGATGATGCATCCATTACGAATGGTTACAATGTAGGGAATGTAACAGGAAGTGGGGAGCGAGGAGAAATTTATGGGTACCTACAAGGAAATAATATAGTAACGAATTGTTATTATTTGTCTGATACAGAAATTGATGATAACAAGGATATGGCTGGCAAGACAAAGGAACAGTCTGCAAGTGGTAAGGTTGCCTATCTCTTACAGGAAAAGTGTAAGGATGCAGTCTGGGGACAGACACTTTCCGAAGAAGGCTGAGAGCCATATCCGGTTCTTGATGGCAAAAAGGTTTACCAGAACATATCCTATGATAGCTGTGTCGAGGATAAGAATAAGATTGTCTATACCTATTCAAATGAGGCAAAGAAGACAACGACATTAGGACATGATTATGTGGTGTCTGAGAAAAAATCGGAGGATGGTACAAGCGTAACGCTGACAGTTGCCTGTCAGAGAGAGGGCTGCACAGAGCAGACTGACAAGCACGGGGGAACTGTGACATTGACTGTACCAGATTCTCTTACCTATGATGGAACTGAAAAGGAAGTAACTGTGAGACAGTCACCGGAGGATGCGTTTGATTCGGTAAAAGTAAGCTATGAGTATGCTTGGGATGGTGATTCCGCATATGACAAGCCGGTTTATGCTGGCGATTATACAGCGACTGTGACGGTTCGATTAGGCGAGGAAGAGGCAAGTGCTTCGATTGATTATACGATACAGAAAGCAAAGCTTTCGGTTGTGAATGCGGAAGCAGCTGAAAAAACATATGATGGTACGACAAAGGTACAGATCACGAATGTATTATTAGACGGCGCATTAAAAAACGATGAGGTTGAAGTTGATACAACCGATCTGTATGGCGATCTTTCCGACAAGAATGCCGGTACATATTCAGAGATTACACTGCCAGAAATGGAATTGGTTGGAGCTGAAGCGGATAATTACGAACTGATCCATCCGACCAATCCGGTAGAATTAGCTACGGATGTGACAATTGACAAGGCATCTATGAACTTAGAGGATGTATTTTTGACAAGTGTTTATACAGGTCAGAAGCTGCGGGTCGATCTGGATGCGCTGCTGCCAGCGGATTGCGGAGCGATTACATATGGCAATGCAAAGTGCACTGGAGTTATTAGTTATGAGGGAAAACCAGTCATTTCGGACGATGATTTCCTGACATTTGTTACCAAGAGTGGCAATATTGAAGATGCCGGAAGAATTGCAATCGATGTATCCACAACCAATTATACGGATAATACGATAATTATAGATATCGAATTAGTTGAGAAAATTCCGGTATGCGTTAAAGATGGATATGCGGTTTCGGTGAAGAACGCATCGCTTACATACGGACAGACCCTTTCCATTCTGAAATTTGAGGATGTTGTGTTTGAAAATGAAGAAGGAAATGTTGTAAAAGGAACACTTACATGGAAGAATCCAGATAAAGTACCAGAATATGGAACCCATAGTGAGGAATGGATATTTACACCAGAAGATTCAATTTATGGTACAGCAGAGGGTACGATATCCGTCAGCGTGGAGAAGGCAATGCCGGAAGTAACAGAGCTTCCAACGGTAACGGATCGTGTGTATCATCCGGGAACCAAGTTGGAGAACAGTGATTTGATCGGCGGAAAGGTGCTTCATGTAGATGGTACAGAAATGCCTGGTAGCTGGTGGGTAATTGACAAGAGCGTTTTGACGGTGGATAAGCAGGAATATCAGGTACGATTCCAGCCGTCAGATCTGATGGATAAGACCAATTATATTTATCCAGACAGAATGATCACTGTAAATGTTACAAAGGCAACGCCATATATCACAGAGATTCCGACCGCAGAAACGCTTACTTATGGAGAGACCTTGAAGGATGTTGCACTGACAGGCGGAAAAGTACAGTACAGCGCGGATGAGGCAATTGAAGTGGCTGGAATCTTTACATGGAAGCTTGCAGATACGAAACCAACCGTTGCAGACAGTGACAGCACGAATTATATCGTTGTGTTTACACCGGATGACAGTGTGAATTACGCGACTGTTGAAACACAGGTTTGTGTAACTGTACAGAAAGCGCCAAAGGTTCCAAATATGCCAGAGGCATCTATGGATGTAGATTATACGAAGACTACAGTTGGTTCAGTGTCACTTCCGACAGGCTGGAAGTTTGAGAATACGAAGTTGGATACTGCGCTGGAGATCGACAAGCCAGTGACAGTCACAGCAAACTATGTTGGCGAAGATGCAGGCAACTACGAGGTAGAAAGTGTAGAAATCACACTGACACGGAAGGCATGCACACATTCATCGACCAAGTGGATCGTCGATAAAGAAGCGACCGTTGATGCAGAGGGAAGCAGACACAAGGAATGTACGGTCTGCAAGACAGTTCTTGCGACAGAGACGATTGCAAAACTTGAAGCACCAACACCGGATGTGAGCATCCGCTATACCACACATGTACAGACCTACGGCTGGCAGGGCTGGAAGTACAACGGACAGATGAGTGGAACTTCTGGACAGGCGAAGCGGCTCGAAGGAATCAATATCAAATTAACAAACAAGCCATACAGCGGAAGCATTGTCTACACAACGCATGTACAGACCTATGGCTGGCAGGGCAATGAGAACAATCCAGACACATGGTTCCGTGACGGCGCGATGGCAGGAACTTCTGGACAGGCAAAACGGCTCGAAGCAATCCGTATCGCACTAACTGGCGAGATGGCAGAGCATTACGACGTGTACTACCGTGTCCATGCACAGTCTTACGGCTGGCTTGGCTGGACGAAGAATGGCGAAGCTGCCGGAACAGCAGGACTTGCAAAGCGACTCGAAGGAATCCAGATCGTGCTTGTACCGAAGGACGGTAAAGCACCAGCGAATAACTATGGCGGTGTCGTGACGACGAACAGACAAGCGTATATAAAGAAATAACATTTTTACACCCGATAAGGTATAATTCAGAAGAAAAACACACAGAATATACCTTATCGGGTGTATTTTATATATAAAACATTGCATTTATACCCGATAAGGTGTAAAATGTACAAAAATGACAGGTGGTGATCGTATGAATCAGATTGCAGAATTTATAAAAAAGAATCGTAAAGCAGCGGGACTGACGCAGGAGCAATTTGCCATGCGGGCGGGGCTTGGCTTGCGTTTTGTACGTGAACTGGAGCAGGGAAAAGAAACAGTGCGCATGGACAAGGTAAACATCGCACTTGGAATGTTCGGGATGGAGGCAGTTCCGGGAAGGCAGGTTGATTAGGCATGGATACGATTTTTCGAACGGCATATGTATATGTGCGGAATGTATTTGCGGGAACACTGTTGGAAACAGACGAGGGATATTCATTTTCCTACGATCAGACATATCTGAAAGATGCGCAAGCAAGTGCTGTATCGTTGACATTGCCTTTGACGGACAAGGTGTATGAGTCGAAAACGATGTTTCCTTTTTTTGATGGATTGATTCCAGAGGGCTGGCTGCTGGGCGTTGTAAGCAGGAATTGGAAGATTGATGTTAAAGATCGGTTTGGACTTTTGCTGGTTGCCTGTAAGGATGCAATCGGAAATGTCAGCATAAGGGAGGAACGTGTATGAATTGTCTATGCTGTGGAAAACCATTGAAGAAGGAAACGAAATCGGGTTGGCATGCATCATGTATAAAGCATTTTTTTGGCACGGATATGATACCGGAAATAGATATCAAAGAACAGACGTTGATGACGATTGCGGTGGAATCAATTCAAAAAGGTTTTACGGTTCCGGGGGTACAAAAGAAATTATCGCTGCATTTGCTGTCAGAAAAAAATAAGCCGCGTCTCACACTTGTGAATTATCCGACGGGGTATATCCTGAAACCACAGGTGGAGCAGTTCGAAGCATTGCCAGAGGCGGAACAACTGGTTATGACAATGGCAGATACAATCGGGATTGCAACGGTTCCGCATGCCTTGATGAAGGGAGATGGAGATCTGGCATATATAACGCGACGCGTTGACCGGGTGCCGGATGGTGAATATATGAAGATGCTTGCGATGGAAGACTTCTGTCAGCTTGATCTGCGTCTGACACAGGACAAATACAAAGGTTCTTATGAGCGATGTGCGAAAATAATAGAACGGTACTCTTGTCGAAAAGGCTTGGATATGGCGGAATTATTTATGAGACTGGTTTTTTGCTTTGTGGTTGGAAATTCGGATATGCATTTGAAGAATTTCTCGTTGCTTGAAACTGGAGAGGGCACTGGCACATACAGTTTGTCACCTGCGTATGATCTGCTTCCGGTGAATGTAATCATGCCGGAGGATAAGGAACAGTTTGCACTGGCGATGAATGGAAAGAAACGGAATCTTCATAGAAAGGACTTTTTGGTTTATGCAGATGTATGTGGAATATCCAGAGTGTCCGCAGAGAAGATGCTGGATGCGGTGATAGAGCAACGTGAGAGGTTTGTTGCAATGTGCGAAGCGTCGTTGCTTCCGAAACATCTAAAAGAGCGGTTTGAGAAGCTGATACAGGAACGATGCGATGCAATCATGAAAAGAACGCAGAGGGAGGAGTAAATTGCTCCAACCTCTGCATTTTTTATGCAATGAGCTATAACATATATTTCCGCATCCAGTAGTCGACCTGAAGCAGGTAGGCGATCATCTGCGGCCCGGCCATGAGCTGACCGAACCAAGGCTTTCCGTATTCTTTTGGCTCGTCGAGGAACTTTAGCACCGCAGGGATGTTCAGGTAGCTCCGGAGCGGAGATGCGGTGTCGGTGACGACTTCGCGCAGGCGGTTTGCAAGCACGCGTTCGTATTCCGGGTGATAGGTCTTCGGATAAGGGCTTTTTGGACGGTGCATGATCGTGTCCGGCAGGTATTTGGCGGCACAGGCACGGAGCAGACTCTTCGGAATACCGTCCTTGGCTTTGATCGACCAAGGAATATTGAATACATAGTCGACGACACGGTAATCGGCGAATGGCACTCTGGCTTCGAGTCCGTGCTGCATGGATGTGCGATCCATGCGGTCAAGCAGTGTCTGCATGAACCAGCGGATATTCAGATAGGCAATCTGCCGTTTCTTCGTATCGAGCGGCGATTCCTCCGGCAGGATATTGACCTCGGAGAGTGTCGCGCGGTATGCTCTGGCGATATATTTTTCCATCTGCATGCTGGCGGCAAATTCCGGGTGGAGCAGGGATTTGCGGAAGGAGATATCCATCGTCCACGGGAAGGTGTTCGATTGCAGCATGGCGTCACGGTGGAACCATGGATAGCCGCCGAAAATTTCGTCGGCACATTCGCCGGTCAATGTGACCTTGTGGTGCTTCGCAACTTCTCCACAGAAATACAACAGTGACGAATCGACATCCGCCATTGTTGGCAGACACCGACTGTCGACGGACGCTTCAAGCAGATCAGCAAGCTGCGTGTAAGAACATGTCAGGTAGATGTGGTCGGAATGCAGATAGTCCTTCATAATATCAACGTAAGGACGGTCTTCACTCGGCTGGAAGCTGTTCGCCTGAAAATAAACGGCATTGTCGGTGTAGTCGAAGGAGTACGTGGTAAGCGGTGTATCATTTGGCAGAAAATGATGGCACACAGCGGATACATACGAGGAGTCCACGCCGCCGGAGAGCAGGGTGGAGATCGGAACATCGGACACCATCTGCATACGGATACTGTCTTCGAGCAAATAAGAGGTTTTTTCTATCGTTTCCTCGTAGCTGTCGGTGTGTGGATGACTCTCAATCCGGTAGTATAGCCGGGAAGTCATATACTGCGGCGAGTAGGTCAGATATTCGCCGGGCTTGATCTCTTTGATCCCGGAGAATACACCTTTGCCGTACGTCTTTGCCGGTCCGAGGGAGAAGATCTCGTTGAAGCTGTTCATGTCGATGCATGGACGGACGCGCGGATATTCAAACAGCGTATCAATTCTCGATGCGAACACGAGCGTATCTCCGGTTTTCGTATAATAAAGCGGTTTGACACCGAAACGGTCACGGTAGAGGTAGAGTGTATTTCGCATGCTGTCGTAGATGGCAATTGCGAAGATACCGTTTAATTCTTTGACAAAGCCCGGTCCGTAATGACAGAACGCGGCGATGATGACTTCGGTATCGGAGTTGGTTTCAAAGGTATAGTTTTTCTGGAGCAATGTTTTCTTTACTTCTTTGTAGTTGTAGATTTCGCCATTGTATACGATATAGTAGGTGTTTCCATCCTTCGTATAAGACATGGGCTGTCTGCCGTTTTCGAGATCAATGATAGACAGGCGTGTGTGCGCAAGGCAGCACGAATTTATGATGGTATGACCGTAGGTGTCCGGCCCGCGGTGGTTCATCGTATTGATCATACGGGAAAGCGTATGAAAGTTTTGCTTGGGATTTTCCGCATAGTTCTGGTCTGGGTTAAAGTAGCCCGCAATGCCACACATACAGATGCTCCTTCACACTTTTTCTTATTATATTCATTTTCTGCAAGGTTGTTTCGTATAATGTACAAATTGGAGACGGACGGAAATTGTAAATATACAGTTTGATATTCATATATTTTATACGAATTCATGAAATATACGATGTATTGTATCTAAGAAGTTCTACAATGTTCTGATAAATATAATGTAGTAGTACGCAACCACCGGATTGGTATTGCCCCCTCGCGTTGCTCGGCGGCAGATTGTCGGGCGCATCCTAAATATGAACTCCGTTCATATGCGCCCTCCGCTTGCCATCCATGGCTCAGTGGCAGTTTGTTTGAACATCGTGTTCAAACATTGCTGGTGTTTGTACAGAACATTAAGAACTTCTAAGATACAAACATATGCATATTTCATGAATTTGTATAAAAATATATGAATTATCTACGACTGTATATTGTTACAATTTCCGGTGTATTCTATCTGGGTTGTAAGAGATAGAAATGCAGGAAGGAGAGAAAATGAAGAAAAAGATAATATGTGCGATTCTAATACTGATCATGATGCTTTGTGTAGTTTGTCCAGTTGCATATGCGAACACGGAGGATGCACTTCAAATTCAGTCGAAATCGGTGCTTTTGATGGAGTTAGAGAGTGGGACGGTACTCTACGAGAAGAATGCGGATGAGATGCTGCGTCCGGCATCGGTGACGAAGGTCATGACACTGCTTTTGATCTTCGAGGCACTGGAACGCGGCGATATCGCGCTGGACGATACGGTTGTCGTAACCGAGCATGCGGCGTCAATGGGTGGCTCGCAGTGCTTCTTCGAGGCAGGCGAGGAACAGACAGTGCAGGATATGATCAAATGCATCGAGGTTGCTTCCGGTAACGACGCGGCAGTGGCAATGGCGGAGCATCTGGCAGGCTCGGAGGCGGCATTTGTCCAGAAGATGAATGGGCGGGCGAAGGAGCTTGGCATGGAGCATACACATTTTGATAATGCGTGCGGGCTGGAGGTGGAAACACATCTGACTTCGGCGCGGGATATCGCGATCATGTCCAGACAGCTTTTGCTTTATCATCCGGATATCCTTATATATTCGACGATCTGGATGGATTCCATCACACATAAGACCCGACGGGGCGAGTCGCGGTTTGACCTTGCAAATACAAACAAATTCCTGAATCTTTACACAGGGGCGAATGGACTGAAAACCGGATATACTTCGCAGGCAAAATACTGCATGTCGGCAACGGCAACGCGTGATGGCGTGACCTTGATCGCTGTCGTGATGGGTGCGGAGACAAAGGAAATCCGAAACAGCGAGGCAATGAAGCTGCTTGATTATGGATTCGCACAGTGTCGTCCGTATGTGGATACTGAAGTCGTTCCAGAGGATCTGCAGATCCCGGTACAGAATGGTACCTGCAAATCGGTGACGGTGAAGCCGGTGGAACAGCACACGATTACGCTTGTGGCGGCGAATCCGGATCAGATCGAGAAGCAGGTGATCGCTTACGAGAACCTGAAAGCACCGATTCACGAGGGTGATGCGGTCGGTGTTGTGCAGTATTCCTGCAACGGTACCTGTATCAGCGAGGTGATCCTGTATGCAGAGCAGTCAGTACCGAAGCTTGATATGAAATACAGCTTATCAGAGATTGCAGGAAGAATATTTATGGCGAAATAACCGAAGATAGGGTATAATAGAGCCATGAGTATGAATTTTCAGATAGTGCGTTACAATTTTATCAGTCAGAAAGTCCGGAAATCATTACGCATTGTGATGATTGCTGATCTGCATAATCAGGTATATGGCCTGGAGAACACGGATCTGCTTTCGGCAATTGATGCAGAACAGCCGGATCTGATTCTGCTTCCCGGTGATATGATTGTCTGCCGGAAGAGCGAACGGAAGAATAACCGGGTCACAGCGGATACGATCCGGAAGATGACCGAAATCGCGCCGGTCTATTATTCTTATGGAAATCATGAGCGCGGGCTGCTCGAAGATGTGCGGCAGACTGATGGTATCTGGCAGGAGTACAGCCAGTATCTCGAAGGCGTGCATCATCTGCATATGCTTGTGAATGCACATGAATTTTTAGATCCTTGGAATGTCTGTGTGTATGGACTGGATCTTCCACGGGCGTATTACAAGCGGCTCATCAAGAAACCACTCCGGGAAGATGTGCTGACCGGCATGCTTGGAACGATGCAGCCCGATCGCTGCAATGTGCTGCTTGCACACAATCCGGATTATTTCCGGTCGTATTGCACACTGCATCCAGATCTGATCGTGTCCGGGCATAATCATGGCGGTATGATACGGATACCGGGGCTTGGCGGAGTAATCTCTCCACGGTTACATCCATTTCCGAAGTATGATTATGGCGTGTATGGCAGTGAGGATTCTTATACGAAGATGGTTGTGACTGCGGGCTGCGGCATGCATTCCATCCATATTCGGATCAACAACCCGCCGGAGATGGTTGTGATCGATGTAAATAAGATGTAAAATTTCCACATTTGGTTGCAATCATGCGGTCTATGGGATATGATACGAACGTATCAACGATACAGAAACACAGATCTGTATACTAAATAAAAAGGACGTAACTATGAGCAGGGGAAAAAAGGACAGGGAAGAAATAACGAATACAGAAGAAGTCAAAGAGACGGAAGTATCAGACGAGATGGAGAAAGCGGAGGATTCGGAGAAACCAGAGGACGGAAAGAAGCCGGAAGAAACGGACGACAAGCCCGTGAGTCTCTACGTGCAGGAGCCATTTATTGATCCTTCGGTGTATCGGCAGCGCAGAAAGAAACGGATCATCCGCACGGTGACGATTGCGGTTGTTGCAGCATTACTTGCGGTATATATCGGAGGTGTGATCTTCCATATGCACCGTTTCGGGGCAAATACGACAATCAACGGCAGAAATGTCGCAGGGAAATCTGTGCAGTCTGTGGAGGATATGCTGCTTTTGGATGCACGGAAATATACACTGGATATCAAGTTCAAGGACAGCGATTTTACTTTCGTACTGGGGGATGCGGACTCCGATGCTGCACTCACGGAGTCTGTGGATGCACTGTTAAAGAAGCATTCACCGTTTGTGTGGTTTGTAAACACCTTTCACAGCTATGATTATAAGATTGATTATACGGTAAACTGTGATAAGGAAAAGCTGGAAGCCTGTCTGCAGACATCCCCTGCACTGGATCGGGCGTCTATGACAGAGTCGAAGGATGCGAAGGTTGTTTTGGAGGATGGCGAGGCGAAGGTGATTCCGGAGGAGACCGGAACGAAGCTTGACACGGCAAAGCTATATGACAAAGTGTTAAATGCACTGAAAAATTACGATACAACTTTGGATGTGGAAGCGGAAGAGTGCTATATTCCGGCACACATCTTATCGGATTCGGAGTCTATTCTTAAAACAAAGGAAGAAGCAGATGCATTTGTCAATATTGAAGCCGTGTATGATTTTGGTTCGTATACATATACCATTCCAAAGGAAGAGCTTACGAAGATGGCATATGTCAGCTCGGACGGAAGTATCCAGATCAGCAGAAGCAATGTGGAAGCGTATGTCCAGAAGTTCAAGGAGCAGTTCACGACGGCAGATACGGACCGGGAATTTACGACACATGACAAGAAGACGGTTCTCGTGCATGGCGGGTATTATGGCTGGGTGATCGATGCGGAGACAGAGGCGGAGGAGTTGTACGATCTTCTGTCAAAGAAGAAAAGCTTCACGAAGGAACCGGCATGTAGGCGCCGTGGCTATGCAATGTGTGCGCAGAATGATATCGGTTCGACCTATGTGGAGATTGATCTGACAAACCAGCATGTATATTATTATCAAAATGGCAGATTGAAATGGGACAGCGACTGTGTATCCGGACAGACACCGGGACACAAGACGCCGGGTGGTCTGTATGGTCTTACCTATAAGAAGATGCATGCGACGCTGATCGGGGAGGACTACGAGACACCGGTCACATACTGGATGCCGTTTAACGGCGGTATCGGTCTGCACGATGCAAACTGGCGTGGCAAATTTGGCGGAGAAATCTACACATACAACGGTTCGCATGGCTGCGTGAATCTGCCCCCATCAAAAGCAGGCGAGTTATATGAGTATATCGAAGCAGGCATGCCGATCGTGTGCTATTGGAGAGATGAAGTTACTTTTGTAAATAAATAGTTTGATTTGCAGGAGGATACGGAATGAAAAAAGAGATAACTTATGAGGAGCTGCAGGCGGCAGCTTCCGATGTGCAGGCACGTCTGCCATACACGCCAAAGATAGCGCTCGTGCTCGGCTCGGGACTTGGCGATTTTGCAGACCGCCTGACGATTGATGCGAAGATCCCCTATGGTGAAATACCACATTTCCCGGTATCGACAGTGGCAGGGCATGATGGATGTTTCCTACTTGGAAAAGTTGGGGATTGTCCAGTGCTGATCATGAAGGGACGTGTGCATTATTACGAAGGGTATTCGATGCAGGAGGTTGTGATGCCGGTGCGTGTGATGCGGATGCTTGGTGTCGAAACTTTGATCCTGACGAATGCGGCAGGCGGTATGAACCCATCGTACAAGCCAGGAACACTGGTGCGGATCACGGATCAGATCACATCGTTTGTGCCATCCCCACTGATCGGAGCAAATATTGAAGCACTTGGTACGCGGTTCCCGGATATGAGCCATGTATACGATGCAGAGCTTGGGGAACGCCTGGATGCGGTTGCAAAGGAACAGGGAATCGAACTTGAAGATGGCATTTATCTGCAGACAACCGGACCGAATTATGAGACACCGGCGGAGATACGCATGTATCGGACGTTTGGTGCAGATCTGGTTGGAATGAGTACCGCGTGTGAGGCGATGGCGGCACGGCATGCCGGTATGAAGATCGTCGGCGTATCATGTGTGACGAATATGGCGGCAGGCATGAGCAACGGAGAATTAAACCACAGGGAAGTGCAGGAAACTGCGAATAAGATTGCAGAAGATTTTCAGACACTGATATACAAATTTATTGCAGAAATAGGATAAGACAAGATTATGGATAGAAAGATTTTTCACAGATTATTTGAAGAGCGAATTATTATGTTAGATGGTGCGACCGGAAGTAACCTGATGCAGGCAGGTATGCCGGTTGGCATATGCCCGGAGAAATGGATTCTTGAGCATCCGCAGCATCTGGTCAAGCTGCAGCGCGCATATATTCAGGCAGGTACGAATATTCTGCTTGCACCGACCTTTACGGCGAACCGGATCAAGCTTGCCGAATATCACCTTGAGGATAAGATTCAAGAGATGAACATGCAGTTGGTTGACCTGACACGGACAGCAATCGCACAGGAGAACCACCGCGGATTTATCGCTGGAGATATGACGATGACTGGCAGACAGCTCCAGCCGGTCGGTGATCTGGCGTTTGAGGAACTGGTAGATGTATATAAGGAACAGGCACAGATCCTCGTGGAGGCAGGTGTCGATCTGTTCTTTGTAGAGACGATGATGAGCCTTGCGGAGGCGCGTGCATGCGTGATTGCTATCAAGGAGGTCTGTGATCTGCCAATCATGGTCAGCATGACCTTCAACAGTGATGGAAAGACATTGTTCGGTTCGACACCGGAGGCATCTGTGATCGTGCTGCAGTCGCTTGGTGTTGATGCGGTCGGTATCAACTGTTCGACCGGACCGAAGGAGATGGAAGCATTGATCAAGCGTATGGTGCGGTACGCAACGGTTCCGGTATTTGCAAAACCGAACAATGGCATGCCGGAGCTGATCGATGGCGAGACGAAATATACAATGACACCGGAAACGTTTGCCGAGTATGGACGCGCTTTGGTGGAAGCCGGAGCGAGAGCCGTGGGCGGCTGTTGTGGTTCGACACCGAAGCATATCGAGATGCTGAAGAAGGCAGTCCGTTCGGTGGAGCCGGAAACGACGAAACCAGTCTGTACACGTGTATTATCCAGTGAGAGTGCAGTACAGGAAATCCATCTCGATGGCAATTTCTTAGTCGTTGGTGAGCGTATCAATCCGACTGGAAAGAAAAAACTGCAGGAGATGCTTCGTGCAGGAAACATGGATCTGGTCGTACAGATGGCAGAAGAACAGACGGAACATGGGGCGAAGATTCTCGATATTAACATGGGTATGAACGGCATTGACGAGCTGGAAATGATGAAGCGTGCTGTCTACGAAGTGATTTCTGTGACGAATCTTCCGCTGTGTATTGATTCGAGTCATGTCGAGATTATCGAGGCGGCACTCCGTATTTATCCGGGACGTGCACTTATTAACTCGATTTCATTAGAAGAAAAAAAATGCCGTCCGCTTATGCGGATTGCAAAGAAATATGGTGCGATGGCGATTTTGCTCCCGCTTTCGGACAAGGGACTGCCGGAGAATCTCGATGAGAAGAAAGAGATTATCCGACGCCTGTTAGAGATTGCAGACGAGGAAGGCTTGTCACGCGATTCACTGATTATTGATGGTCTGGTTGCAACCGTCGGCGCAAACCGGTTGGCGGCACTCGAAACGCTTGATACGATCGCGTATTGTAAGAATGAACTGCAGATCCCGACGATTTGCGGCCTGTCCAATATTTCCTTCGGACTGCCAGAGCGAATCAATGTCAATACGGCATTTCTGACGATGGCAATCGCAAACGGTCTGACAATGGCAATCTGTAATCCGGGACAGGCAATGCTTGTGAATGCGAGTCTTGCGGCAGACCTGCTACTTGCCAAGGAGGATTCGGATAATATTTATGTGGAAAATGTAGTCGCTTTATCCCAGACCGAACAGACGGCTGCCAAGAATGTGGCAGGAGTATCCGAGGAAGGAAGCCGTGTCTATCACGATGTTGTAAAGGGTAACAAAGGCAGTATCGTGGAGAATGTAAAGAAGGAATTAGAGGCGGGCAAGGATCCGCAGACGATCATCGATGAAGATCTGATTCCGGCAGTTAATAAGGTTGGCGAGCTGTTTGAGCAGAAGAAATATTTCCTGCCACAGTTGATTGCTGGTGCGACAGCGATGGATCTTGCTATCGAATACATCACACCGCTGCTTCATATCGAAGAGAATGCAAAGCCGAAGGGTACTGTCATCATGGCGACAGTGGAGGGCGATATCCACGATATCGGTAAAAACCTTGTTGTACTGATGCTGAAGAACTATGGATATAAGGTTGTAGATTTAGGAAAAGATGTGCCGCTAGACAGGATCATTGCGGCAGCGAAGGAAGAGCGTGCTGATATCATTGGGTTATCCGCACTGATGACAACGACGATGATGCGGATGAAGGATGCCGTTGAGTATGTCCGTGCAAATAACCTTCCTTATAAGGTCATCATCGGAGGTGCCGTTGTATCACAGAATTTTGCAGATGAGATCGGGGCAGATGGTTACTCCAAGGATGCAAACGAGGCGGTAAAGCTTGTTGACAAACTATTGACAGACAAGTGACAAAGGGTTAAAATAGCAGATAATGATTTTTGACGAAATAATATGAGAAAGGTGGAACATTTTATGAAAAAAATGGTCTTATCCCTTTTGGTAGATAATACATCCGGTGTACTGAGCCGTGTGTCCGGAATGTTTAGCCGTAGAGGATATAATATTGACAGCTTATCAGTTGGCGTGACAGAGAATCCAAGATATTCCCGCATGACAGTAGCCGTAAGCGGTGATGATCGTATTTTAACCCAGATAAAAAAACAGCTTCTGAAGCTGGAGGATGTCTGTGAAATTACAGAACTGAAGGATGGGGAGTCTGTATGCCGCGAGCTTCTGCTTGTCAAGATCAAGGCAAGCCTGGAAGAGAGACAGCAGATTATTTCCCTGACGGATGTATTCCGTGCGAAGGTCGTTGATGTATCAACGGATTCCGTTATGATAGAGATCACAGGAAATGTCAACAAGATTGAAGCGTTTATCTCGCTTCTGGATGGATTTGAGATTTCTGAGATGGTACGTACAGGCTTGACAGGTCTTACAAGAGGCGCTGTAAGCGGAAACTAAGGTCATTACTTACGATTAAGTAATAACGATAAATATTTTTACAAAATCAGGAGGATATGATAATGTCAGCAAAGATTTTTTATCAGGAAGATTGTAATCTGTCACTGTTAGATGGCAAGACAATTGCAATCATCGGCTATGGTAGCCAGGGACATGCACATGCTTTGAACTTAAAGGACAGCGGATGCCACGTCATCATTGGTCTTTATGAGGGAAGTAAGTCATGGGCTAAGGCTGAGGCACAGGGATTTGAAGTATATACATCTGCAGAAGCAGCTAAGCGTGCAGATATCATCATGATTCTGATCAACGATGAGTTACAGGCAGCTCTTTACAAGAACGATATCGAGCCAAACCTTGAGCCGGGTAACATGCTTATGTTCGCACATGGTTTCAACATTCACTTCAATCAGATCATCCCACCTAAGGATGTAGATGTAACAATGATCGCACCTAAGGCACCTGGTCACACAGTACGTAGTGAGTATCAGGCTGGCAAGGGTACACCTTGTCTGATCGCTGTATATCAGGATGCAACAGGTAAGGCCCAGGATCTTGCACTTGCATATGGTCTTGGAATCGGTGGAGCAAGAGCTGGTATTCTTGAGACAACATTCAGAACAGAGACAGAGACAGACCTCTTCGGTGAGCAGGCAGTTCTTTGTGGTGGTGTATGTGCACTTATGCAGGCAGGTTTCGAGACACTTTGCGAAGCTGGTTACGACCCAAGAAATGCATACTTCGAGTGTATCCATGAGATGAAGCTGATCGTAGATCTGATCTACCAGTCAGGCTTCGCAGGCATGAGATACTCTATTTCTAACACAGCTGAGTATGGTGATTACATCACAGGTCCTAAGATCATCACAGAGGATACAAAGAAGGCTATGAAGAAGGTATTGAAGGATATCCAGGATGGTACATTCGCAAAAGACTTCCTGCTTGACATGTCTTCTGCAGGTGGACAGGCTCACTTCAAGGCTCTTAGAAAGCTTGCTTCTGAGCATCCATCAGAGAAGGTTGGCGAGGAGATTCGTAAGTTATATAGCTGGAATGGTGAAGGAAAGCTGATCGATAACTAAGATACACATTTTGAAGAACCTAGATCCGTTTCGATCTAGGTTCTTTGTTTTTTTGATAATGAAGCATGCTGATGCGTGTGCGGGTCGTCATGCTGCCGCGTGGTGACATATGACAGAAATTATGACAGGTGGTGTAAGTTATGACATGTTTGGAAGCGCAATCAAATATTATGGCATTCATAGAGAAGAAACTTCCGGACGATGTGATCCCGGATTTTGTAAAGCATATGCGGTACTGCAAGAATTGCAGGGAAGAGCTGGAGATTTATTATACGTTGATCGTTGGAATGCATCAGGTAGATAACAACCAGGAACTGTCACAGAATTTTGCAAAGGATCTGGAGAATGAACTGAATCGTCTGGAACACCGTGTAAAGCAGGCGAAACGTTTCAAGTTTTCTACATTTGGACTTGTGTTTGGAGTGGCAGTCGTATTTTTGTTTTTTGTATATAATCAGTGCCTGGACAAGGTATATAATATCGAACAGCGGATGAAACTGGAAGCACAGGGGGATACTTATTTTTACGATACATTTGGTTCTGAGATGTCTGTCTGCTTAAATGATATTGTACAGGAAGTGCAGAATGCACAGAAACCGAAGGAATCAACCTTTTATGAGAAACTACGTGAATATCAATTAACCCACCCGGAAGGTGAGGAGAAGGAGAGCGATGAATAAATTATTACTGATTGACGGAAACAGCATCATGAATCGTGCGTTTTACGGAATCCCGGATATGACAACGAATGATGGGAGACATACCAACGCGATTTATGGTTTTTTAAATATAATCTTAAAGGTAATCGAGGAAGAACAGGCAACACATATTTGTGTTGCTTTTGATTTAAAGAAGAAAACATTTCGCCATGAGATGTATGAGGCGTACAAGGGAACGCGAAAGGGTATGCCAGAGGAACTGCATGAGCAGATGCCGAGAATCAAGGAAATCTTACGCGCAATGCATATCCGGATTGTAGAGCAGGAAGGCTTTGAAGCGGATGATCTGATTGGTACGCTCTCCAAGAAGGGGGAACGCGAAGGCTTTGCCGTAACGATTCTGTCTGGTGACCGCGATCTGCTACAGCTTGCAACTGATACCGTGCTCGTACGCATCCCGAAGACAAAGCATGGTAAGACTGAGATCGAGGATTATTATGCAAAAGATGTGGTGGAAGCCTATGGAGTAACACCACTGATTTTTATAGATATGAAAGGCCTGATGGGTGATACATCCGATAATATTCCGGGTGTGCCGGGAATCGGTGAGAAGACAGCGGCAAAGCTGCTTGCGGAGTATGGTGACTTAGATGGTGTCTATGAGGCAGTGGACAACATGAAAGCAAGCAAGATGAAACAGAACCTGATTGAGAACAAAGATCTGGCATATCTGTCCAGGACGCTTGCAACGATCAAGCTGGACTGCCCGATTCCGTTTGAGTTTTCAGAGGCAGTGTATCACGACCCATTTAATGCAGAGGCGTATACGTTATTTGAGGATCTGGAGTTGAAGAGTTTTTATAAGCGTTTTTCTGTGGAAAAGAAGGAAAAACTGATTTTTGAAACCGTATTGATCGATGAGATTGACGGCTACAACGCCTTGCTTGCAAAGCTGCAAAAGGCGAAGGAGGTTTCTTTTGCGTGGATCACACAGGAGGAAGAAGCGCTTGGCGCTGCGGTATGTATGGATTTGGAGCATGTCTATCTGATTCGGTTTACAATGTTTATCACGGAGGCGATGGTAGCAGACAATCTCCTTGTATTGAGCCGGGATTATCAGGTGCAGTTATCATGTATGCACGTGAAAAAGCTGCTTTCATTTTTGGATTTTCATGAGAAAGATGCAGTATTTGACGCTGGACTTGCGGCATACCTGTTACAGCCAAATCAGTCGGAGTATGAATACGATACACTTGCAAAGGTGTATCTGGACGTGACGCTGCCGTCAGAGAAGGAAGTGCTTGGCAGGGAAAAGCTGGGATATTGTTCCTTCGAAGATGAAAAAGTACAAAAATGGATGGCATATCAGGCAATCGTTCCGTACAAGGTAAAGGCAATTCTGCGAGAGAAATTAAAAGAGACAGGAATGGAAGCTCTCTATGATGAGATGGAGCTTCCGTGTCTGTATGCGTTATATGAGATGGAGAAAAATGGTATCCGTGTCGATGGTGAGGCATTGCATCAGTATGGGGAAAAGCTCCGCACACGGATTGAGGAGCTTACCGCAGAAATTCATGCAATGGCGGGGGAAGAATTTAATATCAATTCTCCGAAGAAGCTTGGCGAAATCTTATTCGAAAAGCTGGGATTAAAAAATGGAAAGAAAACAAAGACCGGATATTCGACGAGCGCAGAAGTATTAGAGAAGCTTTCAAATGCACATCCGATCATACCGAAGATATTAGAATACCGTCAGCTCACGAAGTTAAATTCCACCTATGCAGAGGGACTGGCTGGTTATATCCGTGCAGATGGAAGAATTCATGGAAAGTTCCATCAGACTGTCACGGTGACGGGACGTATCAGCTCAGCAGATCCGAACCTGCAGAATATCCCGACGCGTATGCCGCTTGGCAGGGAAATCCGTAAGGTATTTATCCCAGAGGAAGGATCGGTGTTTGTCGATGCCGACTATTCCCAGATTGAGCTGCGTGTGCTCGCGCATATGTCCGGGGATGCGGCTTTGATTGCAGCATATCAGGCGAATGAGGATATCCATGCAATTACGGCATCGCAAGTATTTGACGTGCCGCTTGATCAGGTGGACAGCACCCTTCGCCGGAAGGCAAAGGCGGTAAATTTTGGAATTGTTTATGGCATCAGCTCTTTTGGATTAGGACAGGATCTTGATATCTCCAGAAAGGAAGCGGAGGGTTATATCGAGAAATATTTTGCAACCTACAGAAAAGTCAAAGAATTTTTAGACCGCACCGTGGAGGATGCAAAGAAAAACGGCTATACTGTTACGATGTTTGGACGGAGACGCCCGATTCCGGAGCTCGCTTCTTCCAATTTTATGACACGGAGCTTTGGTGAGCGTGCGGCGATGAATGCTCCGGTACAGGGAACCGCGGCAGATATCATCAAGATTGCTATGGTACATGTCAATCGCCGGCTCAAAGAAGAACATTTGCAGTCGAAGCTTGTGCTTCAGATCCATGATGAGCTGATCATCGAGACAAAAAAAGAAGAGTTGGAGACTGTACAGAAGCTGCTTGTGGAAGAAATGATGCATGCAGCAGATCTTTCCGTGCCGCTTCTTGTAGATGCAAATGTCGGAAACAGCTGGTATGATGCGAAATAAAGCCAATGACCTTGTGAGCGGGAGATAAATCAAAATAAAACACAGATGTAGCAGGGAGATTCAGAATGCTGATATTAGGAATTACCGGAGGCGTTGGCTCTGGAAAAAGTAAAATATTATATGACCTGTCCAATTTATATGGGGCATATATTGTGGAGACCGATAAGCTTGCCCATACACTGATGGAACCGGGGCAACCGGTGTATCAGGCGATTGTGGATACATTTGGCACGGAGATTCTCCAGATGGAGGCACCATATGCGATCGACCGTGCGAAGTTTGCGCAGATTGTATTTGCAGACAAACAAAAGCTTGCACAGTTGAATGCGCTTACCCATCCGGCAGTAAAATCCTGGATTCGGAATGATATCGAGGAGAAGCGAAAGCAGGGCGTGAAAATTTACGTGATCGAGGCGGCACTTCTGATTCAGGATGGATATAAGGAAATCTGTGATGAAATCTGGTATATCTATGTCGATGAGGAGACGCGGATCAAACGACTGATGAAACAGCGTGGCTACACGGAGGAACGCTGCCGTGTGATGTTCCGCAGTCAGGAACCGGAATCGTATTATAGAAAATATGCAGATTTCACTATAAATAATCAATTAGACTATCAAAATTCATCAAAACAACTAAAAGATAGGTTGAATATCTTACTTGGAGATGCTATAATTTTAACTAATCATGGGAAGACAGACTAATTTCAGGAGGAAACAGGCGTGGCAACAGTGAAATATCCGGAACCTTTAATATTTGGACTGGACATCGGTACGCGGAGTATCGTTGGTACGGTCGGATACAGAGAACAGGAGCGGTTTCATGTAGTTGCGATGGCTGTCAAATACCATGATACCCGTTCGATGATCGACGGACAGATTCATGATATTGCGAAGGTCAGTCAGGATATTGTCGAAGTAAAACAGCAGTTAGAGAAACAGTTAGGAGGGCGCAAATTACATGATGTATGCATTGCGGCGGCTGGTCGTGTTTTAAAGACTGCAATTGGACACGGGGAGTATGAATTCTCTGAGAATACAGTTATTACACAGGAATACATCCATTCGATTGATCTGATCGGTGTGGAGCAGGCGCATAATGAGATCCTGCAGGAATTAAATGAGAGTCATGAGACAACAAAATATTTCTGCGTTGGCTATACCGTTGTGAAATATTTCCTGAACAATTACGAGATTACGAATCTGGAAGGACACAAGGGAACGCAGATTGCAGCCGATGTGCTTGCAACATTTCTCCCGGAAGAGGTTGTGGACAGTCTGTATGCGGCTGTGGAGCAGGCTGGATTGTATGTGACAAACCTTACATTGGAACCAATCGCGGCGATGACGGTAGCGATTCCGGAGCAGTACCGCCTTTTGAACATTGCACTGATCGATATCGGGGCCGGAACGTCCGATATCTGTATTACAAAAGATGGAAGTGTGATCGCGTATGGTATGATCCCGGCGGCCGGAGACGAGCTGACCGAGGCACTGGTAAAGAAATATCTGATTGATTTCCAGACTGCGGAGAAGTTAAAGATGGTCAGTGCACGCCGGAAATCAGTTACATATAAAGATATTATGGGAATATCCCACAAGATCACTCCGGAGGAAATCTATCAGACGACGGAGGAAGTAAAAGAGGGGATTTCAAAGAAGATTGCGGATAAGATCATCGAATTGAACGGCGGAACAAGCGTCAGTGCGGTGTTTGTAGTTGGCGGTGGTGGAAAGCTGCCCGGATTTACGGATACATTGGCGGAGAATCTGGATCTTCCGGCAGAGCGTGTGGCTCTGCGTGGCGAAGAAGTCATGAATACGATTGATTTTCAGGTGGAGGGTATCAAGAAAGACCCGCTCTATGTGACACCAATCGGTATCTGTCTGAACTTCTTTGACCAGAAGAACAACTTCATCTTTGTCAACGTAAACGGTGAACGTGTGAAGCTGTATAACAATGATAAGCTGACGATCTTTGATGCGGCAGTACAGTATGGTATTCCAAACGAAGATATCTTCCCGAAGCGTGGCGATGATATCACATTTAAGATAAATGAAAAGACACGGATTGTGCGTGGGTACAGCGGAGAGGCTGCGGTGATCACCCAGAACGGAAGGACTTCCGGTATGAATGCAGTGATCGAGGCAAATGATAACATTAGGATTCAGCCATCCACAAAGGGCAGATCTGCGGAGATCGAGTTATCGACACTTCCGGAATATGCGGGCATGCTGACCTTTAAGGTGAATGGAAATGAGGTATCCTGTCCGAAATTTGCAACGGTAAATGGTGAATTTGCATCGTCCATGTACCAGATTCAGGATGGGGATGATGTTTGTATGCGGAATTATTATACCGTGGGACAGTTGCGCACATTTATGGATCTGACAACGGATTTTTATGCGTATGTCAATCATCAGATTGCCGATGAAGATGAGAAAATCTATGAAAATTTTGAGGTGGAGTTTGTCACACGGAAGGAAGAGACGCCAATTATCCCGGATGATGAAATCGTGGAAGCTGCAGACGAAGCAGCTGTCACGGAAGAAATTGGTAAAACAGTGGAGGAGCAGAATATAGTACCGCAGTCACAGCCGGTATCGGATGCAGCCCGGATGATTACCGTTGTGGTAAATAAAACACCTGTCACTCTTACAGGAAAGCAGAATTATACATTTGTGGATATTCTGGATGTATATCCGTTTGATCTCTCTACGATGCGTGGAAAGCGTCTCGTCACAAATGTAAATGGCATACATGCAGAATTTATACAGCCAATTGATGAAGGGGCTGTGATCGATATTTATTGGGAGAACTAGACATGCAGGATATTACGGAAAAGCTCATTAAAAATTACACAGTATATCATAAGATTTTTTATATTTTTATGGTTTTGCTCACTGTGCTGTCACGCGTTATGAAGTTCACCGACAACACACCGGTCTGCGTGACATTTGCGACTGTTGTGTTTGTGTTTGCACTGTTTGACAGTGTGTTTTACCACATGGGTGTGTTCAGGAACATGAAGGTTTTGACGGCCTTTCGGTTGATTGAGATTACTACATACAGCATTTTCGTATCATTTGTTCCGTATGAGGGCGTACTGCTTGTTGGTATGTTTATGGTCCTGTTCCTGCTCGCATTGGAATTTATCATTCTTGGTTCACACTATGACAAGGGAACGATTTTAGTCCGCAAGATGATGCTGCTTATACCGATGTTTATCAATCTGTGCCTGTCATTGCAGTTTCGGAGAGAGACTTTCTGGTTCTGTTATGTGCTTGTGCTTGCAATCTTTGTTGTGACATTGTTGTTCGTGACGGAACTTCTGGAGTACTCGAACGATGCATATGAGGCGTATTATACGCAGCTTGTATTAGAGCGGAATGACATACAGGATAAAAATGCAAAACTGGAAGAATATCAGGAAAAAGTAAAGACTGTAAATGAACGTGTGAATTATCAGAAGATTGAGCTGGCACGCGTGGTAAATGATCTGGAACAGGCAAATCGGGAGATTGAGTCCCAGACTGAAATCATGCGTTATATGGCGTCTTCGTTTGATATCAACAAGAATATCAATGTGATCGTGGATGCAATCATGGATGTAAAGAATCCAAAGCTCTGTGCGGTGTATATGGATGGCGCGGTTAATTCGGACAATCGCGGACTCTGTATCATCAAGACGGATTATGCTTCGATGGAACGCCGTCTGCGCAAGGATTTTCAGAAGATTTATTCGGATTTTGCCGAAAGCCGGAAGACGACGGAGCTGCTTGTCGGCGATGAATTAAAGGAACTGCGTTTTATCGGCGAGACAAGCATCAAAAGTCTGGTGAAGCTTGCAATGATCGACGACAACAAGCAGTATGGTATGATGCTGATCGCATCCGATGAGGAGAATTTCTTCGAGAAGGGAATCTCGTACTATGAAACCTGCCTGGTGGAATATAATGTATCTGTCAAGAGTACAAAGCTGTATTTACAGACACAGGATATGGCGCGCAAGGACGGCCTGACACAGATTTATAACCGTGTTTACTTTGGACAGTTGTTTGCAGCGGCGGCAGAGGAAGCGACGAAAAAACAGCAACCGTTATCTGTGGCACTGTTTGACATTGATAAGTTTAAGAATATTAATGATACATATGGACATCTTGCCGGTGATAAGGTTATCAAGATGGTGGCATCCATTGACGATAAATTTGCAAGGGCACATGGGGGATTTGCCTGTCGGTATGGCGGTGAGGAATTCCTGCTTGTATTGCCGGGTTACGATGAGACGCAGGCATTGCCGATCCTAGAGGAAATGCATAAGGAGATCCAGACAACGATCGTACAGTACGATGACAAGAAAATTCCGGTCAATGTATGTATTGGTCTGTCAGCATATCCGACGATCTGTAGGGATACCAATATCCTTGTAAACCGCGCAGATAAGTCGATGTACTATGGGAAAAAGCATGGACGTGGCAGACTGGTCGTTGACAATCCGGCGGTGGATGATATGCAGTCTTGAGATTCTGAAACAAAGTTTAAAATTGTATTGGAAAAAAGACATTTATTTACAGATTTTTGGTTGTATACAAACCTTGATTTGTTTATAATGTAAAAAGATGTGAGTTGAAACTATAAAAGCAGAGGAGAAGAACAGTGGCATTTATTGATTCAATTAAAAAAAGAGCAAAACAAAACAAGAAAACAATTGTATTACCGGAAACTGCCGATATGCGTACATTAGAGGCGGCGCATAAGATTTTGCAGGAAGAAATTGCCGACATAATTTTAGTTGGTGACAAACAGACGATTATAAAGAAAGCAAATGGACTGGATCTGACAGGCGCGAAATTCGTAGATCCATATGACTGCGACAAGTTAAACGACTATGTATCAATTTTGGTAGAGCTTCGTAAGAAGAAGGGTATGACACCGGAAGAGGCAAAGGAACTGCTTTTAACAAACGTCCTGTATTTTGGCTGCATCATGGTAAAGGCAGGCGATGCAGATGGAATGGTTGCAGGAGCTGTGAACTCTTCTGCAAATGTATTGCGTGCAGCATTGCAGATTTTAAAGACTGCACCAGATACAAAGCTGGTATCCGCATTCTTCTTAGTGGTAGTACCAAACTGTGAGATGGGTGAGCATGGAACATTCATTTTCTCAGATGCAGGATTAAATCAGTTTCCGGATGCGAGAGAGCTTGCGGCAATCGCAGAGAGCTCTGCGAAGTCATTTGAGCTTCTGGTAGAGGCAGAACCAATTGTTGCGATGTTATCCTATTCTACAAAGGGAAGTGCACATCATCCGGAGATCGATAAGGTGATCGAGGCATGTAAGATTGTAAATGAGGAATGTCCGGATCTGAAGTGCGATGGTGAATTGCAGAGTGATGCGGCAATTGTGCCGGAAGTAGCTGCTTCCAAGGCACCGGGCAGTGTTGTAGCCGGAAAGGCAAATGTATTGATCTTCCCGGATCTGGATGCCGGAAATATCAGTTATAAACTTGTTCAGCGTCTGGCAAAGGCAGATGCATATGGACCAATTACACAAGGTATTGCAAAGCCGGTTAACGATCTGTCCAGAGGATGTTCAGCAGATGATATCGTTGGTGTCGTTGCGATTACAGCTGTTCAGGCGCAGGCACTTGACAAAGAACAGATAAAAAGATAGAGAAAGTGTGGATATATGAAGGTATTAGTAATTAATTGTGGTAGTTCTTCCCTTAAGTACCAGTTGATCGACTCGGACACAGAGCAGGTACTGGCAAAGGGAATCTGTGAAAGAATCAAATTAGATGGTTCATTGACACATCAGGCAACTGGTAAGGAAAAGATACAGATTGAGGCACCGATGCCGGATCATAGCGCAGCTGTAAAGCTTGTGCTGCAGTATCTGCTGGATGAGAAGTTTGGTGCAATCAAAAATCTGGATGAGATTGCAGCAGTTGGACATCGTGTGGTACATGGCGGCGAGAAGTTTTCTTCTGCAGTTCTGATCGATGAGGAAGTAATTGCAGCAATTGAGGAGTGCAGTGATTTAGCTCCGCTTCATAACCCAGCCAATCTGATTGGCATCCGCGCATGTCAGGAACTGATGCCGGGTGTTCCACAGGCTGCAGTGTTTGATACGGCATTCCATCAGACTATGCCGGATTATGCATATACATATGGTATTCCATATGAGTATTATGAAAAATACAAGGTTCGTCGTTACGGCTTCCATGGAACGAGTCACAGCTTTGTATCTAAACGTACAGCCGAATTGCTTGGAAAGGATATCAAAGATACGAAGATTATCGTATGTCATCTTGGCGGTGGCGCGAGCATCTGTGCAGTCGAGGGTGGAAAATCAATTGATACAACCATGGGGCTCACACCACTCGAAGGTATCACGATGGGAACAAGAAGCGGAAATATTGATCCCGCGATTATCGAATATATTGCGAACAAGGAAGGAAAGACAATTACAGAGATTATCAGCATGCTCAACAAGGAGTCTGGTGTTTATGGTATCTCTGGAAAGTCCAGTGATTTCCGTGACCTGAACAAGGGCATTGCGGAAGGTGATAAGCGCTGTGAGATCGCAATGAATGTATTTACTTACCAGGCAGCAAAGTTTATCGGTGGTTATGTGGCAGCGATGAACGGTGTGGATGCGATTGTATTTACGGCCGGCGTCGGTGAGAATGATCCAAAGGTAAGAAAGGATACGTGCAGCCATCTTGGATATCTGGGTGTGGAGATTGATGATGAAGCAAATAAGCTCCGTGGAGAAGAGTTAAAGATCTCAACAGATAATTCTAAGGTGCCAGTGTATGTTGTACCGACAAACGAGGAGCTTGCAATCGCAAGAGAGACTGTTGCACTTGCGAAATAAATATTTTATAAAAAATGAAAAATACCGTTGACATCAGATAGATTTGTTTGTATAATGAGCAAAGTGTGATTTTAAGTGTATTCTTGAAGGAGGTGTAAGGATGTCCATTTGTCCTAAGAATAAAAGTTCAAAAGCAAGACGTGACAAGCGTAGAGCAAACTGGAAGATGACAGTTCCTGGCTTGGTAAAGTGCAGCAAGTGTGGAGCGCTTATGATGCCACACAGAGTATGCAAGGCTTGCGGTTCCTATAATAAGAAAGAAATCATCTCTGCTGAGTAATTCACTGAAATGAAAGAAAAAGACTTTTCATCGAGAGGTTCTCGTTGAAAAGTCTTTTTTTGTGTCTTGATTTCTTGACGAAAGAAAAGGATACATCTATAATATATAGGATTATGTGGTCTATCATGTTGTATAACAAGGAAGGGTTCAGATAAAGAATGGAAAATATTGTAATAGCAATTGATACAATGGGTACGGATAATGGAAGTGCATATTTTATACAGGGCATTGCAGAGGCGATGGATCAGTATGATGACCTTTCCTTTATCGTAACTGGAAAAGAAGAGGAATTAAAAACGTATATTGATCAGTATGGATGTGATAAGACACGGATCGAGATCATCAATGCAACCGAGGAAATCACCTGTCATGACGCACCGGTTGATGCAATTCGCCGTAAGAAGAATTCTTCTATGGTATTGGCATTAAATGCTGTGAAGGAAGGTAAAGCAGCGGCCTGTATTTCCGGTGGTAATTCCGGCGCACTGCTTGCCGGTGGACAGTTCCTCGTTGGCAGAGCCAAGGGCGTAAAACGGACACCGTTAGCACCGCTGATTCCACACAGGTATGGTTCTTCGCTGCTGATCGACTGTGGCGCAAATGTCGATGCAAAACCGGAAAATCTGGTACAGTTTGCAAAGATGGGTTCCATCTATATGAAGAACATTGAGGGTATTGAGAATCCGCGAGTTGGTATCATTAATATCGGTGCAGAGGATGAAAAGGGAAACGAGCTTGTGAAATCCACAATTCCGCTGCTGCGTGAATGTAAGGATATCAACTTTATTGGCAGTGTGGAATCCCGTGATATCCCGAACGGTCCGGCAGATGTGTTAGTCTGTGAGGCGTTTGTCGGAAATGTCCTGCTCAAATTCTTTGAGGGACTTGGCAAAATGTTTATGGCAGAGATCAAGGATACATTAAAGAGCAGTGTCAAGACAAAAATCGGTGGTGCACTCATCTACAAGCCGATCAAGAAGACATTTAAACGGTACATGGCGGATGATAAGGGTGGTGCACCATTGCTCGGCTTAAAAGGTCTGGTTGTAAAAATACATGGTAACTGCAAAGATACAGAGGTGCGTTCTGCCATCGAGCAGTGTCGTAACTTTGTGAAAAAAGATGTTACAAATCAGATCATTCGTACATTTGTAGAGGAAGAAAACAAAGGGGAGAACTAAAATGGAGAAGGAAGGATCACTCAGTGAGCTGGAAGCACTGATCGGATATACCTTTCAGGATATCAAACATTTGGAGACTGCAATCACACACAAGTCCTTCGTCAACGAGAAAATGGTTGGACGTTATATGTCGTATGAACGGTACGAGTTTCTCGGTGATGCGATTCTGGAGTTTATTGTGAGCAAGTATCTGTTTGAAAATTATCAGACGATGCCGGAGGGCGATTTGTCGAAGCTTCGTTCAAGTCTTGTCTGCGAGTTCACGTTGTCCAAGATTTCGCGGGATCTGCGGTTTGGTGAGTTTGCCCGATTTAGTAAGGGAGAGAGACAGACGGGCGGAGCCAACCGGGATTCGATTTTGTGTGATATGTTTGAGTCTGTGCTTGGTGCAATTTATCTGGATGGTGGTATGGAATGTGCAACCGCATATGTGGAGCGGTTTCTGCTGCAGGATATCGAACATAAACAGCGCTTCCATGATGCAAAGTCCAAGCTGCAGGAATATGTGCAGAAGCATAAGATCAACCTGAAATATGAACTGCTGGCAGAGGAAGGCCCTGACCACAACAAGCAGTTTACCGTGCGCGTCGTGTTAGACGGCAAAGAGATGGCACGGAGGGTGGCGCATTCAAAGAAAACAGCAGAGCAGTACGCAGCGTTTGAAACATTAGAGCTGCTGCATCAGCCAACTGGAAAAAGGTAAGGTAACGTATGTATTTAAAAAGCATAGAAATATATGGATTTAAGTCCTTTGCAAATAAAATTATTTTCAAATTCAACAATGGTATCACTGGTATCGTCGGACCGAACGGTTCCGGCAAGAGTAATGTCGGCGATGCCGTGCGCTGGGTGCTTGGTGAGCAGAGTGCGAAGCAGTTACGTGGTTCCAAGATGGAGGATGTTATTTTCTCCGGTACAGAGCTTCGAAAACCGCAGGGCTCGGCATATGTGGCAATCACACTTGATAACAGCGATCACAGCCTGCCGATTGATTACAATGAGGTAACGGTTGCAAGACGTGTGTATCGTTCTGGTGAGAGTGAGTATCTGATCAATGGCGTTGTCAGCCGTTTGAAGGATGTCAATTCCCTGTTCTTTGATACTGGTATCGGTAAAGAGGGATATTCGATTATCGGACAGGGACAGATTGAGCGGATTCTGTCGGGAAAGCCGGAGGAACGCCGGGAGCTGTTCGATGAGGCGGCAGGAATTGTAAAATATAAGAAGAATAAGGCGGCAACAGAAAAGTCACTGGAGAATGAGCGGGCAAATCTTTCCCGTGTGAAGGATATTCTCGGGGAACTGGAAAAACAGGTTGGTCCTTTGAAGGAACAGTCAGAGACGGCACGGAAGTATCTGATCTTCAAGGACGAGCTGAAGAAGCTGGATATCAATGCATTTCTTTTGGACGTCGATGATACGCAGGTAAAGCTGGAATCCTACGAGGAAAAGCTTTCCATCGTGGAAACTGATGCATCCAGACTGAAAGATGAGTTTGATGCGGCGAAGGAAGAGTACGAGCGTATCGAGCAGCAGCTGGAATCTTATAATGAGAAGATTGATTCGTCGAAAAATGAGATTCATGAGAAGAAGCTGCAGAACCAGCGGCTGGAAGGCGAGATGAACGTCATCAACCAGCAGATTCTCTCGTATCAGCAAAGTGATGCGGGGCTGCTGGAACAGATCGAGAAGGAAACGAAAAATCTGGAAAAGCACAAAGCCGATCTTACTGGATTGTATGAGGACAAATCCCAGCTCGATGAGAAGCTGGATCAGGCAGATGATGTGCTTGATGAGGCAAAAAAACAGTATCAGGATCTGGAACAGGATATTACCGCGAAGGAACAGGCGATTGAGGATGCCAAAGCGGATATTATCGAATATTTAAATGAAGGCGGTACGTTAAAGGCAAAGGTCGGCAGATACGATACGATGCTGGAAAACATCAACCTTCGTAAGACAGAGCTTAAGAAACGACTGCTGGAATATACGAGCGAAGAGGAAAAGACGAAGACGGAGGAAGCACAGCTTGCCTCCGGAATCAAAGAGTTAGAAAGTGAATTGCAGAAAAAAAATGGACAGTTTATGGCTGTTCAGAACCTGATTGCAGATCATAGCCAGAAGCTTGAAGAAAACCGGCGTGGCGTCACAGAGACAAGTAACCAGATTGTCAGCCTGAAATCCAAGAAGGAAGCGTTGCGCAACCTGACCGAACGCTACGAGGGATACGGAAACAGCATCCGTCGTGTCATGGAGCACAAGATGAAGAATCCGAAGATTGTTGGCGTTGTTGCAGATATCATACAGGTAGATAAGCGGTATGAGACAGCCATCGAGACAGCGCTTGGTGGAAGTATCCAGAACATTGTCACAGAGGATGATGCAACGGCCAAGAACATGATCGCATATTTGAAGCAGAACCGGTTTGGACGTGCGACGTTCCTTCCAATTCAGTCAATCGTCGATCGTTCCGGTGTGAGCAACGATGTGAAGCGGGAACCGGGTGTTGTTGGTACCGCATCTGAGCTGGTTGGATATGATAAGAAATTCCAGTCAATTATTGGACATCTGCTTGGACGAATCGTAGTCGTCGATCATATCGACCATGCGATGGCACTTGCAAAGAAGTATAAACAGAGCCTGCGTATCGTCACGCTCGAAGGTGAACTGATCAATCCGGGTGGTGCGCTGACCGGTGGTGCATTTAAGAATACATCAAATCTGCTTGGACGAAAGCGAGAGCTTGAGGAAATTGATGAACAGATCGGGAAGCTTTCCGTGAAGCTGGAAGAGCATAAGAAACAGATTACATTCCTGACGGAGGATCGTGAGAAACAAAAGGGTATCCGTGACGAGTTAAATACGGTGATCCAGAATATGAACATCCGTATGAATACATATACCCTGAACCTTGAACAGGTGCAGACAAAGCTGACTGAGGTGGAACGCGGATTTGCCAGTATCAACCGCGAGAATGGTGAGCTTGCAGCGCAGATCGACGAGATTAATGCAAACAAGCAGGAATTAAAGGATAACAACCGGAAGCAGGAGGAAGCCATTCATGAGCTTGAAGCAGAGATTGCGAAGCTTGAACAGGCAGTGACTGAGGAAAAAGGCAGACTGCAGGGCGCTTCGGATTCAATTAATAAGCTGAATCTGGAGTTCAATACCGTACAGCAGCAATATGAGTTCCTGATGCAGAATATCCATCGTATCAAAACAGAGGAACAGGCGGCAAAGGAGAACCTGCAGACGCTGAATCTGAAGCGGAACAATGGAAATGAAGAGGTTACGACGCTCACGAAGCGGACAGACAGCTTAAAACAGCAGTTCGATGAGAATATCCGTATGATCGCGATTAAGGAGAAGAAGCTGGAAGAACTGATTTCAGGCAAAGATGCTTTGAATGAGAGTCACAAAGAATTTTTCCATAAACGTGAGGAATTGTCGGAGCAGATCAATGGACTGGATAAATCGGCATTCAAGATCAACGCGTCAATCGAGAAGTTGTCCGAACAGGCGGAAAGTCTGAATAATTATATGTGGGAAGAATATGAGCTGACCTATAATTTGGCACTGGATTATAAGGATGCCGGATTCGATGATATCTCATCACTCAAGCGGGAGATTTCCGCAGTGAAAAATAAAATCAAACAGCTCGGCGATGTCAATGTCAATGCCATCGAGGATTACAAGCAGGTATCCGAGCGATACGAGTTCTTAAAGGGACAGCATGATGATATCTGTAAGGCAGAGGAGAATCTTATAAATATTATTGCAGAGCTTGACCGTGCCATGCGTGAACAGTTTGCGGAGAAATTCAAGGAGATCCGCGTCATGTTTTCGAAGGTATTTAAGGAGTTGTTCGGCGGTGGTAAAGCGGACCTCGAGCTTGTCGATGAGGAAGATCTGCTGGAAACAGGAATCAAAATCATCGCACAGCCGCCAGGAAAGAAACTGCAGAACATGATGCAGCTTTCCGGTGGAGAGAAGAGTTTGACGGCGATTTCTCTGCTTTTTGCAATCCAGAGTTTAAAACCGTCACCATTCTGTCTGCTGGATGAGATTGAGGCGGCACTCGATGATTCGAACGTCAAACGATTTGCCAAATATTTGTCCAAGCTGACAAAGGACACACAGTTTATCGTTATTACTCACCGTAAAGGTACGATGGAAGCTGCAGATATCCTGTATGGTATCACGATGCAGGAAAAGGGTGTTTCGACACTCGTATCGGTGAATATGATAGAGAACGAATTGGATGATTAAGGAGGTGTAAGATATGGGTTGGTTTACCAAGAAGAAAAAAGGGGAAACTACAGAAGAGGAACAGGTGATACAGACACAGGCGGAATCGAATGAGGAACAGGCAGAGACAGAATCAGTGCCGGTAGAAGAAGAGACACCTGAGGTCCCTGTGGAGACAACAGATACAGAGAATTCGGCAGAGATACCAGATGAACCGGAAGAAACACCGGCTCCACAGAAAAAAGGCTTTTTCGCAAGATTAAAGGAAGGACTTACGAAGACACGAAACAGCATCTCGGATAGTTTTAACAATCTGTTTAAGGCAAGCGAGTTAGATGATGATTTCTATGATGAGCTCGAAGAGACACTCGTTATGTCCGATATGGGTTATGAGACGACGGAACGTATCGTGGAAGATCTGAAAGCGCGTGTTAAGGAAGAACATATCAAGGAAGCACAGGCGTGCCGGGATCTGGTGATCAACATTATACGGGATCAGATGCAGGTGGATGAGACAGCGTATGATTTTGAGAATAAGAAAACAGTTGTGCTGGTAATCGGTGTGAATGGAGTTGGAAAGACGACGTCCATCGGAAAGCTGGCAGCCCAGTACAAGGCACGTGGCAAGAAGGTGCTGATGGCGGCGGCAGATACATTTCGTGCAGCGGCAATCGACCAGTTAAAGACATGGGCAAACCGTGCCGGTGTGGATATCATCGCACAAAACGAGGGCGCAGACCCATCGGCGGTTGTCTATGATGCAGTTGCGGCAGCGAAGAGCCGGAATACAGATATCCTGCTGATCGATACAGCCGGACGTCTGCACAACAAGAAGAACCTGATGGATGAGCTTACGAAGATGCGCCGCATTATCACAAGAGAGTATCCAGAGGCAAATGTGGAATCATTGATCGTGCTCGATGGTACGACCGGACAGAATGCACTGGAGCAGGCAAGACAGTTCAGCTCTGTGACAGAAATCAATGGTATTATCATTACGAAGCTTGATGGGACAGCGAAGGGCGGTATTGCGATTGCAATTCAGTCGGAGCTTAATGTTCCGGTTAAATACATTGGTATCGGGGAGCAGATTGACGATCTGCAGAAGTTTGATCCGAACAGCTATGTGAATGCATTGTTTGCGGATTTTGATATGCGTTCAGATGTGGAGATTCTTGTCGATGAGAATATCGAGAACATCCCGAAGGACGATGATTTATTTGATATGAAATAAACAGAGTTTGGCTTAAAAGAAACTTACAGGAAAGAAGGATAAAAATATGGCAGAAAAAGCGCAGACAGAACAGAAGCTTACACTCGAGAAATTCGAGCAGGCATATGAGATCGTGAAGAAAGTGACAAAGCCAACCGGACTGATCGAGAGTGAGTTTTTCTCACAGTCCTGTGGCAATAAAGTATATTTGAAGCCGGAGAACATGCAGGTAACAGGTGCTTACAAGATTCGTGGCGCGTATTACAAGATCAGCACGTTATCTGACGCAGACCGCAAGAAGGGACTGATCACAGCGTCCGCTGGAAACCATGCACAGGGTGTTGCATATGCAGCAAAGGCATATGGCGTGAAGGCAACAATCGTTATGCCAACATCCACACCACTCATCAAGGTAAATCGTACAAAGTCGTATGGTGCCGAGGTAGTACTGTATGGCGATGTCTATGATGATGCCTGCCAGTTTGCATTGAAGCTTGCGGAGGAAAAGGGATATACCTTTATCCATCCATTTGATGATTTGGATGTTGCAACGGGACAGAGTACGGTGGCGATGGAAATTTTAAAGGATCTTCCGTTTGTAGATATTATCTTAGTGCCAGTCGGTGGCGGCGGACTTGCCACAGGTGTATCAACACTTGCCAAGATGCTCAATCCAAACATCAAGGTAATTGGCGTGGAGCCAGCAGGTGCAGCCTGCCTCAAAGCATCCCTTGCCAATGATAAAGTAACGACACTGCCAAAGGTTGATACAATCGCAGATGGTACTGCCGTTAAGACGCCGGGAACAAAGATCTTCCCATATCTGAAGGAGAATCTGGACGATATCATTACGGTAGAGGACAGCGAACTGATCGTATCTTTCTTAGATATGTTAGAGAATCATAAGATGCTTGTCGAAAACAGTGGTCTGCTTACCGTTGCAGCGCTGAAGCATCTCGAGCCAAAGGGACAGAAGGTTGTCAGCATCTTGAGTGGTGGTAATATGGATGTGATCACATTCTCTTCTGTTGTACAGCATGGCCTGATTGCAAGAAGCCGTATCTTCACTGTATCGGTGCTGCTTCCGGATAAGCCGGGTGAACTGCAGCGTGTCGCAGGTGTGATTGCTGGTGAAAACGGAAACATCATCAAGCTTGAGCATAATCAGTTTGTAACGATCAACCGTAATTCTGCTGTGGAACTTGTAATTACGATTGAGGCATTTGGACCGGAACACAAGGAGCAGATCCTGCGTGTACTTTCCGAGCAGGGATATCGCCCAATCGAGAAGAAACCGAAGGCGATCTTCTAACATGCGACACATATATATGGCGGTAGACCTTGGTTCTACCATGATTGACAGCTGCCTGATCGATGCGGAGGAAAAAGACGTGCTTGCACAGCGGAGTACGAAGAATCCACAGCGCCTGTATGGCAGCGACGTGATAAACCGGATTTTGACCGTGAAGCGGGATGTGAGCTTTCTTGTGAAAATGCGCGATCAGGCAGTTACTGCAATCGTGGAGCTGCTGCAGGAAATGCTTGCAGATACAAAAAAACAGGTGGAGCATACCGAGCGGGAACATGAGCTTGTGAAATTAGATGCTGTTGCAATCACGGGAAATACGACGATGATCTCCATCCTGCTTGGGTACGATATTTCAGATATGGGCGAGGCTCCGTTTCCGACGACACTGCATGGCAGCGTGATTGTGCCGGGGCAGGAGATATTTGCGAAAGAACAGATGGCAGTTGTCGAGAAAGAATATCCGGAGATCATAGAAGAGGACTGCAATGTGTTCTTATCCGGATGCAGCAGTGCGTTTCTTGGCGGCGATGTCATTGCGGGTGTGATGCATATCGAGAAAAGCCGGAATACGGAAGTGCCGGAGCGGTATATGTTCTTAGACCTTGGTACAAATGGCGAGATGGTTTTAAAGGATGGCGAGCGGTATTTCGCGACGAGTACCGCCTGCGGACCGGCATTTGAGGGATGTGCAAGAAAACAGCATGCGTATGGCAACAGCCTGCTTGAAGCGATTGCACTCGGCAGAAGACTGGAAAAGATTCATGCAAACGGCACACTGGCAGAGGAGTTTCTGGATGGTGGTATTGTGATCCACGGAATCAGCATCAATTCGGAAATCCTGCAGTCTATTATGCTTGCAAAGGCGGCTGTGTATGCCGGAATCAAATGTCTGCTTAAAACAGCAGGCCTGCATGCAAGAGATATTGACAAAGTATATGTTGCCGGTGGCTTTGGCTTTTATTTGAATGCGCGGGATGCCATTGATCTTGGTATGCTGCCACAGGATTTCATGGATAAGCTGGAAGTCGTTGGAAATACATCACTTGCCGGTGCCACAGACCTTCTGATCCATGGTCCACTGAGCAGGGATTTTGAAATGTACCGGGAGAAGCTTCAGGTGATTGACCTGACGCAGACGGAAGGCTTTCAGGACAGTCTGATCGACGCCTGCAGCTTTGTGAGACTTACATAACCAAAATGGGGGATTGCCGATGGAACAACACAGTTTGAAATTAAAGTTACTGGATTCCTTTTATGATATGGTGACGACGAAAAAGTCGAATCTGCCGATCTATCATGGAAATGACAGCAAGGAATTTGTACCTGCCTACACCGCAGGAAATAAAAAAGTCTGCAATCCACTTATAGCAAATATTAATCTGCCGAACGTCCATGATTTTATCCATACGCTGTCTGAGGATAAAAAGGTGGGACTTGCCGGAATTGCAGTCTTAAAGGACGGAAAGCTGGTGGCAGAGCATTATGTGCCGCCATATAGTGCAGAATACAGACATGTATCCTTTTCCATGTGCAAATCTGTCACATCGATGGCAGTTGGATTGGCGATGGAAGAGGGATTGTTATCACTGGATGAAAAGCTGGTTGATATCTTCTCGGAGTATACAGGGATTTTTACGAAGAAAGCAATGAAGGAAGTTACGGTGAAGCATCTGCTTACGATGACTGCCGGCGTGAAATTTGACGAGGTAAGCTCGTATTTTGCAGAGGATTGGCGAAAGGCATTTATTGGCAGTGATGTTAGCTTTGCACCGGGGACAGATTTCACATACAACAGTTTAAATACTTATATGCTTGCGGCAATCGTGACGAAACGGGCAGGCTGTTCACTGCTTGCTTATTTAAAATCCCGTCTATTCCGCCCACTCGGTATCCATAATATCACATGGGACTGCTGCCCGCAGGGCATCGAACGCGGTGGCTGGGGCATGAAGCTTTCCCTGCAGGATATGGTAAAGCTCGGTGAACTTTACTTGAATGATGGTGCAATCATCCGGAATGGAAAACGTATTCAGCTTATAAGCCGGGCATGGATCTGCGAATCGACACAGACGCACGTGGAGTTTGAGGATACAACACTCACGAAGGGGTACGGATACCAGATCTGGTGCCTTAAGGATGGTGCGTGGCTGTTCAATGGTGTATTTGGACAAAATGTCTACATTAATCAGAGAAAGAATCTGGTGATTGCCTGTACTGCAGGCGGCTACGAAGTTTTCCCGGAGGGACATCTGGTTGCCAGAATCTGTAAGTTTGTGGCAGACGAGGAAAATTTCATCCGTAAGCCGCTTGCCACGATCGGCGACACACTGCAAAACTATATTGCAGAAAAACGGTATCAAAAAAATGCGAAGCAGCTTGATCCAATGTTTGCAGCTTATATGGAACGTGTGGTAAAACCATATACAGGTAGAACTTACGATGTGACCGATTATGCGTCAAGCATCCTGCCGAATGCGAATCAGATGCTTTATTCACTCTATATGACGGGTATCGAGCAACTGGGTATTTCGTATAAAAAGGAATATCTTGTACTGCATGTGCGGGATGGAAAAAAAGTGTATCATATCCGCGTCGGGTATCTTTCGGCACATCCATATATCTATCAGATCTTAGATATCGGCGGAAAGAAGCTTCCGGTTGCAGCGGGCTGCGAGCTAATGGATCGGACGGAGAAAGGATTCGGACTGAAGATTCGGCTTTACTATCTCGAAGAGGTTGCGAACAAGGTGATCAATCTGCAGTTTGAAGGAAACAAGGTGAAGATCCGGGCAGTTGGCACGCCGAACCTTGTCAAATTCATGGAGAAACTGTTTGGTGAGGCAATGATGCAGCGCACAAAGAAGCTGGGACGATGGAAGGATTCCACATTTTTAAAAGAAAAAATGAAGAAAGTGTTATTCCCGGAGAGTGAGGGAATCGCGAGATAAACTATGAAGATGATGACGATTGCCAGCGGAAGCAGTGGAAATTGTACGTACGTTGGCAGTGAAAATACAGGGATATTAGTGGATGTCGGTGTCAGCAAGAAAAAAATACTGGATGCGTTACAGGACGTAGACCGGACGTTTGCGGACATTAACGGCATCGTGATCACGCATGAACATATTGACCATATACGCGGTCTCGGTGTAATATCAAGAGCGTATGGCATTCCGATCTATGCGACAGAGGCGACGATAGAAGAGATTAAATACACGACGAGCCTTGGAACGCTTGACTATGGGCTGTTCCATAGCATCAAGCCGGACGAGCCATTTATGGTTGGAAATATCGAAGTCCGGGCGCACAGCACTTGGCATGATGCAGCCGATCCGGTCTGTTATAGCCTTCTGTGCGGGGAGAACAAGATTGCCGTCGCGACCGATATGGGTGGTTATGATGGATATATGATACAGGCGCTCAAGGACGCGGATGCGCTTTTGGTTGAAGCAAATCATGATATCCGTATGCTGCAGGTAGGACCATACCCGTATTCAACCAAGCAGCGAATTTTAAGCAGTTATGGACATTTGTGCAACGAGGCGGGCGGAAAGCTGATCCGCGAGGTGCTCAATGATCATATAAAAACTATTTTTCTTGGGCATTTGTCAAAGGAAAATAACCTGCCGGAACTTGCCTATGCGGCGGTAGCGGCGGAGTTAGAAGGAAATCCGTTTACAGAGGATGTGCGGGATTTCCATTTGCAGGTGGCAAACAGAGATACACACAGTGCGCTGCTTGATATTTAGTATATTTTCAATACACGGAGGAAGAGTAAGATGAAGAAAACAATTATCACGGTAGTAGGAAAAGACAGAGTCGGTATTATTGCAAAAGTGTGTGTATACCTTGCCGAGAACAATATCAATATTCTTGACATTGCCCAGACAATCGTAGACGGCTATTTCAACATGATGATGGTTGTCAATGCAGAAGCTGCATCCAAGGATCATGACCGTATTGCTGAGGAGCTTGCAGCAATCGGAGAGGAACTTGGCGTACAGATCAAGGCTCAGCATGAAGAAATCTTTGATATGATGCACAGACTGTAATTGATGGAGGAAAGCAAATGATTAGCATAAATGAAGTAATCGAAACCAATGCAATGATCTCCCAGATGAATCTGGATGTTCGTACGATCACAATGGGTATCAGCCTGCTTGACTGTGTGGGCGGTACACTCAGGGAAACCTGTGATAATATCTATAAAAAGATCACAACGAAGGCAAAGGATCTGGTTTATACCGGTGAGGAGATCTCCAAGAAATATGGTATTCCAATCGTAAATAAGCGTATTTCCGTTACACCGATCGCGCTGGTCGGTGGCAGTGTCTGCAAGACAAGTGATGATTTCGTAGAGATCGCAAAGACACTTGACCGTGCGGCTGATACGGTAGGTGTTAACTTTATCGGTGGATATTCCGCACTTGTCTGTAAGAGCATGACGAAGGCTGATGAGCTTTTGATCCGTTCGATTCCAAAGGCGCTGGCGGTGACTGGAAAGGTTTGTTCTTCTGTGAATACCGGTTCTACAAAGACGGGTATCAATATGGATGCGGTCAAGCTGATCGGTGAGATCGTATTGGAGACTGCCGAACTTACGAAGGATGAGGATTCCATCGGCTGTGCAAAGTTCGTTGTATTCTGTAATGCACCGGATGACAACCCATTTATGGCTGGGGCGTTCCATGGTGTGACAGAGGCAGATTGTGTCATCAACGTCGGTGTCAGTGGACCGGGCGTTGTAAAGGCAGCGCTTGAGTCCGTGCGTGGCGAGAATTTTGAGGTACTCTGTGAGACGATTAAGAAAACAGCATTTAAAATCACAAGAGTCGGTCAGCTTGTAGCGAAGGAAGCTTCTGCGAGACTTGGTGTACCATTTGGGATTATTGATCTTTCTCTTGCTCCAACGCCGGCTGTTGGTGACAGTGTTGGTGAGATCTTAGAGGAGATCGGTCTGGAGTTTTCCGGCGCGCCTGGTACGACAGCGGCACTTGCCATGCTGAATGACCAGGTGAAGAAGGGTGGCGTCATGGCATCCTCTTATGTCGGTGGACTTTCGGGTGCATTTATCCCGGTCAGTGAGGATCAGCGTATGATCGATGCGGTAGAGGCAGGTGCCCTTACAATCGAGAAGCTTGAGGCGATGACCTGTGTCTGCTCCGTTGGTCTGGATATGCTCGCCATCCCTGGTGATACGAAGGCAACAACAATCTCCGGTATTATCGCAGATGAGATGGCACTTGGTATGGTAAACCAGAAGACAACAGCTGTCCGTATCATCCCGGTAATCGGAAAGACGGTAGGCGATAAGGCAGAGTTTGGTGGACTGCTCGGTTATGCGCCAATTATGCCGGTGAACCAGTATTCCTGCGATGCATTTATCAATCGTGGAGGAAGAATCCCAGCGCCAATCCACAGCTTCAAGAACTAATATTAAAATAAAGGTTAAATTGAATGGAACAGAAATTAGCACTTCCGGAACGGGTTTTAATGCAGATTGAAAAACCGGCCCGTTATATCGGAAATGAAGTAAATATGGTTCGTAAGAACTTGGATGATGTAGACGTCCGGATTGCCATGTGCTTTCCGGATGTTTATGAAATTGGCATGTCTTATTTGGGAATCCAGATCTTGTATGACATGTTTAACCGCAGAGAGGACGTGTACTGCGAACGTGTGTACAGCCCGTGGCCGGATTTGGATGCGATCATGCGGAAGGAAAGCATTCCGCTTTTTTCGTTGGAGACACAGATGAACATCTCGGAGTTTGACTGGCTTGCAATTACGATCCAGTACGAGATGTGTTACACGAATATATTACAGGTGATTGATTTAGCGGGCATCCCATTGCTTGCGAAGGATCGTACGAAGGAGCATCCGATCGTAATCGGTGGCGGACCTTGTACAGTGAATCCGGAGCCGATGGCAGATTTCTTCGATATTTTCTATATCGGAGAGGGCGAGACAAGCTACGATGCACTGCTGGATGTGTACAAACAGTATAAACATTCGGATATGAGCCGGGGAGATTTTTTGAGGAAGGCATCTTCGATTCCGGGTATTTATGTGCCATCGATGTATGAGGTTTCGTATCAGGAAGATGGAACGATTGAGAAGGTTGTGCCGAAATATGAGGATGTACCGGCAAAGGTAAAACGTCAGGTTGTCGTAGATTTTGAGAACGTATCGTACCCGATGAAGCCGGTTGTACCATATATCCGGGCAACACAGGATCGTGTCTGCCTCGAAATCATGCGTGGCTGTATCCGTGGCTGCCGGTTCTGTCAGGCTGGGATGATTTACCGTCCAACGAGACAGAAGAATGTTGAGATGCTCAAAAAATATGCCCGGACAATGCTGGACAATACCGGATATGAAGAAATTTCATTAAGCTCACTCAGTTCCAGCGATTATGAGAGTCTGGATGTGCTGCTCAATTATCTGATCACGCTGCGTGATACCGATCATGTGAATGTGTCACTGCCATCACTTCGTATTGATGCATTTTCCCTCGATGTTATGAGTAAGGTGCAGGATATTAAGAAGTCCTCCCTGACATTTGCGTCGGAGGCAGGTACCCAGCGTCTGCGGGATGTCATCAATAAGGGAATCACAGACGAGAATCTGTTAGAGGGAAGCAGACAGGCGTTCCTAGGTGGCTGGGATAAGGTCAAGCTTTATTTCATGCTCGGACTTCCGACTGAGACGGACGAGGATCTGTATGGAATTGCAGATCTGGCAGAGCGTATTTCAGAGGTGTATTTTGACAATGTGCCGAAGGAGAAACGAAATGGTCGCGTCATGATCAATGCGTCGGCATCGTATTTTGTGCCGAAGCCGTTCACACCGTTCCAGTGGGCACCGATGATCCTGCCGGACGAATTTACACGCCGGGCAAGATACGTGAAGGATTCCTTCCGCGCACAGCGTAACCAGAAGAGTCTGAAGTTTTCGTATCATGATGCTGGAATCTCAATCTTAGAAGGCGTCCTTGCAAGAGGTGACCGGAGACTGGGGGCTGCAATCTTAGATGTGTATGAGCAGGGCGGAATCTTTGATGCGTGGACAGAGTTTTTTGAGATGCAGCGCTATGGGAATGCATTCGCAAACCATCATGTCGATATCGAATTTTATACGGCAAGAAGAAGACCGGATGATGAAGTGTTCCCGTGGGAGCATTTAGACGTCGGTGTGAGCCGCCGTTTCCTGTTACAGGAGTGGCATAAAGCGCAGGAAGGAAAGACGACCGGAAACTGCCGGATGCAGTGTTCGGGCTGTGGTTCTGCCGTATATGGAGGAGGTGTCTGCTTTGAAGCTAAGAATTAAATACACCAAGCTTGGAAGCCTTCGTTTCATCGGACATCTGGATATTATGCGTTTTTTTCAGAAAGCAATACGTCGGGCAAAACTGGATGTCTCGTATTCCAAGGGATTTTCACCACATCAGATGATCTCCTTTGCGGCACCGATGCCGCTTGGTATGACGTCGGAGGGCGAGTATTTTGACGGAGAATTTGAGAGTGTGACAACGACCGAGGATATGATGGCACGTCTGAATGCAACGATGCCACCGGAGATACAGGTGTCAGATATCATTGAGCTTCCGGAAAATGCGAAGCCGTCGATGGCAATCGTGACGGCGTCCGATTATTATATCTATAAAAACGAAGAATGCGAGAATGATACAATGCCAGCACTTTTACAGGCATTGCCTGCATTTGCGGGAAAAGAGAAGGTCGAGATCGTCAAGAAGACAAAGTCCAGGGAGGAACTGACGGATATCCGTCCGCTCATCTATGGAGTCAGGGAATATAAGGATGGCATCTATATGCTGCTTGCATCCGGAAGTAAGGATAATTTAAAACCGGAGCTTGTCGTGGAGGCAATGTGTGAGACGGCTGGTGTGCCATTTAACCGGTATGATTACCGGATTCACCGGCTGGAAACCTACATGGGAGAGAAAGAGAAATTGCAGCCACTTTCTGCAAGTGGAACGAGATTTTGATGGATGGGCTGCATGATGTGGGATGCAGATAAGAGAGAGTATGAAACAGTTTGTGTTTACAGAATGGAATAAGAAAAAACTCGGAATTCTGTTCGAGGACGGAAAGGCAATGGAGATCCGTTGTTACGAGGATGGAAGTATCCTCGGAAATGTCTACCGGGCGAGAGTCTCGAATCTGTCGCCGAACATCAATGCGGCGTTCGTGGATATCCAAAAGGGCGAGAGCTGTTATCTGTCGATGGACGATTACCATGGAGAAAAGTTAAAGGTTGGTGATCTGGTGACGGTGCAGGTCGTGCGCGATAAGATCAAGACGAAACGCTATGCGGTAACGACGGATATCTCCCTGCAGGGAAGCTTGGCGGTGACAACGCTATATACACCGGTTGGTGTATCCTCCAAGATTGCAGAGAATGCGAGAAAAAAAGAACTGAAAGCACTCATGCAGGAGGTGCTTGCCGCAGAGCAGGATGCACAGCTCTATCTGGCAAAAGGGAATGCGGCAGAGCAGGATGCACAACTCTATCTGGCAGAAGGGAATGCGGCAGAGGTTGAACGGATAAAAGCCCTGACATTGGGCGGAATTATCCGGACACAGGCAGAGCATGCAGAAAATGCAGCGATTGAACGGGAGATTGAGGGACAGGCGAGACTGCTATATTCCATCATGAAAAAGGCGGAATATGCAACACAATATACGTGCCTGTATCACACAGAGGTTGAATATATCGAGGATATCCGACGGCTGCAGGCGTTGCAGGACGTGGAGATCGTGACCGATATTCCGGAGGTGACAGAAGCAATCCCGGAGATCCCTCTTTATACAGATGAATATACACTGACACTCCGGTATTCGCTTACAAGCCTGCTTGAGAAGACACTTTCGAAACGGGCATACTTAAAGTCAGGGGCATATCTGGTGATTGAACCGACGGAAGCGATGACGGTAATCGATGTCAACAGCGGAAAGTCAATCAAAGGAAAAAATGCGGAGGAGCAGTTTCTGAAGATTAATATGGAAGCAGCAAAGGAAATTGCAAGGCAGCTCCGCCTGCGGAACATTTCCGGCATTGTAATGATTGATTTCATTAACATGAAAGAAGAGGCGCACAATCAGGAGCTTATGAAGAAGCTGACAGAATATGTGCGTACCGATCCGGTCCGCACAACCGTGGTAGATATGACACGGCTTGGACTTGTTGAGCTGACAAGACAAAAAGGAAAACGTGCACTGCACGAGGTATTTTCAAAAATCAAATAGGTTAACATAAAAAAATATAAAATATTATATTTTTGGTGTTGACAAGCATACAATCAGATGCTAATATATACGAGTGTGCCGCACAGTGGGGTACAAGTCTGCAATCATGCAGCACCGAAACTGGCGAGTAATGATAATAGGAGGAAACCATATGTACGCAATTATAGCAACAGGCGGAAAGCAGTACAAGGTAGCTGAAGGAGATATCATTAAGGTAGAAAAGCTTAATGCTGAGGAAGGCTCAGAGGTATCATTCGACGTAGTTGCAGTGAATACTGACAAAGATGTACTTTGTGGAGATGCTTGCAAGAGCGCTTCTGTAAAGGCAACTGTTCTTGGCGAAGGTAAGGGTAAGAAGGTTGTTGTTTACAAGTACAAGAGAAAGACTGGCTATCATAAGAAGCAGGGTCACAGACAGCCGTTTACTCAGGTTAAGATTGAAGCAATCAACGCTTAATTGGAACTATGATACAGGCAGTGTTTTATATGTATCCGGACAAGACTTATCGTGGATTTTCGGTAAGCGGACATGCAGGCTATGAGAACGCAGGCAGAGATATTATCTGTGCTTCGGTATCAGCACTTGTCATTAATACCGTGAATTCGGTGGATGCACTCACAGCGAATGCGTGTGCATGCGAGCAGGATTCTTCCGGATGCATAAAATTTAAGTTTTCATCGAATGGCGATGAACAAGGACAATTATTGATCCGTGCCTTAGATATGGGACTTTCTAATATCGAGAAGGAATACGGAAAGAAGTATTTGCAAGTACACTACAAGGAGGTGTAACGACTATGTTAAGAATGAATTTACAGTTCTTTGCTCATAAGAAGGGTGTTGGTTCTACTAAGAACGGTAGAGATTCAGAGTCTAAGAGACTTGGCGCCAAGAGAGCAGACGGACAGTTTGTAAAGGCTGGTAATATTTTATTCAGACAGCGTGGAACTAAGATTCATCCTGGTGTAAACGTTGGTATCGGCGGAGACGACACATTATTTGCACTTGTAGATGGTGTTTTACGTTTCGAGAGAAAGGGTAGAGATAAGAAGCAGGCTTCTGTATACCCTGTTGAGTCAGCTGAGTAAGAAAGTACTAGAAGAGCCGGGAGTTATATCCCGGCTTTTTCTGGATTTAAGAGTGAATTTGGTAATCGTATTTATGAGGGAGGGCGTCCCATGTTTGCAGATAGAGCGAAAATATTTATAAGATCAGGAAAAGGCGGCGACGGACATGTGTCATTTCGCCGGGAATTATATGTTCCGGATGGCGGTCCGGACGGTGGCGACGGCGGCGATGGCGGAGATGTTATCTTTGTGGTAGATCCCGGATTAAATACGCTTACGGATTTCCGTCATGTGCGTAAATATGTGGCACAGGATGGTGAGGAAGGCGGAAAGCGAAACTGCCATGGTGCCAATGGAAAGGATATTATCCTGAAAGTTCCGGCAGGCACAGTCGTAAAGGATGCAGAAACCGGAAAAGTTATCCTCGATATGTCGAACAAGACAGAGCCTGTGACTCTGTTAAAGGGCGGCAGAGGCGGCAAAGGGAACCGTCAGTATGTGACATCAGTCATGCAGGCACCAAAGTATGCACAGCCGGGGAAACCGGCGAAGGAGCTCTGGGTAACCTTAGAGCTTAAGATGATTGCAGATGTCGGACTGGTCGGATTCCCGAATGTCGGTAAATCCACATTCCTGTCCCGTGTGACGAATGCAAAGCCGAAGATCGCAAATTACCATTTCACAACGCTCAATCCGAATCTTGGTGTGGTAGATCTCGGAGAGAAGCAGGGCTTTGTGATTGCAGATATTCCGGGTATTATCGAGGGCGCATCGGAAGGCGTTGGCCTTGGAATCGAATTCTTACGTCATATCGAGCGTACAAAGGTGCTGATCCATATTGTCGATGCGGCATCGACCGAGGGCAGAGATCCGATCGTGGATATCGAGGCAATCAACAAGGAGCTGCGTCAGTACAATGAAGCGCTGGCAAGCCGCCCGATGGTGATTGCAGCGAATAAGTGTGATGCGCTGTATGGTGAGGATTACGAGACCGTGATCCAGTTATTGAAGGATGAATATGAACCAAAGGGAATCAAAGTATTCCCGATATCAGCAGTATCCGGCAAGGGTGTCGAAGAGCTGCTGTGGTATGTAAATAAATTAGTGAAGGAAGCACCGGATGAAGTAATTGAGTTCGCTCCGGAGATGGATGTTGAGTTCATGGATGATCCGGAACTGCCATTCGAAGTGACAAAGTCCGAGGAAGAAGAGCATGTTTTCCTTGTGGAAGGTCCTCGGATCGAGAAGATGCTTGGTTATACGAATCTGGAGTCTGAGAAGGGCTTTGCGTTCTTCCAGAGATTCCTGAAGGACAATGGAATCTTACAGATGCTCGAAGATCTTGGTATCGAAGAGGGAGACACTGTAAGATTGTATGGTCTGGAGTTTGATTATTATCGTTAAATCGTTAAAAGGAAAGAGGAAAGAATATGACAAGTAAGCAGAGAGCTTATCTGAAGAGTCTGGCAATGAATGCCGATACGATTATGAACATTGGAAAATCCAGCCTGACACCGGAGGTCTGCACAGCAGTCAGCGAGGCGCTGGAGAAGCGGGAACTGGTGAAGATCGGTGTGTTGAAGAACTGTCTTGATGATCCGAAGGAAATTGCGGCTGTGATGGCTGAGCGTACGCACAGCCAGGTCGTACAGGTCATCGGCAAGAAGATCGTATTGTATAAGAAGAGAAAGAAAGATCCGAAGATCGTTCTCCCGGAATAAGATGGCAGATGTGAAATTCGAACAATTTCATACGATCGCGATTCTCGGAGGGACGTTTAACCCGGTACATGCCGGTCATGTGGCGATTGCACGGGCAGTCTTAAATGCGCGGACGGAGGTAGAACAGCTTGTCTGTATGCCGAATCATATTCCGGCATACAAGGAGAAAGATGAGATTGTGGATGGAAGCATACGGATGGATATGCTGCGGCTGGCGATGGCACAGATTCCAAAGGTGTCGGTCAGCGATTTTGAATTAAAACGGGATGGGTATACGTATACGGTGGATACATTTACACGGTTAAAGCAACTGTACCCGAAGCTTGCAATTGAATTTGTGATTGGCGATGATTCGCTGTTTCAGTTACACAAGTGGTATGCGTTTGAACGATTGTCGGATCTCTGCGAGATATTGATTGTCGCAAGAGGGGAACAGCGGGATACGATTGAGGCATATATCCGGGAATTTTGTACAAAGTATCCGGCGTTCCGTATCTCCTATGTGGAGATGCCACACGTTCCGGTTTCATCAAGCGAGATACGGGCGCGGATTGCACGGAAACAATCGGTACAGGGACTTGTGCCGGATGAGGTATTACAGTATATAGAAGCGCATGCACTTTATAAGCAGGAAACTGGGAGAAAACAGATATGATGACAAGAGACAAAATGATAACAAGATTGAAGGGCAAGATCAGCGCGACCAGACTGACACATTCCTTTGGTGTCGAGTATACAGCTGCCTGTCTGGCGATGGTGCATGGAGAAGATGTGGAAAAGGCACGTGTGGCAGGATTGCTGCATGACTGTGCGAAGGGATTGCCGACAAAGACAAAGCTGGAAAAGGCGAGAAAGCATGGACTTCCGGTCAGTAAGTATGAGGAGAAAAATCCGGATATGCTTCATGCAAAGCTCGGTGCATATTATGCACGATATAAATATGATGTGGTTGACCAGGTGATTTTAGACGCGATCACGTATCACACAACCGGCCGGCCGAACATGACGCTGATGGATAAGATTATCTTCGTTGCTGATTATATTGAGCCGAACCGCAAGATGCTTCCGGAGATGGAGGAGATCCGGAAGGAGGCATTTACGGATCTGGATGCCTGTGTGATTCATATATTGAAGAACACATTGGATTATCTGAGCAGGACAACGACAGAGATGGACTATATGACACAGAAAACCTATGATTTTTATGTTGTGCACAACATGGAACTGTAAGGAGACAGGGTATGAGCGATAACAAATATCTGAGAACAATTGTAAAGGCACTGGACGATAAAAAGGGGAATGATATCCATGTGATCCGGATATCAGAGATCTCTTCCATGTGTGATTATCTGGTGATTGCGGACGGTTCAAACCGCAATCAGGTGCAGGCGATGTGCAACAATGTGGAACATGCAATGCGGGAAGCCGGAGCTGAAATGAAAAACCGGGAAGGATATGCAAATGGAGGATGGATTTTGCTGGATTATTATGATATAATTATTCATGTATTTTCGGAAAAAGAGAGATCCTTCTATGATTTAGATCATATCTGGAGGGATGGAGAGTTTTTACAACCGGGGGAATATTAATTTGAATAATAAGGAAAAACTGATCCAGGATAATTATAGTAAAGTTAATCAGATTTCTGCCAGATGTATGCGTGTGATCGTGGCGATTCTTGCGCTTGCGTTTGTTTATTGTTATTTTGGTACGGATATGGATGAATCTGTACTGATCGTTTTCTTTGCGTCTGCAATATTTATTGCGTTGATTCCAACGCTGATCATAAATATTTTAAAATTCGATCATGCACCTGTGACGAAGCATATTGTTATTATCTGTGTCTGTCTGATCGCGACACTGATGCTGACACTTTTATCGACGTATGCGTATCCGATCATGTTATTCCCGATCCTTCTGGCATCGCTTTATTATAATCAGACGTTGGTACTGTTTGCATCGCTTCTGATGTCGTGTGGCATTGTTGGTTCCAATTATTTTGCATTCCGGTTTTCGGATGTATTTATCGGATTTCCATGTGAGTCATTTGAAGAGGCTATGATGTCTTATGTAGTGCCACAGATCGTGGTTGTATTCGGACTTTCGGTTGCGGCATATTTCATCGTACAGCGAAATTCCATGATGATTAACTCTGCGATCAACATGGCAGTCACGATGCAGGATAACCAGACAGGACTGATTTTCTCATTTGCGGAGATTAGCGAGAGTAAATCAAAATTCACCGGAGAGCATATCAAGCGAGTGGCAGCCTATATGCGTGTTCTGGCGAAAGCGTCAGGATTTGATGATGAATATGTGGAGATGGTATCGACAGCATCAATGATGCATGACATTGGAAAGCTGATGATCAGTGAGGAGATTCTGGACAAACCGGATAAGCTGACCGATGAGGAATACCAGATCATGAAGAACCATGTATTATATGGTGAGGCACTTCTGGAGAAATGTCCGGGTGAGTTGATGCATCTGGCTTGTATTCTGGCAAAAGAGCATCATGAGCGCTGGGATGGTACCGGATATCTTGGTATGAAAGGCGAAGAGATTGCCTATATCAGCCGTTTGATGGCGGTGTGTGATGTGTTTGATGCACTTACTTCTGACCGGTATTATAAGAAGGGATGGTCGTTGGAAGATACGTTTGATGAGATTATCCGGTTATCTGGAAAGAGCTTTGATCCGAAGGTCGTCAAATTATTTATCCAGCATTTTGATGAGTTCAAAGAGATACATAACCGTATACCGGACAAGCAAAAATACTAGAGAAATGGAGTACCTGCTATGTATAAGATTATGAATGCATACATGAGCAAGGTTCAGCTACAATCAGGACCGGAACTGCAGCAAAGACTTTGTGATATTGTGAATAGTATAAAAGAAATTAAGAGTTTTTCGGTCACAGAACATTTCAAACAATTTGCGATTGACATGAAATTAGAGTCGTTTTCCGTGGATCGTGCAGCGGTAGTCTTTCATGAATTACAGGGAAAGATTGCAAATCCATATTCATCCTTTTATGTGCGTTTTAACGAGGGTCGGTGTGTACGATACCGGTTCATTACATGCAAGGAAGATAAGCACGGGATCTACTGTGACTTCATATTCAGTTAAAAGGTCAAACAGACATATGAAAAGACAGGTTCTGGAATATTGAGGTGCCCCTCGATATTTCAGAACCTGTCTTTTCGTGTAAAATGGAAATGATATTAAATATCGGTTTTCTCAGGAAAAATTCCTAGAATGTACGGAACAGACCGATGACTTTTCCGAGAATCTGAAGCTCTCCGTCCTGTACAATAATCGGATCCATCGTGTCATTCTCCGGCTGTAACCGGTAGTAACCGGCTTCCTTGTAATAGGTCTTTACGGTTGCGGAATCATCAATCAGAGCAACGACCATCTCGGCATTTCTTGCTGTCTGTGCTTCTTCACACATCACTAAGTCACCATCAAAGATACCGGCATTGATCATACTGTCACCTTTAACCTTCAGCATGAAGGTATTCTTTCCGTTTGCATGCAGATACTCTGGTGGGATCGGAAAGTACCCCTGAATATTCTGTTCAGCCAGGATTGGTTCACCACAGGTAACGGTACCAACGATCGGTACATTTACAACCTCTCTGCGGGCGAGATTAAACTCGTCATCTAAGATTTCAATTGCACGTGGCTTGGTTGGGTCCTTGCGGATATATCCTTTTTCCTCCAGTGATTCCAGATGTGCATGAACAGAAGAGGTGGATTTTAAATGAACTGCCTCGCAGATTTCGCGCACGGCAGGTGGATACCCTTTTTGTAAAATACATTCTTTCAGATAATCGAGAATTTCTTTCTGCTTATCTGTCAGTTTTCGATTTGCCATAACATATCCCCTTTCTTATGATTTAAAAACTATATTTATGATAGCATAGAATACAGAAAAATGCAAACAAATGTTCTGTTTTTCTTATCAGATGAAAAAACATTGGAAAAACTTTGAATTTTCGATAGAAATGCAGTATAATATCCTAGACTTTGTATGTCGTTAGAAATGATATAAAAGGAGAGCTGGTTTTGAACGAAAAGTTATTACATACACCCGAAGGCGTCCGGGATATCTATGATGCCGAGTGTAAGAAGAAAAAGAAAGTGATTTCACAGATCCATCATGTGTTAGAACTTTACGGTTATCAGGATATTGATACACCAAGCTTTGAATATTTTGATATTTTCAATATGGATAAGGGGTCTGCGGCATCAAACGAAATGTATAAATTCTTTGACCGCAACAATAACACTTTGGTGTTACGCCCGGATATCACACCGAGTATTGCCCGCTGTGTGGCAAAATATTATCCGGAGGAACAGCTTCCAATCCGTCTGTGTTATGCAGGAAATACTTTTTTAAATACGCACCAGCATCAGGGAAAGCTTTCTGAGTTTACACAGATTGGTGGAGAATTGATCAACGATGACAGTTCTGCTGCCGATGCGGAGATTATCGCCTGTGTGATTCATTGTCTGCTTGCAGCGGGCTTGAAGGAGTTCCAGATTGAGATTGGTGAAGTCGAGTTCTTCAAGGGTATGATCGAAGAGGCTGGTCTGGATGATGAGACAGAACAGCGTATCAAAGAGTACATTCATTCAAAGAATTTTTTTGGACTCACAGAGTTTGTGAATACACTGGACATTCCAGAGGAACGCAAGGCTGCACTGAAAAGTTTTGAGAGTCTGTTTGGCGGGTTGGATATGCTTGACCATGCAGAAAAGCTTGTGACAAATGCGGCATCGTTAGAGGCGATTGCCCGTATGCGGAAGGTATATACCGCACTTACAAGCTATGGATATGAAAAATATGTGAGCTTTGATCTGTCCATGATCAACCGATTTAATTATTATACTGGAATCGTGTTTCGCGGTTATACATATGGAACGGGAGATGCAATCGTGAAAGGTGGCCGTTATAACAACCTGATGGAGAAGTTCGGCAAGAAGGCTCCATCCGTTGGATTCGCGATTTATGTCGATGATCTGATGAGCGCGATCGCCAGAAATAAGATTGACGTTGCACTTGATTATTCCAATGTACTTGTCCTGTACAGGGAGGAAGACCAGAAAGAAGCAATCGCATATGCATGTAAGCTGCGTGCGGAGAATCACAAGGTAGAGCTTGTTCGGATGTCCAGACGACATGATCTGCAGGAATATATTGATTATGCACATAAGATGCATTTTGCAAAATTGTGCTATTTTGAGGCTGCGGACAAGATTACAGAATATTAAGGAGAGACTATGCGTTATTTAACATTTGCACTGGCAAAGGGACGTCTTGCAAAGAAAACACTTGCGATGTTTGAACAGATGGACATCACTTGTGAGGAGGCAAAGGACCCGGATACAAGAAAATTGATTTTTACAAATGAGGAGTACAAAATCCGCTTTTTCTTAGCGAAGGCATCGGATGTACCAACATATGTGGAGTATGGCGCGGCGGATATCGGTGTGGTTGGCAAGGATACGATTATGGAGGAAGGCCGTAATCTGTACGAGGTTATGGATCTTGGCTTTGGCAAGTGCCGGATGTGCGTATGCGGACCGGCATCTGCGCGGGAACTGCTTTCCAAAAACGAAATTATCCGTGTAGCGAGTAAATATCCGAATATTGCAAAGAATTATTTTAGTGAGAAGAAAAATCAGACAGTTGAGATTATCAAACTGAACGGTTCGGTGGAGCTGGCACCGCTTGTAGATTTGTCCGAGGTGATCGTCGATATCGTGGAGACCGGTTCTACATTGCGTGAAAATGGACTGGAGGTCTTAGAAGAGATCTGTCCGCTTTCTGCGCGCGTGGTTGTCAATCAGGTGAGTCTCAAGATGGAGCATGAGAGAATCCGGAAGCTGTTAAATGATTTAAATGAGATTATTCACTAGAAAATAGTGCTGTAAGTATATGTAGTACATAAGGAGGCTTTTAAGATGCGTATTGTAAAGTTGACAGAAGATACCAAGAAGGACATTTTGACCAATCTCTTAAAGCGTAGCCCGGATAGTTACGGAGGCTATGAGGAGACCGTTAAGAATATTGTTTCTGATATTCATGACAGAAGAGATGCGGCGTTATTTGAATATACCGAGAAGTTTGATCATGCAAAGATTAATGCAGACAATGTCCGTGTGACAGATGAAGAGATCGAGGAGGCATATACCCAGGTAGATGCGAAACTTTTAGAGACGATCCGCAAAGCAATTGTGAATATCCGTACCTATCATGAAAAGCAGAAGCAATATAGCTGGTTTGATTCTGAAAACAACGGCACTCTGCTTGGCCAGAAGGTAACACCACTTGCGAAGGTTGGTGTGTACGTACCAGGAGGTAAGGCTGCATATCCATCCTCCGTGCTTATGAATGTAATCCCAGCCAAGGTTGCATGTGTTGGTAAGATCGTAATGACAACACCATGTAATGCAGAGGGAAAGGTTTATTCAACAACATTGGTTGCAGCGAAGGAAGCCGGTGTGGATGAGGTCTATAAGGCTGGTGGCGCACAGGCGGTCGCTGCGCTTGCCTATGGAACAGAATCCATTCCGAAGGTAGATAAGATCGTCGGACCTGGAAATATCTTCGTAGCACTTGCAAAGCGTTGTGTATTCGGACATGTCAGCATCGATTCCGTTGCCGGACCAAGTGAAATCATGGTACTTGCTGATGAAACGGCAAATGCAAGATATGTAGCGGCAGATCTGTTGTCTCAGGCAGAGCATGATGAGATGGCATCTGCAATTTTAGTTACAACTTCTGAGGAGCTTGCGAGGAAGGTCAGTGAGGAAGTGGATGGATTCGTAAAGGAATTATCCAGAAAGGATATCATCCAGAAATCCCTGGATAATTATGGCTATATTCTGGTTGCGGATACGATGCAGGATGCCATTGACACGGTCAATGAAATTGCAAGTGAGCATCTGGAGGTTGTCACAGCAAATCCATTTGATACAATGACACGGATTCAGAATGCAGGAGCAATCTTCCTTGGAAGCTATTCTTCCGAGCCGCTTGGAGATTATTTCGCCGGACCAAACCATGTACTTCCGACGAACGGAACTGCAAAGTTCTTCTCACCGCTTTCTGTGGATGACTTTATTAAGAAGTCCAGCATTATTTACTACTCCAGAGAAGCGTTAGAGGAGGTTCATCAGGATATCATTGATTTTGCAGAGGCAGAGTATCTGACTGCACATGCAAATTCAATCAAGGTACGATTTGAGAAATAACAGGGGGGATCGCATATGGCAAATCGCGTAGGCGTTGTATCAAGAAAAACAAATGAGACGGATATCCAGATGGAATTAAATCTGGATGGAAGCGGTTATGCAAAGGTAGATACAGGAATTGGATTTTTTGATCATATGCTGGCAAGCTTTGCAAAGCATGGATTCTTCGATCTGAATTGCAAAGTGACCGGAGATTTATTCGTGGACAGCCACCATACGATCGAGGATACCGGAATCGTGCTTGGACAGGCAATTGCAAAGGCAGTCGGAGATAAGCAGGGAATCAAGCGGTTTGGTTCGTTCATGCTTCCGATGGATGAAACACTGGTGCTTTCTGCACTGGATTTGTCCGGACGTCCGTATCTGGTGTATGATCTGAATCTTTCGACACCGCAGGTTGGATACTTTGATACACAGATGGTGAAAGAGTTCTTCTATGCTGTATCATATTCAGCGATGATGAACCTGCATATCAAACAGCTTGCCGGATCCAATGACCATCATATCATTGAAGCTGCATTTAAGGCATTTGCAAAGGCACTTGACGAGGCGACACAGTTTGACAGCCGGCTTTCCGGCCAGGTGCTTTCAACCAAGGGAAGCTTATAGAAATATGCAGCAGGAGGGTACGAATAAATGGAGGACAAGAAGATTGGTTACAAGCCGCTTACAGCCGCGATTCCTTTTTCGGAGTTTAAGTTAAATGAAGCGGGACTGATTCCGGCGATCGTGCAGGATGATGCGACGGGAGATGTACTGATGCTTGCATATATGAATGAAGCATCTTATAATAAAACATTAGAGACCGGACTTATGACATATTTTAGCCGGAGCAGACAGAACCTGTGGTTAAAAGGCGAGACAAGTGGACATTATCAATATGTGAAGAGTCTGTATCTCGACTGCGATAACGATACGATTCTTGCACGTGTGGAGCAGATTGGGGCTGCCTGTCATACAGGAAGCCGGAGCTGCTTTTTCAAAAATATGTTGAAGGATGACTAAGTGGAGGGTAAACTATGATACATGTATGGAGTGAGTTACTGGTTTATGTGATTAAGTTCCTGTCAATGCTTGTATGTGCAGGCCTTGGAATTATGGTAGGAAAGAAAATCCGTAAGAATAAAGATGCGAAAAATCAGGAGGAAATTTGACGTGAAAAATTACGGCGTGAATGAATTGCGTAAGATGTTTTTGGAGTTTTTTGAGAGCAAGGGACATTTGAAAATGAACAGTTTTTCGCTGATCCCACATAATGACAACAGTCTGCTTTTGATCAACTCCGGTATGGCACCGTTAAAGCCTTATTTTACAGGACAGGAGATTCCGCCACGCAGACGTGTGACAACCTGTCAGAAGTGTATTCGTACTGGCGACATCGAGAACGTAGGTAAGACAGCCAGACATGGTACATTTTTTGAAATGCTTGGTAACTTCTCATTTGGTGATTATTTCAAGCATGATGCAATTCATTGGACATGGGAGTTTTTGACAGAGGTTGTCGGACTCGATAAGAACCGTCTGTATCCATCAGTTTATCTTGAGGATGATGAGGCGTTTGATATCTGGAACAAGGAGATCGGCGTAGACAAAGACCGTATCTTCCGTTTTGGCAAAGAAGATAACTTCTGGGAGCACGGCGCAGGTCCTTGCGGTCCATGTTCAGAAGTTTATTATGACCGTGGAGAAAAGTATGGCTGTGGTAAGCCAGGCTGTACAGTCGGTTGTGATTGTGACCGTTATATGGAAGTATGGAACAACGTTTTCACACAGTTTGATAATGATGGTCATAACAACTATACAGAGCTTGAGCAGAAGAATATCGATACAGGTATGGGTCTGGAGCGTCTGGCAGTTGTTGTACAGGATGTGGATTCTATCTTCGATGTAGACACGATTAAGGCACTCCGTGACAAGGTCTGCGAGATGGCAGGTGTTACATATGAAGAGGACGCAAATACAGACGTCAGCATCCGTGTCATCACGGATCATATCCGTTCGGTTACTTTTATGACATCCGATGGTATCCTTCCATCCAACGAAGGTCGTGGATATGTGCTTCGGCGCCTGCTCCGCCGTGCAGCAAGACATGGCAGACTGCTTGGCATCAAGGGCGCTTTCTTAGCAGAGCTTTCAAAGACCGTGATCGAAGTATCCAAGGATGCTTATCCGGAGCTTGCAGAAAAGCAGGAGCATATTTTTGCAACTTTAAATACAGAGGAAGAAAATTTCAATAAGACGATCGATCAGGGACTTTCTATCCTGAATGGTTATGTAGACGATATGAAGGCAAAGGGAGAGAAAACTCTTTCGGGCGAGCATGCATTTAAGCTGTATGATACCTATGGATTTCCACTTGATCTGACTGTCGAGATTCTGGAAGAGTCAGGATTTTCAGCAGATGAGGAAGGATTTAAGGCTTGCATGCAGGAACAGCGGGAACGCGCAAGAAAGGCGAGAAAAACAACGAACTATATGGGTGCCGATGCGACAGTCTATGAGCAGATTGATGTCGCAATCACAACCGAATTTGTCGGTTATGATAGACTGACACATGAGTCTGAAATCGTGGCAATCGCAGGTGAAGATGCAGTGGCAGACATCCTTTCCGAAGGTGATAATGGTTCCATTCTTGTTAAAGAGACACCATTTTATGCGACCATGGGTGGTCAGTGTGGTGATGCCGGTGTGATCGAGACAGCAACCGGTAAATTCATCGTCAAAGATACGATCAAGGTTGTTGGTGGCAAGATCGCACATATCGGTTATGTAGAAAATGGCGAGATCAAGCTTCATGATACAGCAAAGCTTTCTGTCGATGCAGATAAGCGTCTGCATACCTGTATGAACCATTCTGCAACACATTTGCTGCAGAAGGCATTAAAGATGGTTCTCGGTGGACATGTGGAACAGGCAGGTTCCTATGTAGATCAGGATCGTCTCCGGTTTGACTTTACACATAATCAGGCACTCTCGAAAGAAGAAATCGAGCAGGTAGAGGCAATCGTCAATGAGAAGATCGCCGAGGATCTTCCGGTTGTAACAAAGGTTATGGGACTGGAGGAAGCAAAGAAGACAGGCGCGATGGCACTTTTTGGTGAGAAGTATGGCGAGACGGTACGAGTTGTCAATATGGGCGATTTCTCCATCGAGCTTTGCGGTGGTACACACGTAGAAAAGACGGGTGTGATTGCAACCTTTAAGATTGTATCTGAGACAGGTGTCGCCGCTGGCGTCCGCCGTATTGAGGCGCTTACTTCCCGCGGTGCATTTGCATATTATCATAATCTGGAGAATACATTGAAACAGGCAAGTGCTGCTGCAAAGGCAGAGCCTGCAAATCTTGTAGAGAAGATTGAGGGCATGCTTGCAGAGATCAAACAGTTACAGTCTGAGAACCAGAAACTTAAAGACAAGATGGCAAAGGCGGCTGTTGGTGACGTATTGTCTGACGTAGTGGCAGTTGGCACTTACAAGATTCTTCCGGTATCTGTAAATGGAGTTGATATGAATGCACTTCGTAATCTTGGTGACGATATGAAGACAAAGATTGCATCTGGTGTAGTTATATTAGCCTCCGATATGGGAGATAAGGTTAACCTGATCGTGATGGCAACGGATGATGCTGTGAAGGCTGGCGCACATGCCGGAAATATCATCAAGAAGATTGCACCGATGGTCGGTGGCGGCGGCGGTGGCCGTCCAAATATGGCACAGGCAGGTGGTAAGACTCCTGCAGGCATCAAGGATGCACTTGAAGCAGGTGTAAAGGAAGCTGAAGCACAGCTTTCATAGTTTTTTGACATAAATAGAAAGTGAGGAACATAATATGGCATTAGTACCTACCGTTGTAGAGCAGACGAGCCGAGGCGAGCGCGCCTACGATATTTATTCAAGATTGTTAAAGGAGAGAATTATCTTTCTGGCAGATGAAGTAAACGATACAACTGCAAGTCTGGTTATCGCACAGCTTCTGTTTCTGGAGTCTGAAGATCCTTCCAAGGATATCAGCCTCTATATCAACAGCCCGGGCGGATCTGTATCAGCTGGATTTGGTATTTATGATACAATGAATTATATCAAGTGTGATGTATCAACGATCTGTGTTGGTATGGCAGCCAGCATGGGAGCATTTCTTCTTGCTGGTGGTACAAAGGGCAAGCGAATTGCACTTCCGAATTCGGAAATCATGATCCATCAGCCATTGGGTGGCCTTCCAGGGCACAATCAGGCAACGGATATGAAGATTGCAACGGATAATATCCTTCGCACAAAGGAACGCTTAAATCGTATTTTAAGTGCGAACACAGGCAAGTCTATGGAAGAGATCGAGCGGGATACCGATCGAAATAACTGGATGACAGCCGATCAGGCACTCGAATATGGCTTGATTGATCATATCTTCTCAAGTCGAGATGAAGTGAAATAAAAAAATGTAATTTCGTGACAATAAATTTCAATTTTTGGTTGACGAATTTGATTTATGTGTTATAATCTAACTTGTGCAATTTGGTAAATACCCAAACAGTTGTTTATGAAACGCACAAACACGAGATATTTTACAACTGGAGGGAGGGTGAGAGAAGTATGTCAAACGTAATCGTAAAAGAGAATGAGACTTTAGATAGCGCTCTTCGCAGATTCAAGAGAAACTGTGCGAAAGCCGGTATTCAGCAGGAAATTCGTAAGAGAGAGCATTACGAGAAGCCAAGCGTAAAGCGTAAGAAGAAGTCTGAGGCAGCTAGAAAGCGCAAGTTCAAATAATACAGACATTAAGGTGTTACTAATTTTAGTAGCACCTTTTTTATTGTGTTAATTTGTAGATACATCATAATGAAAACATTACAAGCATATATTGGGAATAAAAGCTGTTCGGAGATGGAATAATGACGCAGGTGCATTTTTACGATCAGACATGCGTACATGTGGATGGATACAGACAGATTGTCAGCTTTGATACGACGCAGGTATTGCTTCGATGCAGGAAAAATATGCTCGCCATTGAAGGAAATGCACTTCGGATTGCATCGTTTGATGGAGCAGAGATTACGGTTCGTGGTGATATTGAGGCTGTGAGATGGAGGGGGGAGGAGGCAGAGAAGCATGCGTAAATGGTCGGATATCTTTGCACATCGCTGTGTCATTCATTTAACTGGCTGGGAAGTGGAACGTTTTTTGAACATCTGTAAGCATAATGATATTCTGTTTACGGATGTGATCTTGGATAAGACAGGTGTATTTGCAACAATCTCCTATAAAGCGTGGAGGACCGTTCAGAAGCTGCAGGAGAAATGTCAGGTGAGCTGTAGCATTGTAACAGAGACAGGCTTGTATCCTTTTTTGCGAAAGTATAAGAAACGGGTGGCGTTTGTCGTCAGTCTGCTGGTGTGCGCCGGAATTATTTTTTATTCCTCTCTTTTTATCTGGCATATAGATGTGGAGGGAACATCCATCTATACGGAGGAGGAAATCGTAACTTATATCAGTGAATCGCTCGTGCCGATTGGGACAAAGCGGGCGTCGATTTCGATTGCAGAATTGGAAAAAGCACTTCGGATGCAGTATGACCGGATCGCATGGATCACTTGTGATGTGGAAGGAACCAGATTGGTTGTCCGGTTTGTGGAAACCGTAGAAAAGGAAGAGGTAAAGACATTTGATACGCCGTGTAATATAGTGGCGGTCAAGGATGGCATTGTACTTGATCTGCTTGCCAAAAGTGGAACAAAGCTGGTTAATCCCGGTGATGAGGTAAAAAAAGGAGATGTGTTAATTACCGGAGTTGTAAACATTTATAATGAATATGAAGAATTGATCGAGACAAATTATGTCGCGGCAGACGGTGTTGTTTACGCGCAGACGAAATATCAGTATCAACAGGCGTTTTCACTTAGTTATACAGAAAAAAAGCAGGGGAAAAAGAAAAAAACAGGCGTATCGATCCAGATTGGAACCTCCGTGAAGACGCTGCATCAGCCGAAGTCCGTGGATGGCTATGAACAGGTGTCGACCACGCATATCTTTCATATCGGAAAGGCATATTATCTGCCTTTTTCTGTAACTGTCACAAAGTATTATCAGCCGGTCTATGAGACAAAGACTTACACAGAGGAGGAAGCACACAAAAAGCAGGAACAACTGTTGCAGATCTATATTGCAGATCTCAAGAAAAAAGGGGTGGAAATACTGGAAAATAATGTTACAATAGAATGTAAAGATGGAGAATGCCTTGCATCCGGAACACTGGTTGTAAGGGAAATCATTGGTGTGCCGGAGACATTGGCGATTCCGGACGGGACGAATCAGGAAAATGAGGAATAGAAACAGTTATGAGTGCATATTATGAGACAATCACAGTGCCTGCAGATCAGATTCAACTGGTGTTTGGACAGTTCGACCGCAATATCAAGAATCTGGAAAAGGCATATCATGTAGCAGTGGTTTTACGTGATGATAAGCTGCGTATCACAGGCTCAGAAGGCAGTGTCAAGCGTGCAGCTTCGGTAATTGAGCAGCTCGTTGCTCTGGCAGATAAGGGCGAAGAGATTACCGACCAGAATGTGAATTATGCGATATCATTGTCCAAGACAGGAGAGGAAGAAGCTGTATCAACGCTTGCGGCGGATTCGAATATTATCTGTCATACGACAAATGGAAAGCCGGTTAAGGCGAAAACATTGGGACAGAAAAAATATGTGGAAGCCATTGACAAGGATATGATCGTGTTTGGTGTTGGACCGGCAGGAACCGGAAAAACATATCTGGCGATGGCGAAGGCAATCACGGCATTTAAAAACAATGAAGTGAACCGGATTATTTTGACAAGACCAGCAATTGAGGCTGGTGAGAAGCTCGGATTTTTGCCGGGCGATCTGCAGAGCAAGGTGGATCCATATCTGCGTCCGCTGTATGATGCGTTATATGAGATTATGGGCGCGGAAGCGTTTCTGAAGAACATGGAAAAAGGGTTAATTGAGGTAGCACCACTTGCCTATATGCGTGGGCGAACCTTGGACAACGCCTATATTGTGCTGGATGAAGCACAGAATACGACGCCTGCACAGATGAAGATGTTTTTGACGCGTATCGGATTTGGTTCCAAAGCAATCATCACTGGCGATCTGTCACAGAAGGATCTGCCGAAGGATGCACAGTCTGGTCTGGAGGTCGCACTTCGAGTCCTGCATAATATTGATGAGATCTCTGTGATACGGTTTACAAGTGAGGATGTCGTGCGTCACCCTCTTGTCCAGCGGATTGTCAATGCGTATGAGGAATATGAAAACAGACATAGCCGGGACAAAAAACAACCGCAAAACAAACATTAAAATGTGAAAGATAAAACTTGATTATCTGATACATTTGGGATAAAATGTAACAGGCAATAAAGGAGAGATACATTGAGCGTATTTTTTGAGAATGAATTGGATACAGAAATTCCTGCGCATTATCAGGACATTGTAGAGGATATCATAGAGGCGTCTCTGGATTTCCTGAAATGTCCATATGAATGTGAGGTGAATGTAATTTTTACAGATCATGCAGGAATTCAGGCAATTAATAAAGAATACCGGGATATCGATGCACCGACGGATGTCTTATCGTTTCCAATGATAGAGTATGAAGTACCGGGTGAATTTGATTTTTGTGAGAACAGTCCACTGGATTATTTCAATCAGGACACCGGAGAGCTGATGCTGGGAGATATCATTTTAAATGTAGACCGGATTGCTGAGCAGGCGGAGGAGTATGGACATACCAGACGACGTGAGGTTGCGTTTTTAACGGCGCACAGTATGCTGCATCTGGCAGGATATGATCATATCGATGATTCAGAACGTCTGCATATGGAAAAACTACAAGAGGAAATATTAACAAAGAAAGGATATACGAGAGACAATGAAGAAGAATAAGTTAAAGAAGTTGTCTGTATTTGCATTGACAACTGCACTCACCATATCTTGCCTGGCAGGATGTGGAAAAAAGAAAGAGGAAAATACGGAGCAGGCTACTATCACAACGGAAGCGGCAGCAACGATGTCGGATGCGGATATTGAGTTTGCACCGACAAAGGAAGGCTATGTGATCAATGAGTTTTCTGGTGAGTGGATTGATGAGAGTCTTTCTAATCAGAGACCACTTTGTATCATGATCAACAACATTGTGGATGCCATGCCACAGTCTGGTATCTCACAGGCAGATGTCACATTTGAGATGCTCGTTGAGGGTGGTATTACAAGATATATGTGTGTATTTAAGGATTATTCCAATCTTGAAAAACTGGGACCGGTTCGTAGTGCCAGACATTATTATGTACAGATGGCAAATATGTTAGATGGAATTTATGCGCATGTTGGCTGGTCAACTTATGCTGAAGATCAGATCAAGGCGAGTGGAACCAATAACCTGAATGGATTATATGATTCTATTACTTTTTATCGGGATGAGTCAAGAGTTGCACCACACAACTGTTATACAAACAGTGAGAAACTGAAGGAAGGTATAGCGGCAGCCGGATATCGCACAGAGTATAATGCAGATAGAACTTCATCCAAGAATATGTTTGCATTTAATACAGAAGATACGAAGATTGGTAATGGACAGACAGCAAATAAAGTAACAACCGCATACAATGACAGCAGCACAAGATGGTATGAGTACAATGCCGATGATAAGTTGTATTATCGTTTCCAGTATGGAACAGAGCAGATTGATGATCAGACAAATGAGCAGCTTCGTTACAAGAACCTTATTGTTATGTTTGTTGAGTATACCGATATTGGTGATGGTTTGCAAAGCATTAACTGGGATAAATCGGGAACAGGCTATTATATATCAGATGGTGAATATGAGGCGATTACATGGAGACCAGACAATGGTGTGCTTAAATATTACACTGCAGATGGCAAGCAGTTAAAGATGAATCCGGGAAAGACATTTGTAACAGTATTTGATGAGACAAAGCAGGATAAGATTATCTTTGAATAATTAAATACGAATATGGAAATAATTTCTTCAAGGAGTTGGTGCCATGAAGAAATTATTTTTATATGTACTATTATTTGTAGGGATTTTTTCATTATGTTTTTTGATTGCAAATGAGTATTTTAAACAACGTATGCAGGAAAAAGAGGGACAAAAGCTGGAGCTTGCAGCAGATTCTATTTCCATTGATACAGAATGGAAAGAAAATGGATTTTTGGTAGGGATTCAGAACGGACGTGTGATTGTGTATGAGGCGGACACACAGCAGGTATATGAGTATACCGATATTGATGCGGCGGTTTTGCAGAAATTGCATCCAAGTGTATATCAGAATCTATTAAAAAACGTGTATTTTGATTCGAAAAAGAAATTGTATCGGTATCTGGAATCATTATCAACCTAGAAAAACTTACAGTGAGGAATACAATGAGAACACAGTATGATGTATGTGTAGTTGGCGGTGGTGCAGCCGGAATGGCTGCAGCCATCGCGGCTGCCGAAGGCGGAAACACCGTCTGTATCATTGATAAGAATAAAAAACTCGGTAAAAAATTATATGCCACAGGCAATGGTCGATGCAATCTGGCAAATGTAGATATGAAAGATGGTCATTATCATTCGTCTTCAGAAACGTATCAGACATTTCTACATACCTGTCTGGGCGAGCAGCCATTGCATGAAATGTTTGCATTTTTGCATTCTATTGGTGTATATACAAGATGTATCGACGGATATTATTATCCAATATCAATGCAGGCATCAGCGGTTGTATGGGCACTTTTAGACCGAATAAAAGCATTGCAGGTGACCACGTATCTGTCAGAAACGGTGACAGATATACAGGCAAAAAAGGATGGATATCATGTTTTGTGCAATACTGAGATTATTGCCAAAAAAGTGATACTGGCATGTGGTGGACGGTCATATCCATCGCTTGGCGGATGCGCGGACGGCGCAAGACTTGCAGAGAAGCTCGGCGTAAAACAGGAGCCGCAAAGGCCGGCTTTATGTGCCGTTATGACAGAGGAAAATACTGAGGCGGTAAAAGGCGTACGTGTGGCATGTTCGGCATGGTTTGAAGAGGGTAACACGGTATGGAAACAGTCCGGCGAATTGCAGATTACGGAATATGGTTTATCTGGTATTATGATATTTAATTTATCTTCGGAGCTTGGCAGGATCTTATCAGAAGAATCAAGTGTTAAGCTGTATGTGGATTTTTTACCCGAGATAGAAGAGAATGCATTTGTGCAGGGAAGCAGAAATGTGAACCGGAGTCTGTATGGATATCTGAATGCATTTTTGACAGACAAGCTCGCGATGTATATATTAGACATAGCGTGTGAACAGCCAAAGCAGGCACTTGAAGAATTGTCAGAAACACAGATGCAGGCAATCTACCACCTGTGCAGACGATTCCCATTTCACATCCGGGCATTAAAAAATTATGAACAGGCGCAGGTAACCGCAGGTGGAATCCAGCTGACAGAGATCCAGCCAGAGACGATGGAATGTATGCCATATCCGGGATTGTATGCAACGGGAGAAATGCTGGATATCGACGGAGATTGTGGCGGATATAATCTGACGTTTGCATTACTTACAGGATTACGGGCAGGGAGAGCATGTCATGATAACAATTAACCAGATCAAGATTCCGGTACAGAAGGATGAGACAACGGCATTGAGAAAGAAAATACAGAAACTGCTCAAGACAAATCAGCCGTATACATATCAGATTGTCCGGAAATCCTTAGATGCCAGAGATAAGGCAAATTTATTGCATATTTATACGGTGGATGTGGGAATCGCGGATTTATCCCAAATTCCATCTAAAATAATTGACAATAAAGACATTATGTTAACCAATAAAAAGAAATATGTATTTCCATATCAACAAAGAGACGATTTGGATGGGAATATGGACAGATCTGTATACCGTCCGGTCATCATCGGAGCCGGTCCGGCAGGATATTTTGCAGCGTTGCAGCTTGCACGTGCCGGATACAGACCAATTGTTTATGAACGCGGAAAATGTGTGGAAGAACGGACGAAGGATGTCGAGGGCTTCTGGCAGGAAGAGTCACCAATCTGTGCAAATTCAAACGTATCCTTTGGCGAGGGTGGTGCCGGAACCTTCTCGGACGGGAAACTGAACACCGGTATTAAAGATAAATACGGACGGATTCAGGCGGTTATCCAGGATTTTATACGGTTTGGGGCGCCAGAGGAGATTGGTTATCTGAACAAACCGCATATTGGAACGGACGTATTAAAGCGTGTGATGCGGAAAATGCGTGAGGAAATCAGTTCCCTTGGTGGGGAAATTCATTTCTCCCATCAGCTTACTGCAATCTCACATAAGTCAGATACACGCCTTGCACTTACGATCGAAAATCTGCAGAATAATCAGACAATCGTTGTGGGAACCTGTGCCTGTATTCTTGCAATCGGGCACAGCGCAAGAGACACATTTGCGATGTTGCATGCGGCTGGTGTCACGATGGAAGCAAAATCCTTTGCGATGGGACTTCGAATCGAACATTCCCAGGTGATGATCAATGCGAGCCAGTATGGGACGAGTGAACAGGCAAAGCTGCTTCCGGCGGCAGATTATAAGATGACATATCGCTCAAGTAAGGGGCGAAGCGTGTATAGCTTTTGTATGTGCCCGGGTGGGTTCGTTGTCAATGCGTCATCCGGAGAAGAACAGAGCGTGGTAAATGGTATGAGCAACCATGGTAGAGATGAGGAAAATGCGAATTCTGCTATCGTTGTGAATGTGACACCGGAAGATTTTGCGGTGGATGGATTTGCCGAATATGGCGTGCTTGCAGGTGTGGAATTTCAGAAGAAATACGAACGCCTTGCCTATGAAGAGGGAAAAGGCAAAATTCCGGTACAGCGGTTTGAAGATTATCGGGAAAATCGTGTTACGACAGCTTTTGGAAGCGTGAAGCCGAATATCCGTGGCAGCTATCAATTTGCGAACCTCAATAATTGTTTGCCAGCCTATATAAATGATGCTATAATTGAAGGGATTTTGGACTATAACCGCAAACTAAAAGGCTTTTCATCGGGAGATGCGGTGCTATCCGGTATAGAATCCCGAACATCGTCCCCCGTACGTATCGTGCGTGATGACACCTATCGAAGCGACTATGCAGGTTTGTTCCCATGCGGAGAGGGCGCAGGATATGCAGGCGGTATCACATCCGCAGCGGTGGATGGAATCAAGGTTGCTGAGGCGGTTGCGGAATACATTAACAATATAGAATAAAGAGGGAAAAGACGTGGACGAGAAACGAATCAGAGAAGCATTGAAGGATAAACAGCGAATCGTGTTAAAGATCGGTTCGTCTTCCATTATACATGAAGAAACCGGTGGGGCAGATTACCGGAAGTTAGAAACATTGGTGCGCATTATCTGTGATCTGAAGAATCAGGGAAAGGACGTAATATTGGTATCGTCCGGTGCAATCGGTGTGGGATTTGAGATGCTGGGGCTGCGTCATAAGCCGAAAACCGTATCCCTGAAGCAGGCGTGTGCAGCGATTGGGCAGGGACAGCTTATGATGATCTACCAGAAGCTTTTCATGGAGTACAACCATATGGCTGCACAGGTTCTGCTGACATTTGATGCGATCACAGATCCAGAGCGACGCAGAAACGCCGAGAATACGTTAAATGAGCTGTTACAGCAGGGCGTTATTCCGGTTGTCAATGAGAATGATACAGTGGCAACAGAGGAAATCGAGTTTGGTGACAATGATACAATGTCTGCAATCGTGGCACATCTGATCAAAGCAGATCTTCTGATTCTGCTTACGGATATTGATGGATTCTATACGGATGATCCACATAAAAATCCAGATGCGAAGAAGCTGACATTGGTGGAAACCATCGATGATACAATGAAGAATATGGCGAAGGATGCCGTGACAAACTATGGTACAGGCGGCATGTCCACGAAGATTGCGGCTGCACGAATTGCTACGGATTCCGGTGCAGATATGGCAATCATGGACGCTGAGAATCTGACACAGATCTATGCTCTGATGGAAGGAAAGTCAGTGGGTACCCTGTTCTTAGCACATGAGAATGACAATTTTGATACAGTTGATTTCATCGTGCATAAAGGATACCAGAAATAAGAATAGAAATGGAGAATATCGCATGAACGAAGCAGATATCCAGAGAATCAACGAATTAGCTAGAAAAAGTAAAACGGTGGAAGGTCTGACAGAAGCAGAGCTTGCGGAGCAGGCAGCTCTTCGTAAGGCATATATCGCAAGTGTGAAGCGCAATCTGAAATCACAGCTTGATAATATTGACATCAAGGAAGCCGATGGAAGTATCACACATGTGAAGGATATACCGAAGAATAAGCGAAACGAGTATATTCAGATCCGCTTAAAGTAGATAAAGGAATGGTTTGCATGACAATTTCAGAATCAAAGAAAGAACTTCGTAAAGAAATTCTTGCAAAACGCAGGAATCTTTCAGAAGCATATCAAAAGCAGGCAGCGCAGGAGATTTATGAGAAGCTCCATGCGCTTGCTGTGTATAAAGAAGCATCAGTACTGTGTCTCTATGTGCCAATTCAGAAGGAAGTCGATTTATTTCAATATATCCCGGAATTCCGTGCAGATGGAAAGCAGATCTATCTGCCACGCGTCAACGGGAATATCATGGATTTTTATGCATATAATGAACGGACTGCGCTTGTTGAGGGTGCATATCATATATTAGAGCCGGACAGTAAGGTACAGTTACAACCGGAGAAGCTTGAAGGTACCTGTCTGATCGTGATGCCGGGGGCGGTTTTCACGAAAAGCTGTGACCGGATTGGTTATGGTGGCGGGTATTATGACCGGTATCTGGCGGCACATCCGGATTGTCATACTGCAGCGGTCGGTTATGCAGTTCAAATCGTAGATTCGATCATGACTGAGGAAACAGACATAAAACCGGAACGTGTATTATATAATGGCAAACAATAACGATATTATGTAAACCAAAGATGATATGACGTGGAAATGGATTGGAAAGGGCAGCGATGGAGGACGTGTATATGGGTGAAGAAAAAGGAATCGGACTGGTGCTTGCCGGTGGTGGCGGCAAGGGCGCATATCAGGTTGGCGTATTAAAGGTGTTGCAGGAACAAGGGCTGTTAGAGGATGTGACAGCAATATCGGGTGCGTCTATCGGTGCTGTAAATGCGATGCTTTATTCGATGAATGATATGGAACGGATGTATCAGGCGTGGAATGAGATTGATATGGATACCGTTTTTGATATTGATCTGAATATGCTTGTCGAAAAGCGTATGTATTTCTCCCGAAATGAGATGCTTTCGATGTTTGAAAAATATATTGATATGGAAAAGATTAAGACAGATTCCCGAGATATCTATGTATCAATCAGCCGTTTAAACGAGACAGAGCAGCCGGAACAGGTAGAATACCGCAGGCTGGAGGACTATGACGCGGATACAAACCGGAAGATCCTGCTTGCGTCCACCGCACTTCCGGTTATGTATGAAGCAGTGGAAATCGATGGAAAAAAATACCGGGATGGGGGACTGTTAGACAATGAGCCAATCCAGCCGCTTTATGATCTTGGAATCCGCCAGTTTATTGTGATTGGCATGCGTGCGGGAAAGGTTTTGAATACGGAGAAGTGGCCGGATGCACAGTTTATTACAATCTATCCAAGTCATGATCTCGGAGATCTGATCGACGGAACGTTGAATTTTACTGGACGTGCAAAGGAATTCCGGCAGATGCTTGGGGAGAAGGATGCACTTCGTGCATTGAAGACAAAATTCCACCCGGATGATCTGTATATCCGGATGGAACCGGTGCTGGCACAAAATGACTATAATGATATTGTGATGCAGATGCGTGTCAACCATACATACAAAACAATGGAGAATCGTGTCAATTCCAATATAGAAAAGTTCAACAATATAGCTAAAAAGTACGAAAATTTATAAAATATTTTGACAATTTGCACAAAAAATTGTATAATCAGAGTAAGTCAAAAATGACTTATACAAGGCGTGTAAAGGGGGCTTATCTATGGCAAAGACAATTATCACGATTGGTAGACAGTTTGGTAGTAATGGTCGTAACATTGGTAGAAAGCTTGCTGAAAAGATTTCCGCGAACTTCTATGATAAGGAACTGATCAATGAAACGGCTAAGGAAAGCGGGTTGAGCGAGGAATTCCTGAAATCGCTGGATGAGAAACCAACGAGAAGTTTCCTGTATTCACTTGTTTCCGATCCATATAGTTATGGATTCACAAGTGCAGGCTATCAGACAAATCTGAACCAACAGGCATTTCAGGCAACGTATGATACGATTAAGAAGCTTGCAGATAAAGGACCATCTGTATTTGTTGGCCGTTGTGCAGATTATGCATTGCGTCATAATACGAATCTGATTCGTATCTTTATACATGCGCCATTGGAGGAACGTATTAAGACCGTTTCAGAACGTTTTAATTTGACTCCAGATAAGGCAAAGGCACAGATTATAAAGGAAGACAAGGCACGTGCATCGTATTATAACTATTACACTTCCAAAAAATGGGGTGCACTGGAAAGCTATGATATATTTATCAACAGTAGTCTGATGAGTGAAGACGATACCGTCGATTTCATCATTGATTACATAGATAAGATAAAGTAGAAAACACTTGAAATATCTTAAAAAATATCCTTTATCAGATATGATGGTAAAGGATATTTTTTTGTAAAAACATATAAAGAATCAGGATAAGAGGAATGGCAGCATGGCGCTTAACGAGAAAACGCGGAAACACAATAATATAGATTTCCAGAAGGATTTGTCTGAGATTCTGACCAATGCAAAAATTGGGCTTTGGGCAATCGAGATGGATGAGGGCAAGGCACCGAGGATGTATTTCAATGACGTGGCAAGAGAGATCACTGGATTTTACGAGGATATGGACACCAGAGAAATGTTATGAACGCTGGTATAAGCGAATCGTGGATTCTGCCATTGATTCCGTGCAGGCAAGTGTCAAGGAGATGATTGAAGAGGGTAAATCTGAGAATACCTATCTATGCATGGATTCACCCGAAGAAGGGGCGTATCTATACACGATGCGGAGGCTCACTGGATGAGAATTATACAGCAGGAACTCGTTTGTGGGGCTATCATCAGGATGTTATAGAGAAGTTGATGGTATTTTCAATATGGCTATTTTTTAGATTTGCTGTCTGGGACTGTATTATGCTCCCGGAGCTGCACGGTATTTCTGGCGCGGCGCTTTCGATAATCATCCATGTCCGCATAGTGCTTCCTAGTTGTATTTACATCAGAATGTCCTAAGACATCGGCAACGAGGTAAATATCAGAGGTTTCCTGATATAATGCAGTTCCGTAGGTGCTACGAAGCTTGTGCGGCGTAATATGCTTCAGAGGAACCGCAATCTGTGAATATTTCTTGACCATGTTCTGAATCGTTCGAACATTGATTCGGCTGTGGTGGGAGGAGAGGAAGAGCGCATTTTCAGAGCCTTTGGCAGGCGTAAGTTTCTTGCGTTCCTCTATATATTCCTGCAATGGTTCAACTGCCTCATCGCTGAAATAGACGATTGCCTCTTTGCCGCCTTTCCGGGTCACACGGATACATGTGTTCTTGAAATCCACGTCGTTCAGATTCAGACCGACACATTCGGAGATACGGATGCCTGTGGATAACATGAGCGTCATGATTGCCAGGTCACGTACTTTGGATTTTTCGTGGAATTTGAGCTGACGGTCAGTCAGATTGGTTCCATATTCAACCGTATCAAGGAAATTTGCGGTTTCATCCGCGTCCATCCGTGTGATTGGTTTTTCTGGCAGTTTTGGGCGATCCACCTTATCAAATATATTTTCCTGCAGCATATCGTGCTTATACAGGTAATTAAAGAGGACACTCAGGGCACAGAGCTTGCGTTTGAGCGCAGATTTACCGTTTGTGTAGATACGGCCGTTCTTTTCGTATTTCTGGAGATAATCCAGATAGTCCTCGATGAAAAATGTATCTATGGACGCTAGGACGTCAAGAGAGACATCCTTCGGAGTATCACAAGGATGTTCGGTATAGACCTCACATATATATTCGAGGAATATTTTGATGTCACGCACATAGCCTAATCTGGTTCGCGGCGAAGTTGTCTGCTGGACACCACGGACGAATCGCTTGACGTAGTCGGGAAGATCGTTACACACATTCCGTATCAAATCCAGATTGTGTTGTTCTTCCTGTTCATGATAAGTAATATCAGCCATATAATAAAAACCTCCAAATGCCTGTAAAACGTTGATTTTTCTATATTTCCAGAATACCACTACTCCTGTAATAAATCAATAGATAATTTCGTAAAACCTGGGTTTTGCGAATAAATTTATAAACAAACATATAGAGGGACTTCTACTGTTCCGACCATATACGCAATCATTTATGTGTAAAATGTCTGTATCCTTTAAATGTAAAAAACGGTTCCAATTATCTGTAATTAACCACAAAACTATGATATTCTTTTCCAAAAAATGTATGCTAAGATAACTTGTGTTTAATAAGAACAACAAAGAAACTATATACAAAATAAACAAAGGAGAATCATACATGGGAAAAACATTTGAAAAGAAATTATTGTACAAAAAAGCAATCTGTTATTCCGGTTACCGGGAAGGTCAATGTCCAACCGGAGAAATGCCATCGAAGGAACAGATTTCCGAAGATCTGCATCTGCTTGTGGCAGACGGCTATGGCTATATCCGTATGTATGAGCCAAATGCACATGCCGTTACTGTTCTGCAGGTGATCCGCGAGGAGAAACTTCCACTTCAGTGTATGATCGGCATTGATTCATTGGCGGAAATCAATTCTGCAGAATGTATCACAGGTCCACAGAGATTTAGTGATGAAGAACTGGCAGCACATGCAGCAAGCAATGATGCGCAGCTCGATCGATTGATCGCACTTGCAAATGAATATACAGACGAAATCGCGGCTGTCTCTGTCGGAAACGAAAACCGCTTCCCATTTGTAGGACATCTGGTATCTGAGGAACGCCTTGTGTCACATACGAAGAAGCTGAATGCAGCTGTGAAACAGTCAGTTGCATTCTGTGAGGTTGATATTGACTGGAAGAATCTGGATGCAATCGCTAATGCGGTTGACATCATCGGCATTCATACCTACCCATACTATCCGGATAAGCAGATCTGCTTTACGGAGCTTGGCTGGGCAACAAGGACGGCGCATAATGATCATGCCGATTATGCGTCGGTTGCAAATCAGAAACGCTACCTGGAGGAAATTGCTGACTATCTGAAATCTGAAGAAATCGTTGGATTTATATTTGAAGCATTCGATGAGCTCTGGAAAGATCCGTCCTCTCCGGCTGCTTCTGAGTGTAATTGGGGTATCTACGATATCAACCGGAAGAAAAAGTGGTAAAAATCAAATAAGTAGAGCCGCTTATCTAATTATGATAGGCGGCTCTTGCTATTTTCAGAAGTTTGGCGTGTTTATATCATGTCGCCTGACGGCTCCATGTGTTTTTTCGCAATATGCCGGCTTGTGCAAGCACATCCGTCGCACTGCTCATTTATATCATATTAATGAAGTTTCTGGATGAAAGTCCGATAGATCTGTAAATACTCCTCTTCTACGTCTGCAAATGGTCGGACGGTATAATCTGGTTCATTATGTATCTGCGGTTTCGGTAAAGGCTGCTTCTCGTGTAACAGATATGTAAGGTCGTACCATAGCATAGCATTGTCAATTTCCTTCAGAATTGCCTCTTCCTCATCATCTAATGTATTTCCAAGAAAATGCGTATAAATCATATCAAGCAATTGATCTTCCAGCCGGTTATATTCCGGCAAGGTCTGCTTGAATGGACGCGGAACATCGGACATGTAACATTCACTTGCATCATGAATCAGACACGCAAGAACCAGACGTGCTGACAGCCCGCATGCCTGCGCTTCTTTCGCGCAGGCGATGCAATGCTGTCCAACCGAGAAAAAGGTCTGTACATGCCCATTTCCGCGGCACAAAAGCGATAATGCATGCGCGATATCTTCGATACAAAGAAGGGATGCATCTGGATTGACCGGATCAAAATGTTTTCCGGTGTAAGTAGTTATGTATGACATAGTGTGTCCTTTCAGTTTCTGTAATGCTTTTAATAGATTTTCTTAATATCTCCGATTATACCATACATCTTCCGGAAATGTGCAAGATCCGATGCATCTTGTATCAGCATAATGTCTTCAAATGCTTTTGTAGCATTGTCCTGAAATCCAGCCACCTGCTCTCCTGTGCAGATGCTGCATTTGATGACAGGTGTTTTCTCGGCTGGGTTGTAGGTGGTGTGTGATTTTTTGTGGAAAAGTTTCATGGGCGGGCTCCTTTGATGATGTTAAAATTAGTTTTGCTTGCAATAAGGCTTTTGCATAAGAATTCTCTCGCATATGCGGAGAATATTACAGCATACGTTGTGCTAGTTGCGGAACAGGTAGGTTCACCCCCGCGCATGCGGGGAATATAATGTTCTTCGGAACCTGTGTGGGGAATATGCACGCACTAACAATTTCGATTATTTCGCGACAGGTTCAACCCCGCCCGTGCGGGGAATATTACATCTCGCATCGACTTGTTCGATTCGAGCGTGGGTTCAACCCCGTGCATGCGGGGAATATAATTGAACTGTCTGGCGCTGCTCTTCTACAATAGGTTCAACTCCGCCCGTGCGGGGAATATTTCACTCACACGACAACCAGTAGTTAGTAAGAAGGTTCAACCCCGCGTATGCGGGGAATATT
>ERZ808240.208-NODE-208-length-80416-cov-37.564179_pt1 | contig 80416 bp, 68 predicted proteins | sample MGYA00521084_ERZ808240 | MGnify/ENA primary metagenome ERZ808240 (study PRJEB31516, sample SAMN03275571) | gut metagenome | biome: mammalia-associated habitat; material: feces | host: Papio cynocephalus | place: Kenya | collected 2012-08-06 ...
CAGGGCGTTGCCCTGGGCTAGGTGCTTTTGCCCTTTCAGGGCGTAGACTTTCAGGACGTGGACTTTCAGGGCGTGGACTTTCAGGACGTAGACTTTCAGGGCGTAGACTTTCAGGGCGTGGACTTTCAGGGCGTAGACTTTCAGGGCGTGGACTTTCGGACGGTTACCAGTAGCGCCAGTAGATGCCTAGGCGATGCATGTCGCTGCCCACGAAGTCGTACATGTCTTGCTTCATGAGCCAGCGGCAACGCTTCCTCACCTTGTCGCCGTACTGGCCGTCTATGGAAAACACGTTGCGCTGGAACTTGACGCCCATCAGCCTGAGCTTCTCGTAGTCGCGCCTCTCCATGTAGAGGTAGCGCTCGGGATGGGCTAGCACAGGCGTGTAGCCCTTGTTCTTGATGCGCTCCAGAAGGCCGTGGAAGTTCATCGGGGCGGAGAAGATGCTCGTCTCCACCAGCAGATGCTTGCCATCCTCGCCCAGCGGCAATAGGTCGCCAGCCTTCAGGCGCTTCTCGAAGAGCGCATCGAGCATGTTCTCGGCTGCTAGATGCAGCTTGACCATCTGTCTGTCAGCAGGGTTTCGCTTGGCGAAGTCCTGCTGATATTGTTTTTGGAAGTCGGCAAATACTTGGCGCAAATGGGTGGTCTCGTTGGGCACGTCCTCCATGATGTGGGGGGTGAGCCAAACCTCCTTGACGCCGGCACCCTCGTAGAGAGCCAGCATCTCCAGCGATTTCCTCGCCTCCTGGAATCCGTCGTCCACGCCGGGCAGGATGTGGCAGTGCCAGTCGATGCCGCCCGGGAGCCGCTCGACAGGGGCTTTCTTGATTGCCGACGGATTGAAAATCCGACGCAACGCCTCACGGAATATATTCATGATTGCTAAATTATATTATGCTTTCTATTTCTTGACTATGCTTTCTATTTCTTGTCGCTGCCATAGTGGTAGCCGTAGCCATAGCCATAGTGGTAGCCGTAGCGATAGTAGTGGCCGTAGCGACCGCCCTGAGCCTTGGTGCCGTTCAGGATGAGCGACATGTTCTTGTATTTCTTCTCCTTGTACAGCTGCTCGATGTCGCCGAGCATGCTGCGCTCCATCAACCCCGAGCGTACCACGAAGATGGTGCGGTCGGCGTGTTTCTCGATGATCTGGGTGTCTGCCACGATCTCCACCGGCGGACAGTCGATGAACACGTAGTCGTACTCCGAGCGCATCTGGTTGATCATCTTCCCCAGGCGGTCGGTGAAGAGCAGCTCGGTAGGGTTTGGCGGCATGGTGCCGATGGGCAGCACGTCGAAGCCCTGCACCAGTCCGTGGTCCTCGCCATGGCAGATGATGCCCTCCAGGTCGTCGGTCCTGCCGTTGAGGTAGTCGCTGAGTCCCTCGCCCGGGCTGCCCACGAGCATGGAGGTGGAGCCGTGGCGAAGGTCGCCGTCGATGACGAGCACTCGCTTCTTCTTGATGGCGAGCGACATGGCGATGTTGCCTGCCAGGTGGCTCTTGCCAGAGCCAGGGTTGAAGGAGGTGAGGAGGATGACGTTCTGCTCGGGATGGGTGCCTATCATGAACTCCAGGTTGGTGCGAAGCACGCGGAAAGCCTCGTTCACGATGTCGCGCTTGCCCGCCTTCACCACGATCTGGCGGGTCTCACTTGGTTTTTTCCAGAACATCAGGCGCTGCCGCAGCGTAGGACGGTGCTTGCGGCTCAGGCTGTATGGTATCTCGCCGAGGAATGGCACGGTGACGTTCTTGAGGTCGTTCCTGCCACGCACGGTGGTGTTCATGTTCTCACGCACGAAGATTACGACCACCGGTATCAGCAACCCCAGCACCACCGCTACCAGCAGGATGTTGCGGCGCACGGGCTGAACGGGCTTGACGTCGCCCGTGGGAGGGGTGATGATGCGGGTGTTGTAGGCGGTGAAGGCCTTGGAGAGCTCGTTCTCCTCGCGCTTCTGAAGCAGGAAGAGGTAGAGTGCCTCCTTCACCTTCTGCTGGCGCCCCACGGTCTGCAGGTACTTGGCCTGGTTTGGGTTGCTGGCTATCTGGCTGGTGGTCTGCGCCTCGTTGGCCTGAAGGTTGCTGAGCTGCGTGTTCAGGGTGACCACAAAGTTGTCGATGCTCTGCACGATGCTGCGGCGCATGGCGGCGAGGCTCTGGTCGTAGTCTGATACCAGCGGGTTCTGCTCGCTGGAGTTCGCCACCAGGTTGTTGCGCTCCAGCTGGGTCTTGTTGTACTCGGCTATCTGCTGCTCTATCGCCTGGCTCTCGATGCCGGTGTTGCTGGGCAGCAGCTGGCTCTTGCCCACCCTGCCGGTGAGGAAGTTGCGGATGTACTTCGCCATCGCCAGGCGCGAGTTCAGGTCGAGTATCTGCTTGTCGGCGTCGCTGCTCTTCTGCATGTACTGCTGGGCAGCAGCCTCCACGTCGGGCAGCAGGTTGCTGCTCTTGAAGGAGGAGATGCTCTTGTCCACGTCGCCCAGCTCGCGCTCTATCACGCCCAGGCGCTCGGTGATGAAGCGCGAGGTGGAGATGGTCATCTGGTTCTTGTCGTCCATCCAGTTCTTGCGATAAACGGCGATGATGGTGTTCAGCACGTCCTCGGCACGTTGGGTGAGCTGGTCCTTGTAGGTGAGGTCTATCACCGTGGCCTTCTCCTCGCTGATGCTCGCCGTGAGCGATGCCTTGATGTGGTCGGTCATGGCGTAGAGGTTGGTGCGGCTCACGTGCAGCGGCTTGGCGTCGCCACCCCTCAGGTAGCTGGCGTAGGCGGCTGCAGCCTCCACCTTGATGTTGCATACGGGCGTATGGAGGGTCTGCCCCAGCCTGCCGTGTATCTCGTCATTGCTGTCGATGGCCTCGCCTTGTTTGTCAACGCCGCTTATGTGCGTGATGGACAGGCGGTTGCCCAGCTCCAGCTGAAGGTCTACGTCAACGCTCTGCTCGTCGGTCAGTCCATAGAACTGCACGGTGACGGGCAGGTCCTTGCCGTAGAGCGACACGGGATGGAAGGAGCCCTCTACGCTGTAATTCACGTCGAGCTTGAGTTGCTTGCCGGTCTCCAGCAACACGGCTGGCGACTGGATGGCGATGAGCTCGTTGTTGACGTTAGACTTTCCTCCGGTCAGTCCCATGTCCGAGAACATCGAGGCCACGTCGCTGCCGATGCTCTGGCTCTTGCTGTCCTCCTTGATCATCAGCGAAGCCGTGCGCTGGTAGACGTTCGGGGTGGAGAGGATATAGTAGATGGCGATGCCGAGGGTGACTGCCAGGGAGAGCAGGAACCAGCGCCAATGCGCCAAACAGAGGTAAAGGAGGTCTTGCAGACGGATGAAGTCGTCGCCCTGACCCGGGCGACGGACCTGGGTGGGCTGCGGCTGAGTGTTTGCTATCATTTGATTTTAGTAATGTTAAATGAATTGGATTTTAAGATTGAGGTAGTGCTTTTGCCCTTTCAGGGCGACATTACCCCAATGCCATTACCCAGGGCGTTGCCCTGGGCTAGGTGCTTTTGCCCTTTCAGGGCGAGTTATTTCTTGATGAGTACGGCGACGCTGGTGGCGAGGCTGGCGAGGCTTATCCAGAAGCCGGTGCTTCGTATGTTGTTGCCATTAACGGTGCTCTGGCGGGCCTTGGTCTCGTTGGGGCTCACATACACCACGTCGTTCTGCTGGAGATAGAAGACGGGGCTGTTGAGCACGTCCTTGCCCGAGCAGAGGTTGAGCGAGTATACCTTCTGGTGCTCGCCCTCCTGGCGAAGCACCATCACGTTGGTGCGGTTGCCGTAGATGGTCAGGTCGCCCGCCTTGCCCAGGGCGTCGAGGATGGAGACCTGCTCGTCCTCGATGTCAAACTGGCCCGGTCTCGTCACCTCGCCTATCACCGAATAGTGGAGGTTGGAGAGGCTCACGGTGACAACGGGGTCCTTCACCAGGCTCTGCGACAGCAACGCCTGCTTGATCTTAGCAGCCACCTGCTCGCGGGTCAAGCCGCCCACGGCGATGGTGCCGAGCACGGGGAAGTCGATGTCGCCATGGCTGTCTACCGTATAATAGTAGGCGTCCTTGGAGAGCGTGTAGGTGCTGGAGTTGTTGGGACCGCTCGACAGCGAGAAGAGCTGGCTGATTTGCGGGTCCTTGCTCTTCACGCCGATATAGAGCTTGTCGGTCGGCTTGATGGTAATCACCCGTTTCTGTATGTTGAGGATGGTGTCGGGATGGCTGGCGAAATCCTGGAAATAGGCTATCTCCTTGGGAGTGCCGCACGACGACATCGCCATGAGCGTACTAGACAGCACAATGGCACATAGAATCTTATTGGTTTTCATTAAATATTTAGTTTAATCTAATTTTTCGAGAAAACATCTTGGGATATAAGTGGTGGCTACGGCACATACGCCCTCCACGGTCACCACAAGGCGGTGGTCGCCATGGATGCGCTTGATTTCGCCCTCCAGCCCCTTGAACCTGCCATCGATGACACGCACTCGCTCGCCTTTCTGCCAGTCGAAAGCTCCGTCTTCGAAATATTCGATGCCTTCCTGGTCGCCAGACGTCACCATCATGAACATCTGCATCTGCTTGAGTGGTATCGCCACTGGCGGCCGGCATCCCGTGTTACGTCGGTAGAGATGCGCCCTACCCTGCAGGTTTCGCTCCAGACACTCTGCCTGACGTGCGCTGGAACGCATGAAGAAGAGCGATGGTATCAAGGGTTTCTTCACATCTACCCTGCGGCCTTTGGCATTGGTATAGGAGTCGTAGTAGAAGGGAGCGTAATACTCCATCACATCTCCTTGCATATCATTGGGGAATTGGTCGGTCATCGGATTCAGACCCTCCAACACATTATTATATATATTGAACAGGTCGCGGCAAACCCACACCTTGTTCATGAATACGCGCATGGCAAACCATGATGCCGATTCTGAAGTTTCTTTCATAGGTTGTTTTTTATCGTTGTTTTCCTTTGTTGATGTATAGATACATTTTCTTTTCCCCCTCATAGGTGAGCCCTACAAGCAGCAAGGAGATATTGGAGCATCCCTGACCCAGGCGACACTGTACCCGCTATCCCATTTGAGCAACATCTATTAACAGACAATTCTCAAACACGATGCAAAGTTAACAAAAAAAAAAAAACAGCAACAAATTTTTATACAAGAAAAGTTAAAACTATTTTTTTTCGTGTTTTTCGTCATAAATCACCTCCTAAGCACCCTGAAAGGGCAAAAGCACCTAGCCTAGGGCAACGCCCTAGGTAACATACAAGCAAGAAAGTCGCCCTGCAAGGGCAAAAGCTTTATCCCATTAGTAATGCTTTTGCCCTTGCAGGGCGCACTTTACTCCCATCAAACTACCCAGGGCGTTGCCCTGGGCTAGGTGCTTTTGGGCTTTCAGCCCGTTACATAAACCACATATAACAGGCATGATTCTATAAAAAATTACCTATAGATTCACCATTGCTTTCTATAGATTCACCTTTGATTTCTATAGATTCACCTTTGATTTCTATAGATTCACCTTTGATTTCTATAGATTCACCTTCACTTTCTTGCCCTTGCTCTCATTGCCCACTCTATCGAGGGCGGTGACAACATAGACATATTTCTTGTCTTTCACGAAAGGCACCTTGTAACGCTGGGCATAGGTAACGCACTGCAAGGCGGTGACATCGGAGAGATTGACCTGCGCGCCCTTCTCGAAGCGATAGATGGCGAAGCGGTTGGCCACATCGCCCCACTTCTTCTTGCTCGCCTTCGGAGCCTTCCAGGTGAGCAAGGGGCCATCCTCGGTCCAGCTAAACTTGAGCCCCTTCACATCCTTCGGGGCCTTGTCGTCGAGGAAAGGCATCAGAGGAGGCAGGGCTGGATACTTCCAGTAATAATCGCGCAGGGTATGACCGATGTTGCCCACATTGTCGGCAGCGGTCTTGGCATACCAGAGCACGGTGCCCTTCACATTGTTCATCTGCTGGTGCAAGCGATGCTTGGCGGGCAACTGATGGCTCTGCGGATTCACTGGGTCGGCATACTTGGCGGTGCGCTCGATGTCTTCACCTATATATAATGGGCGGTTGCCGGCGTTCTTATTCCACCACGTGATGAGCGTCTTGTAGTCGGCAGCCCTGTTGCCTATCTCCCAGTAGAGCTGTGGCACGCAATAGTCTACCCACCCATTGTTCACCCACAGGAGCACGTCGGCATAGAGATCGTCGTAGTTTTGCAGACCGAAGGTGTTGGAACCGTTGGGGTCGGTGCGCTTGTTGCGATAGATGCCAAAGGGAGACACGCCAAACTTCACCCATGGCTTAATGGCGTGGATTGTCTCGCCCAACTGTTTCACGAACCGGCTCACATTGTCACGTCGCCAGTCGCCTATGTTGCGCATGCCGTGTGGGTTCTGCTGATAGAGCGCCACGTCGGGAATATCCCTGCCTGCCTCTGGATAAGGATAAAAGTAGTCGTCGATGTGGAAGCCGTCGATGTCGTAGCGGCTCACGATGTCGGCAGCCACCTTGCAGGTATAGTCGGCAGCCTCTTGCAGTCCTGGGTTGAGGAGGGTAAGCTTGCCATAATTGAAGCAGAGGTCGGGACGCTTCTTCACGATGCTCTGTGGCGACACCTGCTCGATGGAGGTGACGCTGTGCTTGGCACGATAGGGATTGATCCAGGCGTGCAACTCCATGCCACGGCTGTGGCACTGGTCTATCATCCACTGCAGAGGGTCCCAGTAAGGCGACGGTGCCCTGCCCTGTACGCCCGTGAGAAACTTGCTCCAAGGCTCCAGGTCGCTCTGGTAGAGGGCATCGCACTCGGCACGCACCTGGAAGATGATGGCGTTCACCCCATCCTTCTGCAGTTCGTCGAGTTGCTGGGAGAGCATCGCCTGTATCTGCTGCGTGCTCTTGCCCAAGTACTGTCCGTTGACACACTGTATCCAGGCTCCACGGAACTCACGCTTGTTTTGCGCATTCACCGGCATGGCAGCGACCCATGTCATCGCCAAGACCAGCATCAAGATCTTCTTCAGTTGTTTCATCTATCTATGTTTTTACTATTTTTATTTACTCCTCGTGGCTGAGTTATTATTTACTCCTCGTCTCTGAGCTTTGGAAGGGAGATGTGGTAGCGCACAGCCAGTAGGCGGATGGCGCAAACCACCACGAACGCCACAACCACGGTGATGTAGAGGCTCACGCCCAGGTAACTCAGCAGCCAATAGGCAAGTCCGCCCGCCACACAAGCCATGGCGTATATCTCCTTGCGGAAGATGACGGGCTCCTCGTTGAGCAGCACGTCGCGTATCACGCCGCCAGCCGCTCCCGTGATGCAACCCATGATGATGGCCACCCAGAAGGGGAAGCCACAGTCGAGCGTCTTCTGGATGCCGGCGATGTTGAACAGCGCCAACCCCAGGGTGTCGAAGAGAAACCACGTGTTGTCGAGCCGCTTGAGATAATGGTGGCACAGGATGACCACCGCCTGGGCTATCAACGTACATATCATATATATAGGACTGAGCATCCAGAACGGACGCACGCCCAAGCAAACGTCGCGAATGGTACCGCCGCCGATGGCGACCGCCACGCCACACACGAAACCGCCCAGCCAGTCGTAGTGCTTGCTGGCTGCAAGACGGATGCCCGAGAGGGCAAAGGCAAAGGTTCCGATGAACTCGATGACACGCTGCAGCGTAATCACGAACTCCGGGTCATTTTGTATTGTCATCTTTCTCATTTCTAGTTTTTAAATCTATCCCCCCAGCAGGTTACCATCCAGTTGTACAGCCTTTCCTCAGAAGGCGAATGCTGGGCGTGCCAGAAACGGGCATCCTTCAGGTCATCGGGCAGATATTGCTGCTCGGTGAAATGGCCAGGATAATCGTGGGGATACTTGTAGCCGTCGTGATAGCCCAGCTCCTTCATCAGCTTGGTTGGGGCATTGCGGATGTGCAGCGGCACTGGCAGATTGCCCGTCTGCTTGACGGCCGCCAAGGCTGCGTCGATGCCCAGGTAGGCACTGTTGCTCTTCGGACTGGTGGCAAGGTACACCACCGCCTCGGCAAGGGCGATGCGCGCCTCGGGCCATCCTATCTTCATCACCGTGTCGAAGGCGGCGTTGGCGAGCAAGAGGGCGTTGGGATTGGCGAGCCCCACATCCTCGCTGGCACTGATGACCACACGGCGGGCGATGAACTGCGGGTCTTCGCCGCCCTCTATCATGCGAGCCATCCAATAGAGCGCCGCATCAGGGTCGCTGCCACGGATGCTCTTGATGAAGGCAGAGATGATGTCGTAGTGCATGTCGCCCTGCTTGTCGTAGGCGAGCGGATTCTGCTGCAGTTGCTCCTCCACCATCTTGTCGGTGATGACCACGTCATCGGATCCAGCCGACTCCACCACCAATTCCAAGATGTTGAGCAGCTTGCGTGCGTCGCCCCCGCTGAATCTCATCATCGCCCCAGTCTCCTTCAATTCAATATGTTTCTGCTTGAGCTCCACATCCTGCGTGATGGCACGATGGAGCAGTTCCTCCAGGTCGTCCTTGCCGAGCGATTTGAGCACATAGAGCTGACATCTCGACAAGAGCGGGCGGATAACCTCGAAGGAAGGGTTCTCGGTGGTGGCTCCGATGAGGGTCACGACGCCCTTCTCCACAGCCCCCAGGAGCGAGTCTTGCTGACTCTTGGAGAAGCGGTGGATCTCGTCGATAAACAATATAGGAGAAGCGGAGTTGAAGAATCGTCCGCTCTTCGCCCTCTCTATCACCTCTCGCACATCCTTCACGCCACTGGTCACCGCCGAGAGCGTGAAGAAAGGCACCTTCAGGGTTTGCGCCACAATCTGGGCAAGCGTCGTCTTGCCCACTCCGGGAGGTCCCCAGAGGATAAAAGAGGATATGCGCCCTGCGTCTATCATCTTGCGCAGCACGGCTCCCTCACCTACCAAATGCTTCTGCCCGACATAGTCGGCGAGCGTGTGAGGTCTCATTCTTTCTGCTAAAGGTTCACTCATAATGATGCAAAGATAATGAAAAAAAATGAGCCCAAAGAAAAAAGCACACAAAAATCAAAAAAAAGACCAAGAAAATTTGGATATTAGAAAAGAAGTACTTAATTTTGCATGCAAAACATTAATGACAATGAAAAAAGATAAAGTAATAACACTCAAGACTCTCACGAAGAGCAGCGTTTGGGACTTGCAGGAAAACGATGTTTTCCGCCTCTGGGAAGCTGCCGAAAAGGACAACGACCTGAAGGACAACCAGCGCAAATACATCAGCACCATCCGTAGCGCTTTCGAGATGGAACCAGTGACTGTGGATCGCCCTGAGGTACTCGAAAAGCTCAATGCCCGCGGCTTCAAGGTGGGCACCCTGCGCATCGACGACAAAAACGAAAAATACGCCCTCAAGAAGCGTCCTATCATGCGCGTGACCGACCTCACTTACGAGAACATCAGCCACATCACAGCCACCAAGCTCATCGAGGTATTGGAGCGCAACTTCGGCGGTGGATGGGAAAGTCTACCACAGAGCATCCAAGACATCATCGAGAGTGGATTCGACATCAGCACCACCACCTTGCCTAAGGACCGGCTCAAGAAGCCAGGAGGCCTCTATGAGAAGAAGCTCGCCGACGACTACGAGGTGCTCGTGGTGCCTAAGGGCACATGGGTGGAGGCTATCTTCGCCAAGGAGAAACCAAAGATGGAGAAGGTGCGCATGAAGTTTGCCGACGAGGAAGAGATCAAACGCGACGACGACTTGCTCGACCCAGACGAGGAGGATGACGACGAGGACGCACCAGAGATTGAGGATCACTACAACGACCCTGACGAGGATGACGATGCATTCGACGACGACAAGCTCACCGAGGAAAGCTATCGCACCACCTTCGAAGACCCAGAGAACCTGGGACTCGACGACGCCGAGGACGTGGCAGACGAGGATTATTAATCTTCGAGAACCATTGACACAAAATCTTTAATACAAGAAGTTTCACATTATTAATATATAAAGAGAAATGAACGCACTAGTAGGATTTATCGCACTCATCGTGGTAGCCCTCATCGGTTGGGCCATCGCAGAATTCAAGTACAAGGCTTTCACCTTCACACGCTCCGAGAAGGACATCGAGGAGGAGAAAGAACTTGAAGAGCACCAGCGCGCCAATGATTTCAAGGAAATGAACATCCGCGACATCATGCGCAACAACTCAACCAAGGGTTACAATGCAGTGGGCTAATGACACAAGACATCATTATCACCATCATATTGGCGGCATGCATCACGTATGCCGCCATTCGCATCTATAAGGCTTTGCATCAGGCATATACGTGCAAAAACTACCGATGCTCGGGATGCGCCTTTTACGAAAAATGCAAGAAAAATAAAAAAAAGTTGCCAAAAAATTTGGTGGAATAAAATAATTGTATTACCTTTGCACTCGCAAATCAGAAATGGTTGCTTTCATTTAAAGACAGGGTGTCTTAACCGAGCGGTTAGGTAACGGTCTGCAAAACCGTGTAGAGCGGTTCGACTCCGCTAGACACCTCAAAGAAAAGGAAATTCTTTTATAAAAGAATTTCCTTTTTTTGTTGCCCTATTTCTCCCCACTTTCACCACATCTTCAAACGACCGCAAAACGGGCGAAAAGAACATATTGTAAACTAAGAGATGATAAATTCAAGGCTTTTTGGACATTTCAACCACAATCTTTAAGAAAAAACAACCTCTAAAGAAAAATTATTGCATTTTTATTTTTTTAAACGGATATTTTTTATTACCTTTGCAGACGTTATCCTGAATACAATCTTTTTACCTTAAAGAAAACTAATACCTATTGAATGTAGAGCAGCAGCCTGCGAAGGTAGCTGCTCTTCTCTTTTTTATCAATCATCAAATCTTACGAACAATCAATCATCAAATCTTACGAATATGGAAAGGAATATCAAATATCTCAGTTTGAAGGCCGTCAACGCTCCCTACGAGGAGGAAATCAAGGCGGAGATAACAAAGGTCGTAGAAAGCGGCAGATACCTGCAGGGGGAAGCCATCGAACAGTTTGAGCAGGCTTACGCCCAATTCATCGGCTCAAAGCACTGCATCAGCTGCGGCAACGGGCTCGATGCGCTCAAACTCATACTCATGGGAGACCTGGCACTGGGCAGACTGCACCGGGGCGACGAGGTAATCGTGCCTGCCAACACCTACATCGCCACCATTATCGCCATCAGTAGCGTGGGACTCAAACCCGTGCTCGCAGATGTTTCCCCTATCTCCTTCCAACTCAGCGGGCGACACATCAAAAAGCATATCACCCCAAAGACAAAAGCCATCATGCTCGTACACTTGTACGGGAGACTGGCCTACAGCAACGATATCTTCGCCGTATGCAAGGAATACAAGCTGCGCCTGTACGAGGACAACGCCCAGGCTTTCGGCTGCACCGTAACCACCTCCAGCGGCGGATACATTCACACCGGGAACATAGGCCACGCCGCAGCCCACAGTTTCTATCCCTCCAAAAACCTGGGGGCACTGGGAGATGCCGGAGCCGTGACCACCAACGATCCCAACCTAGCCCAAGCCATCCGTGCCCTACACGACTATGGAAGGACCTCGAAGGATGCATTCGGCTACCAGGGCATCAACTCCAGGATGGACGAGATACAGGCTGCCGTGCTCAATGTAAAGCTGCGCCATCCACTGGTTGAGAAGAACAGTCGCATCCTCCAGGTCAAGAATTACCTGGAGGGCATCAAGTCGGGCATCATGAAACATTACAACCCTTTCCTGCATTCAGTAGCCATCGATCAATACGTGGCGCACATCGTACCCTTCATGACACCGTGGAGAGACCAACTGAAGGCCTATCTCGCCGACAAGGGCATCGAGACGTTGATACACTACCCCATCCCGCCCCACAAGCAGCGTTGCTATCCAGAATGGAACTCCGCCTCCTTCCCCGTGACGGAACTGATAGCCAGCCATGAGCTCAGCCTGCCCTGCAATTCGGCACTCACCGAAGGGGAACAAGAATACATCATCGAAAAAATCAACCAATTCTATACACAGAAAGGGATGTAGGCACCAGGCAAAAGGGTTGTAGGCATACAGAAAGGGGTGTATATGGTTGCAACGGGCTAAAAGCCCAAAAGCACCTAGCCCAGGGCGTTGCCCTGGGCTAGGTGCTTCTGCCCCTTCGGGGCGTATTGGCACAGATGGAAAAGGGGGATTGCTATTTCATTTTTCGAAGCCTAGCATAAAAATCCTGCAAGCGACCCGATGATATACCACGAGCCAGCAGACGACGCAAATCCTCGTAGGCCTCGTTCTTCCTACCCAACTGGATGAGCAGGTCGACATGATTGAGGGCATAATCCTCGTTGGCCTCATCGAGGCTCATCGCCTTGGCATAGTCATACTCGGCTAGTTCTAGCTTGCCTTGCTCCTTCTCCATACCGCCCCGAGCCGCATAAGCCAACGCACTGTCGGGATATTGCTCTATCAAACTATTGATGCCATCGTAGGCCTCGGTATAGTGCTTGTCCTTCTCATTGAGAAGTGCCAAACCGAGCTGAGCCTGAAAGTTGCCAGGCACCAACACCAGGAGATTCTGATAGTCGAGACGGGCAAAATTATAGCGCAACAATTTCTCGTTGACATAGGCGCGATAGAACAAACCGGCGATGTTGGTATTGTTGAGAAACAACACCTTGTCGAGGTCGTCCTTGGCATATCGCCACTGTTCGAGCTGGATGTTCCAAGCCGCCTTCTTCAGACGCAGGTCGATGCTATCGGGATGATATGCCAAGACCTGCGTGGCCTGGGCAAGCGAGTCGCGCAAAGCCTTGTTGCGAGCTTTCTGCTGCTCATCGTTCTGGGCGGCGACAGATAGCGACAACAAGCAAGCCAACAACAATAATATCGTATTTCTTTTATTCATGAGCTAAGTAAAAAAAAGCCCCCAAGCTTTCCTCCGAAGAGTTCTACCTGGGAGCCCAAGAATTTTCCTATTTATCTTGTTTCTTATGCCTTTTTGATATAATCAACAATCCATTCGCCTACTTCTGTAGTGCCATAGTGCTTGCCACCCTCAACCTGAATCTCAGGTGTGCGAACATTGGCATCGAGAGAAGCATCCACTGCCTTGCGAATCAAGGCACCCTCCTCCTTCAAGCCGAAGTGCTCAAGAAGCATGGCTGCAGAGAGAATCTGTGCCACTGGGTTGGCGAGGTTCTTGCCGGCTGCCTGTGGCCATGAACCGTGTACTGGCTCAAACAATGGGGTGTGCTCACCGAGAGAGCTAGATGGCTGCAAGCCCATGGAACCTGTGATGCAAGAGGTCTCATCGGTCAAGATGTCGCCGAAGGTGTTCTCTGTCACGATGACATCGAAGAAAGTAGGCTCTGTCAACACACGCATAGAGGCGTTGTCGATGAACATGTAGTCTACGTTCACCTCTGGGAACTGAGGCTCCATCTCCTTGGCAATCTGACGCCACAAGCGAGAAGATGCGAGCACGTTGGCCTTGTCTACCACTGTCAAGTGCTTGTTGCGCTTCATGGCGAAATCGAAGGCAACCTTCAGGATGCGCTCAATCTCTGGACGTGTGTAGATATCTGTATCGTAAGCCTTGTCATTGTCCTGGTATTTCTCACCGAAATACATACCGCCAGTCAACTCACGGATGACAACGAAATCGGCACCCTTGAGGAGCTCATCCTTCAATGGGCTCTTGTGGAGCAAGCAATCGAAGGTAGCCACTGGGCGAACGTTGGCGAAGAGGCCCAACTTCTTGCGCATGGCGAGCAAGCCCTGCTCAGGACGAACCTTGGCTGTAGGGTTGTTGTCGAAACGTGGGTCACCTACGGCTGCGAAGAGCACTGCGTCAGCCTTCATACAGGTCTGGAATGTTTCCTCTGGGAATGGGTCGCCTACCTCGTCGATAGCGTGAGCGCCACAGATAGCCTCATTGTAAGTAAACTCATGGTTGAACTTTTCACCAATGGCCTGCATTACTGCAACGCCCTGCTTCATGATCTCTGGTCCGATGCCATCACCGGCGAGAACTGCAATGTTTAATTTCATCGTTATTTATTAATTTTAATTGTTTATTCTATCTATCATTTTCTCCTTTTCACTATAGGAGATACTTTTCTATCCTTCGGAGATATCTTTTTTATTCCATGTCGAGATTGCGAGGCGAGGTAGGTTGCTCATCGCTCTCGTCAGCCTCATACATATTGATCATCTTGAGAGTTGCCTTGATGGCAGCCTCAGTCTGGTCGGCGTCGAGACCACGGGTGCGCCAGATGCGGTCTCCGTCGCGCCAAGTGATGACGGTCTGAACGAGGGCATCGGTGCGACCGCCTGGCGGAATGCTCACCTGATAGTTGTCGAGCAGTGGGAAGGTCTTGCCCAACTTCACCTTGTAGATGTTGCGAAGGGCACGAACGAAGGCATCATACTGACCATCACCTGTGCTCTGGTCCTCATATTCCTTGCCGTCGATTTCCACCTTGACGCTCGCTATAGGCTTCAGACCATAAGAGGTCGACACCATGTAGCTTACGAGTTTCACCTTATCCTCTGGCGTGTTGTGCTTCAGCACATCGCTCACGATGTAAGGCAGGTCGTCTTGGGTTACCAGCTCCTTGCGGTCGCCCAGCTCAGTGATTCGCTTGGTCACAGCCTTGGTCTGCTCGGGTGTCAACTCCAAGCCCAGCTCATTCAAGTTCTGGATGATGTTCGCCTTGCCGGAGTTTTTGCCGAGGGCATACTCACGATGGCGGCCGAAACGCTCAGGCATCAAGTCGTTGCAATAGAGCTTGTCCTTGTTGTCGCCATCGGCATGAACACCAGCCACCTGGGTGAAGACGTTCTCTCCTACCACCGGGGTGTTAGGTGCCACGGCGATGCCACTATAGCCCTCCACCAGACGGGAGATGTCGTTGAGACGGTCTTCCTTGATGTTGGTCTTGGCATGGAACATATCCTTCAGGATAACCTGTACGCTTGCCAACGGAGCATTGCCGCAACGCTCGCCCAAACCATTCACTGTGACATGGAGTCCCTTGGCACCGCTCAATACGGCAGCCAAAGAGTTGCTCACCGCCAAGTCGTAGTCGTTGTGGGCATGGAAGTCGAAATGGCTATTTGGATAGCGGCGCACCATCTGGCGCATATACTCCACGCATTCCAGTGGGTTGAGGATGCCGAGGGTGTCTGGCAACAGGAATCGCTTGATGGGCAGCTTCACCAGCTCGTCCATCATCATGAAGAGATAGTCGCGAGAGTCGCGCATGCCGCTCGACCAATCCTCCAGGTAGAGATTCACGGTGAATCCCTTGCCCAGGGCATAGTCGATGGTCTGCTTGATGTGGGCGAGATGCTCCTCAGGGCTCATCTTGAGCTGCTGGGTGCAATGCTTGTAGCTGCCCTTGGCCAAGAGGTTGATGACATGACCGCCGCATTCGGCTATCCAGTCCACGCTCTTGTTGTTATCCACGAATCCCAATACCTCAACGGAATCCAGCTTACCTATCGTCTTAGCATAACGGCAAATTCGAGCGACAGCATCTTTCTCACCTTCGGAAACTCGTGCCGAAGCCACCTCAATGCGATCCACATTGATGTCGTGCAACAGCATCCTTGCTATCATCAATTTCTCGTGAGGCAGGAAGCTCACACCATTGGTTTGCTCGCCGTCGCGCAGCGTACAGTCCATGATCTCGATCTCCCTGATACGAGACTCTCTCTTTGCGTTAACGTTCATATTTCTATATTGCTGATAATTGGCTCCCCGCAGATGGGGAGCCTAATGCTTTACTTATTCTTTGCTTCCCAAGCCTCTACCTTGTCACGGTTCTGCACGAGGAAATCTACATCGTCCAAACCATTCTCCAGGCAATGCTTCTTGTAGCCATTGATCTCGAAGTGCTCGCTCTTGCCAGTGGCAAGGTTGGTGACGGTCTGGTTAGGAAGGTCTACCTTCACCTCTGTCTTGTGGTCTTTGTCGATGCTCTCGAAGAGTTCCTTCAGGAAAGGCTCGCTCACTACCACTGGCAACACGAGGTTGTTGAGCTCGTTGTTCTTGTGGATGTCGGCGAAGAAGGAACTGATGACCACACGGAAGCCTGCGCCTGCGATGGCCCAAGCAGCGTGCTCACGAGAAGAACCAGAACCGAAGTTCTTGCCTGCCACGAGGATGACGCCGCTATAAGAAGGGTCGTTCATCACGAAGTCTGGCTTTGGAGTACCGTCGGCATTGTAGCGCCAGTCACGGAAGAGGTTGTCGCCCATGCCCTCCTTGTCGATAGCCTTGAGGAAGCGGGCTGGGATTATCTGGTCGGTATCTACATTCTCCAATGGAAGAGGAATGCAGCTTGATGTGATTACATTGAATTTCTGTTTCATAATTATATCTTGTTATGTCGAGACGCAAAGGATTATACCCAAGACATCATCAACTATTAACTCCTTATATTAACTCCTAACTTCTTAACTTACATAAACTCTCGTGGGTCGGTAATCTTACCAGTGATAGCAGCAGCTGCTGCCACGTATGGGCTGGCAAGGATGGTGCGGGAACCTGGTCCCTGACGACCCTCGAAGTTACGATTGGAGGTACTTACAGAGTACTTGCCTGCAGGAATCTTATCATCGTTCATAGCCAAGCAAGCAGAGCATCCTGGCTGGCGAATCTCGAAGCCGGCAGCCTCTACAATCTTGTCGATGCCCTCTTCACGTATTTGTTTATCTACCAACCATGAACCTGGTACAAGCCAAGCAGTTACGCCGTCAGCCTTTTTCTTTCCTTTAACGATGGAGGCGAAGGCACGGAAGTCTTCGATACGGCCATTGGTGCAGGCGCCGAGGAATACGTAGTCGATAGGATGACCCTCCAGCTTCTCGCCTGGCTCGAAGCCCATATACTTGAGGCTCTTCTTGAATCCAGCCTGCTCTTCCTCTGGGATTTGGTCGAGCGTAGGAATGCTCTCGATGATGCCGATGCCCATGCCAGGGTTGGTACCGTAAGTGATGCGTGGCTCGATGTCCTTGGCATCGAATGTCAACTCCTTGTCGAACACGGCGTCATCGCCACTCTTCAAGGTCTTCCAGTAAGCCACAGCCTTGTCCCATTCCTCGCCCTTAGGAGCGTACTCACGTCCCTTGATGTACTCGAAAGTAGTCTCATCAGGAGCCACGAATCCACCACGGGCACCCATCTCGATGGAGAGGTTGCAGAGGGTAAGACGGCCCTCCATGCTCATGTCGCGAACCACGTCGCCTGCATACTCCACGAAGTAACCTGTAGCGCCACTGGTGGTGAGCTGGCTCATCAAGTAGAGAGCTACGTCCTTGGCAGTAACGCCCTTGGCGAGCTTGCCGTTGATGCTGATGCGCATAGACTTTGGCTTGCTCTGGAGAATACACTGTGAAGCCATCACCATCTCTACCTCGGATGTACCGATACCGAAGGCTACGGCACCCATGGCACCGTGGGTAGAAGTGTGGGAGTCACCGCAAACGATGGTCATGCCTGGCAATGAGAGACCCTTCTCTGGACCAACCACGTGGATGATACCATTGTCCTTGGTGTTCATGGCGAAGTGGGTTACGCCAAAGTCGGCGGCGTTCTTTGCCAAGGTGTCTACCTGCTTCTTTGACACAGGATCCTGGATAGGCTTGTCCTGGTCGTGGGTAGGAGTATTGTGGTCAGGCATACAGAAAATCTGCTTAGGACGGAATATCTTCAGTCCGCGGGCACGCATTCCGGCGAAAGCCTGAGGTGATGTAACTTCGTGACAGTAAAGACGGTCGATGTAAAGCTGAGTAGGACCGTCTGGAACAATCTGGACAACATGCTTGTCCCAAATCTTGTCGAATAATGTATTCATAATATCTTATTGTTATTTGTTTTGTCTTAATCTATTGTCGAGGGTTTGATTTCCAACAACCTTGAACCTGTTATTTAATCTTAAACTTGTTGATACAGTCGATGTAAGCCTCAACAGAAGCGGTAACGATGTCGGTGTCGGCACCGAAGCCATAGTACATGTGGCCGTCGTATTCCACCTGCATGTGTACTTTACCAACATCGTCTGAGCCCTTGTCGATGGCCTGGATGGTAAACTCCTTGAGGTTCATCTCCTTGTTGATAATCTTCTTGAGCGCACGGATGGCTGCATCCACAGGACCATTGCCAGAAGAAGCCTCCTCGAATTTCTGACCTGCGATGTCGAGGCCGATGCTTGCCACGCTCTTCACGCCCTTGCCTGTAGTAACCTGCAAGTAGTCGAGCATCACGGCATGGCTCTCAGCAGAGTCTGCGCCAGCGAGCATCAATACATCCTCGTCGGTCACTTCCTTCTTCTTGTCGGCCAACTGGAGGAATTTCTTATATATCTTGTCGAGCTTCTCCTCGTCGTCAATATCCACGCCGTTCACATGGAGACGATATTTCAAGGCAGCGCGACCCGAACGAGCGGTCAATACGATGGCGTTGTCATCCAAGCCTACATCCTTAGGGTCCATAATCTCGTAAGTCTGAACATTCTTCAACACACCATCCTGATGGATGCCAGAAGAGTGAGCGAAGGCATTGCGTCCCACGATGGCCTTGTTAGGCTGCACAGGCATGTTCATCAAGCTGCTCACCATGCGAGATGTAGGCACAATCTTGGTGGTATTGATGTTGGTGTCGATATTCAGACCCTTGTGGCACTTCAATATCATGGCTATCTCCTCCAACGAGGTGTTGCCGGCACGTTCACCGATACCATTTACGGTAACCTCTACCTGGCGTGCACCATTCAGCACACCCTGCAAGGTATTGGCGGTTGCCATACCCAGGTCGTTGTGGCAGTGGGTGGAGAGACGGGCGTTCTCGATGCCGTCTACATGCTCCATCAGATACTTGATCTTGGCACCATACTCATCAGGGAGGCAATAGCCTGTGGTATCAGGAATGTTGACCACCGTGGCACCAGCCTTGATGACAGCCTCTACGACACGAGCCAGATATTCATTGTCGGTACGTCCAGCGTCCTCGGCATAGAACTCCACGTCCTCTACATACTTCTTGGCATACTTGACAGCAGCCACGGCACGCTCGATGATTTCCTCGCGAGTAGAATTGAACTTATATTTGATGTGGCTATCGCTTGTACCGATGCCAGTATGGATACGCTTGTGCTTGGCATATTGCAAGGCCTCTGCAGCGCAATCAATATCCTTCTCCACGGCACGTGTCAGTGCGCAGATGGTAGGCCATGTGACGGCCTTGGAAATCTCCACTACAGAATTGAAGTCGCCCGGACTAGAAATCGGGAAACCAGCCTCGATGACATCAACGCCCAACTGTTCCAGTTGCTTAGCCACTTGAATCTTCTCAACTGTGTTCAGCTGACATCCTGGAACCTGCTCGCCATCGCGAAGGGTTGTGTCGAAAATAAATAATCTGTCACTCATATCTATTATATTAATATTTTAAATTTCTATACCTTAATTATATATAAGACCAAATGCCCTTCTTTTATAAGAACAAATGCTCCTCAGATTGAGAAAGCAAAAAGCCTTTCCCCACTCCTTAGCGGAAGTGTAGAAAGGCTTTATATATCTCGACCGATGAACTATACGCACACCTTATCACTTCCGCCCACATGCTGTAGTCGAAGTCGAATAATAATGTTTGTAATGTCCAAAGTTGCCATTCCCATATCTTTTTCTATTATTTTATGTTATATTTTTAAATTCTGATGCAAAGGTAATATTTTTTTCTGATATGCGCAAACAATTTATAACTTTTTTAATAGAAAACCTAACAATTTACAATTCTCTCACTCTTTTGCTACTCAAAATCGTAAGAAATGTGCAATTTTTAGAAAGGCAACGGCTCCTTAGGCGCTTCTCCAAGCGGTGGTGGAGGCAATTGGTCGCCGCCATTCATCTTCGAACCGATGATTTCCCCGCCAGCGTCGGGTGGAGCCACGGTTACATCCTGAGGATCCTGGAATCGGGTGTACTCGCCACGGAAGTTGAGGAGCACATCGCCCGTGGCACCCTTACGGTGCTTGGCAATGATGATCTGCGCCATGCCGTGAAGGTCGTTGCCCTTCTCATCCTGATAGATGTGATAGTATTCAGGACGGTGTACGAACAATACCATATCGGCATCCTGCTCGATGGCACCAGACTCACGGAGGTCGCTCAACTGTGGGCGCTTACCCTCAAGTCCCTCACGGTTCTCCACATTACGAGACAACTGAGAGAGGGCTAGCACCGGGATATTGAGCTCCTTGGCAAGACCCTTGAGCGAACGAGAGATGGTAGACACCTCCTCCTGACGGCTACCGAATTTCATGCCGTTGGCGTTCATCAACTGCAAGTAGTCGATCATCAGGAGCTTTACGCCCTTCTCTCTCACCAGTCTTCGAGCCTTGGTACGCAATTCGAAAACCGAGAGTCCAGGGGTGTCGTCTATATAAATAGGTGCACCGGTGAGATTACGCAATCGCTTGTCGAGTCGTTCCCACTCAGGCTGATCCAATTGACCGTTCAGTATCTTCTTACCCGAAATCTCGCAAACATTGGAGATGAGACGGTTTACCAACTGAACATTGTTCATTTCCAAAGAGAAGAAGCCGATAGGGATGTGATAGTCCACCGCCACATTCTTGGCGATACTCAGGGCGAAAGAGGTCTTACCCATGGCAGGACGACCAGCGATGATGACGAGGTCGGAAGGCTGCCATCCGGAAGTCATGTCGTCCATGCCTCGATAGCCGGTAGGGATACCGGTGAGTCCACCCTTGTTCTGGGCGGCACGTTGCAAGATTTCCACGGCATCCTTGATGACAGGGTCTATCTGGGTGTAGTCTTGCTTCATGTTGTTCTGCGAGAGCTGGAAGAGTTCTCCCTCGGCGTGTTGCATCAGTTCGTCGACATCTACGGTGGAGTCAAACGCCTGTGTCTCTATCTCTCCAGCATAGTGGATGAGTTGACGAGCCATGTATTTTTGGGCCAGAATGCGGGCATGAGCCTCCACATGGGCAGCCGAAGCCACCCCTGCAGCTATCTCCATCAAATATTCCGCTCCGCCCACCTTGTCTAGCTCACCCATCTTGTTGAGTTCGTCGGTAAGCGTCATGATATCTACCGGGCGTTCCTCCATGTTCATGGTTTGTATCGCCTGGTAAATCTTTTGATGTCTTGGCTCGTAGAATGTCTCAGGTTTCAGCACTTCCGAAACCATGGAAAAGGCATCCGAGTCGATCATCAGTGAACCTAGCACTACCCTCTCCACATCCACCGCCTGTGGTTGCAGATGAGCATAGGTAGGGTCGATTTGCGCCTTGTTACGGGCGCGATTATTATTGTTACTGTTATTGTTATCTGCCATAATCTTTCAAATGAAAATTCGGATACATGATTCTTTCCGTCATCAGATAGATTGCCTCTTGCCTGATTCCTAAAGCATGGAGCAAGTCAAGCTCTCTGTCTTTAAAATGGAAGATTCTTGTACCGAGCTCAAATTCCTTGTCCGAAGACTTGGCTGATTCGAGCAAGTGATGCTCAGCCTCCAGCGGACCATCGAGGATCCAGACGCAGAGTCCATAAGCACGATTCTTTCTACGCTCCCAATCCCTGTCGGTATTGCCAGTCATTTGCTTGAGCATCACCGAGAAGAGAGTGGCCATTTTTTTCTTTACATCCTCTGGATCATCTGATTTATCCATCAGTCCCATGTCCGTGAGTTGCTGCTTGAAATCATGAATGTATGGTGCCAGTATTTGCTTGGCACGACGCACGTTCTGCTCCTGATAAGGCTTGAGATACATCAGAGCCTCTGCCAGACGGCACTCCACAGCCTCTACCTTCGGAAACTCGTTGTCGAGGGTATAGGCTAGAGAAAGAGCCTCTTTCTCGTAATCATGGAAGAGGTAAAAATCGAGTTCTCTCAATTTGAGTTGCCGTTTCTTATCCACGTCTTCTTCATCGGCCTCCAGTTGATGGTAAAACTCTATCGCCTCATGCGATCCCATCTGCTCGTAGCAGTCGAGCATCATGTGCATGCATGCGTTCGGCGACTCGCCCTTGTCATATAGGCCCTTGATGAGAGAGAGAGCCTCCTCATAATCGCTGGTGCCATAGCAAGACATCGCTTTCATGAAGATTTGTTCGGCCGTAGGATTCTCAACCAGCAAGAGCATCTCGTAGATGAATCCGTAGTCTTGTCTACGTACTGCGAAACGAGCCAAAGAGAGGCGTACCTGGTCGAACGCGCTGCCCTTGAAATAATCCTGGATGACGAAAGGCTTATCCATATTTTCCCGGAAAGGATTGGTGAAAGAAGATCTCATAGGCGCGAGATAATAGAATCTGTACAAGTCGTGGATATACTTGTGTCTGAATTCCCTTTCTTCCTTATATAGCTCGGCATCCGTGAGTTTGCGATTTGGATCGGTAATCTCTTCATATTTCTTGCGCAAGAGTTCTTCCATGGTTCCGCCGCTCATGGCTTCGCCATTGTGGACAAAGTCTGTATTCAAGAAACTATCCTCGTCATCCTCGTCATCCTCTACATACTCCTCGCCATCTTCGAGACCTTCATTATCCTCGAGGCCTTCGTTATCCTCGAAGTCTTCGTCATCTTCGTATGCATCATCTTCCTCGTCATCCACACGCTCTATCTTTGTAGTGCTGTAGGTTGGCGTGTCATCTGACATCTCCGACGAAAGAACCATGGTGTAGATGTCGTTGTCGCAAAGATTGGACACGTAAGGCAACACCTTGAGGAGATTTTCCTTCGATTTCATACGCTCGCGCACCGGCGCAAGGACCGAGTTCTCGAAATAATAAGGTACGAACCAGTTGTAGAGGGAATGGAAGAAGCCTATCTTCTTCAAGCCCTTGAACTGATTATAATAGATGTCGACGCCTTCCATCTGGGAATCGAGCATGTCCTTGATGCCCGACTCAAACTCGTGCTCCATGTCGAGAGGCACCTCGATGTCTTGATCTAGGACGCCTTCCTCGTTGAGATGGTCAGCCATATCCTTGGAGGCAGACGTAAGCATGCCTTTCAGCATGGTACCGACAGCCTTCTCGCTATCCTCCTCCACGGTCTCCATCAGGTGCATCACCTTCTGAACATCGAGGAAGGCTGAGCGCGTCGCCTTGTCTTTGCTCATGTCTGCAATGATTTTCTTGAGCTCCGGGTCATGCTGGTGCACAATACTCACCATGATCAAAGACACCAAGGCTCTCTGCCTAACAACCATGTCGGAATGGTATTGGAAGAGTTTATACAGCAAGACGCTCTTGCCACTTTCATAAAACTCGATGGCACTGAGCATGAGGCCAGCTACCAGCAATTGTTTGGTATAGTCATCGATCATCTCTGAATTGAACAAGGCCTCAAGCTGCTCGTATTCCTCGTCCTGAAACTTATAGGACGAGGCTATCCAAGAGAACACGACATTACGGAGTTCATTGAGCTCGACTTGTATCGGAGTACGCTCTTTTTCAATCTGTTCTGGCGTTTTGTTCATCTCAAGATTGAGCATGGCCTCGTCGGCAGACAGTTGCACGAGCTGGTCCATCGCTGAGAGCAAGCTACCCATTTTTTCTCCTCGCTCGTTGAGAGCATGGATAGAGCTGTCGTTGGCAACCATCCATCTCCATTTGCCAAAGCGGAATACCTTGTTGAACCATTCGGAAAATTCCGCTCCCATTTCGGCGAATTGCTGGTCATCGAATCCATTTTCAAGGTATTCTTTACTCAACTTGTGGTATCTTTCGAGGAATTGATCAGCATCGTCCAATACCATATTCATGACAGGGTCGTCCACGAAAGGATTTGCCAATCTTTTCAACGCCATTGCCTTTGCCCTCGGATTAGCAGTCTCTTCCAAGAACTTTTCAATTTCAAATTCAGGTCTTTCCATAATCAAGAATGTTTTAATGGTTTGCAAATCGTTCAGCTAATGCGAGGTCTCGGCGTCTTGACTCCAAGGCATGTTCGTATTTAAGCTTGGGCAGGGAGCCGATGGTCTTCTCATCGGCACCCATGTATTTGTTGATGATGCGGGCATAATGCTTCACACCATACTTGTTGATGCTATCCACGGCTATGTCGTAGGCCTTCACAAACTTAGCGAGCTGCTCCTTGCGACGGGGCTGTTCCAATGCCTTCTTGCGAAAGGCGATGGCTCCCAGCTGCAAGTTCTTGTCGCGAGAGTCCATCAGCACCACGTGCTGTGCCAAGCGGGCACGGGTGGCTTGTGGCTCTGGCAGAAGCATGGCATCCATCTCGTTGTTGAGCAACATGCGAAGACGGATGGAGAGGTCGTTGATTTGCACGCGATACACATCAAACTTAGGCTTGCCGCTGTCTACAGCCAAGTCGGCGAGATAGTCGGTGGCTGAATGGCGCGTCATGGCAATCATCTTGTCCGACAGCTGTTTGAGGTCGCTGATGCGGGCACGCTTGTTGGATATGAGCTGCCAGTAGAGGTTGGTGGCTACCGGGAAGGTGAGCGCCGTGCCTCGCTTCTGCATATACATGGCACGCATCAGGTCGGTCACCGAACCTTCCACACGCTTGCGTTCCAACGCTGTGTCGCAATCCATCTGCGCCATATACCTGCGCAGGTGCACGTCTACCCCTTGCGCTGCGAAGATGCTGTCTTCGTAGGCAATGTAGACGGGCAGACAGTCCATCGTAGGCATCACCGCCACCTTGAGGGCGGCACTGTCGATGCTGTCGAGCCTATGCTTCTCCAGTTTGGTGAGTCGATGCTGCTCCGCCTCGCTCTTGCCTCCACAGCCTGCTAGCAGGGAGGCTATCGTGGCGAAGAGCATCACCATCATAGTCAATTTCTTCATATTCTTTGTCCTTTCTATCGATCTCCTATTCCACATACAATACCAGTCCCTTGAGGTATTCGCCCTCTGGATGGTAGATGTTGATAGGATGGTCGGCAGGCTGATGCAGCTGGTGCAGGATGCGTACCTTTCTGCCTGCCTGGGCAGCAGCCGTAAACACGGCGTTGCGGAAATTGTCCTTCGTAACCACCTGCGAACAGCTGAAGGTGAACAGGATGCCACCCTTCTTGATGCGCTGCAACCCCTTCACGTTGAGACGGGTATAGCCCTTCAGGGCGTTGCGCAGGGCTGCGCGATGCTTGGCGAAGGCTGGCGGGTCGAGGATGATGAGGTCGTACTGCTGGTCGTGCTCGTCGAGATACTTGAAGGCATCCTCGCAGATGGCCTCGTGACGGGCATCGCCAGGGAAATTGAGGGCGATGTTCTCGTTGGTGAGCTCTATCGCCTTGGCACTGCTGTCTACGGAGTGCACAGCCTTGGCTTCGCCTCTCATCGCATAGACGGAGAAGCCACCTGTGTAGCAGAACATGTTGAGCACGCTCTTGCCCTTGGCGTAATGCTCCAGCAGGGAGCGGTTCTCACGCTGGTCTACGAAGAAACCGGTCTTCTGTCCACGCAACCAGTCGATGTGGAACTTGAGTCCGTTCTCCACTGCCACGTCGTCGGCGTTTCCTCCCAAGATAAATCCGTTCTCCTGTCTCAGGTCAGCCTTGTATGGCAGGGTGGTCTCGCTCTTGTAGTAGATGTTTTCGAGTGCGTCGCCCATCACCTGCTTCAAAGCCTTGGCTATCTCCATGCGACATACGTGCATGCCCACGCTGTGAGCCTGCATCACGGCTGTAGGCCCATAGCAGTCGATGACCAGTCCTGGCAGGTTGTCGCCCTCGCCATGTACCAGTCGATAGGTATTGTTGTGAGGATTTCCGGCGATGCCCAGGGCGAGTCTCATCTTGTAGGCCGACTCCAGGCGGGCACACCAGAACTCATCGTTGATCTCTATGTCTCTAAAGGAAAGCACACGCACGGCGATGGAGCCAATCTGATAGTGACCCACGGCGATGAAATCTCCGCTGCGGGTGAACACTCTCACAATCTCGCCCTCCTCGATGCCTTCGTCCATAGCCTGGATGGCCCCCGAGAATATCCATGGGTGGAATCGCTTGAGCGACTCTTCCTTACCTTTCTTTAAATATACGCTTTTATACATTATTTATATGATTATATGTATGATGCTATTAAATGCTATTATATCATTAAACGCTTATTTTGCCTCAAACTCATCGAGCTCATAGTCGCCCGTCTCGGTGAGACGCAAGAATTCCTCGTATAGGAGGATGCAGCACCATGCGTCGGTGGCAGCATAGAGCTGCTGCGCTTCCCTCAGCTCGCTCGCCTCCCAGTTGCTCAGTCGCTGTGCCTTGCTTATCTTCTGGTGGAAGAGGTTGGCATAGAGCTTCTGCAGGCTCATGTCTTTGATGCCGAACTTCTTGGCCACATCTTGCAGCTCCACGAAATTGCCGGGAGTGAACTGGGCGCGCTTGTGCAACTGCATCAAGTCGTCATGCCAAGAGAGTCCTATCTTGGGCACCACGGTATCTTCGAGCAGGCGGATGATGGCAGGGGTCATGCCGGTGAGATGCAAGCGGAAAAGATAGCATGTGTCGTGTGTACTCACCTGCAACAGCGACACGCGATAACCCTGTCCACGCTTGAAGGAAGGTCGCGTCTCGGTGTCTACGCCAAGTATCTTTTGGCTAAGCAGTTCATTGACAGCAGCTTCTGTATCTTCTGGCTTATCTACAACGACCACCTTGCCAGGGAAGAGAATCCTGGGCAAATTGGTTATTGCCTTCTTGTCGAAACATGTGAAAATAATCTTCATTCTTCTATTAATTTCTTTACAAGTTGCAAAATTAGGAAAAAAAGACGAGAAAAAGAATTGTTTTCTCAATTATTTTCGCTAATTTTGCAGATAAATAATTCAAAACAACAAAAAATGGCTAGAAAAAGAACAGAACGCAAAGCCAAATCTTTTGGCGAAGCGATTGGTTTACAATATATTTTCAACAATACTATCACCGACTTTTTCATAGGACTTGCCCTGGTAGTGATTGCCGTCGTCGTCATCATCGGAATGGGGTCGTTCCTCAGCACCGGTGCCAACGACCAAAGTTTGCTGGAGAATTTGCAACCCGGCGAATGGAAGAACACTGCCCAACAATTCCAGAATTATTGTGGCTCATGGGGTGCCATCGTGTCGTATTGGCTCATCTCGGTCAACTTTGGCTTCCCTGCCTTCCTCCTACCTTGTTTCGTCATCGTGGTGGGCTTGCAACTGATGCATGCCTACAAGGTGAACCTATGGAAGTGGTTCTTCTGCATGATTGTGGTGATGCTGTGGTCGTCGGTCACCTTCGCCAAGTTTGTGTCCCCTCTCATGCCCAACCTCATCTTCAACCCCGGTGGCGACCACGGGCTCTTCGTGGTGCAGCGACTGGAGAATGTGATGGGCCCTCCGGGACTCACAGCCGTCCTCCTCTTCACCGCCATCGCCTTCCTCACCTATCTCACCACAGAGACCATCACCATCATCCGAAAGGCTCTCAACCCTATCGGATATATATCTAATAAGGTGAAGTTTGAGATTACCAACCACCGCAACAACCGAGAGGCTACCGATGCCATCGACGAGGCTTACGCCCAGGCTGCCAACGGAAACGAGGAGGTGGCTGCCGAAGATGATGAGCCCGAGAAATATCAAGACGAACAGCCTGCGCAGGTCATCGACCTAGACCTGGACCCTGACAAGGCGTTTGCCCAGCCTGTAGCCGAAACCACGGCAGGAGCAGGGGTAGCCACAGAAGCGGGTACCACTGCAGGAACAGGAATAGCTACAGGAACAGGCACGGATGCCGGCGTGGCAGACAATACACCAGAGAACGCCACCGTGGCGAATGCCGCACAGGGCGAGGGAATGTCTCTGATAGCACGTCAGAGAGAGCTTCGTGCCCAGCGAGCCGAGAACGAGGCACAGGAGAAAGCTGCCGCCGAGGCCGCTGCCGCCTCTGAGCACATAGGCATGGACATCAGTGTGGCTGCCGCCGACGAGAAGGCCACGGGCAACACCGTGAGCAACGCCGAGGTGCTCAACACCCCTATCAACCCGAAGGAGCCTTTCACCAGATACAAGTATCCTACACTGAACCTGCTCAAGAAGTACGACGACCAGGATGTGTCCATCGACGAGGAGGAACAGCGCGCCAACAAGAACAGAATCATCGAGGTGCTGGGCAACTTTGGCGTGCAGATCAAGACCATCCGCGCCACCGTGGGCCCTACCATCACGCTCTATGAGATTCAGCCTGCCGAGGGCGTGCGCATCTCCAAGATCAAGAACCTGGAGGATGACATCGCCCTGAGCCTCGCCGCCCTGGGAATCCGTATCATCGCCCCTATCCCGGGCAAGGGCACCATCGGTATCGAGGTGCCTAACGCCAAGGCCAACATCGTGAGCATGGAGAGCATCCTGAACTCGAAGAAGTTCCAAGACACCAAGATGGACCTGCCTATCGCTCTCGGCAAGACCATCACCAACGAGGTGTTCATGGTAGACTTGGCTAAGATTCCACACTTGCTCGTAGCCGGTGCCACCGGTCAGGGTAAGTCTGTAGGTCTGAACGCCATCATCACCTCCTTATTATATAAGAAGCACCCTAACGAGCTGAAGCTTGTGCTCATCGACCCTAAGAAGGTGGAGTTTAGCGTATACTCGCGCATCGCCAACAAATTCATGGCGGCAGTGCCCGACGAGGACGAGCCTATCATCACCGACGTGACCAAGGTGGTGCGCACACTGAACAGCCTCTGCGTGCTGATGGACAGCCGCTACGACCTGCTGAAGAAGGCGGGCGCACGCAACATCAAGGAATACAACCAGAAGTATATCAACCATAAGTTGAAGTTGACCGATGGCCATGAGTACATGCCATACATCGTGGTGATCATCGACGAGTTTGGCGACCTCATCATGACGGCAGGCAAGGAGGTGGAGCTTCCTATCGCCCGCATCGCCCAGCTGGCACGTGCCGTGGGCATACACATGATCATCGCCACCCAGCGTCCTACCACGAGCATCATCACCGGTAACATCAAGGCCAACTTCCCTGGACGTATCGCCTTCAAGGTGACCTCGTCAATCGACTCGAAGACCATCCTCGACCGCACGGGAGCCAACCAGCTCATCGGACGTGGCGACATGCTCTACCTGAACGGCAACGAGCCAGTGCGTGTACAGTGTGCCTTCGTAGACACGCCGGAGATTGAGCGCATCAACGAGTATATCAGCGAGCAGCCTGGTCCTATCGAGCCAATGGAGCTGCCTGAGCCAGCCAACGAAGACGGCGGCGCAGGAGGCAACGGAAGCATCAACGCCCGCGAGCTCGACCCACTCTTCGAGGAGGCAGCCCATGCCATCGTGCTCTCACAGCAGGGCAGCACCAGCATGATACAGCGCCGATTCAGCATCGGATACAACCGCGCCGGACGTCTGATGGACCAGATGGAGGCAGCAGGCATCGTGGGAGCAGCCCAGGGCAGCAAGCCTCGCGAGGTGCTCATACAGGACGAGAACCAGCTCAACAACTTGCTGATGGCACTCAGAAACAGTTAAACCTTACAGCCGTAAAAGCGTCTAAGACAACAAAGACGCTTTTGCGGCTTTATGATGAAACTGCAATACTAAAGAAAAATTCATTATAACTCAAAAGGAAAGATAAGATGAAAAAGATTTTAAGTTTAGCATTCATGATGATGCTGGGCATGGGAGCCATGGCGCAGACCGCCCAGCAAGTGCTCGACAAGACCGCCGCCGTCATCGGCAACAAGGGCGGTGCCAGCGCCAATTTCCAGATGTCAAGTCCTAAGTATGGCTCTGCCAGCGGCAGCATCGCCATCAAGGGCAACAAGTTCAACGCACGCACAGGGCAAGCCATCGTATGGTACAATGGCAAGACCCAGTGGACCTACATGAAGAAGACCAACGAGGTGAACGTGAGCACCCCCAACCAGGCACAGCAGATGTCGATGAACCCCTATACCTTTATTAATATATACAAGACGGGCTACAAGTCGACCCTGAAGACCGTAGGCAGCAACTACGAGGTACACCTGGTGGCCAACAACCAGAAGCGCTCGGTGGCTGAGATGTACATCACCATTAACAAGAAGAACCACGTGCCTTCACAGGTAAAGATGCGCCAAGGCAAAACCTGGAGCACCATCAACATCTCGGGCTTCAAGAGCAAGAACATCCCCAACAGCACCTTCACCTTCAACAGCAAGGAATGCCCAGGCGCCGAGGTGGTAGACTTGAGATAGTTCGTGAAAAGAGCCAACCAAGCTACAGATATAGCAAAAATTAGTTTCTAATTGTAAAATATACAAAATATATTTGTAATTCTTACAAAAATGTTTGGTAGTTAAAAATAAAATAATTACCTTTGCAAACGTAAAACAAAAACAAAGCAATATGAAGCAGACAGAAGCATACGAAAGACTGGTGAGCAAGGGCATTCGCCCGTCGTTGCAGCGCCTTGCCATCATGGACTATCTCATCAAGCACCCCATCCATCCTACGATAGAGGACGTGTACAACGGGTTGTGCGGTCAGATACCTACGCTGAGCAAGACCACGGTATACAACACCCTGCGCATGCTGAGCGAGAACCAAGCGGCACAGATGATAACCATCGACGAACATCGCGTTTGCTACGACGGCAACATCAAGAGCCACGTGCATTTCTACTGCAAGAAGTGCGGCAAGGTGATCGACCTCTTCGAGGAGCCGGCACCCCAGCTCTCAGAGCCCAAGACCGTAGATGGCAACATCGTGTGCGAAGAGCAGCTCTACTACAAGGGCATCTGCAAGGAATGCGCCGAGAAGGAACGCAAGTCTGCCCACTAAGGCTCTGTGAAGGTAAGAATTTAAAATACATATTATACAATAACAATTAAAACAGTAAACATTATGAAGAAGAAATTTATTTGCACAGTTTGTGGTTATATTTATGAAGGTACAGAAGCTCCTGAGAAGTGCCCTATCTGCAAGGCACCAGCCAGCAAGTTCAAGGAGATGGAAGATAGCGTAGACGACGACTTGACATTCGCCACCGTACACGTACTGGGCCAGGCATACAAGGACGGCGTGAAGGAAGACGTGATCAAGGGTTTGAAGGATCACTTCAATGGTGAGTGTGGAGAGGTAGGTATGTATCTCGCCATGGCACGCCAGGCCGACCGCGAGGGCTACCCAGAGATAGCAGAGGCTTACAAGCGCTATGCTTACGAGGAGGCAGACCACGCTTCTCGCTTCGCAGAGTTGCTGGGCGAGGTATTGGGCGACACCAAGAGCAACCTTGAGGCTCGCATCGCTGCCGAGAAGGGCGCTTGCGAAGACAAGTTCCGCATTGCCAAGCTCGCCAAGGAGCAGGGTTCTGATGCTATCCACGACACAGTACACGAGATGGCTAAGGACGAGGCTCGCCACGCAGCAGGCTTCGCAGGTCTCTACAAGAGATACTTCAAGTAAGCCTTTTTGCCCAGATAATGGCAAACACATAATTTTAATAGTATCATAAGTCCTAGAGAAGGGTCGGGAGTGGAATATTCTCCTGATCCTTCTCGTTTTTTATATAGCAATCATACCTTATTTTATATACTGAACTTTCGCAAGTACTCAAGAATGCGCCCTGTAAGGGCAAAAGCACCTAGCCCAGGGCAACGCCCTGGGTTGCATACGCAAATAGAATGCGCCCTGTAAGGGCAAAAGCATTATATCTGCTAGCCTAAGAATAAAGCTTTTGCCCTTTCAGGGCGCACTTTATTCCTATCAAACTACCTAGGGCGTTGCCCTAGGCTAGGTGCTTTTGGGCCTTCAGCCCGAATCATTATCTACCTGCGAAACTTGAATTATATAGCAATCATACCTTATCTATAAGCAATCATACCTTATCTATAAGCAATCATACCTTATCTATAAGCTATCATACCTTATATATACCAATCCAGCCTTTTTCATGCAGAAAATCGCCCGAAAAACACATGATAGGGATTTTCCCCACCCTCTTTAGGGGAAATCCTTGCCCTGGCCCGAAAAAACACACTATCTTTGCAGCAGAAAAATAAAACAAGAAGTATAACAATTAAAAAATATACGATTATGAAACGAATGATTATAGCCCTTGTAGCGATGTTCATGATGACATTCACTACAGCATCTGCAATGAGTTATGAGCAGGCTCGCCAGCAGGCTCTGTTCTTGACAGACAAGATGGCTTACGAGCTCAATCTCACCGACGACCAGTATGAGGCTGCCTACGAGGTGAACCTCGACTACCTGATGGGAGTCAACACATACGACGACCTATATGGAGTATACTGGCGCCAGCGCAACATGGACTTGAGCTATATCCTGCTCGATTGGCAATATCGCGCATTCTGCAATGCCACTTATTTCTATCGCCCTCTCTACTGGGACGCAGGCTACTGGCATTTCGGCATCTACGCACGCTACCCTCGCCGCGACTATTTCTTCTTCGGTCGCCCTCACTTCTTCGCTTCTTACCATGGAGGCCATAGCTGGAGAGTGAATGGTGGCAGAAGTTGGTACAGCGGACGCCAGTTTGGCGGTCCTCGCCCAGGCGGTCAGCCAAGGATGGGCATGCGCGATGGATTCAACCGTGGTGATTTCGGCCGTGGTCGCTCCTTCGGCAACCTGCCTCGCCAGAGCAGCACTCGCACCACCGTGACACGTGATGGAAGATTTGGCAATGGCGGTCGCCCAGACAACAACCGTGGCTTCGGCAACAACAACCGCAACTTCGGCAACAACAACCGTGGGTTCGGCAACAACAACCGTGGCTTCGGCAATGGCAATCGCCCAGACAACAACCGCAACAGCATCTTCGGCGGCAATCGCCCTAGCGACAACAATCGCTCTTTCGGCGGTGGCTCTACCAACAACAGCCGTCCAAGCAACGGCGGATTTGCCCCACGCTCCAGCTCTCCTAGCTCCAGCTCATTTGGTGGCGGTCGCTCCTTCGGAGGCGGCAACAACGGTGGCAGCCGCGGCAACGGTGGAAGCTTTGGCGGTGGCAGTCGCAGCAATGGTGGCAGCAACGGTGGAGGTCATTTCGGTGGCAGAAGATAAAAAAATGTAAAACAATGTAATCGAAGCAAAAACAAAAAACGATGATATAAGCAATAAATTAGAGAGTTAATAAATCAAGTAATGGAGACTTGCTGTCCGACGTGAGGTCGGGGCAAGTCTTTTTTGTAATCAATTTTTATTTGTTAAAAAGCTATTAACATTTGTCCGTCACCAAACTTTGTCTGAAAACCAGCGTATTAAGCCATTTGGTGACGTGACGGTGATAAAACTTTCTATAATTCTACGCGTAAAAATGAGGAAAAAAAGAAAAAATAGAAAAATATAGAATAATTTGAAATTAAAAAGGAAAAAAGGAAAAATACATAAAAAAGTGCATTTTTTAAAAAGTTTGGAAACACTTCGTCACCGTCACCGAAAGGTTTCTTAACTTTGTTAATGTTTCTTATAATCGACGGTTATAACCGTCGGCTGAAATTCGCTAAAAAATCCGTACCTTTGCAGCATGATTGAAATAAATAATTCTATCGCTTTTACAGAATATACAAAAGCGTTTCACATCGGAAGATGCAACAAGATGCTAGAAATAGCCAAAGAACTAGGAGTCACCCCCACGAGGATTTTTAAGCACATGCATTCACGCTTGACCCTCAAGAGGATGGAAAAGGAAGGCTTTCCGCTACCCGACCAGGTATTTATCATGCAGATGGCCATCTGCTTGGAGCTCAAGTACATGGACTCGCAGAATCATATGCGTGACAAGTCCGTGCCATGCAAGGCACTCGAAACCAAATTCTTGCAAGAGATGTGCCAATGGGAATTGAACCTAACCTATGGCGAACTATGCGATTATCTCGAATCCAACGCCTATGTAAGGCAAAAAGTACCAGTAAACAAACTGACAGCGGCATGGCACAAACTACTGCACATGCTAAAATAACATCACTAAACCACTTTGAGCAATGGAAAATAAAAGACAACCACCCACGGAGCCCGACTCCAAAAACCTAAACGAGGCAAGAGAGCCATTGCCCTCCTACTTCGAGTCGCTCAACACGACGAAGAGCACGCCCCTTCGCCGCAAGGAAGACCTGCGCCAGCTCATCACCAGCGAAGGTCCTGTGAAAACCCTCACCGAGGGTCATCGCGCCTTCTTGCACATCGACAAGAGCACCGCCGAGAAGCTGAAAAGGAAGCTGCCCGCCATCACGCCAAGCGTACAGTTTACGGGGGTCGGCAAGACCATCAAGGACTTCTACAAAGAGCCCCTCTGGCTGATGCTCGACTACGACGACCTATCGGAGCAAGAATTGGCGAGACTGAAGCCGAAGGCCCTGAAGATACCCTACACCATGGTATATTATCGCACGGTGTCGGGCAAGGGATGCCGCATCCTCCTGCGCTACGAGCGCCCCGAGGAATGCGAGCTCACCGTGACCGAACTGCATCTGATTGCCATCGAAAAAGCCATGAGCATATACGACCATTTGCTGGGCAAGGAGTCGGACAAACAATGCAAAGACATCGTGAGATGCTGCGGCATCGCCTACGATCCAGAGGCCTACTTCAACTGGGAAGCCGACGTGATGCCCATCCTCCCGGAGGAGATAGAGAGTTTCTTAGCCAGCCAGGCTGAGCAGAAAGTCAGAGCCCTCGCCAAGAACATCAAGAAGGCCGCCGACTCACAGCCAAGCAAGACAGCCGACGCAACCTGCGGCTCCCCCAGCGACTCCCACAGCGACTCCCACAGGCGGAGCAATGAGAAGAAGGCCGCCGCACCCCCCACCAGCCAGGAAGTGATAGAGAAGGTGAAGGAGATGGCTCAGAGATGGCAGGAGCAGTTTGAGCCCCATCACCACCACAACCACGTGTTGCGGTTTGCCACCTTCTGCCGCAACTACGGAGCCACCGAGGAAGACGTGGTGGAATGGATGAACAGGGAATTCGGCAGCCAGTATGCCGACACCGAGCGCACCGCCCGATGGGTGTACGGCCATGGCGAGAAGGGCACGTGGACGATGAACGGCAAGCACAACAAGAAAGCTACCCTGAAAAACATCATGCAATGGCTGGGCACCCGATATGAGCTGCACCACAACACCATCAGCAACCAGTATCAGATAAGGTCGATCAGCCTAGACAGCAACAACCGCTATCTGAAATGGACCGACATCGACACCGCCGTGCGCAACTCGCTATACATCAGCATGCAGATAGACGGCATCTACACCTCGACCAAGAACCTAGACATCGTGATAAGGAGCAGCTTCAGCTCCGACTACAACCCGATGAAGGAATACCTGAGCTCCCTGCCCACCTGGGACGGGGAAACCGACTACATCACCGAGCTCGCCAACACGGTGACGCTAAAGCACACCACCGGCTATCGCCACACCCCCCGCGACTTCGCCTACGCCTTCAAGAAATGGCTGGTGAACATGGTGGTGGGCTGGCTATGCCAGGACGAGACCAACCAAGCCATCATGGTGTTCGTGGGCAAGGGCGGCATCTTCAAGACCACCTTCTTCGACCACCTGCTGCCCCCTAGCCTGAGGAAATACTTCGCCAACGACTCCACGGGCGACTACAAGAGCAAAGACTTCCTGCAGATGTGCTCCAGCAAGGCCCTGGTATGCCTCGACGAGCTCACCATCGTGCAGGGCAAGAACCAGAGCAGCTTCAAGAGCAACATCACCAAGCGCTCCATCAGCATGCGCATCCCTTATGCCGAATGGGACTGCCTGCTGCAAAACAACGCCGGATTTTGCGCCACGAGCAACGAGCTGCACATCATTCCCGACAGCGAGAACCGCCGCTACCTGATGTGGTACATCGACCGCATCCAGAGCCCCATCGACTATCCCTTCAACTACGAGGGCATCTACTCCCAGGCCCTCGCTCTCGCCCGAGAGGTGAAAGCACGCAAGAAGGCGAAGGAAGAGAGCCCGGAGCAGGAGGGCGAGCTGAAGGGATGGGTATACTGGTTTACCGCCGAGGACAACGAGGCCATCCAACGCCACAACGAATACTTCCGCATCAACAACTACATCGTGGAGCGCATCAAGAAATTCTACAAGGTACCCGGTCGCGACACCGCCCCGGAATATACCAAGTTTGTCACGGCGAGCGATGTCATCGAGCGCATCTGCACCAACCCCATCTTCCGCCAGACGATGTCGAACAAAGACATCTCGAAGGTGATGGACGAGCTAGGCTTCACCAAGGTGCACCGCCACTTCGGCACCTGCTGGATAGTGATAGAACTGCGCAACGACCAGATAGAGAACAACAGCAAGATGGACGGCACGGAAAATCTGCCGCCCGACGAAATGCCCTTCTAAATAAGAACCTATCTTTCGGAGATAATATTTTATCTTTCGGAGATATTTTTCTATTCTTCGGAGATATTTTTCTATTCTTCGGAGATATTTTCCTATCCTTCGGAGATAATATTTTATCTTTGGAGAACAATCGACAACAATAAGAACCGTAAAAACCAAGAAAATATGATAGAGAAACGAAGTTATGGAAAGGCTGAGCTAGCCATGCTCTACTTCCCCACGGCTACCCCCAAAGTGGCCCTCAATCGCCTGGTACGCTGGATCAAGCGAAGCCCCGAGCTCACCCAGATGATACAGAGGAGCCCCACCGGCAAGTTTGCCCATTTCTATAGCAAGCAGCAAGTGGAAGCCATCGTCGATTTCCTCGACGATCCGTGAGATGCGGGGAGTTCCTAAGACCTCATGCGCCCTTTCTGGGTGCATCATTCTTGATTACTTGCGAAAGTTCAGTTAAAAGTGAAAATTCAGACTTTATTTCCCGAATCCACCCAATAGACACAAATCGCATAGTTGGGACCTGAAGTATGTCGTATCTTTGCAATGTCAGTCAGAGAGGCTGGCTCAAGCATTCTAGACTAGGCTTGAAACTTACAAAACTAAAAAATTACCACTATGATTCTGATTAAACTGGTGAAGAACATGAACACCACCATCAAGCAAGCTTTCGGCAAGTATTACGCTCGCCCGGTAGTAACACAGACCATCGGCATCGCCGAACTCGCCGAACACATGGCGAAACACAACACGCCTTTCTCACCGGGCGCCATCACGGGAGTGCTCACCGACATGGTGGCGTGCATCAAGGAACTGGTGCTCCAAAACATCGCCGTGAAGATAGACAACCTCGCCATCTTCTCCATCGGCATCATCAACAAGAAGGGAGCCGACAGCGTCAAGGACTGGAGCATCGCCAAGTATATCGAGGGTTATCGACTCCGCGCACGTGCCACCGGCCAACTGAGCAACGCACAGCTCGCCATCGACACCAGCGCCAAGAACGCCAGCAGCATCCTGGGCGACGATGACGAGACCGACAGTCCTACCACACCCGTGACTCCGGGCTCCGACGACAAGGACACCGAGGACAAGGGAGACCAAGGCGGCGCCTCGGGCGACGGCGACGGAACTGTAGAATAAACAACCTGCAACTATCGCCGACGGCAAGCCTAGCTGCGGCAGGGACATTCCGAAGACCTACAACAGAGCCCGAAAAGGAAAGGGGCTAGCCAGAGATAAAGTAGGAACTGGTCTTGAACGGGTGTCTGGGCATCTAGGCTGCCGACGGCGATAGTATACGCTCCGTCGCCTATCACCAAACGACACAAAAACTAAATGTTGAACCACTAAAAAAACAAGAAATCATGAAAAAAGAAAACATCAAGAAAGTCATCAATTTCATCATCACTATCCTCACAGCAGCCCTCAGCTCCTTCTGCGTGCAGAGTTGCAAGGGATAGAGATTCGTGTTCAGTTAAATAAATCCGTGTGAAAAGCTGAATATTTATCTTTAAAAATCCAAAGAACCCATGAAGAACAATAGAAAAATCAATCTGATCGTGGTACATTGCAGTGCCACTCGTGTGACACAAGACTTCACCGTAGAGCAGCTGGAAGCCTGCCACCTGGCACGTGGATTCCGCAGCATCGGCTACCACTATTACATCACGAAGGACGGCGTGTTATACCCATGCCGCCCCGAGGAGGAGAAAGGGGCACACGCCTACCCCTACAACGTCCACAGCATCGGCATCTGCTACGAGGGAGGACTCGATGAGAACGGGAAGCCTGCCGACACTCGCACCGACGCACAGAAAGAGACCTTGCAAATGCTGCTGGAAAGCCTCTGCGTAGACTATCCCGACGCCGAAATCCTAGGTCATCGCGACCTGCCCAACGTGCATAAGGAATGCCCTTGTTTCGACGTGAAGAAGTGGCTCGCACAGATTCACTTCCATATCTAAGCCAAAAACTCCCGCTAGGCAAATCCAAAAGTCTAGCGGGAGTTTTGCTACATCAGATATTTGATGGAGCAATACAGCTGCATCAGCAATACATAGAAAAGAAAGGCGGGAGCCATCAGCCTGATGCCTTCGTTCATCGCCCGATAAATGGCACGGATGCCCTTCAGCCGCTCGCTCATCACCCCATAGCTCAGGCTCATCATCACCACCGAAAGACAGATGTAGGGAATGATGCCACGAGAGAAACTGCTGGGCAGCAAGCCTCCCAGCACATTCAAGAGGATGGCATGGGGCACCAACGTGAGCGCCAACATGAGGGCAACAGCCAACACCAGCTCTACCAGCACCAGGCGGAGAGCCGTGCGCTGGCGATACTCCGAGCGATCGTACTGCAACAGTCCGCTCTCGCGCAACGTTCCCACTGCGACGCTCACCAACACCAGCCACACCAGCCAAGGCGAAGCCAGATTGTCGGCAAACGAGCCGAAAAACCAGCGGATGCCCTCGGGGCTGGTGAGCGAGCGCAAAAAATCGTCGGGCATCGCAGCCGTCAACAGCCAAGAAGCCAACACCACCAACACCTGCGCCACGCACAAGCCCAAAGCCAAATATGGCAAAACCTTATCTTTTCTCACAACCTTTGAAATCTCCTATCATTATTCTTCGTCTGCCTGCAAATTGTCGATGTCGAGGATGCGCAGCTCGCACGCCCTCACCACCAGTCGGGTGGCATTGATGCCCACCCCGTTGTTGCCATCTGGGAACAATTTCTGGATGAGCTCAGCCTGTCGCTTCTCCAGGCTCTTCACGCCGAAAGGCATACCACGCAGGTTGGTGATTTGCTCCTTGGTGTATCCCAAGGCAAGATGGCGGAGGAATCGCTCGTCATACTCATCTATCTCATAGTTGACCAACGCCTCCTGGCGCATCAGCTGGCTGTTGACGCTCTTCTTGAAGCGTTCCACTATCTTTTGCAGGATAGGCTGGTTGAAGACTAGCTTCTTGCCCCCCATGCAGCTAGCCACATCGCCACGCGTCAAGAGTTCGCCACTCTTCAGGATGATGCCGTCGCAACCAGCGTCGAGCACGTCCACCCACAATTTCTCGTTGAGAATCTCGCCGGTGAAGATGAGCACCTTCACCTGGGGATATTGCTCCTTGGTCTGGCGACAAATCTCCACCCCCACGGTGGTGGAACCGCCGAGCCCCAGGTCGAGCAACACGAGATCGGGCAACTGCTGCTTGATGAGTTTCCAGTAAGCGATTTCGCTCTCGGCGGTGCCGATGATTTCCGCCTCCGGAATGTCGTTCTTGAAGATGCCCTCGGTGCCCTTGAGCTCCAGTGGCACGTCTTCCACGATGATTACCTTAAAATTTTCCATTGTCGTATATCGTTTTTATAATTTTCCATCAATATAAGGTTCCTCCACGATTCTGACAGGCACCACAGCCTCGATGCGCAGGCAGCCGCCATCGCCACTCTTAGCCTGGATTCCACAGCCACGAAGATTGGTCACCTCGCCCAGTTCCCTCACTATCTGGCGACAGAGCAGATAACGCAAGTCGCTGGTGAGCGGCGTGAAGAGTTGGGCGTGCTGGCTAGCATCGTACCTCACATCCTGCTGCTCCACATAGAGCACCGCATAATCGGAGCCAGGTTGCTGGATGATACCTGTAGTGCACTTCTTAGCCTTGCCCTTCATCAGTTCGCCGAGCCAATGATTGAGGAACTTGTCGTATTTCACGTTGCCCTCCACCTGCTCCATCGCCTGGGCGCTCAGCATGGTGTAGAGCGACTTGTAATAGTCTACGAGCTCACGCAGGGAAGCCACGTCGGAACGGTCGCCGTCGATGAGCTGGCGAATGCGCGAAGGATAGTACATCGTCTCGTGCTTGAGGGTGGAGAGACAGTTGTCGAGCACCGAATTGGAGATGTGCAACTTGTCGTTTTCATATTCGGCGCGGTGCAGTTCGTCCTCTGCCATCTCCAGGCTCAGCTCCTCGTTCTCGGCATGGCTGATGCTCTGCTCCCTCGCCTTCTCCACCACGGCGAAGCGATAGCTCAGCACATGGCGATAATAGAGCAGGTAATAAGCCAGAGGCAATTGCAAGAGCAGGATAACCAACAGGATGACGGCCACCGTCTTTGAGTTTTCCGACGACTGCATGGTACGCACGTAGTCGTCGAGCGTGCGATCGGCGCTGCGGTCACGGAACAGCTGGGTATATACCTTGTTGTTGCTGTCGTAGAGCGACCATTTGTGCAGTGCCAGGGCAGCTACGGCGCTCTCGTTGCGCAGGTCCAGAATCACGTCGTAATTGGTAGGTACACTGTCGTGCCACCAATGCAGCTCTGCCGCCTCGCCCACCTGCGGATGGCTCACCATGAGGTACTTGCCATCGGGATGGAGGGAGAGATAATGACGGTTGAGATAGCAGCGGGCTGAGTCGGCGAAATCGAGTGTTCGCTCGTAGGTGCCATTGATATTGCTGAAGTAGGCACTGTCGGCAAAGTCGTCTGCCCTCTGCAAGTCGAGCGACTGGCGGTATTCCTTCTTGTCGTGATGGTGATGGGTCTGGGATGCCTTCTTCGCCCATCCCCCCACAGGCATCAGGGCGAGCGCCAACAGGAGAGCCACGCTCCCCACCACATGGCTAGCCCTGCGCTGGATGCCACGAGGCAGACGGAAGGTAAATATGCTGCCCTCGCCCACCTGGCTCTCTGCCTGTATCTGGCATACGCCGAAGAGGCTGCTCACCTTCTTGTATTTCTCGATGATGCCCTTGCAGTTGAGGAGTCCGAATCCATGGCCACCGGTATAGGTGCGGTCGAACACATGGGCGAGCGTATCCTCGTCCATGCCCTTGCCGGTGTCAGCTACGGTAATCTCCACATAGCCACCGGGCATGGCTGGGCTCTTGCCAGGCACATCCACCGTGCGGGCACTCACGCTCACCTTGCCTCCACGAGGGGTGAACTTGCGGGCGTTGTCGGCGATGGTATTGATCATGAAGAGCGTCAGGATGCGGTCGGCTTTCACCACGGCGTCGGTAGGCTGTATGTCGAGTGTGATGCCCTTCATCTGGAAGCTCATCTTGCCCTTCGCCACGATGTCTAAGAGGAGCTGGAGCGAGAAGCTCTCGATGCGCAGGTTGAGCGATCCCTGACGCATCTGAATCCACTCGGTGAGCACGTTGTTGTATTGGTTTATCTTGTCGGTGAGCTCGGAGATATACTGATAGCGCTCCTGTCTCACCGCCTCGCTCTCGCCTCCCTCTTGCAGGCGGTTCACCTCGTTGATCATACGGTCGATGAAAGGCGTGATGCTGTTCACGAGCGATACCTTGGCACGCTGCTCCAGGTTGCGTTTCTTATTTTCCTCGATATGCATACGGGTCACGCCGAGCTGTTCGAGCACTTCTTCTCGCTTCTCCTTTAAGTCTTTGATTTTCTGCTCATTTTCCTGCCTCCATTCACGCAAAGGTGCAAGCAGGTCGTCCATGGATTTTCGCTTGAGATTCTTGCGTTTCATGCGGTCGAAGACATAGAGGAACACCACCACGATGATGATGACCACCACCACGGCGACGATCATCCCGTTGAGCTGCACGGCATTCTCGTCGAGCAGGGTTGCGCGTGCCTCCAGCTGCCGGTCTTGCCTAGACATCTCCTGCAGGTCGAGGTAGATGTTGCGGTTGTAATCGCTCTTGGGCTTGTCGTCGACGGCAGAGTATACCAGGCAGAGTCGCTCACGGATGGAAGCCACGAGGTCGGGCGCCTGGCTGATGGCCTTGTTGTCGGTGAGCGCATGGTTCAGGCAGTCGGCTGCGGAGGCATAGTCGTCGATGGCCCAGAAGCACTCGGCAAGGGTGCGATAGGCTCCAGCCGTCTGATATACGTCGCCGTATGAAGAGAAGAGGTTGAGGGCACGCTGCGCCAGATTGCCGGCCAAGAGATGGTTGGGCATCTGCTCGGTGTTGAGATATTGGAAAGCGGGCAGGTTGTTCTTGATCAAGAAATCGCTCACCTCGCCCTTTTGCAGGTGCTCGCTGATGGCTTGCAGGGCGTTGGCCTGCCAGTATGGATAGGGATGCTGGGGATTGCTCGCCAGCATATAGCATTCGATGAGTCGGTCGAACTCCTCTTGGTTGATTTGGTTTACGGTGCCGTTGACGTAGGCGCCGCCCGAACCATAGTTGTAGAGATAGTTGAGATACTGGGCTGTGTCTTGCTCCAGTTGGTCGGGGTCGAGATTGTCAAGGGCTTGGTGCATCGGTTCCTCCAATCCTATGTAATAGAAATAAGTGGCGGCTACGATGTCAAACTCCGACTTGGCATAGATGGCACGCTTGCGCTCACGTGGCGGCAAGGCATCAGCCTCCTCCCCTATGCGACGCAGACGGTGCATGGCGCGTTCGCGATAGTTGTAAAAGTCTTTGTTGTGAGCCTCTCGTTGGCACAGGCGCATGTTCTGTACGTCGGCAATAAGCAGCTCTATCTGGTTGTCGCTCTTCTCCTCCACCTTTCCCAGCCATTGCTTGGCCTGTCGATAGTCCATCTTTGCCATCGCCACGAAAGCGAGGTTGTTGCATGCCTCGGCATAGCCGGCAGGATAATCATCAGAAAGCCTCAAAGCCTTCTCTGCCAGCACCTTGGTGGAATCGAGATTGCGATAATGGTACGCATAAGATTGAGAATTCAGCTCATCTACTTCGCCCTTATGCGACGGCGAGCAAGCCGAAAAAAGACACATCGCCACCACCATCACGGTGGTAGCGATGCTAAAGTAAATGTTTTTATGCTTATGGAAATATGAAATATTCATAACTTAATTAAGCACGAGCCTTGGCGATATAGCCAAGAGCCTCCTTACACTTGGCTGTGATGCTAGCCCAATCCTGAGCAGCCACCACATCCTTAGGGAAGAGCTTGGAGCCCATACCCACACACAAAACGCCAGCCTTGATCCATGGAGTAAGATTCTCCTCGGTTGGCTCTACGGCTCCTGTCACCATGATGTTGCTCCAACGCAAAGGTGCCATCACGTTCTTGACGAACGAAGGACCGCCCACGTTGCCTGCTGGGAACACCTTGGTTACATCGCAACCTGCAGCCTGTGCATTGTTGATCTCTGTAACAGAGCCACAACCTGGAGAATAAGGTACCAAGCGACGGTTGCAGACAGGGGCAATCTCTGGGTTGAAATTAGGACCTACGATGAAGTTGGCACCCAACTGCAAGTAGAGGGCTGCTGTACCAGCGTCGATCACAGTACCGGCACCAAGGATGAGCTCTGGGCACTCCTTGTCGGCCCACTTAACCAATTCGCCGAAAATCTCGTGGGCGAAATCGCCACGGTTGGTAAACTCGAATACACGAACGCCGCCCTCATAGCAGGCCTTGATTACGTTCTTACAAACATCTATATCTTTATTGAAGAATACAGGCACCATACCAGTCTCTTTCATGGCTGCCATGACCTGCATTTTGCTAAACTTTGCCATTATTTATAATTTAAAATTCATGATTAATAATTTATCTCTGTACACGACCATTGGCGTTGCCACCAGCAAGGCTCTCCACCTCATCGGCAGAAACCAAGTTGAAGTCGCCAGGGATGGTATGCTTCAAAGCAGATGCAGCCACCGCAAACTCGAGAGCCTCAGCCTGAGAAGACTTGGTTAAGAGTCCATGAATCAAGCCGCCGGAGAAAGAGTCGCCACCACCCACGCGGTCGATGATAGGATTGATGTCATAATGCTTGCTCTGATAGAACTCCTTGCCGTCGTAGATGAGGGCCTTCCAGCCATTGTGAGTAGCAGAGAGAGACTCGCGGAGGGTAGAAACCACATACTTGAAGCCAAACTCCTTCATCATACCCTGGAAGATGCCATAGTAGCCCTCGGCATCAGTCTTGCCGCCTTCCACATCAGCATCAGGCTTGAAGCCCAAGCAGAGCTGAGCATCCTCCTCGTTACCGATGCACACGTCTACATACTTCATCAATGGGCGCATCACTGAGATGGCCTTCTCAGAAGTCCAGAGCTTCTTGCGGAAGTTGAGGTCTACAGACACTGTCACGCCATGGCGCTTGGCAGCCTCGCAAGCCAACTTGGTGAGTTCTGCAGCCTTGTCGCTGATGGCAGGAGTGATGCCGCTCCAGTGGAACCACTGCGCACCCTCCATAATCTTATCGAAGTCGAAATCAGATGGATCAGCCTCGGCGATAGCGCTGTGGGCACGGTCGTAGATAACCTTGGAAGGGCGCATGGAAGCACCTGTCTCTGCATAATAAAGACCCACACGGTCGCCACCACGAGCAATGAAATCGGTATTCACACCGTAGCGACGGAGCGCGTTGAGCGCAATCTGACCTATCTCATGCTTAGGCAACTTGGATACGAAATAAGCCTCATGCCCATAGTTGGCCAAGCTTACAGCCACGTTGGCCTCACCGCCACCAGGGATGATGCGGAATGAGTCACTCTGAATGAATCGATCGTTGCCTTCTGGTGAAAGACGAAGCATGATCTCACCTAATGTTACAATTTTTGCCATTGTTTGATAGTTTTAATTAATTGTTTTTATTTTGTTTGTTTATCTGTTCAACAATGTTTTGTGGGGCAAAAATAACCATAATTTCCCGAATAACGAAATAAAATCAAGATTTTTTTTGTTTTTGGTGCAAAAAACTTGCTGTGCATTCGCACAATTCATTTTTTTGTTGTATATTTGCGTCGAAAATCAAATTTGTGGTCGCACACAAACAACCCACTTAATACTAATTGTGGTCAACGCACAGCACAGCGACCCGCCTATTACTATAATAGGTACGCGCGAGGCAGAGACCAAACAAAGCTTAAAACAATGGCCGAAAAAATCAGAATCAAGGATATCGCCGAGAGAGCTGGCGTATCTGTAGGAACGGTAGACAGAGTGCTACACGATCGCCCCAACGTGTCGAAGCCGGCACGAGAGAAGGTGGAACAAGCCCTCAAGGAGATGAACTATCAACCCAACATGTATGCCAGCGCATTGGCATACAACAAGTCGTACACCTTCTACTTGCTCATCCCCAAGCACGAGTCGGAAGCCTATTGGGAAGAGATAGAGGAAGGAGCGAGAAAATGCGAGGATGTGCGCCGAGACTTCCACATCGACGTGGAAATCAGATTCTATGAGCGAAGCAACGAGGAATCGTTCCGCGAGGTAGGCAACGACATCTTCGCCCAGGGCCCAGAAGGAGTCATCGTGGTGCCTTCGTCACTGGAGGTGACCCGTGAGTTCACAGAGAAACTCCATCAGCACAACATCCCATTCATCCTGCTCGACTCCTACATGCCCGACTTGCGCCCCCTCTCCTTCTTCGGCCAGGACTCGTTCTGCTCAGGCTTCTTCGCCGCCAAGATGCTCATGATGATAGCATACAAGGAGAAGGAAATCATGCTGATGAGACAGACCAAGGACGGACGCGTGGTGAGCAAGCAGCAGGACAACCGCGAGGTGGGATTCCGCCACTACATGCACGACCACTTCCCACAGGTGAAGATCATCGACCTCGACCTGCCCCTCAACGGCACCCGAGCAGAATACACCAAGATGATGGAGAAATACTTCGCCGAGCATCCCGACACACACCACTGCATGACGATGACCTCGAAGGCTCACATCGTGGGCGACTTCCTGCTGAAGACCAACCGCCGAGACGTGCAAATCATGGGCTACGACATGGTGGAGAAAAACGCCCGATGCCTACGCGAGGGCAGCATCTCCTTCCTCATCGCACAGCACGCCTACATGCAAGGCTACTCCTGCGTGGAAACCCTCTTCCGTGCCATCGTGCTGAAGAAGAAGGTGACACCAGTGAACTACATGCCTATCGAGCTGCTGATGAAGGAGAATGTAGACTTCTATCGCCGCACACAGCTATAAAAGAGAAGAACAAAGCATTCACTTGAAATCTTCTATATAAATTATAATATAAGGTATACAAAAACATTTCATAGAAGAATAAATAAAAAACAAAACTACAATGAAACTATCAAGCTTTATCAAAATCAACCCTGCCGACTCGGTAGTGGTTTGCTTGCGCCCCATGAAGAAGGGCGAGAACATAGAGGTGGATGGCAAGACCATCACCCTATCGCAGGACACTCCTGCCGGACACAAGGTGCTCATCAAGGATGCGCCAGAAGGTACAAACATCCTGAAATACGGCTACCCTATCGGACATGCAAAGGTAGACCTGAAGGCAGGCGACTGGGTGAACGAGAACAACCTGAAGACCAATCTCGCAGGCACCCTGGAATATACCTACAACCCTGTGGACGAAAAACTTAGCATCGCCGACGAGCACCGCACCTTCAAGGGCTACGTGCGCAAGAACGGCGAGGTGGGCGTAAGAAACGAGATATGGGTGGTACCTACAGTGGGCTGCGTGAATGGCGTGGCTGAAAAACTGGTGGAACTGCTCAAGCAAGAGACAGGCTGCGAGGGCATCGACGCCATCCATGCCTGGCATCACAACTATGGTTGCTCACAGCTATCGGGCGACCACGAGAACACCCGCAAGGTGTTGCGCGACATCTGCCTGCACCCTAACGCAGGAGCCGTACTCGTACTCTCCCTGGGATGCGAGAACAACCAGCCAGATGCCTTCATGCAGATGCTCGGCGACTACGACAAAGACCGCATCAAGCTGCTCGTGACCCAAAAGGTGGAGGGCGACGAGCTGGAGGAAGGCATGAAGATACTCCGCGACCTCTACCAGAAGGCTAAGCAAGACAAGCGCGAGGACGTGCCAGTGAGCAAACTGCGCGTAGGACTGAAGTGCGGCGGATCTGACGGATTCAGCGGCATCACAGCCAACCCACTCGTAGGCGAGTTTAGCGACTGGCTGGTGGCACAGGGCGGCACAAGCATCCTCACCGAGGTGCCAGAGATGTTTGGCGCAGAGACCATCCTCATGAATCGCTGCGAGAACAAGGCACTCTTCGAGAAGACCGTGCACCTCATCAACGACTTCAAGGAATACTTCCTGAGCCACGGAGAGCCAGTGGGCGAAAACCCATCACCAGGCAACAAGGCGGGCGGCATCTCCACCCTGGAAGACAAGGCACTGGGATGCACCCAGAAATGCGGTAGAGCCCCTGTGAGCGGCGTATTGCAATATGGCGACCGACTGGATACCAACGGACTCAACCTGCTCTCGGCTCCTGGCAACGACCTCGTGGCAGCCACGGCCCTCGCATCGGCAGGATGCCAGCTCGTGCTCTTCACCACAGGTAGAGGAACCCCATTCGGCACCTTCGTGCCAACAATGAAAATATCCACCAACAGCAACCTGGCGAAGAACAAGCCAAACTGGATCGACTTCAACGCTGGCGAACTGGTGGAAGGCACCGAGATGAAAGACCTCGTGCGCAAATTCATCGACAAAATCATAGCCGTGGCAAGTGGCGAGGAAGCTCGCAACGAAATCAATGGCTACAGAGAAATATCCATCTTCAAGAATGGAGTAACACTTTAACAAGTGGAACCTCAAGAAGAATGGAGTAACACTTTAACAAACGAATGAGAGGTGAGAATTTTCTCACTTCTCATTATCTAAATTAAGATTATGAGCAACAAGAAAGGATTGTTGGCGTTATCGCCACTTATTATTTTGATAGCCCTCATCGCCCTCATCACCATCCACTCGGCGAAGAGCAGCAATGGTGCGTCCCTCTCACTCACCGTGGCATTCATGGTTTCCAGCATCTATGCCGTGGCCATATCTGGCGGGATGCCCATCAAGAAACGCATCGACACCTATAGCAAGGGGGCTGGTGCCAACAACCTGATGCTCATGCTTTGGATATACGTTTTGGCAGGGGCTTTTGCTGCCTCAGCCAAGGCCATGGGAGCCGTAGACGCCACCGTCAACATGGCACTGAGCATCCTGCCCGCCAGCATGTTGCTGCCAGGCTTGTTTGTTGCGGCATGTTTTATCTCCGTATCCATCGGAACTAGCGTAGGCACCGTTGTGGCACTAGTTCCTATAGCTGCGGGAGTGGCACAGTCGCTGAACGCCAACGTAGGCATGATGACAGCCATCATCGTGGGCGGCGCTTACTTCGGCGACAACCTCTCGTTTATATCCGACACCACGGTGGTGGCAACGCAGACACAGAACTGTAGGATGAGCGACAAGTTCAAGGTCAACTCGCTCATTGTGGTACCAGCCGCCATCGTCGTGCTCATCATCTACGCCATGATGGGAACCAATCTCCACGCCCCATCCCATGTGGTGCCAGTGGAGTTTTGGAAAGTCATCCCCTACATCATGGTTCTCATCACCGCCATCGCCGGCAAGAACGTGATGGCAGTGCTCACCATGGGCACCCTCCTCTGCGGAATGATCGGCATACTGAGCCACAGCCTGGGAGTAGAACAATCGTATGATTTCTTCGGCTGGTTCTCGGCGATGGGAAGCGGCATCATCGGCATGGGCGAACTAGTAATCATCGCCATGATGGCAGGCGGCATGCTCGAAATCATCCGTGAGAACGGAGGTATCAACTATATCATCGACAAGATAACAGCCCACGTAAACGGCAAGCGAGGCGCCGAACTATCCATCGCCGCCCTCGTATCGCTCGTGAACATCTGCACCGCCAACAACACCGTGGCGATACTCACCGTGGGCAACATCGCCAAGAAGATAGGCGACAAGTTTGGCGTAGACAACCGCAAGGCTGCCAGCATTCTCGACACCTTCTCGTGCATGGTGCAGGGACTCATCCCCTACGGCGTACAGATGCTGCTGGCGGCAGGACTCGCAGGTATCACCCCGCTCGAAATCCTCCCCTACCTCTACTATCCTGTGGCGATAGGCATCGCGGCATCACTCGCCATCCTGCTACGCTATCCTAAGAAATACAGCTAAAGCGTCGCGACCTACGGCACACTAGAGTGCACGAATGAATACTAGAGCGCACGAGCGAATACCAGAGTGCACCAGGAAATACCGAAAGTGCAAAATACCAGAAAAAAGAAATATATAAATCAAAGAGAAAACGATGGACTTTTTACAAAGAAATCTTTTCACAAAACTACGCTCCGACAACTTTGGCAGCAAGGAGGAAATGGAGCCCATGACTACCTTCAAGAAAAAGAAGATAGCCCAGATGCTCAAGAATGTAAACGACGTGCCCGCAGGCGACGTGCGCATGAACAACAACTTCCTGAATCGACGACTCGCCAAGATTCAGGAAAACGAACGACATGCCATCGACACCTCCGTGGAAACCTTATATCTGCTGCGCATCATCGTGGCCAACGTAAACGCCATGCTATCGGGAGGCATCAGCCTGAGAGGCATCATACAGCTGGGAGACTACCTGCGCACACGAGGCGACAAGGTAGACTTCGTGAAGCTCGACCGATGGCTCGCCAAGCTACGCATACAACGCATCGCCCAGTTGGAGGGAAGCGTACTCATCACCTTCTTCGACTTCGAGAAAGACGAGATACCCTTCGTGCGCCATGTGGAAAGAGGCGCCTACAACCTCACACTGCGCTCGCTCTACCACAACATCAAGGACCAGCAAGACATCCAGTTTAAGCAGACCCAGAGCGGATTCGTTCACACCACGGGAGGCACCATGCGCAAGAACCTGCGGCGCAGCATGCGCTACCTGCAATACGCTCCCATCGAGACCATAAGCAATTTCATGAACAACGTATTCCGCTCGCTCGCGGAGATCGAAGAGTAAAATATCTATAAAATATAGCAAAAGGTGGTACGAATCTCGGACGTTTTTCGTATCTTTGCATTTATGAAAAGAATTATCCTTACAATTATATCGACAATACTGGCACTTGGCATTCATGCCCAAGTGCAATGCGAGGACACTTGCCGCCACATACACGGCATCGACCTCAGCCACTACCAGGGCAACGTGTTCTGGGAAACTGTGGGCAACAACTCTAAGATGGCATACGTGTACCTGAAAGCCACAGAGGGCGGAACCAACGTGGACGGCAAGTACAAGCAAAACATCGACCTGGCTCATCGCTACGGTCTGAAAGTAGGCTCTTACCATTTCTACCGTGCCCGCATCCCACAGCAAACACAGTTGGAGAATTTCAAGGCGCAATGCAGACCGGGCGACCAAGACCTCCTGCCGATGATAGACGTGGAGACCAAGAGCGGCCTGGGCACCGAAGAGTTTTGCGACTCCCTATTCAAGTTCCTACACCTGATAGAGAAGGCATACAAGCAGAAGCCCCTCATCTACACAGGAGCCAACTTCTACGACAGCTACCTGAGCGGCAAGCTAGACAGCTACAAGCTGATGATAGCCCAGTATACCAAGCGAGAGCCCGTGCTGCGAGACGGCAGAGACATCGAGATGTGGCAATATACCGGAAAAGGCCGTCTCAACGGCATCAACGGATATGTAGACAAGAGCCGATTCATGGGCAGGCATCGACTGCGAGAAATCAGATTCAGGCACAGATAGTAACATTTAACATTCACTACTTAACATTATAAAGATATTATGGCTATTATAAAATGCCCTGAGTGCGGACATCAAATCAGTGACAAAGCACCCGTTTGCCCTAGTTGCGGCGTAGAAATCGCAGGCAAGGTTATCAAATGCCCACATTGCGGAGAGGTATATTTCAACAACATGGAAATGTGCCCCAACTGCCATGAGCTGAACCCTACGCTCACACATATGACACAGCGACCTGCACAGCCTCTGCAGCCATCCTCAATTCGGCAGTCAGCTTCTGTGCAGCAACAAGCTTCTGGCCAGCAACAAGCCACAAGCCAGCCTGCACAAACTGTCACTAGCCAGCCAAGCCAAGCTGTCAGGACAGTAGCTCCACAGACTCCTCCTGCTCGTCCCGCACGTACGACAGTGCCCCCAGTGCCTCCTGTTCGTCCACAGGGATATAACAACGGAACCAACGAGGGCGATGGCGGCGACAGGGAAAAGAAGAAGAGCAACCGAGGCGTCATCATCATCTCGCTCCTCTTTGCAGTCATCGTTTGTGGTGTCTTCTATTATTTCTACGACAGCGCCAACAAAAACAAGGAGCAAGAGGCCTACGAGTATGCCATGCAGAGCAGCGACCCAATGGTATTGCAGAGCTATCTCGACACCTACAAGGATGCCGACGAAGCTCACCGCGACTCCATCATGGCTCATCTCGACATGCTGAAACAAGTAGACCAAGACTGGACCAACGCCGTGGTGAGCGGCTCGAAGGAAGCACTGGAGGCTTACCTGCAGAAATATCCTAACAGCCCTCACAAGCAGGAGGTATGGGACAAGATAGACTCCATCGACTGGAACGTGGCAAAAGCTGCCGACAACGCAGATGCCTACCAGACTTACCTCGACGCCCATGCCGACGGTGCGCATATCGAAGAGGCTGAGAACGCCTTGAAGAAGGTGAAGAGCCGCGACTTGCAGCCAGAGGAGAAACAGATGGTGAGCAACGTGTTCCGGAAATTCTTCCAAAGCATCAACTCACGCGATGCGGCAGGTGTGGCTTCCACATGCGAAGACATCCTCTCTTCGCTCCTTGGCAAGAGCTCAGCCACGAGCCAGGACGTAGTCACCTTCATGAACAAGCTCTACAAAGACGACGTAGCCAACATGAACTGGCACATCAACAACGACTATCAAATCAAGAAGCGTGAGGTGGGCGACGAAGAATATGAGTATCAAGTGCAGTTCTCCGCTCGCCAAGACATCGACCTAACCGATGGTTCGAAGAAGGAGAACCTCTTCAAAATCAATGGCGTAATCTCACCAGATGGCAAGATTTCTTCCTTCAACATGTCGAAGGTAAACTTAGGGAACTAAAAGGCTATAGATAACAAAAAAGGGGTTGCACCAAGCTTGGTGCAACCCCTTTTCTTTATTACATTTTCATCAGTTTCATTCAGAATTCATCACTTAGCCTCTTTCATCTGGCGAAGCAACTCCTTCTGACGGTCGTTCAATCCCGTAGGCAACTTCACATTGTATGTGATAATCAAGTCGCCAAACGTGCCATCGCCTCGGTCGTAGCCCTTGCCACGTACACGAACCTTGGTACCATTCTGAGTCTCAGGTTTAATCTTCAACTTAATCTTCGAACCATTGCTCAACTTGATGATACCCTCGCCTCCGAGCAAAGCCGTATACATATCGATGTTCACATTCATATCCATCTCACCATTGCTGTGGCGTGCACCGGTACCAAAGTCAGGACCAGCCCCATAGCCAGCCCCGGCATCGCTACCGAAACCACTGAATCCGCTGAATCCACCGGAAGTAGAGCGAGAAGTGTGAGCACGACCGCCACCGCCGAAGAGATTTTCGAAGAAGCTGGAGAAACCTCCGCCTCCACCGCCGAAGCTACTGAAGTCGAAGCCCTCGAAAGGATTGCCGCCTGCAGTGCCCCCGCCATAACCACCGGCACCAGCACCGCCACCAAAGCCTCCGCCACCGAAGGCATCAGCCTGTCGCCATTGCTCGCCATACTGATCATACTTGGCGCGCTTATCTGGATCCGAAATCACCTCATACGCCTCGTTCAGCGCCTGGAACTTTGCCTTCGCCTTCGGGTCGTTAGGGTGCAAATCGGGATGAAACTGCTTTGCACGTTTACGATATGCAGCTCTGACATCCTTCTGTGGGATGTTCTTGTCTACACCGAGAATCTTGTAATAATCAACAAATGCCATATTATAAAACCTCCTATTTTTTAGTTTTTTATCACTTATCCAACAAAAAGTATGCCTATCTCACTTCTTTTTTGTAATTTTGCAGAGAAATTTGGCGGCTGCTCCATAAAGGCAGTCCGCTGGATATAAACAAATCATAGATTCAACACATAAATCAGAGATTCAACACATGAAACAATTAATGGCAGCGCTCCTCATGGCGCTTACTTTCAATTCACAAGCTATGGCACAACAACGTACCGTAAAACTCAGAGTGATAGAGACCAGCGACGTGCATGGTTCCTTCTTCCCCTACGATTTCATCACGCGCAAGCCCAAGTCGGGCACGTTGGCTCGCGTGTCGTCTTATGTCAACGACCTCCGCAAGACCTACAAGGACAACCTCATCCTCCTGGAAAACGGCGACATCCTGCAAGGTCAACCCACCTGCTACTATTATAATTATGTGAACACCCAGGCACGCAACGTGGCTGCCGACGTGGTGAACTACATGAAATATGACGCAGAGGCTTTCGGCAACCACGACGTGGAGACCGGACATGCCGTTTACGACAAGTGGATCAAGGAGTTGGACTGTCCGGTGCTGGGTGCCAACATCATCAACACCAAGACTGGCGAACCTTATGTGAAGCCTTATATCATCCTCAACCGAGAGGGCGTGAAGGTGGCAGTACTGGGCATGCTCACGCCAGCCATCCCCAACTGGCTGACAGAGAACCTGTGGAGCGGCATGCGATTCGAGAACATGGTGACCTGCGCCCAGAAGTGGGTGAAATACCTGCAGGAGAACGAGAAGCCCGATGTCATCATTGGCCTCTTCCACAGCGGAAAGGAAGGCGGCATTTCCACCCCAGAATACGATGAGGATGCCTCGCTCAAGGTAGCCAAGCAGGTGCCAGGCTTCGACATGGTGCTCTTCGGACACGACCACACGCGTTGCAACGAAACCGTGACCAACATCGACGGCAAGCCAGTGCTCTGTCTCGACCCTGCCAACAACGCCAACAGCGTGGCTGACGCAGAAATCACCCTCACACTCGACAAGAAGAAGGTGAATGGAAAGAAACAATACGTGGTGACTGACAAGAAAGTGACTGGAAAGGTGGCTGATGTGACAGAATGTCCTATCGACGAAGACTTCATGAAAACATTCAAGCCTCAGATGGACGAGGTCAACAAGTACGTGAGCAAGCAGATAGGCACCTTCAAGAACACCATCTACAGCCGCGACTGCTACTTTGGCAGTTCAGCCTTCAACGATTTCATCCTCAACCTGGAGCTACAGATCACCAAGGCCGACATCGCCTTCAACGCCCCCCTGCAGTTCAACTCGGAAATCAAGGCTGGACCTATCTACGTAAGCGACATGTTCAACCTCTACAAATATGAGAACGGACTCTACGTGATGCGACTCACCGGCGAGGAGATACGCAAGCACCTGGAAATGAGCTACGACCTCTGGGTGAACACCATGAAGAGCCCAGACGACCATCTGCTCTTGCTCGACAACCAGACTTGGGGCGACCAACAGCGACTGGGATTCAAGAATTTCTCATTCAACTTCGATAGTGCCGCCGGCATCGACTACGAGGTAGACGTGACCAAGCCCAACGGCGAGAAGGTGAAGATATTGAGAATGAGCAACGGCCAACCTTTCGACGAGAAGAAATGGTATACCGTCGCAGTGAACAGCTATCGTGGCAATGGCGGCGGCGAATTGCTCACCAAGGGAGCCGGCATCCCCAAAGACAGCCTGGAGAGCCGCATCATCTATCGTAGCGAGCTCGACCAGCGCCATTATCTCATGGAAGAAATCGAGAAGATGGGTACCGTAGACGCCAAGCCCAACAACAACTGGAAATTCGTGCCCGAGGCATGGGTGAAGCCAGCCGCACAGCGCGACTTCGAACTGCTCTTCGGAGGAAAGAAATAGAAAGAACAAACGGTTCGGAAAATGAAACGAAACGTTTTGAAACAAGATACGAACAAGATTCGAAACGTCTCACAACACAACAAAATATCTCTACATCGAAATGAAATACTGGTTTATATTTTGCAAGACCGACCTCTTGCTAGAGAAGAAAGAAGACGGAACCTATACGATTCCATGTAGCGAGGAGAGTCCCATCGCAACCAAGCCTTGGACGCACATCCTCAACATCACACCCATGGAGGATGGCACCGAGGTGAAGACCTTCACCATCCCCGAACCCGTGACCGACAACCCACGCTACGAGATGTGCGGCTTGCGCCCTAGCTTCTATAAGCTCACCCCAGAGCTCTACCAGAAGGCAGGCAAATGCCAGGAGCTGAACTACTGGGACATGAACACCCAGTTTTGTGGCGTATGTGGAGCTCCAATGAAGATGGCTACCGACATCAGCAAGAAGTGCACCGAATGCGGCAAACAGGTATGGCCTTCACTCGCCACAGCCATCATCGTGCTCATCAAGAAGGGCGAACAAGTGCTCCTGGTACATGCCCGCAATTTCAAGGGCAATTTCGACAGTCTCGTGGCAGGATTCGTAGAGACCGGCGAGAGCCTGGAAGAGGCTGTGCATCGCGAGGTGATGGAAGAGACGGGCCTCACCATCAAAAACTTGAAATACTTCGGCTCCCAGCCTTGGCCTTATCCAAGCGGACTGATGGTAGGATATTCTGCCGAATACGTGGACGGAGAAATCCATCTACAGAAAGAAGAACTATCCCGAGGCAAGTGGTTTACCAAGGAGAACCTCCCTATCCTGCCAGAGAAACTCTCCATCGCCCGAAAGCTCATCGATGCTTGGTTGGAGGATAGGCTCTAACTGGTGATAAGGTATATACTTACAAGATGCCACGTATATACTTACGAGGTGCCACGTATATACTTACGAGGCAACAGGTATATACTTGCAAGCCTACAGGTATATACTTGCAAGCCTACAGGCATATACTTGCAAGCCTATAGGTATATACTTGCAAGCCTACAGGCATATACTTGCAAGCCTACAGGCATATACTTGCAAGCCTACAGGTATATACTTGCAAGCCTACAATCTGTACGGAAGAAATCATCCTATACGCCCTGAAAGGGCAGAAGCTCCTAGCCTAGGGCAACGCCCTAGGAAAAGATAGCGTGAGGCGGTCGCCCTGTAAGGGCAAAAGCATTAAAACCGCCCAACATGTTACGCTTTTGCCCTTACAGGGCGCATTCATTTCCATCCCGTTTACCCAGGGCGTTGCCCTGGGCTAGGTGCTTTTGGGCCTTCAGCCCGTGCCAACCATACAACTCTCGAAAACGATAAGTATATAAGCGGAAGTTAAAACTACATTTATAATATAAGGTATGAGTAACGAGAACAAAGAGAAACTGTGGAACCCCAACTATATCAAGGTGATGACGACCAACTTCTTGTTGTACTTCGCCTTCTATCTCCTCACTCCACTCCTGCCACTCTATCTGAGTGAGGCATTCGGAGCGACAAAAGACGTGATAGGCATCGTGCTGAGCGGATATACCGTGGCAGCCCTCATCATCCGCCCATTCAGCGGATATGTGGTCGACGGCTTCTCACGCAAGAAGGTGCTCATGACATGTCTTTGCCTCTTCGCCATCTTCTTCGCCGGCTACATCGCGGCAAGCACCATCTTGATGTTTGCCATTTGTCGCACCCTGCACGGTGGACCTTTCGGAGCCGTGACGGTGGCCAACAGCACTTGCGCCATCGACGTATTGCCAGCCAGCCGTCGCAACGAGGGCATCGGACTCTACGGACTGAGCAACAACTTCGCCATGGCGATAGCGCCATCCATCGGCATCTACCTACACAACCTGGTAGGCAGCTACATGGTCTTGTTTTGGCTGGCATTCGTGGTGGCCATCGCCTCGGTGGTCATCGCCGGGACCGTAAAGTTGCCCGAGAAGGAAATCGTGAAGAACAAGGAGAAGATCTCGCTCGACCGTTTCTTCCTTACCCGGGCCTGGTTGCTCGCCATCAACATCGCCATGTTTGGCTTCTGCTGGGGCGTACTGAGCAACTATCTCGCCATCTACAGCAAGGAAGACCTCGGCATCACCGGGGGCACGGGCACCTATTTCGCCCTCCTCTCCATGGGTCTTTTCCTATCCCGCCTACAAGGCCGTAAAGCCTTGAGCCAAGGCAAGTTGACACAGAATGCCGCCGAGGGCATGATACTCTCGCTCGTAGGCTTCATCATCTTCGTTGCCATCAAGCATCCGATAGCCTATTATCTCTCGGCTTGCCTCATCGGACTTGGCAATGGTCACCTCTACCCTGCTTTCCTCAACATGTTCATCAATGTGGCACGCCACGACCAGCGAGGCACTGCCAACAGCAGCATCCTCACAGGTTGGGACCTAGGCTTCGGCATCGGCTGCCTGCTGGGAGGCGTTGTAGCCCAACACTTCGGCTACAGCGGCACCTTCTGGATGGTGGCGATAGAGAACGCCGCCAGCGTACTGCTCTTCTTCGTAGCCTCGCGCAGGTTTTTCGAAATGAGAAGACGGGAGTAAGAGAAAAATACGAGAAGACGGGAGTAAGAGGGAAATATATGGACAAAAACATCCCCTAAAGGAGATAAAAACTATCACGTGGCGAGGTATCCAGAATTACGTCGCCACGTATTTTTTACTGCGTCGGGACGTAGCAATCATTACGTCGGGATGTAAAAACATTTATGTCGGGACGTATTTTTCTAGGTATTTTAGCCCTGATAATAAGGCAGTTAAAAGAATAGGCACTCTTCCTGCGATGAGAAATCGCATGAAAGAGTGCCTTTGTATTTTTTATTGACAATCTCAATTAGAATGGGAGATCGTCAGCACTACCGCCCTCGGCAGCAGGAGCTGCTGGCTGAGCAGGAGGGAATGGAGCTGTCGCACCACCAGCTGGAGCGGCTGGCTGAGCAGGAGCAGCAGCTGGAGCGGCACCCATTGGAGGGAATGGAGCACCCGGCTGCATGCCACCCATGGCACCTGCTACGGCATTAGGGTCTACACGCTGCACATTCCAAGCGCGCACACTGTTGAACCAACGACCATTATACTCGTGTGCATCCAAGTCGAACGAAACCAAGAGTTCTTCTCCACTCTGGATATTGAACTGTGCAAGGCGATCGGCGCCAAACACATCGAAACATAATTTCTTAGGATACTGCTCATGAGTCTCGATGACAAACGACTGAGCCTTCCACTCTCCTCTTGCAGAGACGCCGCTTCTTTCAGGCAATACGGCGATAACCTTTCCTTGTAATTCCATATTATCTTATTTATAAATTGTTTCAGTCATGCAGGCAACATTTCCCCGTTCCAAGGTTCCTGTAATTTACACGAAGAGGGACTATCTTGCCTTTCAATCTGCGAAATTACGAAAAATAGTTCTAAAAAGGAAACTTTTCTCCAATTATTTTTGTCTATCCCCGATATTTTTTGTATTTTTGTGCTCATAAATTAATATTTAAATATAAATACTCATGAGATTTACATTATCAAGTTCTGCATTGAGCTCCAAGCTCAATATGCTCGCAAAGGTTATCGGCAGCAAAAACTCGCTACCTATCCTCGATTGTTTCCTGTTCCAGGTTGCCAACGGCGAAATGACCATCACCGCTAGCGACAGCGACAACGTCATCAAGAGCACCATCGCCCTGACAGAAAGCCAAGGCGAAGGTGAATTTTGCGTGCCAAACCGCGTCATCCTTGATGCCTTGAAGGAGCTACCAGAGCAGCCACTCAGCTTCGACGTAGACACAGATACTTACGCCATCAAGATAGTATACCAGAATGGTCTCTATAATTTCACCGGCCAGAACGCCGACGAATATCCACGCACACAGAGCATGAACGATGCTTGCACCACCCTGACACTGCCTACCACCGTGCTCATCGACAACATCTCACGCTCACTCTTCGCCACAGCCAACGACGAGTTGCGCCCTGTGATGAACGGCATCTACTTCGACCTCACAGCCGACGCCCTCGCCATCGTGGCTAGCGACGGACACAAGTTGGTGCGCAACAAGAACTTCACCATCAAGAGCGACACACCTGCCTCTTTCAACTTGCCAAAGAAGCCTGCGTCTCTCTTGAAGAACATACTGAGCAAGGACGGCGACGACGCCACCATCAAATTCGACGACCGCAGTGCCGAGATTCAGTTTAGCGACGGCGTGATGAGATGTCGTCTCATCGATGGCCGCTACCCTAACTACAACTCCGTGATTCCTACCAACAACCCTTGCCAGGTAACGGTAGACCGCAAGGCTCTGCAGAGTGCCCTTCGCCGTGTACTGCCATTTGCCAGCGAGAGCAGTCAGCTGATACGTTTCCACATCGAGATGGGTCGCTTCGAGGTTTCTTCAGAGGACATCGACTTCTCAACCTCAGCCAAGGAGCAGCTGTCTTGCGACTACGCAGGCTCACCTATGAGCATCGGCTTCAAGGGTAGCAGCCTGATGGAAATCCTGGGCAACCTGACCAGCGACAACATCATCCTCCAGCTCGCCGACCCTAGCCGCGCAGGCATCATCGTGCCAGCCGAGCAGCCAGAGAACGAAGACGTGCTCATGCTCATCATGCCTATGCTCCTCAACGACTAATGAGGAACATAGAGCTCATAACATACCGTAGACTTTGAAAGATTAAAGTAAAAATGAAACTCAACCTCACTAAGCCCTTGATAGTATTCGACTTGGAAACAACAGGGCTCGATTTCATCAAGGATCGTATCATACAGATTTCATATATCAAAGTGATGCCCGACGGCACCGAAGACCGCAAGAACCTCTTCGTCAATCCAGGCCGAGAGATTCCTGCCGAGGTTGTAGCCCTCACAGGCATCAGCAACGAAGACGTGAAGGATGCGCCAACCTTCAAGCAGTTGGCTGCCACCCTCGAAAAGGAATTTAGCGGCTGCGACTTCGCAGGCTACAACTCCAACCACTTCGACATCCCAATGCTCGCCGAAGAGTTCCTTCGTGCAGGCATCGACTTCGACTTCAGCAAGAGCCGCCTCATCGACGCCCAGACCATCTTCATGAAGATGGAGCGCCGCAACCTCGCCGCTGCCTACAAGTTCTATTGTGGCAGAAAGATGGAAGAGGACTTCGAAGCCCACCGCGCCGACCAAGACACCGAGGCCACCTATCGCGTGCTGATGGGTGAGCTCGACAAGTATGCCCCAGGCGTACAAGAGGAGCCAGAGCGTGTGCTCAACAACAACATGGACGAGCTCGCCGCCTTCTCCAAGCAGAACGACAACGTAGACTTCGCCGGCCGCATCATCTGGCAGGAGGTGAAGGATGCACAGGGCAACGTGGTGAAAGACGAGAACGGCAACCCTCAGAAGCATGAGGTGTTCAACTTCGGCAAGTACAAGGGCTGGGACGTGGCAGAGATTCTTACCAAGGACCCAGGCTATTTTACATGGGTGCTCGGCAGCGATTTCACCAACAACACCAAGCAGGTGCTCACCCGCATCCGCCTTCGTGAGTTCAACAAGCGAATGGGAAAGTAAGACTTAGGAAAGATACCTAATTATTATGTTAAAAGGAAAGAAAATAGTATTGGGCATCACAGGCTCCATCGCAGCCTACAAGTCGTGCCTCATCATCCGAGGGCTCATCAAGCGAGGCGCCGAGGTGCAGGTGGTCATCACCCCTGCCGGCAAGGAGTTTATCACTCCCATCACCCTCTCGGCACTCACCCACAAGCCCGTGGTGAGCGAATTTTTCTCTCAGCGCGACGGCACATGGAACTCTCATGTAGACCTGGGGCTATGGGCAGACGCCATGCTCATCGCCCCTTGCACCGCCTCAACGATGGGAAAGATGGCCAACGGCATCGCCGACAACATGCTCATCACCACCTACCTCTCCATGAAGGCTCCTGTATTCATCGCCCCGGCGATGGACCTCGACATGTACAAGCATCCATCCACCCAAGCCAACATGAAAACCCTCATCGGCTATGGCAACCATATCATTGAGCCAGAGGTGGGATTTCTGGCAAGCGGATTGGAGGGAAAGGGACGCATGGAAGAGCCTGATGTCATCGTCAACTACTTGGACAAATACTTCGACAGTGCCGAGCAAGACGACCTGCGAGGCAAGAAAGTGATGATCACCGCCGGTCCTACCTACGAGAAGATAGACCCCGTGCGCTTCATCGGCAACTACTCATCGGGCAAGATGGGCTTTGCCCTCGCAGAGGAATGCAGAAAGCGCGGAGCTGAAGTCACACTGATAGCAGGTCCTGTGGCACTCAGTTGCGACCCTGCCATCCGCCGCATCGACGTAGAGAGTTGCGAGGAGATGTACCAAGCATCTACCCAAGCCTTCGAAGATAGCGATGCAGCCATCCTCTGCGCCGCCGTTGCCGACTTCCGCCCAAGCGACGTAGCTGACAAGAAAATCAAGCGTGAGAAAGACGACTTGAAGTTGACGCTCGTGCCAACCCACGACATCGCCGCCGCCCTAGGAAAGATGAAACAAGAACATCAACGAATCGTGGCTTTCGCCCTGGAAACCAACGACGAAGAGACCAACGCCGAGAAGAAACGCAAGAAGAAAAATGCCGATTTCATCGTGCTCAACTCCACCCGCAACCCAGGCACCACATTCCGCACCGACGACAACCAGATAACAATTATCTCGGAAGAGGGGAAAAAAGAATATGAGAAGAAACCGAAGACTGAAGTGGCTCGTGACATCATTGATGAGTTGGTTCGTAGGCTGTAGCCTCATCCCGGCATCGGCACAGGAACTGCAGGCCAAGATCACCATCAACCATGCACAGATACAAGGCACGGAGACGGGGGTGTTCGACAACCTGCAGCAAACCTTGGAGCAGTTTGTGAACAACAGACAATGGACACACCTCCAGTTCAAGAAGAACGAGCGCATCGTGTGCAACTTCAACCTCACAGTGACCAAGTATGACAAGGACAACAACCTGTTCGCCTGCAAGGCCACCATCCAAGCCAACCGACCGGTATACAATTCAGCCTATACATCCACCTTATATAATAATGTGGACGAAAACTTCACGTTTCGATTTGCCGAGTACGACCAGATAGAGTTCAACGAAGAGCGAGTGGACAATCAGCTCACTGCCCTCTTCGCCTACTACGCCTATCTCATCATCGGACTTGACCTCGACAGCTTCTCCCCCATGGGTGGCGAAGAGGTATTACAGCAATGCATGAATCTGGTGAACAACACCCAGAACCTCGACTACCCGGGCTGGAAGGCTTTCGGCGACAACCGCAACCGATACGCCATCATCTCCGACTACACAGATGGAGCCATGTCGCCCTTCCGCAAGTTGCAGTACGACTACTACCGCAAGGGGCTCGACGAGATGGCAAACAATGCCGAAAGAGGACGCAAGGAAATAACCATCGCCCTGGAAGAAGACCTGCAAAAGGCCCACGAGAACCGCCCGCTCAGTATGTTGCCACAAATATGGACAGACTACAAGAAAGACGAGCTCGCCAACATCTACCAAGGGCACGGAACACAGAAGGAGAAAGAGCTTATCCACGAAATACTCGTCTCCATCAATCCCTCCCAAAACAAATATTGGGAAAGAATCAAGGAATAAAAGAGAGAACATCATGCTCAAGCAATTATATATCAAGAACTTCACGCTCATAGATGAGCTCGACATCCAGTTGCATCCGGGCTTTTCCGTCATCACGGGAGAGACGGGGGCAGGAAAGAGCATCATCCTGGGAGCCATCGGACTGCTGCTGGGCAACCGAGCCGACTCCAAGAGCATCAAGGCCGGCAGAGACCGTTGCGTGATAGAAGCCCACTTCGACCTGTCGAAATACCACATGCAGGCATTCTTCGACGACCACGACATCGACTACGATGCCCACGACACCATCATACGCCGTGAGCTCACCGCAGCCGGGAAGAGCCGTGCCTTCATCAACGACACCCCCGTGCCGCTGAATCGAATGCGCGAACTCGGCGAGCAACTCGTAGACATCCACTCCCAGCACCAGAACCTCTTGCTGCAAAAAGAAGACTTCCAGCTGAACGTGGTCGACATCATCGCGCAAGACGACAAGCAACTCAAGGGCTACCAGACAGAATACCAAGCCTACCGCAAGGCGAAACAACAACTGGAAGACCTGAAGGCTGAAATCGCCAAGAACCGAGAGAACGAGGAATTCATGCGCTTCCAATTCAAGGAACTCGACGATGCACACCTAGAGGAAGGCGAACAAGAAAAGCTGGAGCAAGAATCGGAGACCCTGAGTCACAGCGAGGAAATCAAGACCGCTCTCTACGAAGCCGACAACGCTTTCTCTGGAGAAGACGGAAGCATCCTCGACAAGCTGAAGACCGCCACCAACCAACTGGACAACATCAGGGATGTATACCCCGACATGGCTGAGGTGGCCGACCGCATGAAGAGTAGCTACATCGAGCTGAAAGACATCGCACAAGAGATAAGCGGCAGTGTAGACAATGTGGACTTCGACCCCAATCGTCTCGAAACCATCAATACTCGACTCGACCAGCTCTACTCGCTGCAACAGAAATTTCATGTGGAAAGCATCACCGAACTCATCGGCGTGCGCAACCACATCAGCCAACAACTAGAGCATATCGACAACGGCGACGACGACATAGAGGAACTAGAGAAGAAGGTGGCAGAACGGCTGGCAAAGGCTGAGAAATCAGCCAAACAGCTCACCATCTTGCGCCAAAAATCAGCCAAGCAGATAGAGGCAGAAATGAAGAAACGCCTCATCCCACTGGGCATACCAAACGTGAGATTCGAGATTTCCTTCACCCCCAAGCCATTGAGCGAAAATGGTGTAGACAAGGTAAACTTCCTCTTCAGTGCCAACAAGAGTACGCCACTCCAACCTGTCAGCCAAGTGGCATCAGGCGGAGAGATAGCCCGCGTGATGCTGTCGCTCAAGGCGATGATAAGTGGAGCCGTGAAACTGCCTACCATCATCTTCGACGAGATAGACACCGGTGTGAGCGGCAAGATCGCAGAGAAGATGGCAGAGATTATGGCAGAGATGGGCAACCTAGAACGCCAGGTCATCTCCATTACCCATCTGCCACAGATAGCCTCCATGGGCAGTCACCACTACAAGGTGATGAAGGAGGAAACCGACCAAGGCACCATCTCGCACATGAAGGAACTCAACGAGCAGGAACGCATCGTGGAAATAGCACAGATGCTGAGTGGCAGCGACATCACCGAAGCCGCCTTGGCAAACGCCAAAGCTCTACTAGGCAAACACGCCTAGAACGGAGCACTACCTACTAACATCAGAAATATGAAAAGAATATATATGATTATGATGGGACTGATGCTCGGAGCATCATCCCTCTTCGCACAGCCTGGTCCAGTGCAGAAACTGGCCAAGAGTGTATTCACGCTCACAACTTTCAACAAGAAAGGCGACATCATCGCCTCCACACAGGGTGTATTCATCGACAACAAGGGTACTGCCATCAGTACGTTCAAGCCATTTGTCGGAGCCACCAAGGCGAGCATCGTTGATGCCTCAGGCCGTTCCATGGCTGTAGATGCCATCATGGGAGCCGACGAGCTCTACGATGTGGCTAAGTTCAGAGTGAAAGGCTCTACGGCAGCGGCACCTATCGCACAGAAGGAGTCGGCAGCAGGCGAGAAGGTTTGGCTCGTACCTTACTCCATCAAAAAGCCAAACTTCCAACAGGAAGACATCAGTAGCGTGGAGAAATTCAACACCTCCTACAACTACTACATCTTCAGTTGTTCGGCACCAGAGAACGCCGTAGGTTGCCCATTCGTCAACAAGAACGGACAAGTCATCGGACTGATGCACAGCAACGGCAAGGTAACAGCCATCGATGCCAACTATGCCAAACAGCTCAAGGTGACAGGGCTCACCGCCCTCGATGCAGCCTTGCGCGAGACCAGCATCCGCACTTCCCTGCCCGACACTGAGCAGGATGCCATCACCATGATGACGCTGAAGAAAGGACAATGCACAGCAGACGAGTACGCCCAGTATGCCGACGAGTTCATCGAGAAATTCCCGACCTCTGCATTTGGCTACAAGGAGAAATCAGCCTACCTCACCGACAAGGTAGAGTATGACGCTGCCGCCAAGCTGATGGAAGAGTGTATCAAGAAGGCTGCCGCCAAGGACGAGGCTCACAGCAACTATGCCGACCTCATCTACCAGAAGATAGCCTACAAAGGCGACTCCACCTATACAGCCTGGACGCTCGACAAGGCGATAGACGAGGCTCAGAAAGCATATGCAGCCAAGCCTCAACCTGTGTACAAGCACCAAGAGGCACAAATCAACTTCTTAAAGGGCAACTACCAGAAAGCATACGACATGCTCATGGACCTGACCAAGACTCCGATCAACAGTGGCGAGCTCTATTTCGAGGCAGCACAGGCAAAGACACAGCTCAAAGCTCCTAGTAAGGAAATTGAAGTGTTGCTCGACAGTGCCGTGAACGTAGGCAACCGCACAGGCATCGTAGGCACCTACTATCTAGCACGCGCACAGTTCTTGGCTGAACAAAAAGAATATCGTCGTGCCATCGCCGATTTCAACATGTACGATTCCATCGCCCGCCCAGTAGACCCAGCCTTCTTCTACGCTCGCTATCAGTGCGAGTTGAAGATACGCATGTGGCAACAGGCACTCATCGACATCGCACGTACCTGCTACCTGGCACCTCAGCAGCCAACCTATTTCGCAGAATGGGCAAGCCTCGACCTAAGAGTTAAGCGCATAGACGAGGGTATCAGCGCAGCCAGCCATTGCATCGAGCTAGCTCCGGAATATGCCGACGGCTACCTCCTTCTCGGCTTGCTCCAGAAAGAGAAGAACATGAAGGCCGAAGCACTGAAAAACTTGCAGAAAGCCAAGGAACTGGGAGACCCTCGTGCTGAGGAATATATCAAGAAAATGAAATAAAGAAGCAAAAAACAATCTCTTCGCTTTCAACCCTGCAGGTGAAACATTCACCTGTAGGGTTAAAGAAAGAAATCTCATAAACAGCAAAAAGTCCGATAAGAAGCAAGATAAAACTTGCTCTTATCGGACTTTTTACATAAGTACTCGTTAAAGTAACTATATTCGCACCAAGAAACGTGATTCCGTTGGGGTTCGAACCCAAGACCCACAGCTTAGAAGGCTGTTGCTCTAATCCAACTGAGCTACGGAACCTACAAATTTCTTAAATGCGACTGCAAAGGTACGTAATTTATTCGGAATAACCAAATATTTTCTTGTTTTTTTGCAGTTTAAGTTATAACTCTCTACTCTTAGTATTGTCTAAGCGCAGCTAGCAACTCCATGTTTTCCGTTTTATTACCGATGGTGATGCGGAGGCAATTGCCACAAAGTTGCACCTTGTTTCGGTTTCTCACGATGATGCCAAGTGCCACGAGATAATCGTAGATGGCCTGTGCATCGTCCATCTTAGCCAGGAAGAAATTAGCATCCGTAGGGTATACCTTCTTGCAAATAGGTAAATCGAGGAAAGCCGCAACTACCTTCGAACGCTCCTGCAAGATGTTCTTCACCCACTCGTCCACCTTATAAGGGTCCTTGAGTATCTCAAGAGCCTGCTGCTGTGTAAGGAGGTTGATGTTGTAAGGATACTTCACCTTGTTGAAGATGTCGATGATGTCCTTGCTGGCAAAAGCCATGCCCAGTCGCAAGGCGGCGCATCCCCAAGCCTTGCTCATCGTGTTGAGAACGATGATGTTTGGGAATCGGTCGATGACCGTACGGAAAGCTCGCTCGCCCGAAAAATCGCTATAGGCCTCGTCTACTACGACGATGCCCTGAAACTTCTGCAATACCTCGACGATGGCCTCACGATTGATGTGATTGCCCGTCGGATTGTTTGGACTACAAATCCAAATCACCTTTGTATTGTCATCGCATGCTGCCAGGAGTTTATCTGCTGAAATCTGAAACTGTTCGTCCAGCAGCACAGATCGATACTCTACATCATTGATGTCGGCACATACCTCGTACATACCATAGGTAGGAGCTATCGCCACCACATTGTCAAGGCCTGGGCGACAGAACACACGATACACCAGGTCGATGGCCTCGTCAGAGCCATTGCCTAGGAATATTTTCTCAGGAGCTACTCCCTTCACCTTGCTGATTTGCTTCTTCACCTCCACCTGCAGTGGATCGGGATAGCGATTGAAGGGATCGTTGTAAGGATTTTCGTTGGCATCGAGGAAAACGCGGGCATTGCGACCGGCAAACTCCGTGCGAGCACAACTATAAGGTGCCAAGTTCCAGATGTTCTCTCGGCATAATTCTTTCAATTCTTTCATTGTTTACAAAGCTAAAAGTTGTACCATGATTTTTTTCGAAGGCAAGGGCTCTTATCCCCTCACCTCCTTCACTCTCAGGCGCATGGCATTGGCGTGAGCCTCAAGCTGCTCGTTCTCCGCCATGGTAACCACCGCATCTCCTATGTTACGAATACCTTCCTCTGTGAGATGCTGGAAAGTTATCTTGCGGTTGTAACTGTCGAGGTTTACGCCATTATACGCCAAGGCATATCCATGGGTAGGCAAGGTGTGGTTGGTGCCGCTGGCATAGTCGCCGGCACTCTCGCAAGCATAGTTGCCCAAGAATACGCTACCTGCATTCACCACCTTCTCAGCCAACTGGTCGTAGTCGGCGGTAGCGATGATGAGATGCTCTGGGGCGTATGTATTGCAGAGGTCGATGGCCTCCTGTTCGTCCTTGACGAGGATGAACTTGGAGTTGTCGAGTGATTTCTGCGCCATGTCCTTGCGAGGCAAGCGCTCCAGCTGGGTCAGCACCTCGTTCTTCACCTCGCCGAGCACCTTATCGGATGTAGTGATGAAGAACACCTGAGAGTCGACGCCATGCTCAGCCTGCGACAACAAGTCGGCAGCGGCAAAGACAGGATTGCAACTCTCGTCGGCGATGACACAAACCTCGGAAGGACCAGCCGGCATATCTATAGCCACATCATGCAGGGAAACATGCTGCTTGGCAGCCATCACATACTGGTTGCCCGGACCGAATATCTTGTACACCTTAGGCACGCTCTCGGTACCGTAAGCCATGGCGCCGATGGCCTGCACGCCACCCGCCTTGAATATCTTGCTCACACCTGCAATCTTGGCAGCCATGAGGATGGCTGGGTTCACTTTTCCCTCACGATTAGGAGGAGTGCAGAGCACGATTTCCTCACAACCCGCAATCTTGGCAGGCGTGGCGAGCATCAACACGGTGGAGAACAAGGGCGCAGTACCACCAGGGATATAAAGTCCTACCTTCTGGATGGCAACGCTCTTCTGCCAGCAGGTTACGCCTGGGCAGGTCTCAACCTTCTTGCCTTCAAACTTCTGGCTTTGATGGAATGCGGCAATGTTATGATGGGCGAGGTGCAAAGCGTCTTTGAGTTCTGGGGATACCAGTCGCTCAGCCTCATCGATTTCGGCCTCAGTTACAGCCAAAGAATCGAGATGGGCATGATCGAACTTCTCCTCGTAACGCTTCACGGCTTCGTCGCCATGGTTTTTCACATCGTCGAGTACACCTTCCACGGTCGCATTGAGCTGCGATACGTCGAGGTGTGGGCGTTTTACAATCTCGCTCCATTCCTCCTTTGCAGGATACTTTATTACCTTCATTCCAATTTTAAATTATAAATGATAACTAACAACAAACGTCAGGATTTAGCCCAACATTCATATTATTTGATATATATTCTTAATGAATCTCTTTACAAAATCATCTTCTCGATAGGGCTCACCAAAATGCCCTGGGCACCGAGTTCCTTCAGCTTGCCAATGATTTCCCAGAAGCGCTTCTCGTCGAGAACGGTATGGATAGAACACCATTCTTCGTCGGCCAACGGGATGATGGTAGGGCTCTTGATACCAGGCAACACCTTGGTTATCTCCTCAACCTTGTTCTTAGGCGCATTCATCATGACATACTTCTTGTCCTGGGCAGAACGCACTGCCTCGAAACGGAACAACATCTCGTTCAAGACGCGATGCTTCTCCTCGTCCATATTCCAGTTGCCGATGAGCAAAGCCTCGCTCTTCATCACGACCTCTACCTCAGCCAAGTTGTTGCTGACGAGTGTGGAGCCAGAGCTTACGATGTCGAAGATACCATCGGCCAAACCGATGCCCGGACTAATCTCCACAGAACCTGTGATGACGTGGATGTCGGCATTGATGCCGTTCTTCTTCATGAATGAGCGAAGGATGTTTGGATAAGAGGTGGCAATCTTCTTGCCATTGAACCACTTCAACCCCGGATACTCTATCTTCTTAGGGATGGCAAGGCTAAGACGGCACTTGCTGAAACCCAATCGGTCGATAATCTGAGCGTTCTCACCACGCTCCACAAACTCGTTCTCACCTACGATACCTATGTCGGCAACGCCAGAGGCGACGCTCTGTGGAATATCGTCGTCGCGGAGGTAAAGAACCTCAAGAGGGAAATTACTAGACTGCACCAAAAGTGTGCGCTTGGAGGCGCTTACCTTGATGTCTGCTTCTGAAAGAAGATTCATCGTGTCGTCGAAGAGACGACCCTTGGATTGTACTGCTATTCGTAACATATTTCTACTTTTTGTTTAAAAAACATTGCAAAAGTACACAAAATAGTTAGAATATACAAATTATTTTGTAATTTTGTAGCCGCAATTATGAATAAAGTATACTTATACGCATTATATGCACTGATTTTACTCGGAAGTTGCTCCCAAAAGAAAGAACAAACCGAGTTGACGCCATGGGGTACTCCTGTAGGCGAAGTGGAGAATATGGACGAAAACGATGGAGATGGGAATGCCAGCAAGGCGAACTCTCACAACAAGGGGCTTTCGCTTGAAGAGATATTGGACAATGGCGAGCTCATCATGCTCACCGTGAATGGTCCTACCACCTATTATGATTATCACAACCACGGCATGGGTCTGCAATATCTGCTCTGCGAGAAGTTTGCCCAGCAGATAGGTGTGTCTTTGCGCGTAGAGGAATGCAAGGACACAGCCGAGATGGTGAAAAAGCTAGAAAAAGGCGAAGGCGACATCATCGCCGTTCCCCTGCCCCGCAAGCAAACTAAGGGTAACCTTCTCTTCTGTGGCGCAACTCCCGACAGCACCAAGACGCAATGGGCGGTGGTCGGTGGCAACAAGAGCCTTGCCGACACCCTCAACTCTTGGTTCAAACCCAAGATGATAGCCCAAGTTAAGCAAGAAGAATCATGGCTGCTCTCCACCCGAAGCATCACCCGCCATGTATATTCTCCTTTCCTCAACCGTTCGAAGGGTGTCATTTCCCGCTACGACCATCTCTTCCAACGATATAGCGGCACCGCGAGAATGGACTGGCGACTCCTGGCTGCCCAGTGCTACCAGGAGAGTTGTTTCGACCCGAACGCCAAGTCGTGGGCGGGAGCCTGTGGACTGATGCAAATCATGCCATCTACAGCAGCCCATCTGGGATTGCCGATGAGCATGGTGCACGAACCTGAATCCAACGTTGCGGCTGCCGCCAAGTATATGGCAGAACTACAGAGCCACTTCTCCGACGTGGGCGATCCAGGCCAGCGCATCCTCTTCGCCTTGGCTGCCTACAACGGAGGCTTCCACCACATACGTGATGCCATGTCGTTGGCACGCAAGCATGGTGGCAATCCATACAACTGGGGCAGTGTGCGAGAGTATGTATTGCGACTTTCCCAGCCTGCCTACTATGGTGACCCTGTGGTGAAATATGGTTATATGCGAGGCACTGAGACTGCCGACTATGTGGATCGCATCCGTGCAAGATGGGGCGAATATAGCGGTGGAGCCAGCTTCAGCAGCAGTTATCATGGCGGCGGAGGCTTTGGTGGAGGTGCTTTCCATGGTGCACCAATGAGGTCTAAGCGACACTATCAGAACAAATACCACATCTGATAATAATATCTTTCGGAGATATTTCGCTATCTTTCGGAGATAAATTTCTATCTTTCGGAGATATTTTCGTAACCTTCGGAGATATTTTCGTAACCTTCGGAGATATGATACAAAAAATCCCAGACTAAGGAATACATTCCTTGGCTGGGATTTTTTATTGATTCCCCTCCCCTATCTATGCGGTGATAGACAAGGTGAGGGACACACTTGTATTTACTGGTTTAATAGAACTTGAAATAGTTGCGTGCGTTGTTGTAAGAGATGTCCTCCACCATGCGAGCGAGGCTCTCCTTATCATTAGGCAGCAAGCCCTTCTCCACATCATTGCCGAGGAGGTTGCAGAGCAAACGACGGAAATACTCATGACGTGGGTAGCTGAGGAATGAACGAGAGTCGGTCAACATACCTACGAAACGACTCAAGAGGCCGAGCACAGAGAGTGCGTTCATCTGCTTGGTCATGCCATCGAGCTGGTCGTTGAACCACCAGCCAGAGCCAAACTGAATCTTGCCTGGGCAAGAACCATCCTGGAAATTGCCGAGCATAGTGGCGATAACCTCGTTGGCACATGGGTTCAAACAATAGAGGATGGTTCGTGTTAACTTGCCCTCCATGTTGAGCTCGTTCAAGAAATTGCTCATGGCCTTGGCGGTGGTGAACTCACCGATAGAGTCGAAACCAGTATCAGGACCGAGCTTATTGTACATCAATGTATTGTTGTCGCGGATGGCTCCATAGTGATACTGCTGTGTCCAGTCGGCAGCGTGATCCATCTCAGCGCTCACCTTCAGGAAGGCGTGCTTATACTGACGAATCTCAAGTGCTGACAACTGCTGGCCACGCATAGCCTTGGCAAAGATTGTCTCAATCTGAGAGTCAGTGTATGGCTCGTCGTAGAACTCCTCGATACCGTGGTCGCTCAACTTGCAACCATTCTCTGCGAAGAAGTCGTGACGCTTCTGGAGCGCATCCACCATATCCTTGAATGTGGTGAGCGTTACGCCTGCAACCTCGCCCAACTTGTTCATATACTCTGCGAAATCAGGCTTCTCGATGTTCATCGCCTTATCAGGACGCCAAGCAGGAATCATCTTGATTTCGAAACCACTCTCACGGGTCTGCTTGTGATAACGAAGGTCGTCGATTGGGTCGTCGGTTGTACAAACGCACTCTACATGATAACGACGCATCAAGCCACGTGCACTATACTCAGGCAACTGCAATTTCTCGTTGCACTCGTCGTAGATTTCACGAGCAGTCTTAGGACTCAACTGCTTGGTGATGCCGAAAGCAGTCTTGAGCTCCAAGTGAGTCCAGTGATAAAGAGGATTGCGGAATGTATATGGAACGGTCTCAGCCCACTTTTCGAATTTCTCCCAGTCGGTAGTATCGGTACCAGTGCAGTAGCGCTCGTCCACGCCATTGGTACGCATGGCACGCCACTTGTAGTGGTCGCCGCCCAACCAAAGTTCTGTGATACTCTTAAACTTGTGATCATTGGCTACCATCTCAGGGATGAGGTGACAGTGATAATCGATGATAGGCATCTTAGCCGCATGATTGTGGAAAAGATCCTGCGCAGTCTCTGTTTCGAGCAGGAAATTTTCATCCATAAATTGCTTCATAATCGTATAGTAGTTTTTAAATAATATTTGAATTATGATGCAAATATACAACAATTATCTCAAAAGGGAATCGTTTGAGAGTTTTTTTTTTGATAATTTCACTCAAACGATTACGTTGGTGACGCTAATCAAGCAAGCGTCAAAAGTTAAAAGTGACACACACAATAATCATCACACAATGATTCGCGTCTTATGATAATTCTCACGAAATTCGCTAGGCGAGCACCCTTTCTTCTTCTTGAAGATGCGGTTGAAATTGCTGAGGTTGTTGAAACCACAGTCGAAGCCTATCTCACTGATGCTCTTGGCTGTGTCCACAAGCATTCTCGCCGCATACCCCAGACGAAGGTCGATGATATACTCGCTGATGTTTCTGCCCGTATGCAACTTGAAGAATCTACTGAAGGCACTCGAACTCATACCTGCCAAAGAGGCAAGCTGAGGCAATCGCAGGTCGTCCATATAGTTTTTGGAGATATAGTTTTTCACCTTCAGAATGCGGCGACTATCGTCCTCCACCGCCACCTTGGCATAACTGCTCGACGCCAGCGTGCGGGCGCCCTCACACCTAGACAGTTCGTAGAGGATCGTGAGAAATTGCTGCACAGCATAGAAGCCGTCCTTGACTGTACTCAGCGTGTCGAGCAACCCATACACCTTCATGATGGCCTTCATCGGGAAGCAAAGTCCCTTCTTCGCCTCTTGCATCATGCGGGTGATGCTGGCGTATGGATTCCTGCCAAAGAGAGTTTCCTCACCCATCGAGAAATCAAACTGGATGGTAATTTCTCTAATATCCTCGCTATGGCATTCGTTCTGTTCCCACACATGCTCCAAGTCGGGAGAAGTGATGAGACAGAGGTCATAATCGCCTATCACCTCTTGCGAATCCCCCACAATTCGTTTCACGCCTCTTGCATTCTCCACAAAGTTCAACTCATACACCGAATGATTGTGGATAGGATAAGTGAACTCCTTCTTGTGCCTGTCGGCGATGTAGAGCACATCCTTGCCCATCAATGGTGTTATCTCATGTATGATTCGTCTGTCTTCTGCCATAGTGATTATTATGTTAAGATTCCAAGCGATGGATGCCTATATTGCATCCATCGTCTTAAATGTTCAAAGTCTTCAAAATGTCGCTCATCTTCTGCTTGGTGGCGATGCGTGTAGGCACCAATGGCAAACGAAGCTCGTTCTCGATGAAGCCCATGTCGTTGAGCAAAGCCTTCACACCAGCCGGGTTTCCGTCTACAAAGAGCAAGCTATAGAGCTCGGTGAATGAATGATGAATCTTACGGGCAGGCTCATACTCGCCACGGAACTCCAAGCGAATCATGCGGCTGAACGCCTTTGGCAGGGCATTGCCGATAACGGAGATGACACCGGCTGCACCGCTAGCAATCATAGAGAAGGTGAGGGCATCGTCACCACTGATTACCTCGAAGTTGTCTGGTTTGTTCTTGATAATCTCGTCTACCTGCTCAAGGCTGCCACTAGCCTCCTTCACGGCTACCACATTAGGGAAATCGCGAGCGATGCGGCATGTGGTCTCTGGTTTCATGTTCACGCCAGTGCGACCTGGCACGTTGTAGAGCACGATAGGCAGAGGACTCACCTCGGCAATGGCCTTGAAATGCTGGTAAAGACCTTCCTGCGAAGGCTTGTTGTAGTATGGGCAAATACTGAGGATGCCGTCGATGCCGCTCCAGTCGGAGTTTTTGATTTCATTCACGACAGCGGCAGTATTGTTGCCACCACAATATTTCAATATCTTGACGCGACCCTGGTTCACGTCTTTCACCAATTCTGTGATTTTATCCTTCTCCTCCTGGGTCAAGCATGGAGCCTCACCAGTGGTGGCAAGGATGCAGAGGAAGTCTGCACCATTGTCAATTTGGAACTCTACCAGTCTCTTGAGAGACTGATAATCAACCGATCCGTCGGCCTTAAATGGGGTAATGAGGGCAATACCTAAGCCCTTGAATATATTCTGTGCCATAATCTATTAAACAAAATCGTTGGCAAAAGTACACAATTATTATCAATTTGCAAAATAAAATCAGACTTTTCTTTCAAGATTGTATCATTTTTAAAAATATTCTGTATTATTATCGCATATTCCATACATTTTTCGTAACTTTGCACCCAAATTTAGGAGGTTAAAAACTAATCAGTAAAGATAACAGGTAATGAGATATTTCATATTTTTCGGTTACGACGGAACCAACTATCACGGTTGGCAGATTCAACCCAACGCCAATTCGGTGCAACAGGAGTTGCAGCATGCCCTGTCCACCCTCTTGAGAGGAAACGTTGAGGTGGTGGGCGCAGGAAGAACCGACACAGGCGTGCATGCCCGACGCATGGCTGCCCATTTCGACTGGACAAACACAACAGATGAAGACGCAACACCCGCCAATGGCAAGCTCCCGATGCCGCTCGACCAACTGGTTTATCGCCTGAACCGAATTCTGCCCCGCGACATTGCCGTATACGAGGTAAAAGAGGTAGATAGCGAGATGCACGCACGCTTCTCCGCCACCTCGCGTACCTATCACTATTATATTCATACCCGCAAAGACCCTTTCGAGCGTCATTACTCCCTTCAGATGCACTACCCTCTAGACTTCGACAAGATGAACGAGGCGGCCGAGCATTTTCTTCACCACGACGACTATGCGGCGTTCTGCAAGGCAGGCGGCGACAACAAGACCACCATCTGCCATGTCACGACGGCAAAATGGGTACAGACCTCGCCTACCACCTGGTATTTCGAGATTACCGCCAACCGCTTTTTGCGCAATATGGTGAGAGCTGTGGTGGGAACACTCATCGACGTAGGAAGGGGTAGGATTACAATGGAGCAATTCCTCGACATTCTACACAACGGCACTCGTAGCGACGCCGGAGAAAGCATGCCAGGCAATGCCCTATTTCTGGAAAAAGTAGATTATAATTTAGAATAAAATGTGGTTAGTATTAGCATTTCTCTCAGCGGCGCTGCTGGGATTCTATGACGCCTTCAAGAAGAAGGCACTTTCAGGTAACGCAGTGATTCCCGTGCTCTTCTTGAACACGCTTTTCTCTTCACTCATCTTCTTACCCTTCATCATCCTGAGCTATACAGGAGACAAACTCGACGGCACCATGTTTCATGTTGCCCAAGGCGGATGGGAAGTTCACAAGTACATCGTTCTCAAGAGTTTCATCGTGCTGAGCAGCTGGATATTCGGATATTTCGGCATGAAGCACCTACCGCTCACCATCGTGGGGCCTATCAACGCTACCCGTCCCGTAATGACCCTCGTGGGTGCACTGCTGGTCTATGGCGAGGTGCTCAACCTCTACCAGTGGATAGGTGTCATTCTCGCCATCATCTCCTTTGCCATGCTTTCACGAAGCGGCAAGAAGGAAGGCATCGACTTCAAGCACAACAAGTGGATCTATTTCATCGTACTGGCAGCCGTGCTCGGAGCCATCAGCGGTCTCTACGACAAGTATCTCATGGCTCCACCTGAGAATGGTGGCGTGGGACTCGACAGAATGATTGTGCAGAGTTGGTACAACATCTACCAGTGCTTCCTGATGGGAGCGATGCTCTTGATGATATGGTGGCCTACGAAAAAGCACTCCACGCCTTTCCACTGGCATTGGAGCATCATCTTCATCAGCATCTTCCTTTCGGCAGCCGACTTTGTGTATTTCTACGCATTGAGTTTGCCTGGAGCCATGATTAGCATCGTGAGTATGATTCGCCGAGGCTCGGTCATCGTGAGCTTCCTCTTCGGAGCAGCCATCTTCCATGAGAAGAACCTCAAGGCTAAGTTCATCGACTTGCTCCTCGTACTGCTGGGTATGCTCTTCCTCTATTTCGGAACGAAATAAAAACATATATAAATAAAAAATCCCGCCAACTTTTGGCGGGATTTTTTATTTATATATTATACAATATTACCAGATGTGCGCACGCTGATTCTTTGGAACGAATAGCTTGTCGCCCTTCTTCACACCGAAAGCCTGATACCACTCATCTACCATAGGGAGGGCACCATTGACGCGAGCCTCGTTAGGAGAATGGACATCCACTGTCATCAAGTACTGAAGGTACTCTGGACGTGCATTGCTGGCCCATACACGAGCCCACGCCAAGAAGAAACGCTGCTCAGGGGTGAAGCCGTCCTTGTCGCCAAGTTTCTCATTCTTCATAGAGTTGTGGAGCGCACGCAAGGCTATGTTCAAGCCTCCGTTGTCGCCAATGTTCTCACCAAGTGTCTGCTGGCCATTCACCTTCTTGCCCGCCAACTCTATCTTGCTGAAATGATTGGCAAGAATCTTGGTACGAGCCTCGAAGTTCTTCTTGTCAGCTGGAGTCCACCAGTCATGTTGATTGCCAGTCTTGTCAAACTGGCTGCCCTGGTCGTCGAATCCATGGCTCATCTCATGTCCGATTACACCGCCTATGGCACCATAGTTCATCGCATCATCGGCTGTTGGGTCGAAGAATGGAGGCTGAAGAATAGCCGCAGGGAAGCAGATTTCATTGGTCGTAGGATTGTAATAGGCATTGATGGTTTGAGGAGTCATCCCCCACTCCGTCTTGTCTACTGGCTTGTTCACCTTACGGGCGATTTCGTCCTTGGTAAAGAACTCGGCGATATTGTGCATGTTCTCGTAGAGCGACAAGCTGTCGTCTACCTGCAAACCGCTGTAATCCTTCCACTTGTCAGGATAGCCTATCTTGATAATGAAGTTTTGCAACTTGTCCTTGGCCTGTGCCTTGGTTTCCTTTCCCATCCAAGTGGCCTCGTCGATGCGCTGCGAAAGGGCTGTCTGCAGATTGTGAACCAACTGGAGCATACGCTTCTTGCTGCTCTCTGGGAAATACTTCTCTACATAAAGCTTACCGATAGCTTCGCCCAAGGTTCCGCTCACGGTGCTAACTGCACGCTTCCAGCGAGGACGGTCTTGCTGTACACCGCTCATCACCATGCTCAACTCGAAGGCTACATTGCGGAAGTCATCGCTCAGCATGCTTGATGCACCTGAGATAACCTTGATTTCCGCATAGGTCTTCAAATCCTCAAGAGGTGTATCAGCAAGTATTTTCTCCACCTCGTGGATAGGCTCAGGCTGTCCCACACAAACTGCATTGAATGCAGGGTATCCCGATGCCAGGAACACGTTGCCCCAGTCGATGCCAGGATAGTCGATGACCAGCTGGTTGTAGGTCATCTTGTGATAGTTCTTGTCGATGTCGCGAAGTTCCACCTGGCTGTAGCTAGCCTTGGCGATGCGAGTCTCGATAGCCATCACTGCCTCCATCTTCTTCTCGGCGGTAGCCTCGTCGTCACCTACCATCTGGAAGAGTTTCTTGAGGTATACCTTATATGCCTCTCTTATCTTCTTAGACTGCTCGTCATCGTTGAGATAATAGTCGCGTACACCTAGTCCAAGACCATCCTGCGCTATCTGCACCAGGTTGTTGGCAGCATCACGAAGATCTGCTTCCACACCAATGCCATACATCATGGTACCTTCGCCATGTGCATCCAACTGAGCTGTAACGAGCTGATATTCCTTGCGGTCCTTGATGGCGGCGATGCGGTCGAGCGTAGGCTTGATAGGAGCCCATCCCTCCTTGTTCAGACGCACGCTATCCATGCGGAGATTGTAGAGCGAGCCTATCTTCTGACCGAGCGAGCCCTTCTGCTGTGGCTTGGATGCATATTCTAGGATAATGTCCTGAATACGCTTCTGGTTTTCCTCGTAGAGGTCGGTGAAGGCACCATTGTCGGTATGCTCGGCATCGAGCGGATGCGATTTCATCCAGTTGCCTGCAGCATAGCGATAGAAGTCGTCACCTGGCTTGACAGACAAATCCATGTTTGCCTTGTCGATGCCAGAACCCAGGTTTTGTTGCTGGGCGAATGCTGTGGTTGCGCTAAGCAACATCGCAGCGAAAATCATTTTTGTTTTCATCATTATATCTTGTTATGAATATTATCATTTTCTTGAAGCATAAAGTCCGCAGAAGGTCAATGCTCCATTGAGCATCAGCAACTCATAGCCAAACTTATAGCCGGTGAAATACGATGTTGTCGTATCTATGATGAAGCAGACGACAGGGCTGGCGATGCAAACCCATGGCGACCACTTATCGTTCACCTGTCTCTTGGTCAAGAGGCTGAAGGCGAAAAGTCCGAGCAATGGACCGTATGTATACGAACAGAGAATGTAGACAGCATCTATTACGCTCGTGGAATTGAGCGCCTTGAAGGCGATGATAAACACCATGAACACCAATGCCACGCTAAGGTGCATCCACTTGCGCAACCTAACATCGTCACGTTTTCCCAGTATATCGACACAAAGACTGGTGGTAATAGCAGTCAGCGCCGAGTCGGCACTAGAGAAACTTGCCGCCACGATGCCTATCGTAAAGAAGACGACCACCAAGGTTCCCATCGCCCCAGAGGCTGCAAACATCGGGAGCAGGTCGTCTGGTGCATCGGGCAGAGAAATGCCCTGTTTCTGTGCCAACATCATCAGCAACACGCCCAGGCTTAGGAAGAGCAGGTTGGCAGGTACAAAGGCAAATCCATAGCTGCACATATCCTTCTGCGCCTCACGCAAGGTCTTGCAGGTAAGATTCTTCTGCATCATGTCTTGGTCGAGTCCCGTCATCACGATGACCACGAAGACACCGCTAAGGAACTGCTTCCAGAAATTCTGCTTCGACATCCAATCATCGAAGACAAAGATGCGTGAATGCTCGCCGTGGGCGATGGCGGCAACTGACTCGGATGGACTCATGCCCAACGCCGACACCACATGATAGATGATAAGGATGAGGGCTGCAAACATACAAGTAGTCTGAAAAGAGTCTGTCCACACCAATGTCTTGATGCCACCCTTACGGGTATAGAGCCAGATGAGCAGTACCATCACCGGCACCGTTATCCAAAAAGGAACGCCCACCCCATCCAGCACAAAACGTTGCAGAAGAATGCAAACCACAAAGAATCTCACAGCCGCACCCGTCATCTTAGACAACAAGAAGAACGATGCACCCGTCTTATAAGAACGATTGCCCAACCGCTGCTGCAAATAACTATAGATAGTGGTCAAATTATAACGATAATAGATGGGAAGCAAGAGAAACGCCACCAAGAAGTAGCCCACAATGAATCCCAGGCACATCTGCAGATAGCTCATGCCCGATGACATCACCATGCCAGGCACACTTACAAAGGTGATGCCCGAAATGGATGCCCCCACCATGCCAAAAGCCACCATATACCACGGCGAACGACGATTCGCCCTGTAAAACGTCTCATTGGTGGAAGCCCTGCGCGACGTGATGTGGCTAAAGAGCAATAACACGCAGAAATATGCTAAAATCGTGATAATGATAACCATTTTCTTCTCTTATATCTATTTACGGTTGCAAAGATACAGTAAAATAGGGAAACTACAAAATTATTTCTCAATGTTAACAAAGAAATAACATATAAGCAAAAAGCCTTCGAGAATCACTTCTCAAAGGCTTCTGCGGTGCGTACGAGACTCGAACTCGTGACCTCCTGCGTGACAGGCAGGCATTCTAACCAACTGAACTAACGCACCATTGTGGAATTTTATTATGGAGGAGTTAAATAACTAATTTGCGGTGCGTACGAGACTCGAACTCGTGACCTCCTGCGTGACAGGCAGGCATT
>ERZ808240.209-NODE-209-length-80359-cov-5.429443_pt1 | contig 80359 bp, 64 predicted proteins | sample MGYA00521084_ERZ808240 | MGnify/ENA primary metagenome ERZ808240 (study PRJEB31516, sample SAMN03275571) | gut metagenome | biome: mammalia-associated habitat; material: feces | host: Papio cynocephalus | place: Kenya | collected 2012-08-06 ...
GCAAATCGCAAGGGTAATTGCAGTCGTGTTTTGGCGGCAAAGCTATTATAGCCATAATTGCAGTTATGGCTATCGGGAAATGGCAGCAGAGCACAGTAGGGGTGCAGTTCAGCCGTGTTCGAAAGGCGACGAATGCGTATGTTGTTGAAATGCAATGAGTTTGAGCGGACACTTCCGCGCCGTGTCCCTACTGCACTGCAAACTTTTGGCGGCAGCGGCAAATCTGTTAATGATAATTATGCAGGGCAGATTAGGTCGGTCGCCGATTTGTGATTAACTTTGCATTGCAAGCGCGGGCCGCTTGCTCTCAATGCAAAACAACATAACATATCAACGCGAAACAAACTACGGACAATATTATGGCAAAGAAAAAAACAGGAACCGCCTCCTCGGCGCGTATAAGCGACACTTCCGAGAAGCTGAAAGCTCTCGACATGGCTATGGCACATCTGGAAAAGGATTTCGGCAAAGGCTCGATAATGCGCCTCGGCGATGACTCGGTCCAGGATGTCGAGGTCATCTCTACCGGCTCTATCGGACTTGACTACGCCCTCGGCGTGGGCGGTCTGCCGCGCGGACGTGTCACAGAGATATACGGCCCCGAATCTTCGGGCAAGACCACGCTCGCAATCCATGTGATCGCCGAGGCGCAGAAGCAGGGCGGCATCTGCGCAATCATCGATGCCGAGCACGCTTTCGACCGTTTCTATGCCGAAAAACTGGGCGTGGATGTCAACAACCTATGGATAGCGCAGCCCGACAACGGCGAGCAGGCTCTCGACATCGCCGAGCAGCTCATCAACTCCGGCGCGATAGACGTGCTTGTCGTTGACTCCGTGGCTGCTCTGACCCCGAAGGCGGAAATCGAGGGGGAAATGGGCGACAAGAACGTCGGCCTGCACGCCCGCCTCATGTCGCAGGCCATGCGCAAGCTCACCGGCACGATTTCGCGCACTCGCACCTGCTGCATATTCATCAACCAGATGCGCGAGAAAATCGGCGTGATGTTCGGCAACCCCGAGACCACCACCGGCGGCAACGCCCTGAAATTCTACGCCTCGGTGCGCATAGAGATACGCCCCTCCTCGCTCATCAAGGACGGCGAGGACGTAATCGGCCGCGTCGCTAAGGTCAAGGTGGTCAAGAACAAGGTTGCGCCCCCGTTCATGAAGGCCGAGTTTGACATCATGTTCGGCGAGGGCATCTCCAAGTCGGGCGAGATACTCGACATGGCTGTCGAGCACGGCATCATCAAGAAGTCCGGCGCATGGTTCTCATACGAGAACGCCAAGCTCGGCCAGGGACGCGATGCCGTCAAGCGCGTCATAGCTGACAACGCGGAACTCGCCGACGAACTTGCCGACAAGATACGCGCCAAGCTCAAGCAGGAGCGCGACGAAAAGCACGGCACTACGGCTGCGCCTTTCAACCCCTACCTGCCCAGCAAGGACAACCAGCGCGTAGAGGAAGAAGTCCCCGCAGACGAAGGCCTCCCGGTCGAGGACGACCCCTACGACGAGGACTTCAGCGTCGAAATCGAAGACTAAGCAACAGCATACTGGGCTGTCATTGCAGGGACACGGCGTGCCGTGTCCCTGCAATGCTGAAAAACAGTCGTGGGTGCGCTTTCACGGCGCACCCACGATATGCTATGAGGCCGGAATGTCGATGCGGGTTAATACCCCTCTGCGCATAATCGGAGTTCTCGGAGAACTCTGACAAATGCGTAAATAAAAAAGGCAGCCGCGTCTCGCGACGGAGCTGCTCTAACCTGCTATGAAGAATTGTATCTTATTTTCAGCGCATTTGTGCTAGGTTACGAATGACTTCTTTGGCAAATTTCGTGCCACGTTTCACGGTGCAGACAGTGCCAGAGGCCGGCGACTCGAGGCGCATACCTTGTATGTCGTAGTATTCCACTGGCGTATCATCTGTCATTTCCACCTGATTTACATCAGTTTGCGGCAGACGAAGCCCGAAACTTCCAGACGTGTTGACCCACCAGATGTTGCCAGCGTATTATGACGGCAGCTTTATGCCGATTGCCTCTTTCGGGAAACCAATGACACCCTGGTCAATTTTGCCAAGGTATTTGGCATACTCTATGTGCGCGTTTTGCCAAGCATCATCTCCTCGTATGCCATCGATGTGAAGTTCTGGGGCAGGGTGTTTATGAGGCTGTCGGCAGCGAGAGGATGGTCTGCAATATTGAGAGAGCCTCGGCGGTCGTGGTCACGCCGTCGACTACCATTGAGCGTTTGCCGCGCACCTCGCGCAGGTTGGTGCGGCGGAAGTTCAGCTGCAGGTATGTCAGCATGCGGCCGAAAGCCGCCGACTGGTAGTACGCCTTGTTGTCGTCGCGGACGAAATAGAGGTACATCTTGCCGGCCTTGAGGTTGATGCGCTCGATGCCGAGGCGCACGGCGGCGCGGCGCAGCGGCACGATGCGTATAAGTTCCTCGGTGGTTTCGGGTATCGTGCCGAAGCGGTCGATTAGGTTGTCGCGGAATGTCTGCATCTGCTCATCGCTCTCCATGTTGTCGAGCTGCTGGTAGAGCGAGATGCGCTCGCCTTCCTGCGGCACGTATGAGGGCGGGAGCATGAGTTGCAGGTCGCTTTCCACCTGGCAGTCGGCGACGAACTCCTCCTCCTTGCCTGCGGCGGCATCGGTGAACGTGTCTCCGAACTCCTCGGTTTTCAGTTCCAGGACAGCCTCTTTGAGTATGCGCTGGTATGTCTCATAGCCGAGGTCGGCAATGAAGCCGCTCTGCTCGGCGCCGAGCAGGTTGCCGGCGCCGCGTATGTCGAGGTCCTGCATTGCGATGTGTATGCCCGAGCCGAGGTCGGAGAAACTCTCGATGGCCTGCAGCCGGCGTTTCGCCTCGGCGGTGAGGGGGAAGCCCCGGGGGGTGAGCATGTAGCAGAACGCCTTGCGCGAGGAACGCCCCACGCGGCCGCGCAGCTGGTGCAGCTCGCTGAGGCCGAAATTCTGCGCCGAGTCGATGATTATCGTGTTCACGTTGGGCATGTCCACGCCGTTTTCCACTATTGTGGTGGAGAGTAGTATGTCGTATTTGCCAGCGGAGAAGTCGCAGATGGACTGTTCGAGTGTTTCGGGCGGCATCTGCCCGTGGCCTATCACTATCCGTATGTGCGGTATAAGCCGCTCCAGATGGTTCTTCAGGTCATTGAGGCGGTCTATGCGGTTGGCGATGAAGAAGACCTGCCCTCCGCGGCTCACCTCAAAGTTGATGGCCTCTGCCACGATGTCGTCGCTGAAGGGGGCGACGTTGGTGACAATAGGCTGGCGGTTGGCCGGCGGCGTATTGAGCGAGCTGAAGTCGCGAGCGCCCATTAGCGAGAACTGCAATGTGCGCGGTATGGGGGTCGCGCTCATGGTGAGCGTATCCACATTGACTTTCAGTTGCTTGAGCTTGTCTTTGACCGCCACGCCGAATTTCTGCTCCTCATCGACGACGAGCAGCCCGAGGTCTTTGAAACGGACGCTCTTGCCGATGAGCTTGTGCGTGCCGATGACGATGTCTATCTTGCCCTCCGCCAGGTCGGCGAGTATCTGTTTGGTCTCTTTGGGCTTGCGTGCGCGGGAGAGGTAGTCCACACGCACGGGCATGTCTTTGAGCCGCTCGGAGAATGTCTTGTAGTGCTGCATGGCAAGGACGGTCGTGGGCACGAGGACGGCGGTCTGCTTGTTGTCTGCAGCGGCCTTGAACGCGGCGCGAACAGCGATTTCGGTCTTGCCGAAGCCCACGTCGCCGCATACGAGGCGGTCCATGGGGCGCGGCGATTCCATGTCGGCCTTGACAGCCTCGACAGCCTTGACCTGATCGGGCGTATCCTCATACTGGAAGCCGGCCTCCAGCTCATGCTGCATGTATGTGTCGGGCGAGAAGCTGAAGCCCTTCTCCTCGCGGCGTGCAGCATAGAGCTTTATCAGGTCGCGGGCGATGTCCTTTACGCGCGTCTTGGTGCGTTCCTTTATCTTGTTCCACGCGCCTCCTCCCAGCTTGCTGACACGCGGCGGCACGCCCTCCTTGCCGCGGTATTTCGACAGCTTGTGCAGCGAGTGTATGCTCACATAGACAGTGTCGTCGTTCTGGTACACGAGCTTGATCATCTCTTGGGTGACATCTCCCATGGGCATACGCACCAGCCCGGCAAACCGCCCGATGCCGTGGTCGATATGGACTATGTAGTCGCCGGTCTCGATGCGGCTCAGTTCCTTGAGGCTCATGGCCAGCTTGCCGCTGCGGGCGCGGTCAGAGCGCAGCTGGTAGCGGTGGAAACGGTCGAATATCTGGTGGTCGGTGAACAGGCACACGCGGTTGAGCGTGTCTACAAACCCCTGGTGCAGCGTCGATTCCACCGGCGTGAAGGGGATGTTGTCGCCGCGCTCGGCGAATATGGTGCGCAGACGCTCGTTCTGGTGCGGATTGTCGCTGAGTATGAAGAGCGAATACCCCTCGGCGAGCAGCCTGGAGAATGACTCGGAGATAAGCTCGAAATTCTTGTGGTACAGCACCTGCGGCGTGCAGTCGATAGTCACCGTTGCCGAGGGGCGGAAATCCGGGGTGTCGGAAGCCGCGCCGTACTGCACGATGCGGAATGACTTCAGCCGCGAGATGAACGCCTCTGCATCGACGAGATGCCGCGTTGCGTCCGCCTCCCCCTCGCCGCTCTCGATGACAGCCTGCGAGAGCTGCGTGGCGCACACCTCTCTTATGGAGGAAAGCGTCCACGCCACTGACTGGCAGTAGACCACGGTGGCATCTGCGAGGGTGTCGAGCAGCGAAACGCCCTCTGCCTGTTCCTGCGTGTTGGCGGGGACTACGGTAGCAGCGTTGCAGCGTTGCTCCGACAGCTGTGTCTCGACATTGAAGGTGCGTATGGAGTCTATTTCGTCATCGAAAAAATCGATGCGGTACGGCAGCTCATTGGCGTATGAGAACACGTCGAGTATCGAGCCTCGCGAGGCGAACTGCCCGGGTTCGTAGACATAGTCTACGGAAACGAAGCCGAGCTCGCGGAGCCGGTCGATGCAGTCCTGGCGCATGCACTTGTCGCCGGTGGCAAAAGAGAGGCAGTTGCGCTCCATAGCCTCCGGCTCGGGGACTTTCTCTGCCGCTGCTTCGGGATAGGTGACTATCCAGCGCACCGCGCCCCGGCGCAATGCCTCGAGCGTCTCGGCGCGGAGTATCTGCGAGGGCGGGTCTGGCTGTCCGTACTTTATGTGGCGGCGGTAGCCCGAGGGGAACAGAGCCACGCTCCCCTCGCCGGCTATTGCGGCGATGTCGGTGTACATATATGCGGCAGCATCCGCGTCGTTGGCGATGACGAGAGCCGGGGCGTGCCTTTTCTTCAGCGAGGCTATGACAGCCGCCGGCGCGCTGCCGGCAAGTCCGGCAATGGCGAGGCTGCGGCACGAGCGGTCGGAGATTGCCGTGTCGATGGCTGCGATGCGTGCCGGTGTCATGAACCGGCTGATGGCTTGGCCCAGTTGCATAGCGTCTGTTTATTTCTTTGCCGAGAGCAGCTCCTTGTAACGTGCCGGGTCGTTGAGTATCTCAATGGCGGTCTTGACCCCTTCGTCCGTCTTGAGGAGCTGTATGTGCAGTCCGCGAGTGTAGTAGTAGCGTTCCACTATCTCCATGGCAAGATATTCCGATATTTCCTCGCGTTTCAGGTCCAGGTCGCTCTGCAGGTCATGCGTCAGAGCCTTGGCAAGCTCGTCAAACTGGCGGCTGATGTCGTCGTTCATATATCCCTCGACCTCGGCTGTCTTGCGCAGGTTTTTTATGCCCTCCTCGCACACCTTGTCATACTTGAACCTTTCGGGGTCGATGAATTGCTTGAAGTCCTCGTATATCTCGTCGGTTATCACAAACTCCTCGGGTGCGCAGATTGTGTCGTGAGTGTTGGCGTAGCGATTGGCGTAATCGAATATCCAGTTGTCGCGCACCAGGTTGTATATCAGACGGTTTCCCTCGCCCCAGTCGATTTCGACATCGGGCTTGAGGCCGCCGCCGTCACGCACTTCGCGTCCGGCGCGTGTGTGGAACACGTTGGTCAGCGAGTCTGGCGTGCGTGTGGCATATCCGTTTGCGTCGCGGTGCGAATAGTCGAGAGCCTGAATGAGGCGCCCCGATGGGATGTAGTATTTCGCGGTCGTATACTTGAGCAGTTCGTTGTAAGGGAGCGGCCGTGTGGTCTGCACAAGCCCTTTCCCGAAACTGCGGCTGCCGGCGAGCACTCCGCGGTCGAGGTCCTGGATTGCGCCGGCTGTCACTTCAGAGGCTGAAGCCGAGCCGTCGTCTATCAGCACCACGAGAGGCACATTCTCCAGCAGCGGACGGTGTGTGGTCTTGAATATTCGCTCCTCCTTCTTGCCGCGAGTGCGCAGCACCTCCGTACCCTTGGGGAGGAAATAGCCGAGTATGTCAATGGCGGCCTCCAGCAGCCCGCCGCCGTTGCCGCGCAGGTCAAGCACTATGCCGCGCAGGGGCGCGGTGCGTGTCAGCTCCTCTATGGCTGCCTTCACCTCGTCGGCCGACTTCTCGATATACTGTGTGAGGGTGATATAGCCGATGCCGTCTGCCACCATGCTGTAGTACGGCACGGAGGGGCTTTTGACCAGTGCGCGGTCAAACGTGAACGAGAGTATGCTGTCCGTCACGTACGGGCGTTTCACCTGCAGCGTCACCGATGTGCCGGGAGTGCCGCGCATCATCGACACTACCTGGTCTGAAGTCATCCCCCGGGTGGAAGTGGTGTCTACGCGCAGTATCTCGTCGCCGGCACGCAGCCCGGCACGAGCCGCCGGAGAGCCCTCAAACGGCCCGGATATGTATGTCGCGCCGTCGCGGTAGAGTATGCTCGACCCGATGCCGCCGAACTCGCCGGTGGCCATGGTCTCGAAGTTCTTCCGCTCCTCCACGTTGTAGTATTCGGTGTAGGGGTCGATGGTGTACATCATCGTGTTGATGGCGGCATCGAATGTTTTGTCTATGTCGATAGAGTCCACATAGTTCTGCTGCAGCTCGTTGATGATAGCGGAAAAGGTGTTCATCTTGCGGGCCAGAGCAGCGTCTGCGCTCTTCTGCGCCGAAACTATGGCGGTGGGGACTATGAGGGCGGCTATCGCGGCAAATGCGGCATAGCGCAGTCTTGGTGTCAGCATGTTTTGTCGTTAAAATGTGTCTGTTCGGTTTGTTTCTCACTTGTGGGGATAGTCCACGGTGTAGTGCAGTCCGCGGCTCTCCTTGCGCTCCATGGCCTGGCGCATGATGAGGTATGCCACGTTGATGATGTTGCGCAGCTCGCACAGCTCGCGTGAGGGCTTGCTCACCTTGAAGAGGCGTTCCGTCTCCTCGTAGAGGATGTCGAGGCGGCTCCATGCGCGTTTGAGGCGCAGGTCGCTGCGCACTATGCCCACATAGTAGCCCATTATCTGGTTGACCTCCTTGACGCTCTGGGTGATGAGCACCATCTCCTCGGGGTGCGCCGTCCCCTCGTCGTTCCATTCGGGGATGTCGTTGCGCAGGTCGTATGCGGCGATGTTGGCAGAGGCGTGCTTGGCAGCAGCGTCGGCGTATACGACAGCCTCGATGAGCGAGTTGGACGCCAGGCGGTTGCCGCCGTGCAGCCCGGTGCGGCTGCACTCGCCCAGGGCGTACAGCCGCTTGATGGACGACTCGCCGTTGAGGTCAACGGCAATGCCGCCGCAGAGGTAGTGCGCCGTCGGGGCGACGGGTATCATGTCGCGGGTGATGTCGATGCCCAGCGATAGGCACTTCTCGTAGATGGTGGGGAAATGGCGGCGTGTCTCGTCGGGGTCTTTGGCGGTCACGTCGAGGTATACATGGTCCGTGCCGTGGAGCTTCATCTCCGAGTCGATGGCACGCGCCACGATGTCACGCGGCGCGAGCGACAGGCGCGGGTCGTATTTCTGCATGAACTCGTTGCCGTCCAGGTCGCGCAGCACTGCGCCGTAGCCTCGCATAGCCTCCGTGATCAGGAACGAGGGGCGGTCGCCCGGGTGGTACAGTGCCGTGGGGTGGAACTGTATGAACTCCATGTCGCGGACAGTGCCTTTGGCGCGGTAAACCATTGCTATGCCGTCGCCGGTGGCGATGAGCGGGTTGGTAGTGGTGGTGTAGACAGCGCCCACGCCGCCGGTTGCCATGACCGTGATGCGTGCCAGGAACGTCTCGACCGCGCCTGTCTGCTCGTCAAGCACGTATGCGCCGTAGCAGCAGATGTCGGGGGTGCGTCGCGTCACGGTGCGCCCCAGGTGGTGCTGCGTGATGATTTCCACGGCGAAATGGTGCTCGTAGATGTCTATGTTGGGAGTTTCCTTGACGCGCTTCACGAGCGACATCTGTATCTCCGCGCCCGTGTTGTCGGCATGGTGGAGTATCCGGAACTCAGAGTGGCCGCCCTCGCGGTGAAGGTCAAATGTGCCGTCTTCCTTCTTGTCGAAGTCCACGCCCCAGGCTATGAGCTGGCGTATCTGCTCCGGGGCTTCGGTGACCACCTTGCGCACCGCCGCCGGGTCGGAGAGCCAGTCGCCGGCGACCATGGTGTCATGGATGTGCTTGTCGAAGTCGTCGAGCTCGAGGTTAGTGACGCTTGCCACGCCTCCCTGCGCGAAATACGTGTTGGCCTCGTCGAGCGTGGTCTTGCATATCAGGGCGACCTTGGCTCCCGTGGCTGCCACTTTCAGGGCAAAGCTCATGCCGGCGATGCCTGAACCTATCACTATGTAGTCGTAACTGTGTGTCATTGTGAATGAGTGTGTTGTCTGTCTTGGGTTTCGTGTTCGGGTTGTGGACGGGCTACAGCGCTCCCTGCTCTATGAGTATCGCCACACGCTCGATTATGGCATCCTCGTGGTTGCTTTGAGGACGGAAATCCACCTTCATGTTCATGCCGAAGAACCGGCCGAAGGTCTGCCAGAAGCCGGCGCGGAACGAGCCGAGGAAGGCCTTGACGATGTTGTATGACGACTGGTTGGTCTCACGGTTGATGAGCTTGAGCATCATCTTGCCCTGCCCTTTGGTCATCTTCTTGATGACCGGTTTGTATTTCTCGAATATGTCATGCTCGAGGCGTTTCAGGTGCGCCTCGCGCTGCTTCTTGTCGGGAATGGTCTGTATGTACTCGTATGTTTCGCACAGCGTGCGGTACGCCAGCTTGGCATAAGGCAGCGTCTTGCGCACGTCGCGCACTGTCCGCCAGTAGAACTCCTCCTCCTTCTTGTTTTTGAACACCATTGGCGGGAACACGTACACGTTGCGTATGTACGTCATCACCACATTGTCGCCGTATTCGTCCACAAACCGCTTGTAGCCTGTGTACACCTGCACCTTGATGCGCATATCGGGCAGCTCGTTTCCGTCGGTGGCAGCGGCAGCGTGGTTGTCGGTGGCGAAAACAAGTGCGAGCAGGAAGCTGAAAAGTATGGCGGTACACCTTTCCATATCAAGAGAGTAACGGACGCGCTATCAGGAATATTGCGTCAGGGCCGTAACGGAACAGGTAGTGCAGCACGGAGAGGCGCATGGCATCTCCCGAAGCCTCGGCATCGTACTGCGCGGCATAGCCGGCCAGACGGCTGCGGGTAGCGGCATCGGCGGAGGCTATCTGCCGGGCGAGCGCGTCGAGATGCAGGTGGCGGCGCACTGCCGCGTCGATGCCGGCGGCGATGTCTGCCAGCCGTGTGAGCGAACGGTCGCCCACCGTGGCGAGTATTTCGGGCGCGAAGTGGGGGTAGTAGGGCGTGCGCCCGTATGCGGCATTGATTGCGCCGAGGTGGACATGCCGCCAGTTGCGCGAGTCGTCCACTTCCAGCGTCTCCGGGCCGGCGTGGCGCAGTGCGCCCGCGCCGCCGCGCACCGGCACGGAGAGCATGCCCCCGCCGGCGGCTGCGTCGATGTATGCGCGGTTCCAGCGGCCGCGCTCCGGCACAGCCTCACGGCCGGTGATGCCGGCGGCATACCACCCGATAGACGCCATGTACGGTATCATTTCACTTGTGCCTTGCCGGGGTTCGGGTCGCGCAGTATGCGGCCGAAACGTATCTTGCCGTCCAGCCAGCCGCGCTCCTCGTCGAGGCTGATGGCTATTATGGCCGGCGAACCGATGATGTGGTCTTCCGGGACGAAGCCCCAGTATCGCGAGTCGAGCGAGCGGTCGCGGTTGTCGCCCATCATCCAGTAGTAGTCCATGCGGAACGTGTAGTATTCCGTCTGCTCGCCGTTGATGTATATCTTGCCGTCGCGCACCTGCAGGTCGTTGCCCTCGTAGGTATGTATCGCACGCTCGTACATCGGCAGGTTGCTGGGCGTCAGGTGCAGCGTCACGCCGCGCTTGGGTATCCAAATCTCGCCCATGTTGTCGCGGGTCCAGGGATAGCCGCTCCCGAGGGGGAACACGCCGCCCAGGTCAAACAGCCCCGAGGCCGCCTCACGCACGAGCGGCCCGCTGACTTCCGGCCACTTCTCCACCTCCTTCTTCATGTCGGCGGTGAGCGGCACGTCATAGAATGTCTCGCCGTTCAGCGTTACCGGCTTGCGGTCGTCGGCACGCACGCCGAGCTCCTGCCACTTGCTGTCGGCTATCGGGGTGCGCACAGTGACGATATAGTTGAACTGCACGAGCGGCGCATTGTGTATCTCGCGGCCGTTGATGTACACCGTATCGTTGCTTATTTTCAGCCGCTCGCCAGGCAGGCCTATGGCCCGCTTGACATAATTCTCGCGGCGGTCAACCGGCCGCCATACCACTTCGCCGAACTGCTGTGGATTTTCGCGTATGTACCGGCGTGGGTCGGCGATGCCCTTGCTGCGCAGGCCATAAACTATCGAGTAATAGTCCGGGTTCTGTATCTTGAGAGCTACGGTGTCGCCTTGCGGATAGTTGAACACCACGATGTCGCCGCGCTCCACGGAGCGGAGGCCCGGAAGGCGGTGGTATGCCAGCTGCGGCCGTTCTATGTAGCTCTTGCCAAGCCCGAAGGGGAGCGTGTGCTGCGCCAGCGGGAAATGCAGGGGAGTCTGCGGCACCCGGGGCCCGTAGACGTATTTGTTCACCCACAGGTAGTCGCCCACGAGAAGCGACTTCTCAAGCGACGACGAGGGGATGTTGTACTGCTGCCCTATAAACGAGAAGACGAAATACGCCAGCACCAGGGCATAGACGATAGCGTCAACCCAGCTCATTATGGAGCGCACAGGCCCTTTCTTCTTTTTCCACCAGGTCCAGGGTATGTAGGAGGTTATGTATATGTCAGCCAGCAGCAGCCACAGCGGCAGCAGCCAGGCGTTGCCCATCCATATCACCCACAGCAGGAATATCACCGACACGATGCCGAACCGTATCCAGCGCGTGGTCTTGACGCGCCGCAGCCGTCCCATCAGTGACTTGTCCTCGACGGCAGCTCCGGGGCGTGCCGCTTCCTTCATTATTTCTGTCATTGTTCTGGTATTATCTCGTTAAACATGTCTGATATGGCGTACAGAGCCGCCGGGCGGCCGGCAAGCCATTCGGCGGAAAGCACCGCGCCGAGGGCGAACCCGCGCCGCGAGTGCGCCGTATGCGTCAGTTCGATGGTGTCCTCGGCGCTCCGCCACGAAACCGTGTGGATGCCCGGCACTTCGCCGTCACGGCGGTAGCGCACGTTCAGCACGTCCTCCGCCAGCGGTATCTCGCTTTCCTCCCAGCGCGTCAGGCGGCCGTCGGCTGCTATCATCTGCTCCGCTGTCGTTATCGCCGTCCCGGAAGGGTGGTCGAGCTTATGGATATGGTGCGTCTCCGTCACCTGCGGACGGTACTGCGCGAAACGGCTCATCAGGCGCGTCGTGTAGCGGTTGACAGCCCAGAACAGGTTCACGCCCACCGAGAAATTGGTGGCATACATCGCCGCCTTGCCGTGCTGCGCCACAAGGCTCTTCACCTCGTCCAGGCGGTCATGCCACCCCGTAGTGCCGCACACCACCGGTATCCCCGCCGCCAACGACGCGGCTATGTTGCCAACCGCCGCCGTGGGAATGCTGAACTCTATCGCCACATCAGCCGAGGCAAACTCGGTGGAGGCGAACTTCCCCTCCTCGCCCACGTCGATGGTGCATACTATATTGTGGCCGCGCTCACGTGCCACCTCCTCAATGATATGGCCCATCCGGCCGTATCCTATGATTGCTATATTCATTTTTTCTTCCGCTTTTGTGCCGGCACGCCGGCTGAGTTATACGAAATCCTCGCCGAAGCGCGTCTTAACCTCGTTGACCACCTGGCGTATTTGCTGCTCCTTCTCCATGGGGTACACCATCAGCACGTTCCCGCTCTGGGCCACAATGTAGCCGTCCAGCCCGGAGGCCACAATGATCTTGCCTGCGTCACAAGTGAACACGCTGTTGGTGCAGTCAGTCTCGAGCGCCTCGCAATTCTGCGTCACGTTGCCGCGCTGGTTGCGCGGCGAGATGTCATACAGCGCCTTCCACGTGCCCAGGTCAGTCCACCCGAAATCCACCGTCTTGACATACACGTTGGAAGCCTTCTCCATTATGGCGTAGTCTATCGAGATGTTGTTGGCGTTGGGGAACTGCGTGTCGATGAACTGCATCTCGCCCTCCGTGCCGTAAACGCCGGCGCCGTCCTCAAAGAGGGCGGCCATCTCCGGCGCGTGAGCGCGGAACGCCTCGAGTATCGACGACACTCGCCACAGGAACATGCCGGAATTCCAGTAGAACTCGCCGGAGCTGACAAACAGCTTCGCCATCTCGAGGTCTGGCTTTTCGGTAAACGACTTCACGCGGCGCACGGCAGGGAAGTCCTCGCAGAACGCGCCAGTCTGGATGTAACCGTAGCCCGTGTGCGGGCACGTCGGCTTGACACCGAGCGTCAGCAGGTTGCCCGTAGCCTCCACATATTCCAGCCCCTCGCGTATGTCGTCGCGGAACTGCTCCTCGCGCATGATTAGGTGGTCAGAGGCCAGAACGACCATCGAAGCGTCCGGGTCGAGAGCCTTGATGTGGTTTGCAGCCCAGCAGATGCAGGGCGCAGTGTTGCGGCGAGCCGGCTCGCAGAGTATGTTGCCGCGAGGCAGGTCCGGCAGCTGCTCGGCTATCATGTCGGCATACTGGCGGTTGGTCACCAGCAGGATGCGGCTCATGTCCACCAGCGGCAGTATGCGGTCTACGGTCATCTGAAGCAGCGAGCGTCCCGTGCCGAAAAAGTCCAGGAACTGCTTCGGCTTCTCCTGACGGCTTACGGGCCAGAAACGCGACCCGATGCCGCCGCACATTATCACGCAATATCTCATTTCTCAGTCTTTGTTTTGTCTTGTCTGTACTTCGTTTCAGCCTCTGCCGCGCTCATGCGTCAGCGTCAGCCTTGAACTGGTATTTCACGCCCTCGACCACATTTATCATATAGTCGCCGAGCTTCTCCGCCTCGCCTATCAGGTCCATGAAGAATATCCCCTCCTGATAGTCATACAGGTGGTTGTTGATGTTGTCTATGTTGGCGTCACGCAGGCGGTTGCGGTAATTGTTGATTTCCCGCTCCTTGTTGTACGCCTTGATGATGAGCGAGTCCGAGGGGGTCTCCATCTCGCGCAGCAGCTCGAGCATATTGTCCATGGCCTCCTCCACCAGGTCATACATATTGTCAATCTCGTGGATGATGCGGCCGTCCAGCTTCACATGGCAGCGGTCGCGGCGGTCGAGCGTCTTGGCTATGTTGTAGCAACCGTCGGCAATGGACTCGATTTCCGAGATGACACGCAGCATGCCAGCCACACGCATCTTGCCTTCAGGCGACAGCCGACCCTCCGCAACATGGTTAAGGAACTTGCCTATCTCTATCTCCATGCGGTCTGAGATGTCCTCATACTTCTCAATGCGGCTGTACACTTTGACATACCGCTCGTCATTGTTGTCAGTATGTATCATGTCACGCGCCATGTCGAGCATACGCTTGACACGCTCGCCGTAGACTGCTATCTCCTTCTGAGCCTGCGTGATGTCCAGCTCCGAAGCCTTAAGTATGCCTCGGCCGATGAACTTGAGCGAGAACTCGTCCTCCTTGTCCCGCTTGTGTGCTGGCATGAGCCAGCGCACCGCCTTGACATACAGTTTGGTAAACCATATCATGATGCCGAGGTTGATGGTATTGAACACCGTCGGGAATATCGCCAGGCCCAACGCCACAGAAGCCTGTGCGTATGTGGTCAGCCCGCCGGCAGGTGTGTGCAGGCGCGAGGGGGCTATCCCTGCCTCCTGCGCACGGGTGATGTCCATAGGGTTGAGTCCGTGGAACTCCGCCGTGATGCCGCCCACAAGCTCCATGAACGGATAGAACACGCACAACGCTGCCACAGACCCTATTACATTAAACAGTACGTGCCCCATTGCAGTCCGTTTGGCTGCAAGGTTGCCGCCTAACGATGCCAGCACCGGCGTTATAGTCGTGCCGATGTTGCCGCCCAGGACTATCGCGCAGCCGAGCTCGAAGCTTATCCACCCCTGCGAACACATGATAAGCGTAACAGCAAACGTCGCCGCCGAACTCTGCACAACCATCGTGATGATGACTCCTATGGCGAAGAATATCAGCACCGAGCCGTAACCCATCGATGTATAGTCGGCCATCGACTGCAGCAGTTCCGGATTTTCCTGCAAGTTCGGGACAAAGCGGTTTATAAGGTCCAAGCCCATGAACAACAGGCAGAAACCTATCAGGAACTCGCCCAGCGACTTGACCGAGCTGCGCTTCATGAAAAGCATCGGCACGCCTATGGCAAGCAGTATGATGCTGTAGTCGGAAATGTTGACTTCAAACGAGAAAGCAGAGATGATCCACGTAGTGAACGTGGTGCCGACATTCGCGCCGAAAATCACCGCCATGGCCTGTTGCAAGGTCATCAGGCCGGCGTTCACAAACGACACTACCATCACCGTCGATGCGCTCGAACTCTGGATAAGAGCCGTTATCGCCATGCCCGTTATCACGCCCATGGCACGGTTCTTGGTCATGACTCCCAGAATGTTGCGCAACCGGTCGCCAGCAGCCTTCTGAAGGCCCTCACTCATGACTTTCATGCCGTAGAGGAACAGGCAGACCGCACCCAACAGGCTGATGAAATCAATAATCGAATAATTCATCTACATTTCCGTTTGTCCCACGCTCGGCATTGGCTGCTCGTCGCAGACACTGTTTCAATGCGCGAATTTAACACATTTTTCTCGTTCACCACCTATCTCCCCCCATAAAAATCCCAAAGCCAGTATCCGACGCCCTTGACAGCTTCTTGTTCTCGACCCCAAACTGTGTGTTTCTATTTGGATTGTTCATGGGATTCTGTGGTTAAGGGCGTGCATTTCAGCATTTTTTAGCCCGGGGGTATTGACAAGGGGGCGTCGATGTATTATCTTTGCACTCGCCGCTCCGTTGAGCGGGCTTTGCAACCCGGCGGATGTCCGCGTACGCTGCCGGCAATGCCATAGCGGATGAAAGACAGAAAGGAGTTCAAAATCTCATACCTCGCTGCTCATCTCACCACCATCGTCTCTGTGACCTTGGTGCTGCTGATGATTGGCATCATCGCCTTTGCCGGCTATGCCGCGCGGCGCGAGACGCAGCGTCTGCAGGAGCAGATTGAGGTGAGCGTGGTGCTGCAGGACAGCATCCCCTCCGCTGCCGTGGACTCGCTGCGCAGGCTGCTCGCCGCGAAGCCGTATGCCGCGCGCACGGCAGTGATCACTCGCGAACAGGCGATGCGGGAATGGAACGAGGAGACGGGCGAGAACCTCGAGGAAGTGCTTGGCGTAAACCCGTTCTCGCCGGAAATTTCCGTCAGCTTGCGTGCCGGCTATGCCTCGCCGGAGGGCATAAGGTCCATAGCCGCTGAGGTGGGCAAGATGAACGGTGTGAGCGAAGTCGCCGTCCCCGATGCCTCGATGGTCGAGAGCATGAACCGCAACATCGCCGGGCTTGCCGGCGTGCTGGGGACGATAGCGGCGGTGATGCTCGTCATCTCGTTTGTGCTGATCAACAATACTGTCCGCCTCGCCATCTATGCGCGGCGGTTCACCATACACACCATGCAGCTTGTGGGCGCGACGGATGGGTTCATTCGCCGTCCGTTCCTGCGCGACAACCTGCTGAACGGCATCGTCTCGGGGCTTGCCGCTTCGGCGATGTTCGGGCTGTCGTTGTGGGCCGTGGAGTCTGGCGGCATGTCTGTGGCTCTAATCTCCGGGGAATGGCAGGTGGTGTGTGCCATTGCCGGCGGCCTTACGGTGACGGGTGCGCTAATCTGTGTGGCGGCTGCGGCGATAGCCACGCGCAAGTACCTGCACGCCGACTACGGCGAGCTGTTCCGCCAGTGAGCAGTGATTTGTGTAAATGCTTAAACAGAAACAAGATATACGACAATGATATGACAATGATGATGAAAGACCTCCCTACGGAGGAGGAGAACAAGAAGCCCGCAGTGACGCGGCCTTTCGGCAAGTACAATTTCATCTGCATGGGCGTATGCCTGGCTATGATAATCATAGGTTTCGCCCTCATGGCGGGCCCTGGCAGTTCGGTTGAGGGCGGGTTCAACTCCGACATTTTCAGCACGCGCCGCATCGTGGTGGGGCCGCTGGTTGCGTTCCTCGGTTTCCTGCTCATGGTTTTCGCTATAATAGTCAAGCCGGCGACGTTTGAACGCCTGCTGGGCAAAAAGGGAAAGGAGCAGTAAGCAATGGACTGGTTGCACGCGCTTATACTCGGCATAGTCCAGGGGCTTGCCGAATATCTTCCGATCAGCTCGAGCGGTCATCTCGAGATATGCCGCGAGCTGCTCGGCGTGGATATGCCGTCAGACCGCATACTTCAGTTTGACATCGTGGTTCATGCCGCTACGGTGCTGAGTACCATTGTGATACTGTGGCGCATGTTCTCCGGCCTGTGCCGCTCTTTTTTCACATTCCGCCGCGACGACAATTTCTACTATGTCTGCAAGCTGCTCCTGAGCGCGGTGCCTGTGGGCATCGTGGGTGTGTTCTTCAAGGACCGGGTGGAGCAATTCTTCGGCAACGGGCTGCTGACTGTTGGCATCTGCCTGTGTGTCACGGCGTTGCTGCTTTGCTTCGCGCAGTATGCCACGGCACGCCGCGCCCGCGGCGGCAATGAGCGCGGACACGAGGTGACATGGCGTGATTCGGTCATCATAGGCTGCGCACAGGCCGTGGCGGTGCTTCCGGGCCTCAGCCGCAGCGGCACCACCATAGCCACAGGCCTCATACTCGGCGACAAGAAGAGCAGCGTGGCGCACTTCTCGTTTCTAATGGTCATAATCCCGATACTCGGCGAGACGCTGCTCGACCTCAAGGACATACTTTCGGGCGAAGCCGGCGAGGCGATACCGCTGACTTCGCTCGCCATAGGCTTTGTCGCCGCGTTCATCGTGGGCTGCTGCGCCTGCAAGTGGATGATTTCACTGGTGAGCAGGGGGAAGCTGATATGGTTTGCCCTCTACTGCGTCATCATGGGCATAATATGCATAGCGTGGTGACATGGACTTGGTAAGCGGCGAAATCATCTGCATAGACAAGCCTCTGGGGTGGACGAGCTTTGACGCGGTGAAGCGTCTGCGCGGCGCGGTGCAGCGCCGTCTGGGCGTGCGCAAGTTCAAGGTCGGCCATGCCGGGACGCTCGACCCTCTCGCCACGGGGGTGCTGATAGTATGCACCGGACGTGCCACGAAACGCATCGAGGAGCTGCAGGCCGGCGACAAGGAGTATGTGGCAGACCTGTGCCTGGGCGCGACCACCCCGAGCTTCGACCTCGAGACGCAGGTAGACGCAACCTTCCCGGTTGGCCATATCACTGCCGAGGGGGTGGAGGAGGCTCTCGCCTCGTTCCGGGGACACATAATGCAAGTGCCGCCGGTATTCTCTGCCGTCAAGGTGGACGGCAAGCGCGCGTACAAGTTTGCGCGTCGCGGCCAGGAGGTGGAATTGCGAGCCAAGCCGCTCGAAATCAAGGAGCTGGAGACGCTCTCCTTAGGCCGTGACGAGGAGGGGCGGCTGACACTGCGCATCCGCGTGGTATGCGGCAAGGGGACGTACATACGCGCCCTGGCCCGCGACATCGGCAACGCCCTCGGCAGCGGAGCGCACCTCACGGCATTGCGGCGCACCCGCGTAGGCTGCTACCGCGCTGACAGCGCGCTGAGCATAGACCAGGCCATAGAGCACATTTCAACCGCCGAGCTGACATTCCCCGAAGGGTATACCCAGCCGGCGAGCAACTGACAGACATACAAACAACATCAAAAACAACCAGTAACGAAACTGACAAGAATATGAAGCTATCACAATTCAAATTCACACTGCCTGAGGAGCTAATAGCGCAATACCCCTCGGAAAACCGTGACGAGTGCCGCATGATGGTCGTCAACAGCAAGACCGGGGAGATAAGCCACCATATATTCAAGGAGGTAATAAACTATTTCGACGACGGCGATGTGATGGTTTTCAACGATACGAAAGTGTTCCCGGCCCGCCTCGAAGGCACCAAGGAGAAGAACGGCGCCAAAATCGAGGTGTTCCTGCTCCGCGAGCTCAACCCGATGAGCAAGTTCTGGGACGTGCTGGTGGAGCCGGCGCGCAAGATACGCATCGGCAACAAACTCTATTTCGGCTCTGACCAGGCTCTCGTGGCAGAGGTAATCGACAATACCACCTCTCGCGGCCGCACGCTCCGTTTCCTCTATGACGGCGACCATGACGAGTTCCAGAAATCTCTCTACGCTCTGGGCAAGACCCCCCTGCCAGACTACATCACCCGCCCCGTCGAGCCCGAGGACGCGCAGCGGTACCAGTGCCTGTATGCCCGCAACGAGGGCGCGGTCATGGCACCTGCAGCTGGTCTGCACTTCAGCCGCGAGCTGCTGAAACGCCTCGAAATCAAGGGTATACAAAAGGGATTCCTCACCCTGCACTCCGGACGCGGCAACTACCGCGACATCGATGTGGAAGACCTCACCAAGCACCGCATGGACTCCGAGGACATGACCGTAGATGAGCAGCTTGTCGATATGGTCAACGCCGCCAAGGACCGCAAGAGCCGCGTCTGCGCCGTCGGCACATCCACCATGCGTGCCATCGCCAGCTCGGTCTGCATGAACGGACACATCATGACCTATCAGGGGTGGACAAACCGGTTCATATTCCCTCCGTATGAATTTACAGTTTGTAACGCAATGATTTCTAATTTTCACATGCCTTACAGCACCATGCTGATGATGGTCGCCGCATTCGGCGGATATGACACAGTGATGAAGGCATACGAGGTCGCAATAAAAGAAAAATACCAATTTGGTGCATACGGCGACGCGATGCTCGTGTTGAAGTGACCTGCTGTGCCAATTCCGACAAATACACGGGGCGGTGTGCTAATTTAACGCATGCCGCCTCGCGTGTATGTGTGGCACGGCGAATGTACTGTGCAGTCAAAGTAGGGACACGGCGTGCCGTGTCCGCCGAGTGATAAACGCAATTGTTTTGATTTATAATGACTTTGCTGCGGACACGGCACGCCGTGTCCCTACTATGGCAACGCAAATCGGTCGGGAGCTGACGCGATGTGTCTGCACTTTGGCGAGGCTTTGGATTTTAATCGCTGAATGGTGTTTGAATTTTATTTGGCTGATTATTTTGGCGGTTTGGAAAATCTTGCTAACTTTGCGAACAACTCTAACCCAAAATAACTACACATGAGGAAAATGGTACTGATTACAGGCATTGCGGCGTTGATGCTCGCATCCTGTGCCAAGGACGACATCCCGTCCAAAGGCGAAGACTTCTCGCAAGACCCGGTGAGCGTCTTGCTGAACCAGTATTGCGCCAAACGCAAAACCGGCACACGAAACATCCTTGCCGGCGTTGATGTTCGCAATATCGAGCGGCACTACTACACAATCAGCGGTGACGGTGTCAGCGAAATCAGTTCTGACACCCGCAGTGCTGGAGATGAAACCACTACATTTGAAATTGCACGCGCCGATTTCGAACTCGACGGCAGAAATGGCTACGCATACATCTGCACTCACCCCAAGGCTGAAGGAGTGTATTTATACACCGACAACGGAGTAATCACCGACACTGTCGAGAACAAAGGGCTTGCCGGCATGATCGGGGCAGTGCCGTATGCAGCTGGCGGAATAATCGATGCGGGCGGCACTCAATTTCCAGACACTGTTTCTCAACTGAATCCCAATCTTAATATCACCATAGGTCCCCTCCTGCGCACTAAATGGGGACAACGCAAGCCGTACAACGATTGTGCACCCAGATGTATTTGTTCTGAATGTGACGGAAACGATAACTGTGCAATAGGTTGTGTGACAACCGCTACAGCGCAGACTATAGCTTATTGCAAGCGCTTTTCTGGCACATTCTACGGTAACAAGAATTTGCCTTTTGCAAAAATGACATCCAAGCCCTTTGCTTCACAGTTGGATAGTGCTACTCGAATTCGCATTGCTCCATTTTTTCACGAGGTGGCATTGTGTTGTCAAATCCAATTCAAGCATTCCTCTAGTTCTACCTTAAAATCAGCCTACCAATATTTGGTGGATTTGGGTTATACCTGCACTTTTAAGGATAAAATAGAGGCGATGCGGTTGTTTGAGAATATAACTAAGTATAAAATTCCACAGATAATTGGAGGCACGGGCAAGTCTGGAGGTCATGCTTGGGTAATTGATGGTTGGCGGCAGATTGACGGCAAGGTTGAGTATTACAACAACTGGGGCTGGAATGGCTCATCTGATTGCTGGATTGACAGTAGCTTGTTAGGCACGTCAGAGACAGGCTATGATTTTAGTGAAAGTTTGCAAATGATCGGCATAACAAGATATTGACATGAACAAGATTTTGAATACAACAAGCACCATAGCCGTATGCGTTATAATTGCAATGGCACTTAATTCCTGTGGGAATGATTCTCCGAATGTTGGACCGATAGGTCCAGACATTGAAACACTGGGGACTCCTGCTAAAAACAACCGGTATATACTGGACGACTATCATGCACAGGACATCGAAATACCGATAGGGTATGACGAAAATGGACACGGAGAACGGGGAGGCTTTGAGATCAATCCTAGTAGTTATCCTGAGGAGTATTACCAATGGGAAGCTGGGGAGGCTTACATAAATAATGGAGCTACATACTATGAGGACGATAATTATTATGCGCCTCCTGAAAGAATAGGTGAAAACGAATGGCGAAAAGGTGAATATACGTTTACCAAAGTCATCCGTGACGGTGTGACGTACCTGCGTGTTCATCTGCCGGAAAACACTGGTTATACAGTATGCAATATCGACGTGCATATAGAGATATTTAAGGAATATGAGTATGAACCCGGCTCATATTATTGTTGGGCTCATTGTGCTATTCGTATACAACACTATCCGCAGGATACTACGAAGATACGGTACAAGAAGCACACCTACGAGTCTGCCGTATCGGAAGATGAGAACGGCAACATGGTCTACGAGGATGCACAGACTGCCGAGCTTATGGCAAGTCTTGCCAACCGTGACGATATCGAGACTGTTGTCATTGGAGATATGATATATCTGTTTGACAGCGAGGACATGAAGTCTGACAAGAAGCTGCGCAAACTGTTGCGTGGCGAAGCACCGACAAGGTCAGAAGTAACTGGCAATACCGGTGTTGGCACATACGCTTCCGAAGGCAGCGCGTTTGCCAATATGAACGCTGCTGATGACGGTTTTGCTATTCTTTTTGATGACAAGTATTACACCGACACTCGCTTTTGGGGCAATTTTAATGAGGACTATTTCTCATTCTTAGATATTCCAGATATGGAAACAGTCGGGCTAAATGACAAGGTGTCGTCATTGGCAGTGGCATACGAAGGCTCTTCGTCGGATATTTGCTTTGTGTTGACTGTGTGGGAAGATAAAAGCTACAATCATGGCGACAATGATCGTACAAAGCACAGAGTCAGTTTCATAGCGACCTCCCAAAACCGTAGAACATGCGTTGGCAACTTGAAGAATGTGCCGTGCATGCACTCTTCGAACTCATGGAATGACCGCATTTCATCCATTTCCATGCACTACGGCAATACCGGCATCAACCTGAAAGACTATTGAGTTGTTTGTTGACAAATATATCGTTATGAAACGAATAGCATTAACCGTGTTGTCAGCATTGATGCTGGCAGTGTTCGCAGGGCTTTTCAGTTCTTGCGATAAGGATTCTGGTCCTGATTTTCGTCCGCCATGGGGCTATGCTGCAGTGTACTATATGGGCACGAGCAGCGAATCAAACAACATCGACTATACAGAGCAGGATTTTGAAACGGAAGTGACATTGTCGCGGCAAACAGATGAGTTTGAGGATGCGGTCATACTTGAGCCAAACCAGTATCCTGCGGAGTTCTACCAATGGAAGCCAATCGGAGTGCGCATCGACAAGGGTGCTGTGTATGAGTGGGAGAACGACCACAAAATCGAGCAAGTCGGTGACGGAAAATGGAAATGGGGCGACTACACGCTGGAGCGTACAACCCGCAATTATGACGGCGCGTCGATGCTCAAAGTGCATTTTTCTGAAAACAAGGACTATACCATACGAAAACTGCATATCGATCTCGACATAGACGCTGACACTGAAAATGGGAATGAAGGCAGCGACTGGAATCGATACTGGTATTTTGGCACAACCATCGTTATAAACCATTACCCCAAGCAGTAATGAAAGGGTGTAGATGAAGCGGGTTGTAATCGCCGGGGCATCGTCAGGCATCGGGCTGGCATTGGCGGAGGCTTTCGCCTCTCGCGGGGTGTGCCTCGGCGTGGCTGCCCGCCGCTCCGCGCCGCTGCGCGAGTTGCAGGAGAAATATCCGGGCAACGTCACCGTGGCGGAGATAGACGTAACAGACACTGATGCCGCTGGTCAGCTCTGGGCTCTTGCCAGGGAGGCCGGCGGTATGGACTATTACATACACGTTGCCGGCATCGGCTATGACAACCCCACGCTGTCGCCGGAGCGCGAGGCGGAAATCACGGAGACCAACGCCGTGGGTTTTGCGCGTATGGTGAGCGCAGCCTACCGCTGGATGCGCGACCATGGCGTGCGCGGACACATAGCAGCCGTCACGTCGATAGCGGGGACGAAGGGGATCGGGAGGATGTCGGCATATTCCGCCTCCAAGCGGTTCGCCTCGACATACCTGACTGCGATAGAGCAGTTGTCGCGTGCTGAAAGAGCCGGCATCTCGTTTACCGACATACGTCCCGGGTGGGTGCGCACGCCGCTGCTGCACGAGGACAAGGGCTATCCCATGGAGATGACCGTCGGTAGGGTGCTTCCGCGCATCATACGGGCGATAGTTCGCCGCGAGCGTGTGGCAGTGGTGGACTGGCGGTGGCGGACGGTGGTGTCGCTTTGGCGCATGATCCCCGACCGCGTATGGGTGCGCATGGCAGGGATTGCCGACACGCTTTCCGGCCGATGAGGCGCCGAGGACGTGCGGCACGGGCGTTTCCGTATGTGCCGATTTATTGTTAACTTTGTGCCTATGGAAAAGAAGGACTGCCTCACTGCCGCTTATTACACGCTCGGTTGCAAACTCAATTTTGCGGAGACCTCGACTGTGGGCAAGATGCTCGCGGAGAGGGGCATATCGCGTGCCGCAGAGGGCGACACGCCTGACGTGTGTGTGGTCAACACCTGTTCGGTCACGGAAACGGCAGACAAGAAGGGGCGGCACCTCATCAAGCGGCTGGCCCGCCAGTACCCCGAGGCGGTCATCATCGTCACCGGCTGCTATGCGCAGCTGAAGAGCGAGGAGGTGGCATCCATCGGGGGGGTGGACATAGTGGTAGGCGCGAATGACAAGCTGCGCATAGCGCAATACCTCGACACCTGGCTCGAGATGCGCCGCCCGATAGTCGATGTGTCGCCCATGGATGCCGGCACGCCGTTCATGCCCTCATGCGAGCGCGGCGACCGCACGCGCTATTTCCTGAAGGTGCAGGACGGCTGCGACTATTTCTGCACCTATTGCACCATACCATACGCACGCGGACGCAGCCGCAGCGGCTCTGTCGCCGACATCGTGGCGCAGGCTCGCCAGGCAGCCGCAGCCGGCGGCCGCGAGATAGTGATAACGGGCGTGAACATAGGCGATTACGGCCGGGGGACGGAGCATACATTCTTCGACCTGATACGCGCCCTCGACGCTGTGGAGGGGATAGACCGCTTCCGCATATCGTCGATTGAGCCCAACCTGCTCACCCCGGAGATAATACGCTGGGTGGCGCATGAGTCGCGGGCGTTCATGCCGCATTTCCACATACCGCTGCAGTCCGGCTCTGACAAGGTGCTGCGGCTGATGAACCGCCGCTACGACACGCGCCTGTTTGCCGACCGCATAGCCGCGGTGCGCAGCGAGCTGCCTGATGCGTTCATCGGCATCGACATAATGACCGGCGCACGCGGCGAGGACGCGGCGGAGTGGGAAAAGTCGTACAGCTTTGTGGAGTCGCTGCCGGTGACGCGGATGCACGTGTTCCCGTACAGCGAGCGTCCCGGCACGGCGGCGTTGCGTCTGGGCGGTGCGGTGGACCAGCACGAGAAGAACCTGCGCGTGGCCGCGCTAAACGCTCTCTCGGAGAGGAAGCTGCAGTCGTTCATCGCCACGATGACTGGCACTGTGCGCCCCGTGCTGTGGGAGTGCGCACACGCCGGCGGACGCATGCACGGGCTGACGGACAACTACCTGCGTGTCAGTGCGCCGCTCGACGCGAAACTCATCAACACCGTCACCCCGGCTCACCTGCAAGGTGCGGACGCGCAGAACCCTGACATGATAAATGCCGTTGTAAAATGAAAGAACTCGCAGTAATAATACTCAACTGGAACGGCGAGGCGCTGCTGAAACAGTTCCTCCCCACGGCGGCGGAACATACCATAGACGAGGACACCGACCTGATAGTCGCCGACAACGGGTCTGACGACGGGTCTGTGGCGTGGATGCAGCGCGAGATGCCGCAGATACGCATTATCCGCCTGGACCGCAACTACGGCTTTGCCGAGGGGTACAACCGCGCCATACGCGAGGCGGGCTACAAGTACTCGCTACTGCTCAACTCCGATGTCGAGGTCACGCCCGGGTGGACGCGGCCGCTGCTGGCATTCATGCGCAAGCATCCTGACGTGGCGGCGGTGCAGCCCAAGATACGCAGCTTCCGCCACCGCGAGATGTTTGAGTATGCCGGGGCGGCGGGCGGCTACATCGACCGTCTGGGCTACCCGTATTGCCGTGGGCGGCTGTTCGACTGCGTGGAGCGCGACGAGGGGCAGTATGACGGCGAGCCGGCTGACATCTGCTGGGCTTCCGGGGCTGCCCTGATGGTGCGCACCGACGAGTACTTCGCTGCCGGCGGGCTGGACGCCGACTTCTTCGCGCACATGGAGGAGATAGACCTCTGCTGCCGCATCCACGCCCGGGGCTGGCGCATCTGCTGTGTCCCGGACTCGACGGTGTTCCACGTCGGCGGCGCGTCGCTCGACAAGTCCGACCCGCGCAAGACATACCTCAACTTCCGCAACAACCTGTTGCTGCTGCACAAGAACATGCCCCGGCGCGAGGGGCGCAAGCTGCTGTTGCGCCGCCGCTTGATGGACACGCTGGCGTTCATGATGTATGCCGCCAGGTTCAAGTTCCGCCACGCCGCCGCCGTGCTGCGGGCGCACCGTGACTTCCGCCGTATGCGCCGCAAATACACCGACTTGCCGCAGCACGAGTACATGTCGCGCCTCCCCGGTGCGCAGCGCAACATCATTGTGGACCGTTACCTGCGAGGCATGAAAAAATGACGACACAAAAGAACACCTATAAAAGCACCCATATATGTCTGATTATAAACCGGTAATATTAGTAAGCAACGATGATGGATACCTTGCGCCGGGAGTCCGTGCGCTCATAGAGATGCTCGAACCCTTCGGCCATGTCATAGCCGTATGCCCCGACGCGCCTCGTTCTGGCCAGTCGATGGCGATAACGGTCAACAATGCCATGCGCATCATCCGCGTCGAGGACTACGGCATCGCCGAGATGTACCGCGTCAACGGCACGCCCGTGGACTGCATCAAGCTGGCTCTCAACACCGTTGTGCCGCGTTTGCCCGACCTTGTGGTCGCTGGCATCAACCACGGCTCAAATGCTGCTGTCAATGTGGTGTATTCCGGCACAATGGGCGCAGTCTTCGAGGGATGCGCCTTTGACATACCGAGCATCGGCTTTTCGCTCACCGACCATTCGATGAAGGCCAATTTCAAGCCCTGCCGCCCGTTTGTGAAGCGCATAGTCGGCGAGGTGCTTGCCAGCGGGCTGCCCGAGGGGGTGTGCCTCAACGTCAACATACCCAACAGTGCCGTGCCGCTGCGCGAGATGAGGGTGGTGCGAGCTTGCCGAGGGAAATGGTCTGACGAATACGAGTGCTACAAAGACCCAGTAGGCAAGGATTTCTACTGGCTGAAAGGGCAGTTTGTCAACGAGGAGCCTGAAGCGACCGACACCGACGAGTGGTGCCTCGCCCACGGCATAGTGTCGATAGTGCCGACGCTGCTGGACCGCACCGCGCCGTCGTGCCTTGTGCCGACGACCCTCCGCAACCTCAGCCGCTCCTTCTGACCCATTGCCCCAGCAGACACAGGCCGCTTCTATCCTCTCGAAATCACCGCACGCTGATGATGCGCGTCGCAGACACAACCGCCCTCACCGGCCGCCGCAAAGGCATGTACATCCTTTGCTCCGGCAACAAGGCCGTGAAACGCGCGCTACGCTAACATGCTATCTGTAAGAGCAGCAGTATTCCCGGCGTGCCGTATCTGCTGGGCAATAAATGCAATTTTTCGATTTGGGGGGCTTAGGCGATGGTTGTCAGGGGCGGTGGGCGGTATATATCGTCACTGCGCCGAATGTCAGCGACCGCCAGCGGCAGTCCTCAAACCCGGCTCGCCGCATCAGCGCGGTCATGTCATCGCGCTGTGGGGCGGCGGCGATGCTCTCGGGCAGGTAGGTGTATGCGCGGCTGTCTCCTGACACCATCCGCCCTACGAGGGGTATCAGACGGCGGCTGTAGAATGTGTATAGGGCGCGTGTGAGCCGTTGTCGGGGCTGCGACAGCTCTATGACACACAGCTGCCCCCCGGGGCGAAGCACGCGCAGCATTTCGCGCAGGCCGTCCTCGAGCCGCTCGAAGTTGCGCACTCCGTATGCCACCGTCACAGCGTCAAACTCTGCGTCGCCGTAGCGCATGGCGAGCGAGTCTCCCTGCTCAAACGAAATAGCTCTCTGCGCGTCTTTGTCCATGCCGGCGAGCTTGCGCCGCGCCACGGCGAGCATCCCCTCGCTCAGGTCCATTCCCGCGATGCGCTCCGGGCGGCAGCGTCGCCACAGCGCGAACGCCACGTCGCCTGTCCCCGTAGCCACGTCAAGCGCCGCCTTCGGGTGCTCCGCCGCCACGAGCCGCAGGGCGCGGTTGCGCCACCAGCGGTGCAGCCCGAATGTCATCGCCGTGTTCATCAGGTCGTAGGCCGGCGCGATTGCGTCAAACATCTGCTCGACCTGCCCCCCCTTGGACGACACGCCGCCGTATGGCGTGATTTCCTCCACACGGCGGCGCGTTTCACGTGTCTCCTTCATGTCAGAGCGATGCAAGGCATTTGTCCACGTTGGCGGCTATGCGGGCGGCTGCGTCGCCCTCTTCGGCACGCTCGAACTTCTCGCCTGTGATATGCTCGTACAGCTCGATGTAGCGGTCGCTTACCGAGGCGCAGTATTCTGCCGTCATCTCGGGGACTTTCTGCCCGGGCTTGCCCATGAAGCCGTGGTCGATGAGCCAGCGGCGCACAAACTCCTTGGAGAGCTGGCGCTGTTCCTGTCCGGCGGCGAAACGCTCCTCGTAACCCTCAGCATAGAAGTAACGCGAGGAGTCGGGGGTGTGTATCTCGTCGATGAGGATGACGCGCCCGTCGTGGATGCCGAATTCGTATTTCGTGTCAACGAGTATAAGCCCCTGGCGAGCAGCCATCTCCGTGCCGCGCTGGAAGAGCGCGAGGGCGTACCGCTCCACCTGTTCCAGCACGTCGGCTGCCACGATCCCCTGCGCGATTATCTCGTCGTGCGAGATGTTCTCGTCGTGACCGGCATCAGCCTTGGTGGTCGGCGTGAGTATAGGGTGCGGGAGCTTCTCGTTCTCGCGCAGCCCATCGGGGAGCTTCACGCCGCATATTTCTCGCGCCCCGGCGGCATATTCGCGCCATGCGCTGCCGGCCAGGTATCCGCGCACTATCATCTCTATTTTCAGCGGCTCGCACTTCAGCCCAACGGTCACCATAGGGTCTGGCACTGCCACCTTCCAGTTGGGGACGATGTCTGCCGTTGCGTCGAGAAATTTTGCTGCTATCTGGTTGAGCACCTGTCCCTTGTAGGGTATTCCCTCGGGCAGTATGACATCAAATGCCGAGATGCGGTCTGTTGCGACCATGACCAGGTACTTGCCGTCGATGTCGTACACGTCGCGCACCTTGCCGTGGTATACTGAACGCTGTCCCTTGAAGCTGAAATCTGTGTTGATAAGCGTATTGTTCATTTGCGGAAACCTATATGTGTTTGAATTTGATTCTTGTTGTCGTCAGAAGTCTGTGAAGCAGTACGGCAGCAGCGAAGCCACCGAGGGGAACTCGTACACCTCGTCCTCGCCGTAGAGCAGCACGCGGATGTCGCCGTACAGATGCTCATACTCGAGCAACGCCTGGCGGCACGCGCCGCAGGGGCTTATCGGGCGGCGTTGGAAGCAGCGGTCTGCCGGCGTGCCTTCGGGATATTGCTCCGGGCAGCGGGCGGCAATGGCGATGGTGCGCATACCCTCGCCCGGGTAGCGTGCAGCGGCCTGCCACACAGTCGCGCGCTCGGCGCAGATGCCCGACGGGTAGGCGGCATTCTCCTGGTTTGAGCCGCTCACCACGTCTCCGCCGGCCATGGCTATCGCCGCGCCTACGCAGAAACGCGAATAGGGGACATAACTGGTGAAGGTGGCACGCTTGGCAGCGTCCACGAGGCGGCGGTCGGCCTCCGGCAGCTCGTCATAGCTGTACGAGCGCACCGAGATGTGTATCGAAACGTCTTTCATGACACTCTTGTCTGGTTGTATCAGACTGCAAAGATAAGACTTTTCCCGAAACCGCGCCGCTTTCTCGCCCCGAAATCAGTCCTGTCTCGCAACAATCAGGTTATACAATTTTCGGCAAATCCCGGAAAGCGTCGCCGACGGTGTTATATAGCGGAAGCATTTCCAGCGAGGGGAATTCCGTGTGTGTAGGTAATGGCAGTGGTACAGTTCCCAAATCAGACCTGCAGCCGATGAATATCATCCTGCGGCGTAGTTGTGGAACGCCGAAATCTGCGGCACATAGTATGCCTGACACGACATTATACCCCAAATGCTTCATCTTGTCTAATATAGATTGGTATAGCAGTCCCTTGTCAATGGATTGTATGTTAGCGACATTCTCCATTATGAAGAATTTTGGGGTCAGGCTTTCTATAAAGCGCAGGAACTGGAAAACCAGTGTCCCTCTCTCATCGTCAAGGGCTTTCTGCTTCCCTGCCTGTGAAAATGCCTGGCACGGCGGTCCTCCGAAAACTATGTCGGGCAAAGTGTTTTGTCCTGAATGAGTTTTCCAGTAGTATGCCGGGTCATCAACGGTTGTTATGTCTGTCTGTAAGACATTCGTGCCAGTCTTTTCATATCCGCGCAAGGAAGCGCAGGCATCTTCCCAGCAGTCCATCGCCACTTTCACGGAAATGCGACACCCGGAAGTACTTGCCTGATATGCTCCAAGGTCAAAGCCGCCAGCACCGCAGAACAGTGAAAATGCAGACAGTTCTCCGCTTCCAGCCAAACCATGCGCAACGGCATAATCTCGCACAGTGGCAAATATCTCCCTCGCCAGCGGCACGGGGACAGCATTGCCGACCTGTTGCTGTGTGCTCGTCAGCGAACCGTGAAACACGAAGTCGTCGGGGAATCCTTGAAGGCGAGCTGCCTCCCTCACGGTAACAAACCGGTTCTCAAAAGGATGCACAAACTTATTGAAGATGAATCCAGTGACGGTCAATGAGGGCTTGCTTGGGTCAAGCCTGATCATACGCAGGTTCGGGCCTCCTTTTCGGTTGGGGTCTTCCTTGACGTAATACCTGAAACTCTTGTGCCACAGTTCTTCAGGCAAGTCTTGCATCTTCTGCCCAATGCCGAGGTGGTCAATGCGCTGTTGCACCACCTCCCCTACTTTCCTTGCTATGTGATTGTAAACCTTTGTCATAACATACCCATTATCCGTGCCACTTCAGGGTCTCTTATTTCAGATTTCGTAAAGGACACTATGCCGTCAAACAGATTGTAAAGCGGCTTGCCGTCAGGCAAATCCTCCCAATCTGCAGCTGTCCCTGTTTCATCCAAAGTCCAGATCACGTCTTTTATGCACTGCAGGTACTCGTCGTAATGGCGAACTGCATGGACATTTGAAATAAGAGCCACTTTTATATTGCCTCCATTCGGTTTGAAGTCCGCTCCCAGTTTCAGCACTTGATATATGCCTTTCTTTATGTCATCTGTTCTGTCAAGGCCTACACTTGTCTTGGCGTCTGATACAGTTTCATAGCCGCTCCCTGAACGTTTTGGCCAGTCTGACGGCCTTGGAACGGGACTGCCGCAAGCGTTTGTAAGCCAAAATGCCGGATTTTCCCGGTCTTTGGCAGAATATGCCTGAAAAGCTTCGCGCCAAAAATGGAAGAAGTGTTCCAAGAATTTTTCGTCTCGTAAGACAAGTCCATAGACAGCTTCAAAGAACGGAGACTCGTCGCTCCACTCTATGGGTAGATAGAACCGTTGCTCTGGCAAATCGCGTGTTGCCGGGAAATACAAGAACAAATCAGATTTCCTGACGAAGGGATTATCTGCCACTGTATGCTTGAGAAGTGTCAACACTCCGTCAACGTCTTCTGTGAGAGGGTCGCAGTCCGCTGCTATTGGCACTGTCAATAGCGGAGAAGCTTTGATTTCTGCAAGGACTATAGTTTCGGTGTCAGGTTCATACAAAATGGCATCTGCCGGTTCAGAAGCCTTGCTAACCTCGACATTGCTTTCGTTGAGCCGCATAAGCGCAGACAGCATCTCGCACAATATGTCTGTTGTTGCCACACCTATCTGCCCCGAGCCGGGCTTGTTGCCCTTGGTGTATTTGAATTGCAGGTTGCTCAAGCATCGCGGACAAGCATTGGTATAAGAGTACAACAGCATCGGTGGCTGCAGACTGCAGTACGTCCATCCTTTGCTCGCGATGTTGCCGTAGTATTCGCAAGAGACAAACAGGTCGAACAATGCAGCCATCTTGATGCCGTCATAAAAGGACTTGTATTCAGACAGTGCTTTCGACATTGTGCCGTATATGACATCTCGCACTCGATGCGGCATGTCCGTTTTGCGTCTGTATTCAAGGATAGACTTGTTTTCCATCTCGTCGCTCAATTAATCTGTTTTTGTATTGTGTCGGAGGAGGCGCAGCAGGCGGCGCACCAGCGGCGAGATGACTGGCACATTCTCGGTCACGCACACGCCCACTGCGTATGCCGCGAGCAGCAGCGTCCGCACCATGTATGTCAGCCATAGCATGCCGCCCTCCTCGGGCAGCAGCGTCCCGGCGAAGTACAGCACGGCGGCGACGGCGGCGTAGACTGCCATGCGCCCCACCTGGTAGGGCAGCGGATAGTAGTGCCGCCCCACGAAATAGGACACCACCATGATGACGGCGTAGCTCGCCAGTGCGGCGTATGCAGAGCCCATGTAGCCGTCGGGGATGCCGATAGCAGGAACAAGCCACAAGTTGAGCGCAAGCATCATCACGAACACTGCCAGCGAGAAATACATCCCCCAGCGCGTGCGGTCGGTCAGCTTGTACCACAGCGACAGGTTGAAGAACACGCCGAAGCACAGCTCGGCGAGCATCATCACCGGGACGACGCGCAGCCCCTCCCAGTAGCCGCGTGAGATGAAATGGCGCAGCACTGGCAGGTAGTACATCACCCCGAGGAAGATGAGCAGCCCGAAGATGACGAAAAATTTCATCGCGTCGCAATACGCCTGGGTCTTGTCCTCACCCTTGCCGCGAGCCTGGGCGAAGATGAACGGCTCGTAGGCATAGCGGAACGCCTGTGTGAACATCACCATGACCAGCGCAATCTTCATGTTGGCGCTGTATACGCCTACCATGGACTGTGCGGCTGCCGCGTCGTCGGGGAAAAGGTACGGTATGAGCGTCTGCCCCATGTTCTGGCTCAATATCCCCGCCACGCCCAGTATCAGCAGCGGCCACGAATATGACAGCATCTTGCGCCACAGGGCTGTGTCAAACGAGTACTTCACTTTTACCACCTCGGGCAGCAGCATTGCCAGCACCACGAGCGTCGAGAGTATGTTGGCCACGAATATCCAGCCGATGCCGAAGTCTGCGCCCCCGGCCGGTGCGTAGAACCAGTCGATGAGCCACGAGACCGGCGTGCCGGAAATGAGCGGGCACAGCAGGATGAAGAACAGGTTGAGCGATATGTTGACCGCCACGTTGGTGCACTTGATGAGGGCGAAACGCACCGGGCGGCTGCGGAAACGCAGGTAGGCGAACGGAATATTGGTGAACGCATCGACAGCCACCGTCACCGCCAGCAGCCAGATGTACAGCGAGCCGTCGGGCATCAGCAGCGCACGCGACACCGGACCGAGCAGCAGCGTCACCGCAGTGATGAACAGCAGCGAGGTCGCTCCCACGGACACCAGCGAGGTGCTGTAGACGCGCATAGGGTCGCGCTCCTTGTTGGCATAGCGGAAGAAGCCCGTCTCCATGCCGTAGTTCAGTATCACCAGCGCGACCGCTGTCAGGCTGTACAGGAAGCTCACCTTGCCGTACTCGCCGCTCGGGAACACGTATGTGTACAGCGGCACCAGGCACCAGTTGAGAAACCGCCCCACGATGCTGCTGAGGCCGTAGATGGCCGTGTCCTTGGCCAATGATTTTATTCCAGCCATATCCGTCTGTTTCTGTTTCTGCTGCAAAAGTACACAAAAAATCCGGATGCGGCGGCATCTGCCCCAGCACCCGGACTTGATATGTGTTGCCGTGCGCGGCGTGTCAGTCAGCCACTGCCTTTGCGCTTCTCGGGCGGCCGCCGATGACGAAACCCAGCGAGATGTCAAATGTGTTGAAGCCGTTGCGCAGTATGTGCATCGAGGCGGTCACGCGGATATGGTGCACCAGCTCCACGCCTATGCGCGGTATGAACACAGCTGCCGTGCCGTTGCTGTTGTACAGGCCTCCTGACGTGGTGTCATAGAAGCCCACGCCTATGCCAAGGCCTGCAAACGGGTTGACCTTGCGCCCCTGGCGGAAGTTGTAGTCGCCCACTGCTGCGGCATACACCACGCCGTCGCTCTGTGCCTGGTACGAATCGCCGTGAGGCTCATAGCGGGCCATGTTGAAGCCGAGGCGCATGCCGACATCAAAGCCGGTACGGCGTATGTTGTGGCGGAACTCCGCGCCGAAGCCGACGCACAGCTTGTGGTCAAGGTCATGGAAATTGCCCACCGGCACTGTCATGGCAGCGTCAACGCCACCTTCAAACTCCTGTACGGACAGAGGCTGCTCCGCCCTCGCGCTGCCGATGCCGCACACTGCCAGCACCGTCACCGCTGCAAAAATCTTTGCTCTCATCAGTTCTTCAATTATGGTTAGTATACATGGTTGAATGACAACCAAAATCAATTCGAGGGCAAAGGTATGCAAAAATCAGCGTCAAGTTCAATGCCCCCCATAAAAAACATTAAAGCCGTGCATTATGGGCATTACATTGGCCAGAAAAGGTGCTGGTGGCATTCTTTTAGGCTTCCGATATGTAATTGGCGTGGCGGCGGAGGGCGGCGAAGTCGGCGCGGCGCATCGCAGAGCCGCGTGTGAACTCGTCCCACTGCTCTTCGCTCATGGCGGCGATGTCGGCTGCGTCGATAGTCAGCATGCCGGGGCGCGGGCTGAAGTCGGCGATGGTTGTCGGCGGCACGTCGCGGTTGTGGGGGCATACCTTCTGGCAGATGTCGCAGCCGTATAGCGTGGCTCTGCCGTCTGGCGACTGCATCACGCGGCTCTGCGCGGCGGTCATCTCGCCCCGGTGCTCTATGGTCAGGTAGCTCAGGCACAGGCGGCTGTCAACCGTGCCGTCGTCCTGTATGGCATTGCCGGGACACGCCCTTTGGCACGCTCCGCAGTCGAGGCAGGTGCGTGTGGAGGGCTCGTCGGGCGGCAGCTCCAGCGAGGTCAGTATCTCGGAGAGGAAAACGTATGAGCCGTGGCCATCGATGATTATGCAGCCGTTTCTGCCCAAACGCCCTATGCCGGAGCGCATCGCCCAGTAGCGTTCTGCCACCGGTGCTGTGTCTGCGCATATCCGCGTGGCGGCACCGGACTTTGCCTCCACCTCGCGGCACAAGGCCCGCAGACGGCTGCGCACGGCCTTGTGGTAGTCGCGTCCGTAGGCGTAAAGGGCTATGCGCGGCAGCTGCGGGTCGCGGCGGACGGGCGGATAGTATGAGTAGGCTATGGAGATGACCGTGCGCACGCCCTCGAGGACGGAGGCGGGGTCGGCGACGAGCGGCTCGTGGCGGCTCATGTAGTCCATGTTGCCGTGGCGGCCAGTGGCTATCCACTGCGAGAACCTCTGACGCACGTCGGCGGGCAACGGCTTGGCAGCGGCAAAGCCGACGGCGGCTGCGCCGGTATCGAGTATGCGGCTGCGCAACCGCTCGCGTGTCTCTGCCGTGGCCATGGGCGGTGCGGCTATTTCCTGCCGAAGTCGGCCGGTATCTCCCCCCAGTTGTCGGTGTCCCACTTCACTATCCGCGTGCGGAACTGGTGCGTGAGCAGCCATTTCAGGGCGCGGCGCAACAGGTTGAACACCTTGGCGTTGGCGGTAGATTCCGTCAGCGTGGTGCGCACTTTCTCTTTCAGTACCCATGATATGGCGGTGCGGGAGTCGGAATATATGGTGTGCGATTCGCCCCGCTGCTCCATGAGGGCGAGGGCGTGGACTATGGCGAGGAACTCCCCGATGTTGTTGGTGCCGCCATGGAAAGGTCCGATGCGGAACAGGCACTCGCCGGTTGCGAGGTCGATACCCTGGTATTCCATTATGCCCGGATTGCCCTGACACGAGGCGTCTACCGCCCACGCCGTCAGGTCGATGTCGGGGATTGTGCGGTAGTCGCGCTTCTCCTCGGTCTGCGCCTGGCGTTGCCGCAGTTCGCGCATGAACGCCCCCAGCTCGCCGGTAGCGTCAGCCAGCAGCCCCTTGCGGTAAGCCTCTGCGGCTTCCTGCGGCGTGGTGAAGCTCTTGTAACGCGCTCCTTGGAAATTGACAATCTGCTCCTGCGCGTCAGACCAGTCGTCGTACACTCCGGGGGTGCGTCCCACCCATACCACATAGTATTTCTTGCCTTTCGCCATGGGAAGTCATTTCACGCCGGCAGCACGCGCTATGCGCTCCGGTATCTCGATGTTGTTCAGGTTGCCGGTGAACAGTTCCGCGCCCTCTCCGATGGCATATACGGGAACGAAATTGGCGGTATGGTTGCCGGTGGTCCACCCGATGCCGTAGTGGCGGTTCAGCACGTCGTAGACGATGACAGTGAAGCGGTTGAAGTCGTTGTACAGCGTCTTCTCGTCCTTTGCGCTGTGGTTGACGAATGTGTCGTCAAAACCCTTGCGGATTTCCTTCTCCTCGTCGGCCGTCGGCATAATCTCGCGCCACAGCCCGAGCCGCTCCGTGAGGAATGACTGCATCTCGTCCCATGTCGGCGCTTTTGCAGTCCAGTTGTCGCGGCACCATGCTGCGAAGCTGTCCTTGGAAATCTTCTGCACGTCAATCAATGCGAGGTTAGGGTTCTTCTGGTTGTCCTGACGGCCGAGAGCCATGCCGCCGGTGTCATGGTCGGCTGTTATGACGATGAGCGTCTCGTCGGGGTGCTGCTCGTAGAATCGGTATGCCACGTCTATGGCGTTCTGGAAATTGAGCACCTCCTTGATTACAGACGCGCCGTCGTTGGCGTGGGCTGCCCAGTCGATGTTGCCGCCCTCGATCATCATGAAGAAACCATCAGGGTCGCTGCTTACGGCTTGCAGCCCAGTGCGTGTCATCTCCTGCAGCGTCAGCCCCGTGCCGGTATAGTCAAGCGTGTAGCCTATCTGGTCGCCTACGGGCGTGTCGCTGAGCATCAGCACCTTGCCGCCCTTGTTGTGCAGGTTGATGTATTCCTTTTCGTTGTGTACCAGCGTGTAGCCGGCTTTCTTCATGCGCTCGAGCCAGTCGGTTGGCTTGCCGTTGCTGTCAGTCATGCCACGGAAGCGTGCTGCACCGAGGAATGTGATGCCGCTCTGCGGTGCATAGCCCGAGATGCGCTCCTTCATGCCGCGTTCCGGGGCATGGGCATAGAACGCTGCCGGGGTAGCGTCGTCGCCGGCAACGGACGTCAGCACGCCCACGGCACGCCCGCTGCGCATGAACCGCGCCGCGATGCTCTCCACGTCGAGTGTGTCGGGCGACATGCCCACCATGGCGTTGTTGGTCTTGATGCCGGCGCTGAGGGCGGTGCCGGCGGCTGCAGAGTCGGTGATAGGCGACGAGGCGGAGTATGTGCGAGCCTGTGAAGCCACCGGGAAGGTGAGCATCAGCAACGGCTTGTCCGAATGAAGCACGGTGCGGTTGTATGTTTCGGCAGTGCTGACATGTCCTATGCCCATGCCGTCGCCGATGAAGTAGAATACATATTTAGCCTCTGCGTCAGCCGGCAGCGCTGATGCCGCCACCGCAGCCGCGAGGATGAGAGAACGGAAATAGCCAGATAAAGTCATAGTAGCTTGAATGTGTATGTGAAACGAAAGTCGTGAAACCGCCGCAAAGCGGTGATTTCAGCGGTAAAGTTACGAAAAAAAACCGTGCTGGCAAAGCCGGGTATGAGAGGTACGACAAGACACACCGCCTCCCCGAGGGCGGGGAGCAGTGTGCTGTTATAGTCGTTGTCTCGCGTCCGTGTTTACTTGGCGGGAGCAGCCGGCTGCTCTGCTGCGGGCGCAGGTGCCGGTGCCGGTGCAGCAGCGGGCTTGGGAGCGGGAGCTGTAGTCGAAGGTGCAGCTGCCGGTGCAGTGGTCTGCGTCGGTGTGGCGGGGCGGACATCTGATGTCAGGGGAGCCTTGACCGCGAATGCGCCGAGGATGCTTGCCAGGCAGATGACGATGGCGAGCGTCCAGGTGGCCTTCTCGATGAAGTCTGTGGTCTTGCGGTAGCCCATGTACTGGTTGCCGCTCGAGTAGTCAGATGCCAGACCGCCTCCCTTTGACTTCTGTATCAGCACAGCGCCGATGAGAAGAAGGCAGGCAATCACGATGACGATGCATAATAAGATGTACATTTTTTATCGCTTGTTATTGTCGTTAATAATCAGTTTTTTCAGGAAACGGATTTGGTCTGCAAAGTAAGCACTTTTTTCCGGATTATTCAAGCTAATCGCCTGAATAATTTCGAGAGCCTTGCTGTAATTGCGGTTTTTGATCATGACGCGGGCGAAACTTTCGGACAGAGAAGCGGGTGCGGGCGGCTCTGCTGCTGTCTGCTGCGGCTCGGTTTTTGGCGCGTCTTCGGCTGCCGGTGCAATGTCCTCTGCCGGAGCTGGCTCGGACTGCTCTGCGGCGAGCGAGGAGAGGTAGTCGTCGGGGGCGGGGTTGAAGATGGCCTGTTCGGCGGCTTTTGCCTCGCGGGACGGGTCGCCGTGGGAGAATTTGCCGAGGAAAGCGTCAATGGTGTCTTCGGTCGAGGGGGCTGTGTGCCGAGGGTCGGGGTAGAAGTTGTCAAACACGTCGCCGTCCTTGCCCAGCAGGCGGAACAGGGCGTCGCGGTCTCCCAGCCCGGCGGCAATGCGAGCCTTGGCAGCGGTGCCGTCTTCCGCGTCGCCCTGCAGCAGGAGTGCGGCATCAGGGACTAAGCATGCTGGCCAGATGCGTGACAGCTCTTCAGCCTCGGCGGCTGTTGGGACGTGGCTGCCCTCGATGATTTCTCGCAACAGTTCAATTGTTTCCATGCTTCATTCGTTACCAGTTGCCCAGAGTGGCGTTGAATATGAGGTCCACCAACTCCTTGGATATTTCGGTGCACAGGTCGTCCTGCACGTCTGTGAGCATTACCGAGCTTGAGAAGTCGCGGTATGCCGAGAACGACTGGTCCACGTTGTTTGCGGGGTTGGCGGCATCGGTGTATTTCACGCGCACCGTTATGGTGAGGCGAGTCTGTGTGGCGTAAGCGTCCTCGCCAACGGATTGGGGAGAGAGAGAGTAGCCGGTTATCTCGCCGGTGAGGCTCATGTCGGCATTGTTGTCGATAACCTGCAGGCGTGTCTGCCGCGCCACGGCATCGCGCAGAGTGTTCTCGAAAGTCTGCTGAAGCGGCGGGTATACCAGCGCGGCGCGTATCGGGAATTCGCCGATGCTGATGCTCTTGTAAATGTCATAGTTTATCGCCGAGCCGTTGAGGGTATACCTCGGCACGCACGACGTGAAGAGCGGCGTAGTGGCTATGGCGGTGAGTGCCAGAGCGGCTTTGACGGCGGATTTGCGGCGTATGGCTTTCATTCCTTGGCGAGTTTCTGGGGGATGTTCAATTCCTTGATTTTGCGGTATATTGTTCTTTCGGAGATGCCCAGGTCGGCGGCGGCTCGGCTTTTGTTGCCCTTGTTGCGGCGCAGCGCGTCGATGATTGTTTCGCGCTCGGCGTTTCGTTCCATGCCGCGAGGAGCTTCCACGGTCTCGGCCGGCAGGGTCTCCACAGCCGGCTCTTCCACGTCTGTCAGGCCGATGATGTGGCGCAGCGTGGCGGGGGCAGAGGGCTGCGCGGCGGACTGCCCCGACGACAGGGTTTCGATGCGTGCCGACATGGCTTCCATTTCAGCCTTCATTGCGGCGATGACCTGCCAGAGCATTTCGCGTTCCTTTTCGTAGGAGTGTGTCCTCTCGCGGACGATGAGGGAATTGTCAATTGAAGACGAGGCGGGGAGGCTTTCCATGAGAGTGCGGCGGTCTACCTCGCGTCCGGACTCGAAGAGTGCGAGCTGCTCCACGACGTTCTTGAGCTGGCGCACGTTGCCTGGCCAGCGGTACAGCAACATGTACCTGCGGGCATCGGCGCTGAATGTGATAGGGGGCGTCATGTACTTCTCGGAGAAGTCGTTGGCAAACTTGCGTGCCAGCAGCATGATGTCGTCGCCGCGGTCGTGGAGGTTGGGCACGACGATGTGTATGGTCGATAGGCGGTAGTACAGGTCTTCGCGGAACTTCCCCTTGGCGACAGCTTCGGGGAGGTCAACGTTGGTTGCGGCGACGATGCGGATGTCGGTTTTCTGCACCTTTGACGAGCCGACCTTCAGGAACTCGCCGGTCTCGAGTACACGCAGCAGCCGCGCCTGTGTGGTCATGGGCAGCTCAGCCACCTCGTCGAGGAATATGGTGCCGCCGTCAGCCTCTTCGAAATATCCCTTGCGGTCGGATATTGCTCCAGTGAACGAGCCTTTCTCATGGCCGAACAGCTCGGAGTCGATAGTTCCTTCGGGTATTGCGCCGCAGTTGACGGCGATGTATTTCTTGTGCTTGCGCGAGCCGAAATGGTGTATGATTTTCGGGAAGAACTCCTTGCCGCTTCCGCTCTCGCCGTTTACCAGCACCGACAGGTCAATCGGGGCAACGCGCACGGCTCGCCCCACAGCTTCGAGCAGAGCCTGCGAATTGCCTATTATCGAGAATCTTCTTTTCGCTTCCGTCACCTTTGGGTCGTCTGCGAGGCTAATGATTTCGTTTTGCTTCATAATCGTGTTTTGCGGGGGCGCAGGCGGCAGCCCCGTCTGTTTTCTATTTTATCGAGGATAGTGAATAAGTCTTTTGTCGCAGCATCGCCCCCAGCTCCTCAATGGTGCTGCACTCGTCCTGCTGCTGCGGCATGATAGGGTCGCCGATGCTGACGTGTACCTTGCGGCCTCGCATACGGAACACTTCGCGTGGGAGGCGCAGCGTGCGCAGACGCCAGTCTATCACCCCGAGGATGCTGGAGAATGTGCTGTTGTGCCCGTGAAAGTAAATCGGCACTACCGGCACATGTAGCTGGCGTATCAGGCGTATTACGGAGGGCTGCCACTGTCGGTCGGCGATGCGGAGGTTGCGCTGCAGCTTTGAGACCGCGCCTGCGGGGAAGAAGCCCAGGGGCTTGCCGGCACGCACCTGCGCTATTGCCTCGCGTATCCCGAGCATCGAGATGCGCCGCTTTTCCGGGTCGGCGCTGGCAGAGGGGTCAACGGCGATGAATGACGGCCGCATCGCCCGCAGGTTGTTGAGGAAGAAGTTGACCATCACGCGGTATTCCGGGCGCAGCGAGGAGACGATGTGGATGAGCAGTATGCCGTCCATTCCGCCGAAGGGATGGTTGCTGACGGTGATGAACGCTCCTGTGGGGAACTGCTTGAGCGCCTCTATGTTGTCGATGCGCAGCTTTATCTTGAACTCCTCCTCGACCAGTCGGTGCGAGAATTCCGCCCCGGGAGTGTCGCAATAGCGGCCGTGCACCTGGTTGACGCGGTCTACCCACAGCCAGTGCATGACACGCTCGACGAGGCGGCGGTGTTTCTCCAGTGCCGGGGCCATCTTCTTTATGTCGTCGAAATTCAGCACGTCAGGCCGTATCGGCTGCTCTGTATTGTCTTGCATATCAAACTGATTAGGGGGCAGTGCGGGCGTAAATCCGTGTCCGCGCACACCTGCGCCAATGTATGCGCAAAATTACAATTTTTCCCTGTAACGGCAAAACCGCCTGCGCCCTCGGGTTTGTAGGGCAAATTTATGGGGGTGGCAAGTTGCGGGTGTCGCTGCCGATGCACAGCAGGATGACTGCCGCGAGAACTGGCGTGGAGACGAGGGCTATAATCACCCACAAGGCGGCGCTGCGGTTACGCCGTTTTGCCATTGATGCCACAAGTACGTACAACCCGGCTAATATGCCGAGCAACGGTATGCCCATGATTATTACCATCATAAGGCCGCTGAAACCGCTTGTCCTTTCGTATGCAGGTGGAATGGGGGGATTTGCAGGCCTGGTTGTCGGCTCAATGTCTTTGTCTTTTGAGGGGATTTGCCAGTCGCCGTTTACCTCCTTGCCGTTTACCTCTTTCAGCCTGAATTTGATTTTGAAATCACGCATATACCAGGATTGCCGCAGCGGCTCGTTGGCTGGTATCTTGATTTTCTTGGCAAGCCCGGGCTCTATTGCGGTGTGAGTGTTAAAGTCTTCGTAGTCAAGCTGGTTTCCGTCCATGTCGAAATATGAAATCTGGAAACTGAGACTTTTTATTGCATAATTGGTGTTGTTTTTCAGACCGATATATGCGTCAGACAACCCTGGGTCGTGTTCGTAAGTTCCGGCGGTCACAGGTTCGGTTGCCTTGTCGTTTGCTGCGCTTGCGACTGATGACAGGGCAAGGCACAAAAGGGCTATGACGTATCTGAAAATCCGTGTATCCATATTTGCTGGCATTGGTGTGGGGCATTGTTGGTAATCAAGTGCAAATGTAGGCAAAATATCCACACGGAGAATAATCTCCTGATGTAATTGTCCTTGCAGACGATAATAATGACCTCAAGAGGCCATTATATGAATAATTATAAGTATCTTTGCAACGTGCGTCCTGCCTTTCGGCAGCCGTGTGCATTTATTTTTAATAGACAAACTAACGAATATGCGAAAAATCTTCCTTTTCATCGCTGCCTGCGCCGCCCTGTGCTGCGGCGCGTCGCTGGCGCAAAGCGGCGGCTCTGCCCGCAGCTCTTCTCATGCTGACCAGTATGAGTATATCGACACTCTCGAGTATGACATGGACTCTGTTGTGGTCTATGACGAGGACATATATGCCGACATGGACACTGCATGGGTGGCAGAGGACTCTGTCCCTGGGGAGTTCATCGAATATGTGGACGTGGACAGCACCGGCTATGCCGAGCAGACGCTCCCCTTCACCGCCGAAGAGATAAGCGCACTCACCCCGGTGGAGTACGACCCTGAGGTCTATGAGGACATGGACGAGGACGGGCTGATGTTATTCGCCACCTTGTTTCCCGATGACCCTAACGTCTACTGGGCGTTGGCGCTTGCGGTGAAGGCCTCTCCTGCTGCCGGCGAGCGCGGCGAGGTGACGCTGCAATACATCGTCATGGCTGCCAAGGGTGGGTGTGTGCCAGCCATGAGGGCAATGGCGGACATCCTGGTCAGTTTTGACGACATCACAGAGGAATACCGCGACGTGGCGCGTGCCCTCTTCTACAAGGCTGCCGAGGGCGGCGACGAGTACAGCCAGGAGGTTGTCAGCCTGTACGAGGAGCAGATGTCGCGCAGATAGAAGCCCCGGGACACGCCGATTATCAACAGCAAACTAACTCTATACACGCAATATGACTATGAAACGATACCTGATTCCGCTCATGCTGGCTTGCGGCATATTGCCCCTTTCGGCGCAGACGGGAACCCCAGAGCAGACACGCGCCAGGGGCAGCAGAGCCGTGCAGCTTTTCCCCTCGTCCACTCGTTTGCCAGGGTCGGACGGCGGCGAAGCGGCTGTACGCCGAGCTCCGGTGCGCCGCCTTGAGGGCGTGCCGCCGGTTAAGGTGCGCCTCGGCGCGATGAAGACTTACGACAGCAGCTGGACTGACAGCGACGATGCGGGCTTCTACATAATAGACGCCAACGATGGCTCGATGACCTTGCAGCATGCCAACTCGACTTTCTCGACTGTCATTGCCGCTGTCAAGAAGGGGGAGACGATGTACTGCATCTCCACTTCCGAAGACCTCGAGCATGTCTATTACAACCAGTATTCCGCCTCGACGTGGAACAGCATCGGCACCAAGCAGGAGATTGATCTGGTCAACGTGGCTCTCGACCTGACATACGACGAGAAGACCAGACAGGTATACGGCTTCTTCTATGCCGAGGACCAGAACGAATATACAAAATTCGCGAAATTCAGCCTCTCTACCGCCGAAATTACTGCTCTGACTGATGACAACGTTGAACGGCAGGCGTATGCCTGTGCCGCTGACGGCAACGGCACGATATACTGGCTGTCCTCAACGCGGCTTGGAACAATCAATGCTGACGGCAGCGGATATACGTATCTGTATAGTCCGAAAGTGTACCCCGAGCGTCGCAACACCATGGCATACGACCCCACCACGGGGCTGCTCTACGCACTGGTGACCACGGAGCAGATGCAGAGCGGCGTGAGGTCATACATCTCCTCGCTCTACAGCATTGACCCGGTGTCGAAGGCAGTGACGCAGATACGCCAATTCCCCACCGAGCAGGGCTTCGCGGGGCTGTATGTGCTGCCCCTTGAGATAGCTGACGACGCTCCGGGGCAGGTCTCTGACGTGTCGTTCTCGTTTACCGGCGACACCCCGCCGCTGGGCACGGTGACGCTCACTGCCCCGACAAAGACGCACATCGGCGGCACGCTCACAGGGCCGCTGACGATAATCATTGAGGTAGGCGGCGTGGAGCATGCCATCTATGACGTGCAGCCCGGGGCGCGTGTCACCTCCGAGGCGTACACGTTTGCCGAGGGGACGCAGCAGGTGACTATAACTGTCGCCAACAGCACCGACCGGGGCGAGGCTCTTGCCATGGAGGTGTTCGCTGGGCGCGACGTCCCCGCAGCACCCGCCTCTGTGACGCTGACGCAGAACGAGGCTGGCCAGCCGCACATCTCGTGGACTGCCGTGACCGCCGGCGCGTCAAACGGCGCGATTGACGCTGCCTCGCTGCGCTACCGCGTGGTGCGCGTGACTGACAACGTCACCGTGGCAGACCGTCTTGCGGCAACTGAATATACCGACGAGGCTTACGTCTCCAACGGCCGTGCCGTGAGCTATGACGTGTACGCCTCCACCGTTGACGGCGAGGGTGCGCCCACGCGCTCCAACAGGCTCGCCATAGGCGTGGAATGTACCGTCCCGTTTGCCGAGACATTCGACACTGCCGACGATGCCGACCTGTGGACTGTGGAAGACCTGAACGGCGGCGTGACGTGGCAGTATTCCGCTTCGTCCAAGCACATGTACTACAAGTATGACGAGAACCGCCTCCCCGGCGACGACTGGCTCTATTCGCCGGCTATCCGCCTCGAGGCCGGCAAGATGTACATGCTCACCTACGACTACCGCTCCATGATGTCGAGCTATCCGGAGAGCTTCTCCGTGTCGCTGGGCACTGCCGCCACGTCGGCCGGCATGACACGCCAGCTCGCCGACCACCCGCAGGTCAAGAGCGGCAAAGTCCCCGACAAGGGCACGGCGGCGTTCAGCGTCGAGGCCGGCGGCCTGTACTACATCGGCTTCCACGAGACCAGCGCGCCCAATATGTACACACTGACGCTTGACAACATCGCCCTGCGCGAAATCAGCGACAAAGTCCCCGCTGCGCCGGCTCTGGAAATCACTCCGGGCGAGGGGGGAGCATTGTCCGCAACGGTCACCGTAACCGCGCCGACGGCGGATGCTGACGGAGGCACGCTCGAGGACTTGCAGCGCGTGGTGCTGATGCGTGCCGACCGCGCCGAGGCGGTCAAGGAGTTCCCCTCCCCTGCCCCCGGCACTGCGCTCTCATTTACCGACACCGACATCGCGGCTGACGGCAAGTATACATACTACGCTTACGGCGTGAACGCCTCAGGCGAAGGCCCGGAGACCCGCGTCACCGCATACATAGGCAAGGACGACCCCGGCGCGGTGGAAAACCTCACGCTCGCCGACGTGGACGGCAAGCCCGTGCTGACATGGTCTGCCCCCACCGCAGGACGCAACGGCGGCTGGTTTGACGCTTCGGCCATGACGTATACAGTCTACCGCTATTTCGGCGACTTCGACTGCCTGGCACAGGGGCTGGAAGCCACCACGCTCACGGACAGCGAGCTGGTCATACCCGCTGGCGAGCAACTGCCCGCAAGTTATGTGGTGCGTGCCGTGGCTGACGGCAAGAACGGCGTGGCCACGGAGTCGAACTACGTGCTGTTCGGCACTCCCTACGCTGCTCCCCTAACCGAGAATTTTGCCGGCGCGGACATGGCTCTCTACCCCTGGATGAGCGTCACCGACGAGCCGCTGAACTCCGCATGGACGCTCGACGCTTCGGGACGCAACCCCGTCGCTTTGGACTATTCCGGCGACCAGGGTCTTGCCACGTTCCACAGTGCCGGCGAGGTCGAGAGCGGCATCGGCTCATGGTTCATCTCGCCGAAAATCTCGCTCTCGGCTATGGAAAGCCCTGTCGCTTCATTTGCGCTCTACCACAGCCATATCGACGGCGTGACGAGCGCGGAGACCGTGCAGCTGTTCGCCTCTGTCGAGGGCGCGGACTATGCAGCCCTCTCCCCTGCCTACGACCGCGACAACGGCACTACCGGATGGAAACGCCACACCGTAGACATCTCGCAGCTGCCTCGTGACAAATGGGTGCGCTTCGCCTTCAAGGGAACTACCGCGTGCGGAGCGGACATGTATCTCGACGCATTCTCCATTGAGGAGGGCTGTGCCGTAGACGCCGCCGTGACGGCTGCGCAAGGGCCGCTGCGCATCGCGGCCGGCGAAACAGCTGACTATGTGGTGACTGTCAACAACTATGGTGTCGAGGACATCCCTGCCGGCACTGTCACAATGGCAGAACCGGGTGTCGAGGCCGTTTCTGCCGAGCTGCCCGCGATACCTGCCGGCGAGCGCGTGCAGGTGACGATGAGCCGTACATTCGCGCAGGGACGGCATGACCTGACGTTCAGCGTCAGCGTGCAGGACGACGGCAACGCTGCCAACAATGCGCTGCCGCTCACTGTCAACGCCACAGAGCCTCTGTTCCCCTCACCCACTGCCCTCACGGGCTTGCAGAACGCCGACGGTGCAGTGGAGCTGTCCTGGCTGCCAGCAACGGCACGTGGCGCAGTGACGGACGATTTCGAGAGCTACGAGGACTGGGCTATCGACGGCATCGGCGAGTGGCTCATGGCAGACCGCGACTACGACCAGACCGTGTACATCAACGCTGGCAGCGTAATCCCCGGCGCGATGACCACATACCCCAACTGCACCGCGCCGAAGGCATGGCAGGTGTGCAACGCCGCAGCAATGGGGATAAACATCTGGGCAGAGGGTACGCCCCACAGCGGCGACAAGATGCTCATGGCGTCAGCCTCGCTCAACTATGTCAACTCTGACTGGGCTGTCTCGCCCATGCTCAACGGCCAGCAGCAGATACTTTCGTTCTACGCCAAGGCGTTCACCTCACAGGACACCCCGGCAGAGCGTATGCGCGTGCTGTACTCCACTGGCAGCACCGTCCCGGAGGAGTTCACCGCGCTGCATACAGCCGACTATATCGAAGTGCCTGACACGTGGACTGAATACCGCTACGCCCTGCCCGAGGGGACGCGCCGCTTTGCAGTGCAGTGCGTCAGCGACGGCGCGTTTGCCCTGTTCCTCGATGACGTGACCTACAACGACTGCACAGTCCCCGTATGCACGCTCACTGGCTACGAGGTGCTGCGCGAGGGCGAGGTGATAGCCACTGTTCAGGAGCCGCGCTACACTGACGCTTCTGTCCCCGAGGGTGACAAGGCGCAGTATGCTGTCCGCGCCCTCTATGACAAGGGCGCATCGCCGGCTGCGGAGGTTACAGTGCAGCTTAGCGGAATGAACGGCATTTCAGCTGACGGCATCTCGGTTGCCGTAGAGGGGCGCGACATCATCGTCACAGGCGCGGCAGGACAGGCGCTGACGCTTGCAGCCGCCGACGGCAAGACGGTCAGCCGCATCGCGGCAGCCGCCGACAGCGAGCGCATCAGCGTCGCGGAGCAAGGCGTCTACATACTGCGTGTCGGCACATTCGCCCGCAAGGTGGCAGTGCGCTGACCCCTAAACGACATACGCTATACGCAAGCAGGGCGTGCCATTCGCGGCACGCCCTGCTTGTTATGTAGCGGGGGGATTGCGGGATCATCAGGAGGCGAGGAGCTGGCGGAGGTACTTGACGCGGATGCCATAGTTGAAGCCTTGCGTGCCGTTGATGCCGGCGAAGTTGATTGCCACGAGTTGTCCTTGCAGGTTGATGACTGGCGAGCCGCTGCTGCCGGGCAGTGCCGGTATGGAGTACATGATGCGGTCGGCAGTGCGCTGGCTCACTGCGCCGCTGTTGAACTGCGACTTGATGCCCTCGTTGGTGAGCGCAAGCTGCGGGCCGAGGTTGAAGCCGGTCATGAAGAGGCGGCTGTTCTTGTCCTCCTTTATCTTGCCTATTAGTTTTTCCTTGAATGTGTAGTCCTCGAGCGGGTCGCCCTCCCCTACTTCGAATATGTGGTGACCCTCGGGGGTGCGCTTGTCCTTGAGCTGTATTATGGCGAGGTCATGCTCCGGGTCGGCCTTGGTGACCACGCAGGGTATGAAGTCTGTCGAGGAGGTGACGTGAGTGTCGTTGTAGGCGATGCTTATCTGGTTGTGGTATGTAATGTCAGACTGGCTGGCGTTGATGTCGTCCACCGCGCTGTAGTATTGCTGGCACTCCTGCATCTCGGCGGCGAGCTGCTGCTCTGCCTGAAGGAGGGTGTTGTAGTCGTCTGCGCTTGTGTACATGTCGTAGTATGCCATCTGGCGAGCTTGTGAGATCTGCTGGTACTGTGAGTTCAGCTCGTTGTAGTACTCCTCGACGGCGGCCTTGATGTAGCGGAGTATCTGGTCAACGTTCTTGTTGATGTCCTTCTCGCTTGCAGTCGATGCCACGACGTGGTTGTTGGTGGCTATCTCTCCGTGTTCGGATACGAAAAAGCCTGTGCCGTAGTGCGTTGCCGGCTGGACGCTGTCGAGCTCAGTGGCGATTCCGGAGATGCCCTCCTCCTCGTCGTAGTCGGAGAAGTAGATTGACTCGCCGTTGGAGAGGGTGATTTCGTAGAAGCTTTCGTTCTGCACGAGCACTACGCCAGACGAGGTCATCTGTTCGATCTCCTTTTCAGACATGTTGCTGCATGCCGTGGTGAGTGCGGCGAGCAGCATGATGATGATTGCGTAGAGTTTATTCATTTGCGTACGTCTTTGGGTTTGTGTTGGTTGATATGTGTTACTTCACTTCCGGGCGGAATTTGTATTCAGCCCTCAGGGTGTCGAATTTTTCGGGGTGGGCCAACAGCTGGTCCATTACTGGCTGCGGGTCGAAGCTGTCCGCAATGGCGCGTGCGTTGAGGCCTTTGGGGCATGAGTATGCCGGTGCGAGGCCGGAGGTGTCGATGTCCCAGCCGAAGTGGCAGCGCAGAGCCTCGAGAGCCATGCGTGTGGCGCGTTGCTTCCCCTCAAGCGAGTAGCCGGCGATGTGGTACGTTGCGGTGTCGGCAACGCGGAGCAGGTCGCGGTTGATGTCGGGTTCTCCCTCCCAGGTGTCTATAATGGCGTGTATGCCGCGAGTGCGTATTGCGTCGAGGAGCGCGTTGTTGTCAGCCACGGGGCCGCGAGCGGCATTTACGATCCACGCTCCGCTGCGCATCATCTGCAGCTCCCTCTCCCCTATCAGGTGGTATGTGGGGTGCTGTCCGGTGCGGGTCATTGGGACATGGAGCGTGACCACGTCAGACTGCTGCAAGAGCGTGTCGAGCGGCGTGTCGTGGTACTGCAGCGTGCCGTCGGCGGCTTTCGGGGGGTCGCTGACGAGTATTTTTGCGCCGAGGCGCAACGCCCAGTCGGCGACGATGCTCCCCACGCCGCCGCAGCCCACGATGCCTATGGTGGCGTGTGCCGGGTCAATGCCGTGGCGTATCAGGCAGCTCCATACGTACTGCGCCACTCCGGGTGCGTTGCACGCCGGGGCGTTTACGGTCTTTATTCCTGCGCTGTGGCACCACGGCAGGTCAAACTGGTCCATGCCAATGGTGGCGGTGGCTATAATCTGCACGCTTGAGCCGGCAAGCAGCTCGGCGTTGCAGCGTGTGCGCGTGCGTATCACCATGGCGTCGGCATCGGCGACAAGCTGCGGGGTGAAGCCGAACTGCGGCACATAGGCCGTGTCGGCGAATGGCTCGATGCGTCCGCGTATGAAAGGTATGTCGGAGTCGATTACTACTTTGGGGCGTTTATCGTTCATAATTGCATGATTTGCATTACATAGAGCGCGGTGTATGCTGCGCTTAGGGTAAGGATGAGGGGTGTGGGCGATGCGTTGGTGTTTTCGCTGGTGATGCCGGCTGTGAAGAAGCCTGTCAGGAGGCTGACGGCCGGGACGTAGACTGCGAAATTGGTGTAGTCAACGGCCATGGCGAGTGTCATGACGGTGAGCAGCGTCCCTATGGCGCGGTTCTGCCGCATGATGAGGGTGCTGCGGGTCTGCGGCGTCATAGCTGCGCGTACCATCAGCACGATGCCTGTGAGGGCTGTCAGCGCGGCTGCTGCGAGCGCGCCCCATTGGCTGGTGATGCCGCTCTCCCACACTTCGGGGAGTCGTATCTCAAATGGCGAAACCGCACCGAAGCCGAGCATTATCGCCCATGGCGCGGCAAGCCCCATGAGGTATGCCGCGATAGCCTTGGCGTTTAGCTGCCCGAGGATTGCCGCTGCGGGGAGCAGGGCGAGCGCGAGGGGTATGAATGCGTATTGCGTCATTGCGCCGAATGAGGTTGCCGAGGCTGCAAGAAACAACTCTCTGGCTGCGTCGCGGTCGGCACGCGGGAGCAGCTGCCGCAGCGCAAGGACGGCGGCGGCGGCGAGCAGCGAGGCGGAGGAGGGCGAGACGGTGACAGCGGGGACGGCCGCCGTGGCTATGAGGAAGAACGTCGCGGGAAGAGCAGACGTGCCGGGCTCGAGGTTGCAGCGGCGGTTGAGTTGTATGGCGGCTATGCTGACTGTCCAAAGGACGAGGGTTTGCGCCACAAAGCCCCACAGCGGTTCTGTGAGCCACTGCGAGATGTCGGGAGGGCAAAGATATGCGTCGGTGCGCAACAGGGGCTGTATGCCGCTGCAAAACGCGGTGACGGAGGCTGTGGCGGCTGCTGCAAGAGCCGCCAGGTAGCCTGGCATATCGTCTACTTTGCTCATTTATGTCTCTGCGTCGTTTGGGCGGACACGGCACGCCGTGTCCCTACTTTTGGAGGTCGTCGGCGATGTCGCGGCGGTAGTATCGGCCGTCGAAGGTGACGGTTTCGGCTGCTGCCTTGGCGCGGCTCGCTGCTTCCACTATGGTGTCTGCCATGGCTGTGAGCGCAATCACACGCCCGCCGGAGGTTACGGTGTTGCCTTCCTCGTCGGTTTCCGCTCCTGCGGCAAAGGGGATTATGTCCGCGCCGAGGCTTGAAAGGCCGCTGATGCGCTTCCCCTTCTCGTATGCGCCTGGATAGCCGGCAGAGGTGAGCATGACGGTGACGGCGGCTTGCGGCGAAACGGTGAGCGTCTTCAGCCCCAGCGTGCTGTCTGCGATGCCTTCGAGCAGGTCAACGATGTCGGAGGTGATGCGCGGCATGACTACTTCGGTCTCGGGGTCGCCCATACGGACGTTGTACTCGATGACCATCGGGTCGCCCTCCACGTTCATCAGGCCGAGGAAAATGAATCCTTTGTAGGGTATCTCTTCCTGGCGCAGCCCCTCAATGGTGGGTATGACGATGCGTTGCTCAACACGCTGCATGAACTCCTCGTCGGCAAACGGCACCGGAGAGACTGCGCCCATGCCGCCGGTGTTCAGGCCGGTATCGCCCTCCCCTATTCGCTTGTAGTCTTTCGCTACCGGGAGTATGCGGTAGTCCTCGCCGTCGGTGGCGACGAATACGGAACACTCGATGCCAGAGAGGTACTGTTCGATGACGACGGTCTGGGAAGCGTCGCCGAACATGCCGTCGAGCATGTCGCGCAGCGAGCCTTTCGCAACTTCGAGCGAATCGAGTATAAGCACGCCCTTGCCGGCAGCCAGCCCGTCGGCCTTGAGGACGTAGGGGGGCTTCATCGACTCGAGGAAGCCTATCCCCTCCTCCACGGTGTCGGCGGTGACGGTCATGAAGCGTGCCGTGGGTATGCCGTGGCGGAACATGAACTCCTTGGCAAACTCCTTGCTTCCCTCGAGGCGCGCCCCTGCGCTGCACGGGCCGATCACCTTGACCGGGGAGTCTGCAAATGCGTCAGCTATGCCTTCGACCAGGGGCTGCTCCGGGCCTACGACTATCATGTCGATGTCATGGCCGTCGGTGAAGCGGCGTATCGCGTCGAAGTCCGTTGGCTTCATGTCTACGCGGGTGCCGTAGGGCGATGCGTTGCCGGGCGCGGTGTATAGGGCGCGCGTGCGGGGGCTTGCCGCGATGCTGCGTGCTATCGCCGCTTCCCTGCCGCCGCTTCCGATGAGGAGTATGTTGAGAAAATCTTTCATGGCTTGGTAATGATAACGGAATACTCAGTATGTGCTTTTCTTTACTTGTCAGTGTTGTCGGCCGGGGAGTCCTCTGCGGACTGATTTTTCATCCAGGTGCGGCGCGAGCGCATTATCTTGCCGTCCACGCGGTCTATGCTGACGGCGAAGTCTGCGGAGATTTTCGGGCCTTTGTCGGGGACGACGGTTGCCGGCTTGGCGCGGTATTCTCGCGGCTTGCGGTCACGGTCGTCGCGTTTGAAGTCGCGCTTGCGGTCATCCTTGCGGAAGTCCTTGCGGCCCTCGTCGCGCCGGTCATCTCTGCGGAACCCGCGTCTGCCCTCGTCACGGCGGTCGTCGCGGTCGCGCCGGGGCTTGCGGTCGCCGTAGCGCGAGGCCTCCGCGTCCCATTCGCCGTCGGAGAGGTGGCGCACCTTGGGGCGGAAGTCGCGGTTGAAGTTGTCATTGCGCACCGAACCTCCCTCCTCGCGGAAGTCATTGTAGCGTCCGGAGAACAGAACGTACTCGCGCAGCGAGCATTCGAGGGAGCCGTTGAGTATGGGGAATTTGACCGAGGGCTTCAGCCCGATGCACTGCAGGTCCTCGTCGCGGTAGCCGATTATCCAAGCCCGGTAGCCGGCGAAGTGGCGTTTGAGCGTGGTGCCTATGCCGGAGAACAGTTCCTCCATGCTTTCAGGACGCAGCCGCTCGCCGTAAGGAGGGTTGGTAACGAGGATGCCGTTAGCTGGCGGCTCGGTCCATTCGTCGAAGGGCTTGCACACCAGGCTGATGACCGCGTCGAGGTTGGCGGCGCGTATGTTGCGGCGCGTCACGCCAATTGCCTCGGGCGAGATGTCGCCGCCGTAGATGCGGTGGTCAAAGCTGCGCTCTGCGGAGTCGTCGGAGGCTATTGAGGCGAACAGGTCAGCGTCATAGTCGTCCCACCGCTCAAAGGCGAAAGACTTGCGGTAGATGCCCGGGTAAATGTTCTGGGCGATGAGGGCGGCCTCGATGAGGAACGTGCCGGAGCCGCACATGGGGTCCACGAAGTCGCACTCGCCGTGCCAGCCGGTCTTGAGTATGATGCCGGCTGCGAGCACCTCGTTGATTGGGGCAGTGGTGCTGTCTACGCGCCAGCCGCGTTGGTTGAGCGGTTCGCCGGAGGAATCGAGCGAGATAGTCACCCTCTCGCCGGCGATGTGCACGTTGAGCATCACGTCCGCGCCCGAGACACGTATCGAGGGCCGCTTGCCGCAGTTGTCCGTGAAATGGTCCGCGATGCCGTCCTTGACGCGGTAGGTGACAAACTTGGAGTGGGTGAACGAGTCGCTGTAGACAGTCGAGTCGATGGCGAAAGTCTTTTCGGGCGAGAGGTACTGCTCCCACTCGATGTCGCGGACGATGTCGTAGAGGTCGTCGGTGTTCTTAGCCGTGAATTTGACTATAGGCTTGAGGATGCGCAGGGCAGTGCGCAGGCAGAAGTTTGCCCGGTACATCATCTCGTTGTCGCCGGTGAAAGAGACCATCCGGTTTCCAGTCTCGACATTCTGCGCGCCCAGGGCTATAAGCTCGTCGCGCAGCACGTCCTCGAGGCCCTGGAAGGTCTTGGCGACCATGTCAAATTGTGTATTGTTCATATAATGTATTGGTATTCAATTCGGTATCGGTGGGGGAGAGGTGTTTTGCCGAGGCTGTGTCAGAACAGTATCGCTCCGCCGCTTTCGCCGCCGGCCGGTTGCTGCGTCACGGCAGCCATGGGGGCGTTGTGGAGCTTGTGTATCTCCTCGTTAGCGCGAGCGTCACGGGCAGAGGTGGGGGTACGCTCAATGGCGGCAATGACCTCGTCGTCGTCCATCTCCTCAGGCTTGAAGATGAAACACCGCACCTTGAGGCGGTTCAGCGCCATCTGCTTCATAGTGCCCGTGCCGTAGGTGGTCTCGATAGCAGCCTCCTTGTCGGTGTCCGGCTTTTCGGGTTTCTTTGACTTCTGGGCGTTGTCTTCGGAGGAGAATGTGATGGGGCCGTCGCCTTTGTCCTCGCCGTCGCGCAGTGTCACGTCAAATCCGGAAGCAAGTATAGTGACCTTGATGCGGTCTTCCATTTCGGGAATGTCGGCGATGCCCCATTTCACCTTGACGGTCTTCGGGAGCGAGGAGGTGAAAACTGTTATTTCGTTGAGTTCCTTGGCTGTAATGGGGTTTTCGCACTCTCTGGCGCAGCTGAATTTCATGAGCAGCCTCTTTGAGGTCTTGATGTCGTGCGCTTTGAGAAGCGGTGACTTGAGGGCATTTTCTATGGCTTTTGTCACGCGGTTCTCGCCTTCGCCTTCGCCCGAGGAGATAATGGCGGTGCCGCTGTCCTTCAGTGTGGTTTTGACATCCTGGAAATCAACGTTTATGAAGCACTTCTCGGAGATAATCTCGGATATGGAACGAGCTGCGTTGGCGAGGGTGTCGTCGGCTTTCTCGAAGCAGTTGAACAGGCTGATGTCCGGGTATAGTGTCGTCAGGTTCTCGTTGTTGATGACGAGCAGCGCGTCCACGTATTGCTGCATCTCCTTGGCGCCGTCGAGGGCTGTGAGTATCTTCTGTTCGCTTTCAAACTGGAACGGGACTGTTACGATGCCGATAGTCAGCATGCCGGCATCCTTGGCGAGCTTGGCTACCACCGGCGCTGCGCCCGTGCCGGTGCCGCCGCCCATTCCGGCGGTTATGAACACCATTTCAGTGTCCTTGTCAAACAGCTTTTTGATATCATCCACGCTTGCCTCGGCGCATTGCCGCCCCACTTCGGGGTTGTTGCCCGCGCCCTGGCCTTGGGTGATGTCATAGCCGAGGATAATCTTGTCGGGGACATCCATTGTGCCGAGGGCCTGCTTGTCGGTGTTTAGGACTACGTAACGTACCAGCGGTATCTGTTGCTTGTACATATAGTTGACGGCATTTCCGCCGCCTCCTCCCACGCCGATGACCTTGATGATCGCTTTTTCGGCGAAACGCTCGTCATCTGTCGGGGTGAATGTGGCGGTGTCGTTCAGTTCTTCGTTTAGTATGTCGTTTTCCATTGTGGATGTGTTGGGAGAATGAGGTTAATGAGTGAGTGTTGAGAGGGGATTGTCAGGACAGCTCGTCGTCCTCGTCGTCGCCAGGGGTGAGCATGTCTCCGATTTTGCCGAACCATTTTGAGAACTTGTTTTTGCTGCGCTTGCGGCCCGGCTTGCGCTCCGTGCCTTTCCGTGTGTCGTCGCGGTGTCCTCCGGATAAGGGAAGTTCCCCGCCGGTTGTGCTGTTTATGGGCAGTTCCTGCTCCTGCGCTGCGGTTATGCACTGCGCCTCGGAGTGCGTGGCGGCGGTGTGCAGCACAGAGATGACCTCGAGGGCGTTGAAATCGGGTGACTTGCCTGATGTTTCGACAGAGGCAGGCAGCTGTCCGCGCCTTGCGGGGAGCTTGCTGATGTCCTGCATCAGCTCGCAGAGGTTGTTGAGCAGCGAGCCTCCGCCGATGAGGATTATGCCTCCGGGCAGGTCAGAGTCCTTGATGCCGGCATATTTGGCTTGCTCGAGGATGTTGATTGCTATTTCCTCGGCTCGGCCCACGATGCACCTGTTGATTTCCTTGGTGTCGATGTCGTGTATGCGCAGGTTGGCAGCTGTCTCGGGCGGCATGGCGTTGCCTGACTGTATCTTGTATGTCTCGGCGTTCTCCTCGAACATTCCGGTCGAGGTGATGTCGTGAGTGATGCAGCGCGAGCCGAGGGGCAGTGTGTTGAAGTAGCGCAGTGAGCCGTCCTTGTATATGATGACGGAGGTGGTCTCCGCGCCAATGTCAACGAGCATGCAGCCTCGCCGCTTCTCCTCGGTCGAGGGTATCAGGTTGCCGGCGGCAAGTGGGGTGACTATGAAGCCTAATGTGTTGATGTCGAGCCGTTTGCCAAGGTCGATGCGCTCAATGTTCTTTTTGAGCTGCGCCCGGCATGCTATCAGGTCGTATGTCGCCTTGATGCTGCTGCCCAGGTTGCCTATGGGTTCTGTTGTCTTGGTATTGCCGACAGTGAACAGCCTCGGTACTGCGTCGATTACCGACAGGGAGGAGTCTATAGCCCGGGTTTCCGCCTGTGTGCGTAGGCGAGCCACGGTGTCGGGGCCTATGACGGTCTCCTCGCCGAGGTTCAGTTCCACGTTTGCCTCAATGGAGTGCAGGGAGCGTCCGGAGAGGCCGATGAACACGCCGCTGATCTTGTTAGGCAGCACTGCCTTGTCCTGTTCGAGGCTTGCAATGACGCGGGAGATGCGTGCGAAAGTCTCCTCGACGTTCTGGACTATTCCGTAACGCACGCAGTCAGAGCACTGCTCCTGCCGGATTGCCAGCACGTCGAGCTTGCCGGCGGGGGTCATCCTGCCTACCGCGCCTATAATCTTGGAGCTGCTTATTTCGAGGGCTGCTATGTATCTTTCCATTGTCTTGTCGCTGTGAATGAGGGTTGAGGGTTTATGTATTGGGTTTGTGTGCGGTTTTCGCCTTGGTGCGCGAGGTGGTGTCACGCGGGGCGGCGGGCTGTCCGGCGGTGGCAGACTGCAGGGCCTCCTCGTCGAGGTCCTCGGTCTGCTCGTATTCGGGGACATGGCTCACCTCGGCCTTGTTGCGCCGCGTGGCGATGATGCGCCCGGCAAACTTGACGGAGATGGTGTCATACTTCTCCCAGCCTTGATAGGGCATTATCTTGCTGTACGCGAGGCGTATGTTGCGGAACTTGACGGGGAGGTCTCTCGCGTCGCCGATGTTGATGACATGGCCGGCGATGCGCGGCACCAGGATTATGTCGTCAGGCGAATCGGCGCGTATCATCATTATCAGACGCTTGAAGAGGGAGTCTGCGGCGATGTATTGCGTCACGGGGAGTACCGCCGTGGCGGGGAAATCGCGTGTGAAGTGGCCGCTGACCACAGGCATGTCTGCGAAGAAGCGGGCGTTGGCGGCGATGCGCTTGCCGTCCTTGTTGACATAGTAGCTGTCGCTGCCGTCAAAGACGCGCAGCTCGGGGATTACCGGGACTGCGGAGACGCGCAGTTTCCCCTGGGTGGTGATGTAGCACTGCACGGACTCGAAGTTGCTCAGGCGCGACAGGTAACGCTCTATGGCGTATGTGTCGATGTCCGTCAGGAGCTTTCCGTCGAGGTTCTTGTCGTAGGCGGCAAGCTCTGTGATTACGCCTCGCTGGGTCGTGGTGTCGCCCATGAAGGAGCGTTGCTCGATGCTCACCTCTATACCGCTGCACCGCCGCGTGGAGTCACGCTGTCCCGCCCATACCGAAATGATGACGGTATAGGTGAGCAGGGCGATGAGTATCAGCCATTTGCCTACTTTATACAGGGCCTTGCGTGCCAATGGTCTTCGCTGTTAGTATATCCTTGATGTCGGGGAGCAGCACATCCAGGTTGGCGGCTCCCAGTGTCATAAGGATTTCAAAGTTACTATTTTTTATCAGATTCAACAAATCCTTGCGGGGGCAAATGAGCCTTTCGGGCGAAGTGAGGCGGTCATAAATGATTTGCGAGGTCACTCCGGGTATCGGTTTCTCACGTGCCGGGTATATTTCGAGCAGCACCACGCGGTCGGCGTGGGAGAGCGCCTGGGCAAACTCCGGGGCGAAGTCCCGCGTGCGCGTGTAGAGGTGCGGCTGGAACACGACTGTCAGTTCGCGTCCGGGGTACAGCTTGCGGACGGAGGTTATCGAGGCTTCGACCTCGTGGGGGCTGTGTGCGTAGTCGTCGATGAGCACGGTGCCGCACGCCGTGTCTTCGGGGCGCAGCCATACCTCGAAGCGGCGTTTCGCGCCGAGAAATGTGCGCAGCGCATGGCGTATGTTGTCGTCAGAGGCGCCGGCGAGGTGTGCCGCAGCGGCTGCAGCCACCGCGTTGTCGATGTTGATGGCTATAGGCACTCCCAGTTCCACGTCGCGGATGACGCCATCGGGGTGGACGATGTCAAACCACAGCCGGCCGTCGTCATAGCGTATGTTGGCGGTATGCCAGTCGCCATCGCCGGCGCCGCTGTATGTCAGCGTGTTGACACCCTCCACTGTACGCGGCACAAGTTTCAGGCCTGTGTGCAGTATGAGCGTGCCGCCAGGCGCTATGAGCGAGGTGAAGTGGGCGAACCCTTCGAGGTAGCCCTCCTCGTCGCCGTATATGTCGAGGTGGTCGGGGTCGGTCGATGTGATGACGGCTATATAGGGGTTTAGCTGGTGGAACGAGCGGTCATATTCGTCCGCCTCTATGACCGACCAGGGGGAGCTGTCGTCCAGTATGAGGTTGCTGCCGTAGTTGCGCAGTATTCCGCCCAGGAAAGCGTTGCACTTTACGTCAGAGGTGTGGAGTATGTGCGCGACCATGGAGGAGACGGTGGTCTTGCCGTGCGAGCCGGCGACGCAGATGGCCCGCGAGTGGCGCGTTATCTGCCCGAGCATCACTGCTCGCTTGACCACGTTGAAGCCGCCTTGACGGAAGTAGGAGAGTATGCGGTTGTCATCGCTCACGGCTGGGGTGTACACCACAGTGGTGTGAGCCGGGTCGCGGAAGCCGTCGGGGATGTCCGCGGTGTCGTCGCGGTATGTGAGTTGCGCCCCTTCGCGCTCCAGTGCGTGTGTCAGGTCGGAGGGCGTGAGGTCATAGCCCGCCACCTGCGCTCCGCGAGAGAGGTAATAGCGCACCAGCGCAGCCATGCCGATGCCCCCGGCGCCCACGAAATACAGATGCTGTGCAATGTTGCCGTTCATAAGGTCAGAGGGTATTGGCGTTGTTGATGATTTGCAGTATCTGGTCCACAATCTTCTCGTCTGCGTCCGGGAGCGCCATTCCGCGCACAGCCTTGCTCATCTGTTCGAGGCGAGCCGTGTCAAAGACGGTGTCGAGGACAGTCTCTGCGAGCTTCTGCGGAGCGTCAGCGTCGGTGACGGTTATCGCCGCTCCATGGTCGGATAGGGCGTGGGCGTTCTTGGTCTGGTGGTCTTCAGCCACATTGGGCGAGGGAACGAGTATCGCCGGCAGCCCGAGCAGCTGCAGTTCGCTTATCGACCCTGCGCCGGCACGCGACACCACGAGGGTGGCAGCGCGGTAAGCCGCGCCCATGTCGGCGATGAACTTGGTGACTGCTATCCCCTTGCGTCCGTTGGCAGCCGCAGTGCCACGGTCGCCGAAATACTTGCCGGTCTGCCATATCACCTGCAGCCCAGCGTCGGCGAGGTGCTGCACGTCGCGCTCGAGGGTCTCGTTGATGGTACGCGCACCGAGGCTTCCGCCTACAAACAGGACAGTGGGACGCTCCGGGTCGAGGCCGAACTGCGCCCGCGCCTCTTCTGGCGTGAGGTTGCACGACAGCAGTCCCTTGCGTACCGGGTTGCCAGTCATGACAATTTTGTCGGCAGGGAAGAACCGCTCCATGCCGGGGTATGCCACGCATATGCGCCGCGCGTCGCGTGCGAGCATCTTGTTGGTAACGCCGGCGTATGAGTTCTGCTCCTGTATCAGTGTCGGTATCCCGGCACGTTGCGCCGCCTTGAGCGTAGGCCCGGAGGCGTAGCCGCCCACGCCAATGGCGATGTCGGGCTTGAAGTCGGCGATGATCTTGCGTGCCATAGCCACGCTGCGCATCAGCTTGCGGATTACGGCGAAGTTCTTGAACAGGTTCTTGCGGTTGAAGCCCGCCACGGGCAGGCCGATGATGCGGTATCCCGCCGCCGGCACTTTCTCCATCTCCATGCGGTCTTCAGCGCCGACAAACAGTATCTCCGCGCCGCAGCGGCGTTGCAGCGCGTTGGCTATTGAGACGGCGGGGAAGATGTGTCCTCCCGTTCCTCCGCCGCTCACTATGGCTCGTATAGGCCGTTTTTTGCTTTCCATACGTTTGTGTCTCTGTGGTTTATTTTGTCGGGACATCTGCGCTGTCTGCTATGGCAGGGTTTATGGCGCTGATGTCCTCGTCGAGCTGCTTGAGCTCGGCTCGTATTTCCTTCTTGTTGTTGCTGCGCACGGCGTACCGGCTCACGGAGAGCATGATGCCGAATGCCATCGACATGACGATAATCGACGTGCCGCCCTTGGAGATGAGCGGCAGGGGCTGTCCGGAGACAGGCACTATGCCAACGACTATGACCATGTGCACCAGCGCCTGAAGCACTATCATGACGGCGCACCCCATGATGAGCAGTGCCGGGAACGCCCGGCGGCATTTCCTCGCTATTGCCCCGGCCCTCATCAGCAGTCCGATGTACAGGGCGATGAGGAGCACGCCGCCGACAATGCCGCCGTCCTCGACTATGATGGAGTAGATGAAGTCGGAGTAGGCGAGAGGCAGCCGCGCGCTTTCGTGCGACGAGCCGGGTGCGGTGTTCACTATGCCGCCGCGTGCTATGGCGAAACGCGCGAACATGGGCTGGCGGTTCTTGTCGGTTATCGTGTCGGTCGGCTTGATGCCGCGTGTATATTCCGCTATTCGGCTCTCGTGGGTCTCTGCGCGGGTGGTAGCCTTCACTGTGTATGCCACGCCGCCTACACCGACGGCAATGAGCAGCACTATACCTATCTTGCGCCATTCGATGCCGCCGATGAGCCACATTGCCAATGACGTGCAGAACACCATTGCCGCGTTGGTCAGTCCGTTGATGTACAGCAGCACGGCTACTATGCCGGTGGTCAGGGCGCACCATATCACCCCGGTGGTGCGCACGCCCCCGGGCTTCTGGTATTTGGCGAGTATCTTGGCCAGGTATATCACCATAGTCAGCTTGATGATTTCCGGCGGCTGGATTGAGATGCCGTATTTGCTGATAGCGCGGCTTGCTCCGTTCAGGTTGTCCCCGGCAACTGTTGCCCACACCAGCAAAAATATGCTCACAATGAATATAAAGCCGGCGTACATCTTGATCCACTTGTAGTGTACCTTCTGCAGCATGAAGGTGAAGCAGAAGCCGATGAACAGGAACACCGCGTTTTCAATCAGCGGCTTGTATACGTCGGCGGAAGTCTTCACCAGGCTGCTCGATGCGCTGTAGCCCTCGATGAGCGCGACGATGACCAGGACTATGTATGTGCCCCAGATGTACGTGTCTGACTTGGTGTTGGAGGCCTTGTCCGGGTCTGCATCCTTCTTGCTCATCAAGCCGAACAGCCCTTTGCGGCGGGGCGTGCCGGCAGCGGCGTCGCCAGCCGGCACGCCGTCTATGGTCTCGCGTATCTCTATAGCGGGAGAGGAGTCTGTTGCCATCGGTCTATGGTTCTGGTGCGGTGGTGATGGTTGTCATTTCTTCATTTCTCTCACAGCCTGTTTGAACTGTTCGCCCCTGTCCTCGTAGCTGCTGAACAGGTCGAAGCTGGCGCAGCAGGGGGAGAGCAGCACGGTGTCGCCTGTGACGGCTGCCTTGCGGCACGCCTCCACGGCCTCCTTCAGCGAGTGGGTGTCATGGATTTCAGGCACTTGCCCGGTGAAAAAGTCCAGCAGCTTGCGGTTGTCCTTGCCCATGCAGACTATCGCCTTGACCTTTTCGCGCACGAAAGGGAGTATCTCCGAGTAGTCGTTGCCCTTGTCCTTGCCTCCGAGTATGAGGACAGTGGGTGTCACCATGCTTTCGAGGGCGTACCAGGTGGAATTGACGTTGGTGGCCTTGGAGTCGTTGATGTATTTCACGCCGTCAACGGTGTCAACATACTCAAGGCGGTGCTCCACAGCCTCGAAGTCCTCGAGGGCGCGGCGTATGCGCTCGTCCTTGACCCGCAGCAGCGATGCCGACAGGCCCGCTGCCATGGAGTTGTAGAGGTTGTGGAGGCCTTTGAGGGCGAGTTTGTCGCGAGGTATCTCCCACTGCCCGGTGGGGAGCTGGAAGTGTATTATGCCGTTGTCGTCTGCCCATGAAGCCGCGTCCTCGGTCTGCTGCTCGCTGAACGGCAGCTGCCGCGCCTCGACCTGCATGGCGCGTATCTGCGCGGTGACTATCTGGTCGCCCTCCCAGTAGATGAAATAGTCGTCCTTGGTCTGGTTCTGCAGTATGCGGAACTTGGCGGCGACATAGTTCTCCATCTTGTGGTCATAGCGGTCCAGGTGGTCAGGCGTGATGTTCATGATTATAGCCACGTCGGCCTTGAAGTCATACATGTTCTCGAGCTGGAAACTCGACAGCTCAATCACATACACGTCGTGGTCTTCCTCAGCCACCTGGCGGGCCATGCTGCGCCCCACGTTGCCGGCCAGCCCCACGTTGAGGCCCGCCTCCTGCAGTATGTGGTATGTCAGCAGGGTAGTGGTGGTCTTGCCGTTGGAACCGGTGATGCACACCGTCTTGGCATCGGTGTACCGCCCGGCGAACTCGATTTCGGAGATGATGGGCGTGCCCTGCCCGGCGAGCTTGCGCACCAGCGGCGCGGTAGGGGGGATGCCCGGGCTTTTGACCACCTCGTCGGCGTTGAGTATTTTCTCCTCCGTGTGCTGCCCCTGCTCGTAGGGTATGCCGTATTTGTCGAGCAGCTCGATGTATTTTGGGGCTATCTTGCCGCAGTCGCTCAGGAAAACGTCCATTCCCTTGGCCTGTGCCAGAATGGCGGAGCCGCAACCGCTCTCGCCGCCTCCGAGTACTACTAATCTTTTCATTGTCTGTATGTTTGTGTTATGGATGTGCTGATTATCTGATTTTCAGTGTCACGAATGTCATCGCCGCGAGCAGTATGCCCACGATCCAGAAGCGCAAGACTATCTTGGATTCGGGCATAGGGCGTGCCGGGTGGTTGAACAGTATCTTCTCGCCGGCGGGAGCCTCGCGCTGGAAGTGGTGGTGCAGCGGCGTCATCTTGAATATGCGCCTCCCCTCGCCGTAACGCTTCTTGGTGTACTTGAAGTATGCCACCTGCAGGATGACCGACAGGTCTTCGACAAAGAAGATGAGGCACAGCAGCGGTATGAGCAGCTCCTTGCGTATGAGTATGGCAAACACGGCGAGGATGCCGCCGAGCGTCAGGCTGCCGGTGTCGCCCATGAATACCTGCGCCGGGTAGGCGTTGTACCACAGGAAGCCCACCAGCGCGCCTATGAACGCCGCAGCGTAGACCACCATCTCCTCCGACCCCGGTATGTACATGATGTTCAGGTAGCCTGAATAGAAGATGTTGCCCCCCAGATATGCCATTATGGCCAGGGCAACGCCGATGATCGCCGACGTGCCGGCACACAGGCCGTCAAGCCCGTCCGTGAGGTTCGCGCCGTTGCTGACCGCCGTCACCACGAATATCACCACGAAGACGAACACTATCCACCCCATGGTAGAGGCGGCGTTCTCGTCGTCTATCCATGAGGTCAGCCACTCGTAGTTGAAGTTGTTGCTCTTGATGAACGGTATGGTAGTCTGCGGCGACTTCACGTCCTCCTGGCTCATGACTATCTCTGTCTGCTGCGTCTGTTCGTTGACGGTTTCGGTGTTCTCGCGCATCACGATGTCGGGAGAGAGCCACATGGTTATGCCCACAAGCAGCCCGAGGCCTACCTGCCCCGTAATCTTGTACTTGCCTTTCAGGCCGTCCTTGTTGTGGTATTTCAGCTTGCGGTAGTCGTCCAGGAAGCCAATCACACCCATCCACAGCGTCGCCACCAGCATGAGTATCAGATAGATGTTGGCGAGGTTGCCGACCAGCAGGCAGGGTATCAATATCGCAAGTATGATGATGATGCCGCCCATGGTAGGAGTGCCCTTCTTCTGCATCTGCCCTTCGAGGCCGAGGTTGCGCACATCCTCGCCTATCTGCATACGGCGCAGCCGGCGTATGATAACGTTGCCCAGCAGCAGAGCCACAAGCAGCCCCAGCGCGAGCGCGATGCCGGCGCGGAATGTGATGTAGTCCATCAGGCGGTGCCCCGGGAAGCCGGTGTCGCCGAATATCTGAAACAGAGAATAGATCATTGTCATTTCATTTTATAGGGTTCTGTAAAGTGCCGGCTGTCAGGCGAAAGTGTCATGCACTTCCTGGCGGTCGTCGAAATGGTGGCGCACACCGTTCACCTCCTGGTATGTCTCATGCCCCTTGCCGGCGATCAGCACAACGGAGCCGGGGGCGGCGGTGCGCAGCGCGGTGCGGATAGCCTCGCGGCGGTCCGCGATGGTCTGCGTGCGAGAGAGAGCCTCGCTGTCGAGGCCTTTCGCCATGTCGTCGATTATGGCTCGCGGGTCTTCGGTGCGCGGGTTGTCAGAGGTGAGGAACAGGCGGTCGCTGCGCCGTGCCGCCTCTCTCGCCATTATCGGCCGCTTGCCGTGGTCGCGGTCGCCCCCTGCGCCGGTGACAGTGGTGATTTCCCCTTCAGGCCCTACGATTTCGCGTATGGTGTCAAGCACGTTGACCAGCGCGTCCGGGGTGTGGGCGTAGTCCACTATCGCAGTCACGCCGGTGGGTGTGTGTATGGTCTGGAAACGCCCTGCCACGGGGACGAGGCGGCTCATGTTGACCAGCACCTCCTCGGGGCTGAAGCCGGCGAGTACAGCCGCGCCGTAGACAGCCGTCAGGTTGTAGGCGTTGAAGCGGCCGGTGAACGCCACCTCCACCTCCTTGCCGTTGAGTGTCAGCAGTGTGCCGTCGAGGCGTGTCTCCATGATGCGGCAGCGGAAGTCAGCGTCGGTGCGCAGCGAGTATGTGTAGACGCGGGCGCGGGTGTTCTGCACCATGTAGCGGCCGTGGCTGTCGTCGATGTTGATGAGCGCGAAAGCGTCCTCGGGGAGCATGTCGAAAAACTTCTTCTTCGCGTTCATGTAGTTCTCCACCGTCTTGTGGTAGTCCAGGTGGTCTCGCGTGAGGTTGGAGAATATCGCGCCGGCGAAGTTCAGCCCGGCGATGCGGCACTGGTCGGCAGCGTGCGAGGAGACCTCCATGAATGCGTATTCGCAGCCGGCATCCACCATTTCGGCGAGCAGCGCGTTGAGCGTCAGCGGGTCGGGAGTGGTGTGCGTGGTGGGTATGGCGCGGTCGCATACATAGTTGCATACCGTTGAGAGCAGCCCTGCCCGGCAGCCCTCGTATTTTGCCATCTCATAGAGCAGGGTGGCGGTTGTGGTCTTGCCGTTGGTGCCGGTCACGCCGATCAGCTTTAGGTGGCGCGAGGGGTGGTCGTGCCAGGCGGAGGCGAGGCGGCCGAGCGCGTCGGCGGAATTGGCGACACGGATATATGTTATCCCCTTCTCGATGGCAGAGGGGAGGCTTTCGCATACTATGGCGCCCACATGGTTGCTTGCCACGACGGGAATGTACTTGTGGCCGTCGGTGGTCACGCCGCGCACTGCCACAAACATGCCCCCCTTGACCGCTTTGCGCGAATCGCTCACGAGGCTGACAATGTTCTTGTCAGTGTCGCCGATGATTTCCAGCGGCTCTATCTCACGGAGTAGGTTGAATAATTTGATGATCATAGTATATCGTTATATTTTTAATGTCAGGTAAACGGTCATGCCGGGGCGCAGCTGTGTCCCTGGCGGAATGTCTTGCGCAGCCACGTGTCCGATGCCCAATATCCTCACGTTCACGCCAATGCGCTCGAGCGTGGCTATTGCCGTCTTCGGGTCGTAGCCGTGCAGGTCGGGCATCTGTCCGCTCGCAGCCGGCGCGGCTGTGCCGAACTTCTTGCAGCTTTTGATGCCCAGCATGTTGCAGATGCAGGAGGTGTCGAAGCCCAGCGGCGCGGTGAGTACCGGGGCGGAGGTGGAACGCTGGTCGGTGTATGTCGAGGTGTTGTCGAGCTGCCCCCGCGAGTACAGGCGCAGAGCGATGTTGAGCATCACCTTGCCTGAAGTCCGCGCTGCCGAATTGCCGGCAGGGGCGAGGATGAGCACCATCATCGAGTACCTCGGGTTTTCGTAGGGGAAAAAGCCGGCGAAGGCATACCGCCTCCGCGACAGGTCGTAGCCTATGCGCCCGTCTTTCTTCTTGTCAAATGTCGGGTAGGCTGTTCCGGTCTTGCCCGCCAGAGCCACGCGGTCGTCCTTGAGAGCCATGGCGGTGGTGTGGTCTGTGCCGTTGCCGGTGACGGTATAGCGCAGGCATTCAGCTACTTTGTCGGCTGTCTCCTTGGAGCATACGCGCCGCGTCCCTACCTGCAGCACCGAGTCGCGTCCGTTCTCGTCCACGATTTTCGAGATTAGGTGGGGGTAGACCAGCATGCCGCCGTTGGCGATGGCGTTGTAGTAAGCCAGCGTGTAGATAGGCGGTATCTCGCTGTTGTAGCCGTATGTCTGGCGGGCGAGGCTCAGATGCCGCGCTGTCATGGTCACAGGGTTGCCGTTGCCGTCAGTGGCTGTAAGGCGCGGGAAGTAGGGGGTGTGTTCGATGCTCAGCCCGGAGTGGAAGCTCTCGAACATGCCGATTTTCTCCAGCCGCTCGCGGTAGGTCTCCGGGTGGTCCTTGTAGCCACGGAACAGGACGCGGGCAATGCCTGTGTTGGACGACATGCCGATGACCTGCTTCATGCTCTTTACGGCCGGCGCATGGTTGTCCGTCGTCCCCTGGAACGGGCTGCAGTCCACGGCATCGTTGACCGACCTGACCAGTCCGTCCTCAAAGGCGATCATCAGCGATATGGGCTTGATGACCGAGCCCGGCTCAAACCTCAGTCCGGCGCGGTTGCGGGCCTCGCCGTAGGTGTTGTCGTCGAGCCTCTCGATGTTGGAGAGCGCCTTTATCGCCCCGGTGCGTGTCTCCATGATTATCGCCGTTGCCCAGATGGCGTTGGCCTCAACGCATACGCTGCGAAGCTCCTCGTCGAGCATGTCCTGCATGTCGATGTTGATGGTGGAATACACGTTGTATCCGTGCTGCGGCTTTTCGACTACAATGTCCATTGTGCCTCCGGCACCCGACATGCGCTGCTTCTTGCCCGGCACGCCGTAGAGCAGCTTGTCGAAGTCTTTCTCCAGTCCGGAATAGCCGTGTGTCTCCTCCAGTGTGTCCTTTGTGCCGGGCTGCGGCACTCTCATTTCGGAGACGCGGCCGATGCTGAACTTCGCCATGTCGCCGTATGGGTAAACACGCTCCACATCGCGGTCCGTGCCTACCGGGTGATTGCTGCCTCGCAGCTTGCCGTTGGGCTTGTAGAAGTTGCGTATTCCCGGGAACGACTTTATGCGCTTGAGATCCTCCTCGTCGGCGTTCTTCTTGACGTAAATTGCGCCTTTGCGTTTCTTCTTGTCCAGTGCTAACTGACTGCGCAGCAGTGTCCGCCACGAATTTTTCTCACGCTCGTCGGCTTGCAGCTTCTCCAGGCCTGCGGCCAGAGGGTAGTACCGGTCCAGCGAGTCTGCCAGCGAGTCGATGGTCTTGGATTTGATGCCTATTCTCGTTGGGTCGCTCCAGTCAGAGCTCTTCATGTCAAGTTTTATGTTGAACGTGGTGACGGTACAAGCCAGAATGTTGCCGTTGTCGGAGAGGATGCTGCCGCGCTGTGGGTTGGCGATGCTGGTCTTTGACAGCACCTTGGTCGCAGCTTCTTTCCACTCGCTGCCCTCAAAGACAGCGATTTTGACAAGGTATCCGATTATCAACGCCGCTATGATGTACGATGTGCCTATGATGAAGGCATATCGCTTCATGATATGTCTTTTGTTCGTGCCGGTCTTTTTCATTTCGTTTCAGAGGAGGGCTGTGTTGGTGAATGTTCTGTTACGGGTATGTCGGCCTCTATCTCGTATGGCGGCTGCTCCTGGTGTATCAGCCCGAGGTTGTTCTCTCGCACCAGCTCGAGCATGCGCGTCTCGCGTATCTGTGACATATATTGCTGCTTTTCGGTCATCATCTTGCTCTGCTCCTTGCGCAGCTGCGCGTTGAGGCTCTCGATTTCCTTTTGCAGTGTTTGTGTGCGGTAGCGCATACCGGTGATAATCAGTATGATGATTGTCGCCACGGCGATAAACCATCCGTTGTCGCGGAAGAATTTGAGCGATAAGTTCTCGCCGTTCTTCACGTTGCGCCAGCGGAAGAAGCGCGTCAGCCAATTCTTCTTTGGCGTGTCCTCTTTGGGGGTTGCTTTCTTCTTTGCCATGGCTGCGTCAGTTTCGGTTGGCGGTTTCCGGTGCGGGTTTCAGTTCTGCGACTCGCAGCTTCGCGCTGCGTGCGCGGGGGTTGGCCTCCACCTCCTCTCGTGACGCGGTCACGGGCTGGCGGGTCACCAGCCGCCATGGTGTTGAGATGTTGCCGAAGAAGTCCTGTTCCAAATGCCCCTCCATGTTGCCCGAGCGCATGAAGTTCTTGACCAGGCGGTCTTCGAGCGAATGATAGGTGAGGACGGCAAGCCGTCCTCCGGGTCGGAGTATCCGCGCCGTGGAGGCAAGGAATTTTCGCAGTGCTGTCATCTCGCCGTTGACCTCGATGCGCAGTGCCTGAAACACCTGCGCGAGCTCCTTCTTGACTTGCCGGGGGTTTAGTGCCGGGGTGACAGCATCTGCCAGCTGCAATGTGGTCCGTATCGGCTCTGCGGCGCGTGAGCGCATGATGGCAGCCACCATCTGCCGCGGCTGCTTGATGTCGCCGTAAAGGCGCAGCAGGCCGGCGAGCTGCTCCTCGTCATAGCCGTTGACGATGTCTGCCGCTGTCACGCTGGCCGACTGGTTCATGCGCATGTCCAGCGGCGCGTCGGCGCGGAATGAAAAGCCCCTTTCGGCTGTGTCGAAATGGTGGAATGACACGCCGAGGTCTGCCAAAATGCCATCGATGGGAATTGCGTCGTAGTAGTGCATGAAATTTTCGGCATAACGGAAATTGGAATGTACGAAAGTAAACCGTGCATCCTCCGGGCTGTTTGCCCGCGCATCGATGTCTTGGTCCAGTCCGTAGAGGTGCCCTGCCGGCCCGAGGCGCGAGAGGATGGCACGCGAATGTCCGCCGCCGCCGAATGTGACGTCGAGGTATGTGCCGTCAGGCTTGACACTCAGGCCGTTGATGGTTTCTTCCAGCAATGCCGGTATGTGGTATGTCTGTTCTGTCATGCGTGGTGTCCCCCTCTGCGTGTAGTTGTGTGTGCTGTTTAGCGGCAGCGTGAGGGTGTCATTGTGCTGGCGCCCCCGGCAGCGTACTGCGCACACTCTGGTTCAGGAATGTAAAGGTACTCAATTCCGCCGTCAATTTACATTGCTTAATTCTTAAATAATGCCGAATTGGCGGGAAAAGTTATCTACATATCCAGTGGGCGTGTGCTGTGACGGCTCGAATTATCGATTTGGGTTTTGGAAATCTGAAAGCGTTTTGGCGTATACTGTGCGAATGTTGCCAGCCATGGCTGAAGTGTCAAACCTGGCCACATGGCGCAGCCCTCGTGCTGCCATAGCGGCTGTGTCCGCGCTGCCGTCGGTGACGCTGCACAGGGCTTCTGCCATGCCTCGCACATCGTCTGGGTTGACGTAAATCGCCCCCTCGCCGCCGGCCTCTTCGAGGCATGACCCGGTCGCGGCAATCACTGGCCGGCGGCTCAATATCCCCTCGATTACGGGCAGGCCGAACCCTTCGTAGCGTGAGGGGTAGGCTATCGCCTCGGCGGCTTGGTACACCCCCGGCAGGTCGGCAAACGGCACTGCTCCCATGAAGATGACGCGGTCTGCAACGCCCTCGTTGCGTGCTATGCTCTCAACTCGTTTTTGGTATGAATTGTCGCGCCCGACGGCGACGAGCTTGATTCCCCGGGGCAATGCCGCCATGGCGCGTACTGTCAGCTCGAGGTTCTTGCGCCGCTCCACCGTCCCTACCTGCACCACATACCGCCCCGGCAGGTTGAGCTGCCGGCGCAGTGTCTCCAGTTCCTCCTGGCTCCACTGCCGCGAAAACTGAGGGTCGCACCCCTGGTAGACCACGTCGATTTTCTCCTCAGGCACATTATAGCAATGCATGATGTCGCGTTTGGTACATTCGCTTATGGCGATGATGCGTGTGGCGGCCCGGCATGAACGGCCGTACTTGTAGTCGTACAGCAGGCGGTCGATGGCCGAATAGCAGTAGGGGAGACGGCGGTATATCACGTCGTGCATCGTCAGCACCGAGGGTATGCCCGAGGCGGCGATGTTCAGCGGCAGCTCGTTGCTGAGCCCATGGTACAGGTCTATGGCGTCGCGGCGCAGGTCGCGGACTATACTCCAGGACCGCCACGCCGCCGCACTCTCCATGAAGCGTGGGCGGCGCACCATGAACCGTATCTGCGGATATGCCTTTATGCGTGAGAGGCGGGGGTTGTCTGTCATGCGCGGCGTGTAGACAAACAGTTCCTCGCCTTCGTGGGCCGTTGCTGCGAACTGCTCGATGACGAGCCGCGAGTAGTTGCCCAGGCCCGTGTTGTTGCACACGGCGCGTTTGCCGTCAAATCCTATCCTCATCGCTGTTCTGTTTTTTGTTTCCCCAAAGTTAGTCATATTTCAGCCTCCTTGCAAATCGTGCCCTGCTTCCGCTTCGAGGTCTTCAGATTTGCGTGCGTCTGCTCGCTGATGTCCGGATGTCGCATTCTCGAGGCGGTTAATTCCGAGTTGTACGGGTTGTAAATGCGCGTTGTTCAGTTTGTTAGTGCGGTTGTATACAATGTCGTGATTTCGGTTCAGAAAATTCGGCGACGAGGCGTTTTTAGGCGTTGTCGTCTTTTCCTCTCGAATAATAGTGCAGTTTTCGGAAAAATTGCTATATTTGCCAGCCTAATCAGCGCGGACGCTCGTGACAGGTGTCCGCCGAAAGTTTTTGTCTATGATAGAGTTTATGACTGAGGGGGTGGAGATGCCCTCGCTCGATGAGGAACGCCTCACACGGTGGATAGATGCCGTCGCGCGTGACCATGGTCTTGGGGTAGGGCAGGTGACTTACTGCTTCTGCGATGATGAGTATATCCTCGCTGCCAACCGCCAGTTCATCGGGCATGACTATTATACGGATGTCATTACCTTCGACTATGACCATGACGGTGTTATCAGCGGCGATATTCTCATCTCGCTCGACACTGTTGCTTCCAACGCCGAGAAGTTCGGCGTGACTGCGGACAACGAGCTGCTGCGTGTCATCATTCACGGCGTGCTTCACCTCTGTGGCACAGACGACAAGGGTCCCGGCGAGCGTGAAATCATGGAGGCCGAGGAGAACAAGGCTCTTGAATTGTATTCAACTCTTTGACGGAAAACAAAATATGCGTTTTGATTTTGATGTCATAGTGATTGGCGGCGGCCATGCCGGATGCGAGGCGGCAGTTGCTGCTGCGCGTCTTGGCGCGGCGACGTTGCTGATTACCGCTGACATGAACCGTGTGGCGCAGATGTCCTGCAACCCCGCCATCGGCGGCATTGCCAAGGGGCAGATTGTCAGGGAAATAGATGCACTTGGCGGTATGACTGGCGTTGTGACCGACCTATGCTCGGTGCAGTTCCGCATGCTGAACCGCTCCAAGGGCCCGGCAGTATGGTCGCCGCGAGCCCAGTGCGACCGCACCAAGTACATTGACGTGTGGCGGCAGATACTCGACGATACAGACAACCTTATGCTCTGCCAAGACACTGTAAATGAGTTTGTTCTTGAGGATTTGCCTGACGGTCGCAAGAGTGTAAAGGGCGTTGTGACCGCTTTGGGTGTGTGTTTCAACGCCCGGAAAGTAATACTCACAGCCGGCACTTTTCTCAACGGATTGATGCACTTCGGCGAACTGCAGGTACCCGGCGGCCGCATCTCCGAGCAGTCCAGCCACGGTCTGACAGAGCAGCTGAAGTCTCTCGGCTTCGTTGCGGACCGCTTGAAGACAGGCACGCCGGCACGCATCGACGGCAGGACGGTGGATTATTCTCTTGCGGTGACGCAGCAAGGCGATGACGCGGTCGGAGAAACAAATGCGCGAGTATCTCGCCCAGGTCTTGGCTCGTCTGGAATGGTGCTGGTTAACAGGGATTTCCACAAGTTTTCATTCCTGCCAGAAATACAGCGTACACTCGCTCCTCGTGACTGCTATATCGTGCATACTAATTCCGAAGTGCATGAGATATTAAGGGCGTCGCTAGACCGCTCGCCGCTCTATAACGGCCAGATCAAAAGCATAGGGCCTCGCTATTGCCCTAGCATCGAGACCAAGATTGTCACCTTTGCCGACAAGGACAGCCACCAGCTCTTCCTCGAGCCTGAGGGTGAGACAACCTGCGAGTTCTATGTCAACGGCTTCTCAAGTTCCCTGCCATGGGACGTGCAGGTTGATGCTTTGCGCCATATACCTGCGCTCGCTGGCGTGCAGCTGTATCGTCCCGGCTATGCCATAGAATATGACTTTTTCGACCCCACCCAGCTGACCCATGATTTGCAGACGAAACTCGTCAGCGGGCTTTATTTCGCAGGTCAGGTGAACGGCACTACCGGCTATGAAGAGGCTGCGGCGCAAGGGCTGATGGCTGGCATCAATGCTGCCAGGGCCTTGCGGGATTTGCCTCCTGTTGTCCTTGGACGAGACAAGGCATATATTGGCGTGCTTATCGATGACCTTGTCACCAAGGGGGTGGATGAGCCATACCGTATGTTCACCTCACGAGCCGAGTACCGCATACTGCTGCGTCAGGACGATGCGGACGTGCGCCTGACACCGCTGGGGCATGAAATCGGGCTTGCCTCTGACCGCCGCCTTTCTCTAATGCATTCAAAACTTGATGAGCGCGACAGGCTGATAGGGTGGTGCTCTGAGTTTTCCGTCAAGCCCGCGATGGAGGTCAACGCACTTTTGGAATCTGTCGGCTCTGCTCCCATTTCAGGGTCTGTCCGCCTTATAGAACTGCTGAAACGCCCGCACCTCGGACTGTCGATGTTGGCGGAAATATTGCCGGCTGTCGAAACGCGGTTGCAAGACCTGCCGGCAGACCGCCGCGATGAAATTGTCGAGGCTGCGGAGATACTTGTCAAATACCAGGGGTACATACAGCGCGAGCGCGAACTGGCCGACAAGATGACACGCCTCGACTATGTCGCCCTGAAACCCGACATCGATTACGAGTCGATGACATCGCTATCCACAGAGGCTCGGCAGAAGCTGTCGCGTATCCGTCCGGCGACGATAGGGCAAGCCTCCCGCATACCGGGAGTCTCTCCTGCTGATGTCAGCATACTGCTGCTGTTGATGAACAGGTAACCCTTCATGTTGACAGCATTTTATATACTGATTGTTCCACGTGGAACAATATTGGTTTGACAGAAACAACATACAATATCGAAGTTATGAAAGTAGAAGACCTCAAAGCCATCATCCGTGATGTGCCTGATTTTCCCTCCAAAGGGATTATGTTCCGCGACCTGACCACGATGATAAAGGACGGCGACGCATTGCGCACTATGGGTCGCGCTGTTGCCGACCTCTACCGTGACAAGGGTGTGACCAAAGTCGTGGGCATCGAATCTCGCGGCTTCATCGGCGGCTCGATAGTCGCATACGAGCTCGGTTGCGGATTTGTGCCAGCCCGCAAGCCTGGCAAGCTCCCCTCCGTGACTATCAAAAAGGCGTATGCCAAAGAGTATGGCGTTGACACTATCGAGATGCACAGCGATGCGATCAACGAGAATGACGTCGTCCTAATCCACGATGACCTCCTCGCCACAGGCGGCACAATGGCGGCTGCCTACGAACTCGTCAAGAGCATGAATCCTAAGAAGGTCTACATCAATTTCATCGTTGAATTGACCGATCTGAAGGGGCGTGACAACCTGCCGAAGGACTGCGAGGTGTCGTCGCTTTTGAAGTACTGAAATGACCAAAAATATCCGATTAAATCGGATATGGTTTAGTTAGTTTCTTGATATCAGACAGGTTGTTCGCCGCTCGAATTTTCGCGGTGAATGCCTGTCTGGATTGTCAAAACTAATCTCATAGCTGTCTGATATGGAAGAGATTGAGGATGTTCCACGTGAAACAATGGTTGGCTCCGACCTTGTGGATGTAGGCCGTATCGTCGATGAAATCGGCGGTTTTTCCATCGACATTGTCCCCGACAGAACCCTTGAGGACATACGTGAGAACCGTCCCGGCGAGAACCTCCGCCGCAAGATACTGTCCCTGCCCGAATCCCCCGGGGTGTATATGTATCTCAACCGTGACGGCAAGGTGATATATGTGGGCAAGGCCAAGCGGTTGAAGCGGCGTGTAAGTTCTTATTTCAACCGCATGCACAGCGTGCTGCGCACAAACCTGCTGGTGCGCAACATCGTCGACATGCGCTTCATAGTCGTTGCGAGCGAGGAAGAGGCTCTGCATCTCGAAAACGCGATGATCAAGGAGTATTCGCCGCGATACAACGTGTTGCTCAAGGACGACAAATCATATCCGTGGATAGTGCTGACCGCAGAGATGTACCCGAGGGTGTTCCTGACTCGCGAGCATACTGAAAAGGGGCGGTACTTCGGGTCGTATACCAACGTCGCTTCTGCCAAAACAGTCCTGCAGCTGATACGCGACATATATCCGTTGCGCAGTTGCCGCCATGCGATAACGCCCGATGTGGTCAAGCGAGGCAAACTGCGCCTGTGCCTGGACTATCACATCGGCAAATGCGGCGGCGCGTGCCAAGGGCTGATAGGGGAGGCGGCTTACGCTGACACCGTTTCATCGGTGCGCAAGATACTCGGCGGCGGAACAGTTGAGTTGGAGCGTATGCTGTTGCAGCAGATGAACGGCCTCGCAGCGGAGCTGCGCTTCGAGGAGGCTGCCCAGGTCAAGGAGAAATATCTGCTCGTCAAGAAATACAACGCCAAGAGCGTAATCCCTATGGCGGAAAACGACGATTTTGACATATTCGGATATGTCGAGGGTGAGGATGGCCGCAGCGCATACGTCAACTTCATGCACCTGCACAACGGCGCGGTGGTGCAGAGCCTCAACCTCGAGTATCGCCGTCGCCTCGAGGAGCAGGGCGCGGAAATCCTGTCGATGGCAGTGTCGGAAGTGTCTCGCCGCTTCGACCGGAAATTTGCGAAGGTGATCGTGCCGTTCCTTCCTGATGTGGAGTTTGAGGGCGTGACGTTCACTGTGCCGCAGCGAGGCGCAATGCGCGGCATTCTCGGTGTCGCCGAGAAAAACGTGCGGCAGTATATGGCAGACAAGATAAAGCAGGCCGAGAAGCTCAATCCCGACACCGCTGTGGAGCGGCTAATGGAGCGGATGAAGGCTGACTTCCGGCTCACTGTGCAGCCGCGACACATAGAGTGTTTTGACAACTCCAACATACAAGGGACAAACCCGGTGGCAAGCTGCGTCGTGTTCCGCAACGGCAAGCCGAGCAAGAAAGATTACCGCCATTTCCTCATCAAGACCGTCGTCGGCGCAGACGATTTCGCCTCCATGAAGGAGGTGCTGCACCGCCGCTATTCGCGTATGATGTCGGAAGGGGAGAGCCTCCCCGACATGGTGGTAGTCGATGGCGGCAAGGGGCAGCTGAGCGCGGCGGTAGAGGCGTTTGACGAAATGGGCATACGCGGGCAAGTGGCTCTCGTGGGCATAGCGAAACGCCTCGAGGAGATTTATTTCCCCGGGGACTCGTTCCCGCTGTACATCGACAAGAAAAGCCCCTCGCTGCGGGTGGTGCAGCATCTGCGTGACGAGGCTCACCGTTTCGGCATCACCCACCACCGGCTGCGCCGTTCCAAGGGGCAGGCTGTCAGCGTGCTTGACACCATTCAGGGGATAGGCCCGGCGACAGTGACACGGCTGATGCGCCGCTTCAAGAGCCTGAAACGCATACGCGAGGCAACGCAGGATGAATTGGAGGCCGAAATCGGTCAGGCCAAAGCCCACCTCGTCCACGATGCCCTCGCTGCAACGCCTGAATGATAGTATATGGCTGATATATAGTTAATTATGTGTGTAGAGCCATGCGGATAGTGATGTGTGGATTTTGCACATTCGATAATTCTGGCTAAATTAGCGTTCTAATAATAGGGGGATACAGCTGGCGGTGAGCGTTGGCAGGTGTGTTCGCCAAGTGATTATTCTAATACACAGTCATTTATGAAAGAAAAGGACAAGATGGGGGCAAACCGCCACCGTATGCGCAAGAACGAGGTGCAGAGCCTCGTCTTGGAGTTTTTGCAGCACAGCCCCAACCAGGCCTTCAACTATAAGCAGATAGCATACGGCATCGGCGCAACCCAGCGTTCCAACAGGATAGATGTCATCAACATACTCGACGCGCTGGCCGCTGCCGGCGAAATCATCGAGGTGAGCCTCGGCCGCTACAAGGCGAAAGCCAACCGAGGCACGGAGAGCGTCGGCTATTTCGTGCGCCGCAGCAACGGCCGCAACTCGGTCATTGTCGATGACGAGAGCATATTTGTGGCAGAGCGCAACTCGATGCACGCCCTCAACGGCGACAAGGTCAGGGTGGTCGTCTCAGCCTCACGGCGCGGACAGGACCCCGAGGCCCGCGTGGTGGAAATCATCGAGGCCAAGGAGCAGACGTTTGTCGGCGAGGTCAAGATAGATGACAACAACGTCGCCGTGCTGGTGCCCGACTCGAAGTTCCTCGCTGCCGACATCCTCATACCGCGCTCCAAGCTGCACGGCGCGAAGAACGGCGACAAGGCTGTTGCCCGCATTGTGAAATGGCGAGACGACGAGATGACCCCGCGTGGCGAAATCGTGGACGTGCTCGGAGAAAAGGGCGACAACGACGTCGAGATGAACGCCATACTCGCCGAGTACGGCCTGCCGTACCGCTATCCGCCGGCAGTTGAGAAGGCTGCCGACAAGATAGATGCCGGCATTACCGATGAAGAAGTGGCGCGGCGCGAAGACTTCCGCCAGGTCACGACATTCACCATAGACCCGCGTGACGCGAAGGACTTTGACGATGCCCTGTCCATACGCCGTCTGGAAAACGGCAACTGGGAGGTCGGCGTGCATATCGCCGATGTGACGCACTATGTGCAGCCCGGCTCGATTATCGACCGCGAGGCGCAGCAGCGTGCCACGAGCGTCTACCTCGTTGACCGCACCATCCCGATGCTTCCCGAGCATCTCAGCAACGGCATCTGCTCGTTGCGCCCTGACGAGGACAAGCTTACATATTCCGCCATATTTGAGCTCGACGAGGAGGCCAATGTCGTCAACTGCCGCATACACCGCACGGTGATACGCAGCAACCGGCGTTTCACCTACGAGGAGGCACAGCAGATCATCGAGACCGGCGAGGGTGACTTCAGCGAGGAAATCCTGCAGCTCAACGCCCTTGCCAAGAAGTTGCGCCAACGTCGTTTTGACAACGGCGCAGTGGAGTTTGACCGCGTGGAGGTGCGTTTCGAGATTGACGAAAAGGGACACCCCGTGTCCGTATTCTTCAAGGAGTCTAAGGATGCCAACAAGCTCATCGAGGAGTTCATGCTCCTTGCCAACATGCATGTGGCGCAGTCGGTCGGCATGGCAGCCCGCGGCAAGAAGGCAAAGACATTCGTCTACCGCGTGCATGACACCCCCGACCCTGAAAAGATGGGCAATTTCGCGCTTATAGCCGCGCGGTTCGGCTTCCGCATCGTCACAGATGGGCGGGCGCGTGAGGTCAACCAGAGCCTCAACAAGATGCTGCGCGACGTGAAGGGGCGCGGCGAGGAGAACATGCTCTCCATACTCGCCATCCGCTCCATGGCGAAAGCCGTGTACACCACCGAGAACATAGGCCACTACGGCCTGGCGTTGGACTATTACACGCATTTCACCTCCCCGATACGCCGCTATCCCGACATGATGGTGCACCGGCTGCTGACACGCTATGCCGAGGGCGGGCGCAGCGCAGACCGTGTCAAGACCGAGGAGCAGTGCAAGCATTCCTCAGACATGGAGCAGCTTGCCGCCAACGCAGAGCGTGCCTCGACACGCTACAAGCAGGTGGAATACATGACAGACCATATCGGCGAGGTGTACGACGGCATAATCTCTCACGTCACTGAGTGGGGGCTGTATGTCGAACTCGATGAAAACAAGTGCGAAGGTCTGGTGCCGGTGCGTGACCTGCCTGACAAATACTACGACTTTGACGAGAAGAACTATTGCCTCATAGGCCGCAACACCCATGTGCGCTACACGCTCGGCGACCGCGTTAAGGTACAGGTGGCACGCGCCGACCTCGACCGCCGCCAGCTCGATTTCGCCCTCGTTTCCGACAGCGGCAACCCCGACAAGCCGCTCGCCCCGGTGAATTTCAACCGTGGCAAAAGCCACAAGGGCCGTCCCAACAAACGCCCTGCCAAGGGTATGCGCAACAAACGCCGTTGACTGGCACAAACTCACTCTACCGGATATGCTGACAAGCCTGATGATAGCCGCTGCCGCAGCAGCAACGGCGCCGACGATAGTTTCTACCGAGGCCTACGAGTGGCGCGGCGACACCATAGTCCAAGGCGAGTATCGCGCATGGGCGGTTTCCCCGGAGGAGATACAGTCCACATACCATGCGCGGCCAGGCTACTTCATGCCCATTGAGCAGTGTTGGCGGCGCAAAAACGACCTGTCGGCATACCCTCGGCTCGAAGCCTCCAACCGTCTTCTCCAAGCCGTTTTCAACATGGGCCTTGACGAGATGGTCAACGCCGTCGAGCCGGACACCACGCTGCGTACCGGCAAGGAATGGGCGGGCGTGTGGACACGCGACGTGAGTTACTCCATAATCCTCTCAATGGCAGCGTTGCAGCCCGAGGCCTCGCGCATCTCGCTGATGCGCAAGGTCAACGAGCAAGGGCAGATCATACAGGACACCGGCAGCGGCGGAGCATGGCCCGTATCTTCTGACAGGCTGGTGTGGGTGCTTGCCGCGTGGGAGGTCTACAAAGTCACCGGCGACAGGGCGTGGCTCGAGACCGCATACCCGATAGCGTGCCGCTCGCTGGCGAAAGACAGCGAGACTGTGGCGCGGTCAGGGCTTATGACGGGCGAAACATCATTCATCGACTGGCGCGAGCAGAGCTATCCCAAATGGATGCAGACGGCAGACATAGCGAAGTCGGAGGCCATGGGCACGAATATGCTATACGCGGCCTCCGTGCGTGTCGTGTCGCAGATGGCGGCGATGCTCGGCAAAAAGTCGGAGGCCCGCGAATATGCCGAGCGTGCTGATGACATAGCCGCACGGGTCAACGCCCGCTTCTGGGACGACTCAATGGGGGATTACTTCATGTACACCTACGGCCGCGACAACCTGATTGCCAACCCTCGCTACGAGACCCTCGGCTCGTCGCTGGCTGTCCTGTACGGCATTGCTTCGCCCCATCAGGCTCGTTCCATAACGGAGCGTCACCCCGTCACCCCCTTCGGCACAGCCATATTCTTCCCGCAGATAGCCGATATGCCCAGCTACCACAACAACGCGCTGTGGCCTTTCGTCGGCTCGTACTGGGCTCTCGCCAACGCGGCTGCCGGCAACGAGCAGGGTACGCTCGAGGCTATCGGGGCGGTGGTGCGCCCGGCGGCTCTGTTCGCCACAAACAAGGAAAATTTCAACCTCGACAACGGCGACATATACACCGAACTCAACTCCTCCAACATGCTGTGGTCGCTCTCCGGCAACATCGCCCTGACCATGCGCTTGCTAATGGGCATCAATTTCGAGCCGGACGGCATCACGCTGCGGCCTTTCGTCCCCGAGGCTCTTGCCGACACGCGCACTCTCACGGGCATCAGTTACCGTGGCGCGACGCTCAATGTGACAGTCAGCGGCTACGGCAGCCGCGTCCGCTCCGTGACGCTCAACGGCAAGCCGCTGAAGGAGGGGGAGACCTATATACCCGCACGGCGGCTGAAAGGCAACTGCGACATAGTTGTCGCCATGGATGACGAGGCTATTCCGCCGGTGCAGGTCAACCATACCCCGAATGTGAAAGCTCCGGTCACGCCTGTGGCACGGCTCTCTGCCGGCGGCATGCGCCTGGAATGGAACCCGATAGAATACATAGCATGCTACAAGGTGCTGCACAACGGCGTGGAGGTAGCGCAGACGCGGCAGACCCGATATGACATAACGGCTTCAGGCGAATGGCAGGTGGTGGGCATTTCCGCAGAGGGAGTGCCGTCTTCGCCTCCGAGCCGCTGTATGCCGGCGAGGAGACGCAGGTGGAAATCCCCGGTGAGGGGACAGCCCTGTCGTCGCCGGAAATCAGCTACCGTCCCGCTGTGCCCGTAAGCGGCTACAGCGGCGCGGGCTTCGCGGAGACCGACCACGAGCGTCCTGCCGTTGAGATACCCGTCGAAATAGCCGAAGCCGGGGAATATGCCGTCTGCGTGAGGTATGCCAACGGCAACGGCCCAGTCAATACGGAGAACAAGGCGGCTGTGCGCACCCTCTCTGTTGACGGCGTTGATGCCGGCATGGTGGTAATGCCGCAGCGCGGTGTCGCCAACTGGGACGACTGGGGGCTGTCCAACAGCATCCGCGTCACGCTGCCCCAGGGGCGGCACACCTTGCGCCTCACCCTGCGCGAATGTGACGAGAACATGAACCTGCACACCAACCACGCCCTTGTGGACGCTGTCATATTGCGTCGCTATTGAGCCGGGATTGCGCAAATGACTCAAGATGCCGCTTGATCGGTTGATTATGATGCAACAATGATGAATAATTAATCCAGTGGTGCGTTATTGTGGTCGGTTTGTGATATTTTAACGCTGCTGTTTTTGGAGGTAACTATTCAGCGAAAGGCAAGGGATATAGGGATGTCTCGCCATGGTTAGACG
>ERZ808240.210-NODE-210-length-80202-cov-16.667598_pt1 | contig 80202 bp, 73 predicted proteins | sample MGYA00521084_ERZ808240 | MGnify/ENA primary metagenome ERZ808240 (study PRJEB31516, sample SAMN03275571) | gut metagenome | biome: mammalia-associated habitat; material: feces | host: Papio cynocephalus | place: Kenya | collected 2012-08-06 ...
CCATATATATGCGAAAAAGCCCAGCTTTTACTGGACTTTTTCGACAGACTGAAATCCCCCGTAACGGGGGATTTGAGCGTGTCGAAAAAGTCGACACGCTCTTGGACGGGAATGCCGCTCGCTCGAAAAATCAGAGATTTTTCGGACTGCACTCTATCCCCGCCAATACCACCCCAGTGTCCTTGAAAAACCGCTTATTCAGCGGTTTTTCGCTTGCAAGGTGTTTTTCCGCCGCACCTGTCAGCGGAAAAACCAAAAAAAGCGGCGTTACCGCCGCAAAAACAGAATTTAGGGTTTATCGACAGACTTAAAAGCTGTCATTACAAACTCCGTAAAATATGCGATAAACCGCCGTCCTTGTCATTGCGGTGCGGGTGTCCGGTGGACACCTCTGCAAAGCAGAAGCACCGACCGAGCCGGCAGGCGAGACCGCCGAAAGGTGCGCGGCAATCCGCACCCCTTGTCATTGCGAGGGGCTTTAGCCCCGTGGCAATCCGTTCCCCCCCGTTAAAGAGAATACATATCTATTTTGTGCTTAACGCTCAAAGCAACAAAATCCGGTTTTTCTAAACCCTATACAGCTTAAAGCGTTTCAACCTTTATAAGGTTTGTATTGCCTGATTTACCGTTCGTAACGCCGCCGGTAATAACAATTTTATCACCGTTTTTAAGCTTAAGCATATCCTTTGTAAGCTTTTGCGCATTATAAAAAAGCACATCGGTTGATGGATAATTCTCGCACATACACGGCTGCACGCCCCACGAAAGCGCAAGCTTGCGCCATGTCTTTTCACTTGTGGTAAGCCCCACTATATCAACGGGCGGGCGAAAGCGCGATACCATTCTTGCCGTCATTCCCGAAAGACTGCAAACCGCAATAGCCTTTGCCGCAATATCAATAGACATTCCGCAGGTGGCGTGCGATATTGCGTCAACCGTATTTTTGATTTTAAACTCAGAGGATAAAAACCGTCTGTCGTAATGAATGTTTTTCTCGGTATTTTCGGCTATTGTAGCCATTGTTTTAACCGCAAGCACGGGATATTTGCCGGCGGCCGTTTCGCCCGAAAGCATTATAGCGCTTGTACCGTCGTAAACGGCGTTGGCAACATCTGAAATTTCGGCGCGCGTGGGTCTTGCGTTGTGTATCATAGATTCAAGCATTTCGGTCGCCGTTATAACGCGCTTGCCGAGCAATCTGCACTTTGTAATAATATGCTTTTGTATTGCGGGCAGCTCCTCAAACGGAATTTCAACACCCATATCGCCGCGCGCTACCATTATACCGTCGCATTCCTCGCATATTTCCTCAATATTATCAACGCCGGTGCGGTTTTCTATTTTTGCAATTATATCAATGTTCTTTGCGCCGATCTCGCTTAAATATGCTTTAACGTCAAGCAGATCCTGCTTGCAGGAAACAAACGAGCAGGCAATAAAATCAATATCGTGCTCTATTCCGAATTTAATATCGCTTTTATCCTGTTCGCTTAAATAAACCTGCTTTAAGGTCTTGTTGGGAAAGCTCATACTTTTGCGGTCCGAAAGCTCGCCGCCCACTATCACGCTGCATATAACGTCCGTATCGGTGGTCTCGTTTACCTCAAAAACAAGCAGCCCGTTGTTAAGCAGAATTTTATCGCCCTTTTCAAGGTCGTGCGCAAGACCTTTATAATTAACCGAAACCCTTTTTTCGTCCCCCGTTATATCGTCGGACGTAAAGGCGAATACGTCGCCCTCTTTAAGAAAGACCTTACCGTCCTTAAAGGTTTTTATTCTGTATTCAGGTCCCTTTGTATCAAGCATTATCGGAATCGGAATATTTAATTTTTCGCGCACCTTTTTTACAACCGCTATTCTTGCCTCGTGCTCCTCATATGTGCTGTGCGAAAAGTTAAAGCGCGCAACGTTCATACCCGCCATACACATCTCCGTAAGCGTTTTTTCATCGGAGCAGGTAGGGCCTAACGTACATACTATTTTTGTTTTTCTCATAATGCTTCCCCCGTCAGCTTACTGTAATTATCCGAAATTTCGTTTTCACATTGCTTCATAGCCTCAAGCGTATCGTTTAGCAGAGTATCAAGCTCGACGCCGAGCATATCCGCTCCCTTTGCGATTATCTCGCGCGAGCAGCCTGCGGCAAATCGCTTATCCTTAAATTTCTTTTTAAGGCTTTTAAGCTCCATATCGGCAACGCTTTTTGAAGGACGCATAAGCGCCGCCGCGCCTATAAGACCGGTAAGCTCGTCTGTTGCAAAAAGCACCTTTTCCATTATGTGCTCCGGCTTTACGTCTACCGTTATGCCGTATCCGTGCGAGCATACCGCGTGTATCAGCTCATCGGAGGCATTAAACTCGCTTAAAATTTCAGGTGCTTTTATGCAATGCTCGTTCGGGTACTGTTCAAAGTCCACATCATGCAAAAGACCGACTATTCCCCACTCCTCGGCGTCGTCCTCAAAGCCGAGCTTTTTTGCAAAGTACTTCATTACCGCCTCAACCGTAACGGCGTGCTGTATATGGAAACTGTTTTTATTGTACTTAAGGAGCAGCTCTGCGGCTGTTTCTCTTGAAATATTTGTGTTCATTTCAAAACTTCTCCCCCATTATAATTTTCTTTAATTATAATACCACAGTAAAGAGAAAAACACAAGTTAAATCTGTATTAAATAAACCGCAAATGCATTTAACATTCGCGGTTTATTTTTGCCGATAACAGTTCTTTTATCAGCATTCCATCTGCTTTCCTAAAAACGACGCCGCAACCGAAGCCAGCTTAACGTCGCTGTCGGTAGGCTTTTCGCCCTTGTCCGAAGCCAGCACAACCGCCCCGCTTACATCGCCGGATATAACGATAGGCGCCGCAACGGTTATATTCTGGTCAAGTCCCTCTATTGCCGGCGAAGCGCTACCGCCGTCAAAAACCTCAACCTTGCGGCTTTCCATTATATCCTCAACCGTCTGGGTTACCCTGCGTTCAATTACTTCTTTTTTCGATATGCCCGAAGCGGCTATGCAATGATCGCGATCACATATAAGCACCGTCATATCGGTAGCCCCGTTCAGCGCGTCGGCATACTGCGTTGCAAAGGACGAAAGCTCCCCTATCGGCGAATATTTTTTAAAAATCACTTCTCCGCCGGAGTTCGTATATATTTCAAGCGGGTCGCCCTCGCGGATACGCATTGTGCGGCGTATTTCCTTTGGAATTACCACCCTGCCTAGATCGTCTATTCTTCTTACAATTCCTGTTGCCTTCATATATTAAATCTCCTTTTTACATTATCGGATAATGCTATTATTTGTAAACGAAGATAATATATTCATATGGCTTTAATTCGAACCTTTAAATAATAAGTTTTTAATGAAACGCCGGACCCAAAGTTTAAATTCTTATTATTTGAAGGAAAGCCTATGCCATACCGAGCCGAGCGCAACAGCAATAATATTACAGCTTTCATTCAATACTGTTTATTCTTTTTGCCAAAACATTAAATTCCTTTTCGTAAACAGATTTTTCGAATAAAATTTTATTGGTTTTTCCTGCGGTATCCGTAAAAAAGAAAAAATAATTATAATCCGCACTGCCGCTATTATGACGATATTTAACTAACTTCTCGCTGCACTGTTTGATATCCGCATATCTGTAATATTTCCCGTTAAATGGGTTTGTTCTAAAGAAAAAGCCGCTTTTTCCTATGTAAATTCTATAATAAAAGCAGCGATTTATCAACCTGATCAAGGCTGCTGTCAACGTAGAGCAAATACATCCGAAAAAAATCGCAACTATCAGCATTTTGTTAGGCATCGGTTTTAACTGATCTACCGTAAGCGCGGCAAAAAATGCTGCCAAAACGCCGATAATTACAATTCGCATTATACTGTCAGAGTTGCCGGAAACAACATAATCCCATTTTTCAATATTACGGTTCTTTTCCATTCGTATTATCACCCATAACGTTACTTATCAAAAAATCAACGCCTTCGGCATTTTCTGCGGTAAAAGGGAATTTTTCAACAATTCCGTCTGCGGTCTTAAAATTCAAATAGTATCGGTTCGCACCGTTTCGTGCAATACCGCTGCTATCCCAAGCCTCGGCAATATCCGAAAACTTATAAAATTTTGCTTTTGAAATGCCGTTTTTAAAATAAAACCCTTCTTCGTTTATAAGAATTTTTTTAAAAAAATAAGCATATATAACAAGCGCGATTATAATTATTACCGCCAAGCTTAAAAAACCCGTAAAAATAAATGCTCCGTTGCTTTTAAGCTTTAATAAAACCGTTGCACCGCCGAAAACAAAAAGTGCAAGCCCTGCCGGAAAAAGCGAAAACAGATCGTATCCGATCTTATATTTGATATTTTTCATTTATTATCCTCATTAAAATAACCGATATTCCTCATAATTTGATTTAATAAGTCTTCATTTTCCTCTTTACAATACGCAAAAACAACCGTATCCGAAACACGCATATTTATCGTATATGTTCCGTTTGCCTTTGCGGTATAAAGAGAATAATCGGAGGCTTTCTTTGATACAAGAGTGTTTTTATCCTCAAAGCCTTTTTCTTTAATATAGGTTTGATACTGTTTACTGATGTTCTCAGCCGTTTCCGCTCTGTCAAATGCAAAAAAGTTAAATTGCAATTCATCTGTTTCGTAATTTACGGCTTTTTGTAAAGCGTCGCCCAAGCTCCATTTTTCTTGGTAGGCCTTTGTTAAATCCGCAGGCGTATAACCGTTACTCTCTAAAATACTCCACACCTTTTCATATGATATAGCGGTTTTAGGCTTATCCTGAGTCAAAACAAAAAACCAGATAGTTCCCAACATCAGCACTGTAACGATCGGAAATACAATCAACTTTATATCGCTTTTTTTCATAATACGCCCTTCTTATATTTATAACCGATTAAAATTAAAGCGCGCTTGCTATATCTTCGGCAAATGCCCGAAATATACATCAATGCCGCCCCAGTCCGCGGGTGCCAGCTCGTAAACAGGGGGATAATTTACGGAGAAATAATCATAATCGTGTATATATTCGTGTACCTTAAAAACACCCTTTAAATCCCGCTTATCACAGGCGCTTTGCAGATCGTTATGCATCTTTTCAAATGCTTTTTTCGTATCGCGGTCCTTTAAATTACCGCAAATGCTTTCAAGCAGCTTTAGCACCCCGCCGAAGCTGAAATTTCCTCTGATAACATTTTCACTAAAACCGGTAACAGCCAAATCCCAACCGGCGCCGTTCGGGGTCTTTAAAAACGATACATTTTCAAGAAGCAGGCTTTCCAAACAGTAATGCGCCTGCCGCAGCTTCCCGCAAACGCCCGATTTTTCATCTTCATTAAGCCCGTACAGCATTTTATTTTGTAATTTAAGGGAAATTTCCTTGTCCGGTTTTTTAAAATCCGATTTATGCAAATAATACTTTCCGGTAGGCAAGGCGCGCAGATCAAAATAAGTTCTTTCTGAAATTCGGAAGCTTGCCGTGCGTGAACCGCCGCTTATTTCCGCAACGCCGTAAGCGTCCACCATCCATGTTGTCAGATCGATAACCGCAACCGTATCCTGCTTGTTTTTCAGTTCAAATTTTGTGCTTATAAATTTTTCCGCGGTATATACATCGTCATCCTCGGCACTCCAGCTTTCCTGAGACAAAAGGTTTGCAAATTCCTTTATTTTCGCCCCGTCGCTCAGCACATATTCGGGCGGATCGCCGCTGTCAACGCAATAATCGGTTATTTTAATTTCCGTTATATCCCCGTTTAAAAAATGGGAAATATTCTCCTTTGCAGGTCCCGTTAATTCGCCGATAATATCGAACGACGTTTCTTTAGCGCTTTCTGAAACGCTTTTTTCCACGGAGCTTTCTGCATTGCCCCCTGAGCATGAGCAAAAGAAAGCCGTAAGCGATATAATAAATAATATCAGCAAACAAAAGCTTTTACGTTTCATTCCATATCACCCTTCGCATTATTATTTGAACGGTTAAAATCGGAAATCATTTTCCCGTATTTGTTGCAGTATTCCCTTATCATTTCTTCGGCTTTATTATATATAGGCGAGCCGACTTTTCTTAACGCAATTTTATCCTTTTGCGTTTCTGTCATTTTTAAAACGGCAGAGGTCAGTTCTTTAAGCGAAACGGTTGCCTCCTTAAATATTTTCGTTGCTTCCTGCACCTCTTCATCGCTCAAATTGTGATTTGACATTATATCCTGCGCCAAAGAAACATAGTAAGTATCCAAAAATCTTGTGTATGTCCCGTCCCCGTTAAACGCGGGATAAAGCCCCGAAGTGCAGGAAAAAACCTTAGCGTTTATATAAAGATATATTTCGCTTATACCCTCTTTGGTAAAACCCGTATTTTCTGCGGTTGACGCCATAAGGTTAAGCTCCTCCCAATGATAACGATTGTACCCCGCAGCGTCCTCCTGCCAATAATTCTTTTCTTTATAAAGATTTACAAATGCGGCGCATATTGCCGCTATAATTATAAGGCTGATAATTATTAAGATTTTCTGTTTCCCCGCAGTTTTGGCCACACTACTTCACCTCACCGTTTTTTAACATATACCCCTTAGCCACCTTTATCCACTTGGCGGTTACAATGCTGTTTTTACCGTCAATTTTGCCCTTATAATCCAAATTGATTAAATCGCCGACCTCGATATCGTCAATTTCCATTTTTTCGCCCGTTACCTCTTTCACGGAAATATTGTCTTTAACTTTAACGGTAACTCTTGAGGCGTCATCATAAATCAAGGATGCCTTAATGCAGGTGCATTTTTCTTGTTTGTTGTATTCAATTGATTTTACTACTCCGCTGAAATCAACGGTATCGGACGGTTTTGTTATCCAAAACATTGCCGTTAATACAAACGCAAATAAAATCCAGCCCGAATACAGCAAAGCTTTTTTCATCTTTATCTATCCTCCTGTTTATATGAAGAATATTGTTTTTCGTCGAACCTTTTTATTTCCGTTTCGCCGTCGATAACGCATTTTGTTACGTTAATACTGCCGGAAACCTTTCCGTTTTTATATCCCTCAAACTTCATTAAAATTCCTGTCTCCCTGTCGGCAAGCATCATAAAGCTGTCGTTATTATGCTTATTGCCGGAATACGGCGTAGGCGTGCCGGTTATTTTAATGCACCTTCTGCCGAGATATTCGGCGTCGCCGTCTGCTATTGTCCACCTGTCAAAATCCGCCAGATAGCTGAAAGTAAGCCCCTCAGGCAATATTGAATACGACGCCATGGGGCAGTTGGTTGCGTTTGCTCTGTAACAGTAACAGGGTAACCCGTCCCCCGTTTCGGGAGTGATCTTTATTCGCTCCTCCAGCGGAATATACGGCGAATCGGAACGGCTGTATACCTTTAAATAACGGTAAGTGTATGTTTTCTCACTGTGGTCAACGTTGATCAGGGTATAGTGATCGGGGCTGCAAAAGGTTTCAAACCTCAGTCGGTTATGAACGTAAACCGCCTCGTAAGCCAAAGATTTGTCTATATTTGAATAAGAGTTTACCGTTAAATATTCATCCGCCGACATATGTATATCGACGCTTAACTCAATCGTATTGAAATGATCGATAGTATTGAGCATTTTATTGTATATCTCGGTTTTAGGGTCCGCAAAGGTCTCCCCCGTAACAGACGAGGTGCTTTCGTCCTGCCCGGCTGTTCTTTCCTCGCCCTTAAACTCGGTATATTTAAAATCGCCGTCCTTGTCAACCTCGGAAAGAGGTATTCCCTCTTCATACGCTCTTTGAAAAATATTTTTTGTTTTAACAATTATATCCTGAATAATTCCCTCGGCAGATACCCTTACAGGCTTTATACACAGAGCGCCGCAAAGCATTGCCGCAACCGCAATGCATATGATCGCAACCCTTTTCGGAACGGTTTTAATTAAATTCCAATAAGAGCTTTTCTGTGATTTGATAAGCCTTTGCATTTTTTTGTTAAATGCGTTTGAAAAAGAAAATTCAATTGTATTTTCACTTTTCGGGATATTCTCAAACTCGGCGGAAACCGCTTCCCTTAACGCGGATATAAATTGTTCCTTGCATATCGTCATAAACCCTGTCCCCCTATATTTCAAGTAAGCTTATAAGCGCTTTTTTGCCGCGCACCAATTGCTTTTTTGTTGTTGATACCGATTGATCAAGCATTTCAGCAACCTGCTTTACAGGCATTTCCAATACAAAGTGATAATAAAGCGAATATCTGTAAATTTCATCTAACGAGCTTATTGCGTTAAGTATTTGGGTGTACTCGGCTTTTTTGCAAATTTCCGCTGTAAAGTCATCGTCCGATATACATTCGGAAACAGAGCTTATATATTCCCTGCCGTTTTTTTCTTTACGCAGCCTGTTTAACGCGGCGTTTTTGGTTGCCTTTAAAAGATAATTCCGCATATCCGTTTCATTATTGATTTCTTTTATAATCGGCATATATCTCTGCGCAATTTTAAGAAAAACGTCATGAACAATATCCTCTGCGTCTTCATTGTTATGTACATAGGATAATGCAAGACAGATCATTTGCTTTCTGTAAGAAAAGAATAAATTTTCAAACAAATTTTTATCACTGACATCGTCGATAAAAGTTAAACATAACAGTAACATAGCAAAACTTTAAACACCTCACAATTTCATTACTGTTAATACAACACTTCGAAAACAAATAAGGGGACAAATTTTTTATTCTTCGTGTTTATCAATAACGGTCAAATGATCCCGATCTGTTTTATTTGAATTTATACCCGCCCCTGCCGTGTATTAAAATGAATACGGTATAATCATTCTGTGTTTTAAAGGTTTTCATTTCATAATTTTCCTCACGGTGAAATGAAATTATTTTTTCTTCTTTGTTGATCCATACCGTCGGCAGGGGCTGCTGCATTTTAACACGTCCTATTCTTCTTTTTGGTATCCGACTATCGTATTGCTTCTAATTATCGGTATTATTTCATCGTCAGAGAGTCTGCCGTAAAATGTTAAATTGAATAAATATCCGTCCTGCACCCAGTAAACGATCTTCATATTATCTTCCTCAAAATCGGCTATATAAAGTTCGATATCGTCCACCGTTTTTTTGTAGTGCTTTGAATGCTCGTTATCGATATTTACCATAACGTTTTCGGTAGCATACTGCGTATAAGAAAATAATGTACCTTTTTCTTTTTCGTATATTCTTTTAACCATTATCACGTCCGTCGTTTCATCGGTCAAGGTATAACCATCGGGAATTTCGGTAACGGCGTAAATTTCGGCAATACAGTCCTTTCTGTCGCCTTCAAATTCAAGCTCAATGTGGTTGTAAAAAACCTTTTGAAGCAATTTAAGAAACGGCTCCCTTACGGCTTTAACGCTTAATGACAGCGAAAGGATAACAATAAACACCGCCGCCGCGCAGGCTGCTCTTTTAGCCGCTGTATTGAAAATTTTAAAGAAAGGCTTTTTTCTTTGCTTTATTATACGGTTCATTTTCCGCTCAAACCCGTCTGAAAACACAACGTCGGAAGCTTCCCCTTCGTCGGGAAAGCTTTCAGCCATTTTTTGAGCATAAAGGCGCACGGCCTCTTTTAAATTGTTTTCATTAAGGTTATTCATTCTGCCGAGCCTCCTTTAAGCAATTGTTGTTTCAGCTGTTTTCTCGCGCGCTCCAGCCGTTTGCTTACGGTATTAACATTTGTTCCCAAAATACCGGCGATTTCTTTATCCTTATAATCGTATTCGATTTTAAGCAGCAGAATATCGCTGTAAATTTTCGGCAGAGCCTCTATTGCTTTCAGAACGGCCTCAACCTGTACGGCGGAAAAATCGGTTTCGGCCGGTAATTCCTTATCAAGAATATCCGTTTTTTCAAATTCCCTGTTTCTTTTGCGGTACATATCGATTGAAACGCTTCTGATAATTATAACGATCAAGTTCTTCGTTTTCTGACAATCAATTTCATTAAATTTATCAAAAACGGAAATTATCTTTAAAAAAGCGTTATGTACGGCGTCCTCGGCAAGCCCCTCGTCTCCGAGAATTTTAAAGGCTATTATTTTCATCTGCTTTCTGTATTTTATATACAGCTCTTCAAATTTATCCTTAGACTCATCGGAGTCTATCAGGCTTAAGTATAAAGCTATCAATACTATCCTATCCTTTTAATTGCATTTTGGTTTATTATAGCATTTAGGCGTTTTAACTTCAACGCAAATAATTTCGGGCAAGGCTTCCGTTCGTACTCCTGCCCGCATTTATTGCAAATGCAAGTGAAATATGTCGAAACAAAAAATTTAATATGAGTTTATATAAGGCGCTTTAGGGTAATAATTCTAATAGTAATTACGGAGGTGCCTTATCATGTATAATAACAAGGTTTTTATATGCGGCGTAGATACTTCAAAGCTTCCCGTTCTTAAAGAGGCTCAAAAGGAAGCGCTTTTAAAAAAAGTTAAAAACGGCGATACTTCTGCCCGCGACGAGCTTATAAACGGCAACCTCCGTCTTGTTTTAAGCGTTATTCAGCGCTTTACCGGAAGAGGCGAAAACCTTGACGATCTGTTTCAGGTGGGCTGTATAGGGCTGATAAAATCAATAGATAATTTTGATATTACGCAAAACGTGCGCTTTTCAACCTATGCCGTTCCGATGATAATAGGCGAAATAAGGCGCTATTTGCGCGATAATAACGCCATAAGGGTAAGCCGTTCAATTAAGGACACCGCCTATAAGGCAATGCAGGCTAAAGAAAAGCTTGCCGCAAAAAAGCAGACCGAGCCTACCGTTAAGGAAATTGCGGACGAGCTTAAAATGCCTATCGAAGACGTTGTGATAGCGCTTGAAAGCATTGTAAGCCCCGTTTCGCTTTACGATCCCGTTTATTCGGACGGCGGCGACACAATTTATGTGCTTGATCAGGTAGGCGACAATAACGACGACCGCAACTGGCTTGACGAAATTTCGCTTAAAGAAGCAATTAAAAATTTAAGCGAGCGCGAGCGCAATATACTTTCACTTAGGTTTATGCACGGAAAAACCCAAATGGAGGTTTCAGAGGAAATAGGAATTTCCCAGGCGCAGGTTTCAAGGCTTGAAAAGGGCGCGCTTAAAAGAATTAAAGAATAAACGATATTCCGAAAAGGAACGCATTTTAAATGTCTTCCTTTTCGGAATTGCTTTTTAAAAGAAAATACAAGGGCGTCCTCAAGCGACGCTTATTTTGCCGCGTATTGATTTTTTATGACGTTTGAGCTATAATACATATATAATATTAAAAGCGAGGGAATTTTAATGGCGGAAGAAAAAAACACCGGCTGTTCGGGCAACTGCTCCTCTTGCTCTGAGGCTTGCTCTTCAAGAAATAAAGAAAGCCTTATAGAGCCTACCGGCGAATACAATACAATAAAACACGTTATCGGCGTTGTAAGCGGAAAGGGCGGCGTAGGCAAGTCTATGACCACCTCTATGTTAGCGGTTCTTTTAAACCGTATGGGCTATAAGGTGGGTATACTTGACGCGGACGTTACAGGTCCTTCCATTCCTAAAACATTTGGTATAAACTCAAAGGTATTTCAAAACGAAACGGGTATTATCCCCGCCGAAACCAAGACCGGCATTAAGGTTATGTCGGTAAACCTGCTGCTTGAGGAAAAGGATATGCCGGTGCTTTGGCGCGGTCCGGTTATAGCAGGCGTTGTAAAGCAGTTTTGGCACGATGTTGTTTGGGGCGAGCTTGATTATCTGCTTATCGACTGTCCCCCCGGAACGGGCGACGTACCGCTTACCGTTTTTCAAAGCATACCGCTTGACGGCGTGGTTATTGTAACCTCACCGCAGGATTTAGTTTCGCTTATTGTTCGCAAGGCTTACAATATGGCGCGTATGATGGAAATACCCGTTATAGGTATGATAGAAAATATGAGCTATGTTATATGCCCCGACTGCGGCAAGCATATAAAGCTTTTCGGTTCGGGCAGCACTACGGCGGCAGAGGAGCTGGGCATACCGCTTTTGGCGCAGATGCCTATTGACACCTCGCTTGCACAGATGGTGGATAACGGCGAATTTGAAAGCTTTAACTGCGATTATTTAACCGCCGCCGCAAAAACGGTAGCTGAAAAATTCGGCGCTTAAAATGCTTTTTAAAGCGCCGTCGGCAATCCGTTTTTCCTTTAAGGGGTATTACGGATTCTTTCGTGCTCCGCACTCAGAATGACATACCTTTTCGTCATTGCGAAGGTGCGGGTGTCCGGTGGACACCTCTGCGAAGCAGAAGCACCGACCGAGCCGGCAGGCGAGACGCAAACGGCTGTGGCAATCCGTTCTCTTTAATGCAATTTCAAAAAAATCTTGCAATTATACAAGCTATATGCTATAATGCTTAAAGTTTAAGGGAGTAGCTGACGGCGTCTGCCGTTGCAATATGCGTCAATACACGGCATTATGCCCGCAATTGCATTAAACAGCAAGACTTTTACTGTATTTTTACATACGGTAAAAGTCTTTTTCTTTTACCGTAAAAAGAAAGGTGGAAATTATGTCATTAAGCGATTTCGGTTTTTTGGTTCAAAATTTTGCGGCGCTTGTTGATTGGCGCTATGTTGCCATGTGGGTTATCGGCGGGGTGCTTATATTCCTTGCAATTAAGTACGAAATGGAGCCTACGCTGCTTTTGCCGCTCGGCTTCGGCACAATACTTGTTAACATTCCCTTTTCGGGCGCCGTTGACCGTATGTTCGGCGGCGAATTGCAGGAGGGCGCGCTTTCAACCCTTTATAAAGCGGGTATTGATAACGAGCTTTTCCCGCTTATACTGTTTATAGGTATCGGCGCTATGATAGACTTCGGTCCCCTGCTTTCAAACCCCAAGCTTATGATATTCGGCGCGGCGGCTCAGTTCGGTATTTTCTTTACATTTTGCGCGGCTTCAATGTTTTTTGATTTAAACGACGCGGCTTCGATCGGTATAATCGGCGCGGCGGACGGACCTACGGCGATAGTTGTGGCGCAGAAATTAGGCTCTCATTACAAGGGCGCCATTATGGTGGCGGCATATTCCTATATGGCGCTTGTGCCCATAATTCAGCCCCCCGTTATAAAGCTGCTTACCACTAAAAAGGAGCGGCTTATAAGAATGCCGTATCACGATAAAAGCGTATCAAAGCTTACAAAAATACTTTTCCCCATAATTATAACCGTGGTGGCGGGCATTGTGGCGCCCGAATCCGTATCGCTTATAGGCTTTTTAATGTTCGGCAACCTTATAAGAGAATGCGGCGTGCTTAACTCCCTTTCGGAAACGGCGCAAAACGTGCTTGCAAACCTTGTTACAATATTTTTGGGGCTTACGATAGCCTCGCAAATGCAGGCCGAAAAATTCCTGCGCACCGATACGCTGCTTATATTGGGGCTCGGTCTTATCGCGTTTATATTCGATACCGCAGGCGGCGTTATATTTGCCAAATTCTTAAACCTTTTCTTAAAAAACAAGGTAAACCCGATGATAGGCGCGGCAGGTATTTCCGCATTCCCGATGTCGGGCCGTATTGTGCATAAAATGGGCCTTAAGGAGGATCCGCAGAACTTCCTGCTTATGCACTCGGTGGGCGTTAACGTTTCAGGTCAGATAGCCTCGGTTATAGCGGGCGGTCTTATTCTGAACTTCTTTATGTAGGAGGCGGCTTTTTATGAATTTTAATCCCATAAACTTTGTAAACAATCTTCACTATATGGCGGTAGGTATGGTAGGCATATTCGCGGTAATAGGCGTTATTATCCTTATAACCGTGCTGTTAAACAAAATATTTACCCCTAAAAACAAAAAATAGTGTTTACACTTTAATTTAAATAAAGTATAATATCCGTATACGCTGCGCCGTGTACGGATATTTTTTGTTTCGGCGTAAAAAGGAATGATAACGATTATGGAGCTTAACTCGAAAAACGTTAAAAAAATACTTCTTATAATTCTTTTCGGGGTAGTCGCGTTTGCGGCAGTGCAAAATCTTAATTACATTGCACGCTTTATTGCAAAGCTTATTGCGGTGTTTAACCCCGTTATAACCGCGCTGTGCATCGCCTTTGTGCTTAACGTGCTTTTAAACGCTCTTGAAAAAAAAGTATTTAAGTTTATGGATAAAAAGGGCGGTTTTGCAAAAAAGCTTAAGAGACCGCTTTGCTTAACGCTTACATACCTTATAGCGCTCGGTATTGTCGCCCTTGTTATAGGCGTAATTATACCCGATGTTGCGAATACCGTAATATCCCTTGCGGAAAAGCTGCCCTCGTTTATGGCAAACGCGCGCGAATGGACGGAAAACGCACTAAGCCGTTTCAGCTCCTCAGAAGAGCTGATACCCGACATCAAGATAAACTGGAGCTCGCTTGCAGGCACGCTTAAGGATTTTTTTGCAAGATATTCAAATTCAATATTCGGCAATGCGGTAAATATTACAACCTCGGTTTTTTCGGGCGTTTACCAAACATTTTTCAGCTTTTTAATATCGGTTTATATTTTGGCTCAAAAGGAACGCATAGGCGGCTTTACCGTACGCTGTATAGACGCGTTTATACCGAAAAAGGCGGCAAAGGCAATATATCACGTAGCCGCTATGACCTACGATTCGTTTTCAAGATTTATAAGCGGTCAGCTTACCGAATCGGTCATATTGGGCGTGCTGTGCTTTATCGGTATGACGGTATTCCGCTTTCCGAACGCGGCGGTTATATCCGTATTTATATGCGCAACCTCCTTAGTGCCGGTAATCGGCGCTACCGTGGGCGTGGTAACCGGATTTTTGCTTATACTTATAGTAAGCCCCTTAAAGGCAATTCTTTTCTGCGTGTTCTTTGCGGTTTTGCAGCAGCTTGAAAACTCGCTTATTTACCCGCGCGTTGTGGGCAAATCGGTAGGTCTTCCGGGCGTTATAGTTGTTTGCTCGGTTCTTGTCGGCGGCAATATAGGCGGCATAGTCGGCGCGCTTACAAGCGTTCCCGCCGCGGCGGTGCTGTTTGTTCTTTTAAAAGAGGCTGTTGCCGCGCGCACAAAGCCGCAGGCCGCTCCCGATTTAAAGGAGGAAAATGAATTATGCGCAAAATAAGGCTGTATACCGCAGTTGTTTTAGCGCTGGCGCTTGTAATAACGCTTTGCTCCTGCAAAAAGAAAGCAGAAACAACAAACAGCGTGCCCCAAACCGCCGCGTCTGCAAATGACGAAGCGGACCCCGAAAATACCGAAAAAAGCGGCGAGCAGGGCACGGAGATCGAAATTAAAAAGGCGGTTATAAAGGAAGGCTGCGCGAACGGCATAGACGTTTCGAAATGGCAGGGCAAAATAAACTGGAAGGCCGTAAAGGCGGCAGGCATAGACTTTGCGATAATAAGAATAGGCTTTCGCGGCGAAAACGGCAATATATATAAGGACGACTGCGCCGATTATAATATCCAACAGGCGGAAAAGAACGGCGTGCTTGTGGGCGTGTATTTCTTCTCCACCGCGGTAAATACCGCCGAAGCCGAGGAAGAAGCCGAATGGACCGTAAACGCCGTAAGCGGTTACCCGATATCCTACCCCGTTGTGTACGACTGCGAGGGCTTTTTAAACAGCGAAAGCCGTATGTACGGCGTAACCAAGGCCGAAAGGACCGATAACGCGGCGGCGTTTTTAAAATACGTAACCGAAAGCGGCTACGAGGGTATGCTTTACTCTGCAAAAAGCGAGCTTGAAAACAGTAAATACTGGGATACGCCGCGCATTGAGGGCAGCTTTAAAATATGGGTTGCCCGTTATCCCGCGGCGCCTTATCCCGAAACCGACCACCCCGATTACACGGGCGACTACGATATGTGGCAGTATACCGATAACGGAAGCATAAACGGCGTTTCGGGCAAGGTAGATCTTAATATTTCGTATTTTACAAGAAATAAGGCAGAAGCTAAAAATGCAAAGGCGCGCCCGCAGTCTGCCGCGGCTCCCGAAGAAAGGGACAGCCTCTACACCGCCGCAAACGACGAGGTTACCGCAAAAATAGAGGTAAATCTGCGCGATTCCGCCACAACCAAGGGCAATATTATAGACACCCTTAAAAACGGAACCTTTTTAAAGCGAACGGGTATAGGCAGCAACGGCTGGTCGCGGCTTAATTATAACGGTAAAACGGTTTATGCAATTACAAGCTATTTAACGGCGGATAAAAATTACAGCGCGCCTTCTGTTTCGAGCGAACCGTCCGACGGGTTTAAGGCGGCGGACGGGCAGGTTACCGCAAAGGAAGAAACAAATCTGCGCGCCGAGCCTTCGACCGCGGCGCAGCTTGTCGCGACAATTAAAAACGGCGAGTTTGTAACCCGTACGGGCGAAAACCCGAACGGCTGGACAAGGCTTTTGTATAATGGGCAGACCGTTTATGCCAAAACAAGCCTTTTAACAACAGAGGTTAAAAAGCCGTCGTCATCGGAAGCGCAGTCTTCCGCGCCGTCAGACGGATTTACCGCGGCGGGCGGCCGCTTTACCGCAAAGGAAGAAACCAACCTTCGCACCGCGCCGAAAACCGAAGGCTCCTCGGTGGTATACACCTTAAAGCGCGGAGAATTTGCAGAGCGCATCGGCTATAATTCCCAAAGCGGCTGGACAAAGCTTTTATATAACGGGCAGACCGTATACGCAATTACAAGCTATCTTATTACCGAGGAAGATTACAATACTGTAAGCGGTACGGAATAAAGCCTTTGACTTAAACGTAAGGATATGTTATAATGTGGCTATGGATAATATAAATTTAACTGTTGCAAAAAATTTATCGGATTTAAGAAAACAAAATAAGCTTACCCAGCTTGAGGTTGCCGAAAAGCTGAACTACTCTGACAAGGCGGTGTCAAAATGGGAGCAGGGCGAGTCTCTGCCCGGCATAGAGGTGCTGTACCGTTTAAGCCGTCTTTACGGCGTAAGCCTTGATTATCTTGTGGGGGACGAAAGGGCGCCCGAACCAAAGGCTGTGCAGCCGGCAGTTCGCAGCCGCCGCAGAATAATCACCCTTTTATCGGTGCTTGCGGTTTGGCTTACCTCCACAATACTTTACATTGCGTTTGATATATCGCTCGGCAAGGGCATATGGATGGTGTTTTGCTGGTCGGTTCCGGCTTCGCTTATAGTGGCTGTTGTTTTCGATGTTGTGTGGCATAAAAGCAGGTTTTTATTTTTGCTTATATCGGCGCTTGTGTGGTCAATACTGCTTTGCTTTTGCCTGCAATTTATAAAATACAATATTTGGATAGTTTTGGCGGCAGGCATACCGCTTCAGGCGGCAACCCTGCTGTGGAGAAGGCTTGTAAGGCAATAAAGGGGAATACTTTATGGTAAGGCTCGGCAATGATTGGGACGGCATTTTGGCGGACGAATGGCAAAAGCCGTATTATAAGGCTCTGCACGAATTTTTAAAGCAGGAATATTCCACCCGCCGCATTTACCCCGATATGCACGATATTTTCAACGCGCTTAAATACACCGCGTTTAAGGATACAAAGGTGTGTATTATCGGTCAGGACCCGTATCACGGTCCGGGTCAGGCGCACGGGCTTTGCTTTTCGGTTAAAAAGGGGGTTGCGCTGCCGCCCTCGCTTGTTAACATTTATAAGGAAATAAGCGACGACCTTAATGTGCAGATGCCGCCCTACGGCGAGCTTACAGGCTGGGCAAAGCAGGGCGTGCTTTTGCTTAACACCGTTTTAACCGTAAGAGCCGGCAGCCCCAACAGCCATAAGGATAAGGGCTGGGAGCAGTTTACCGACAGGGTTATAAGCGAATTAAACAAAAAGGAAACACCCGTGGTATTTTTACTGTGGGGCGCAAACGCCGAAAAAAAAGCGCGGATCATAACAAATCCGCTGCATAAAAAGCTTGTAACCGTTCATCCGAGTCCGCTCTCGGCGTACCGCGGCTTTTTCGGGTGCAGGCATTTTTCAAAAACCAACGCCATACTTAAAGCAAACGGTCTTAAGGAAATCGAATGGAATAACATATAAATATAAAAATGAAAAAGAGCCGTATAAAACGGCTCTTTTTCACTTTTAAGGGGTTTGAGGAGAGAACTTCTCTTACAAAAAGAGAAATTATACCAAAACGGGTGCGGCTCCCTTTTCGGTACAAGCATATGATAAAGCATAAATTTTTCTTTTCTGTGAACTGATTTTAAATTTTTAAGGAATAGTGTGTGTATATTTGTCCAATAATAATAAAGCGAACAAAACCGGCATATAATTGAAAGGACAGATACAAATGAAATATTCCGAATATCATGCGAAACCTAAAAAAAGGGGCAATACCGCATTTTTTATAGTATTAGCCTGCTGCTTGCTTGCAATCGGCGGCGCTTCGTGGTTTGCGGCGGCAAATATAAGCGGCAGAAGGGTTAAAAAGGATAAGGACGAAAGCTCTTCCTCACAAAATCCGTCTTCTTTTATAAGCTCTGCAAGCGAGCCGCCCGTTTCCTCAGCCGAAAGCGTGGGTAAAAGCGTATCAGACGAGCCTTATCAGCCGTCCTCGGCGGAAAGCGCTTCAAAAGCCGAGCAGCCGGAGGAAAAGCCCGCCGCCGCGGCTTATACAATGCCGATAGAGGGCGATATATTAAAAAATTACAGTGAAAAAGAGCTTCAGTATTCCGCAACCTACGGCGATATGCGTATCCACACGGGAATCGACATAGCCTGCGAGGCGGGTACTATGATAAGCGCCTGCGGCGCGGGAACGGTTACCGAGGTTACCGAAAACGCAGCGCTGGGAATTACGGTGGTAATAGACCACGGCAACGGCATAAGCTCTAAATATGCCGCGGTTAAGGACGTAAAGGTAAAGGCGGGACAAAAGGTAGCTATGGGCGATATTATAGGCAGTACAGGCTCTGTTCCGAACGAATGTGCCGACCAGAGCCACCTGCATTTCGAGGTATTAAAAAACGGCCATGCGGCGGATCCGCTTAAAACCCTCGGTTTAAAATAAAACGCGCCCCCGTGACTATTATAACCGTTTAGGGGCAAAAAAAGGATTACCGCACGCCTTTCGGTGTGCGGTAATCCTTTTTTCACTTCCTTGTCATTGCAAACGCCGCAAGGTGCGCGGCAATCCGTTCTTCCATTTTCGTCATTGCGAAGGTGCGGGTGTCCGGTGGACACCTCTGCGGAGCAGAAGCACCGACCGAGCCGGCAGGCGAGACCGTGTAACGGCTGTGGCAATCCGTTTCTCTTTTAAGGGTATTACGGATTCTTTCGTGCTCCGCACTCAGAATGACAAGCCGTTTAGTCATTTCAAACGCCGTAAGGCGCGCGGCAATCCGTTTCCCACGTCATTAAAGCAAGCCCTGTTTAAAATCCCAAAAGCTTTGTTCCGGCGTTCTCAAGCGCCGAAAGCTCCGATTTTGCAATTTCCATGGTATCCCCGACAGAGCCGAGGTACAGCTTTATCTTAGGCTCGGTACCCGAAGGGCGAACTATAAGCGAGCTGCCGTCCTCCATATAAAACGCCAATACGTTTGAACGCGGAAGCGTGATTTTCTTTTCGCTGCCGTCGCACATATTGCGGCTTACAGAGGTCTCGTAATCGTCAAAGCGTACCGCCTTGTGGCCGTTTATAACACTCGGCACCTCGGCGCGTATGCTTTCCATTATGCCCTTTATCCTGTTCATACCGCTTTCACCCTCGCAGGTAAAGCTCTTTTGCGAGCAAAGGTAATAGCCGTATTTTTTATAAAGCATATCAAGCACGTCAATAAGGCTCTTGCCCTCCGCCTTATAATACGCCACCATTTCACATATAAGCATTGAGCCTATAACCGCGTCCTTATCGCGCACATATGAGCCGCCGAGGTAACCGTAGCTTTCCTCAAAGCCGAAAACAAAGCGGTTTTCCTCGCCCTTTTTCTCAAGCTCGGTTATCTGCTCGCCTATAAACTTAAAGCCGGTTAAAACGTCTCTTAATTCGCAGCCGTAATTATCGGCTATTTTTCTGCAAAGCTCGGTTGTAACTATTGTTTTAACCGCAACGGGCTTATTCGGCAGCGTACCGTTTTCGGTTCTTCTTGCAAGGGTAAAATCAAGCAGCAGCGCACCGACGTCGTTGCCCGAAAGGAGCTTATACTCCCCGTTGTACGGCACAGCTATACCTACGCGGTCGCAGTCGGGGTCGGTAGCAAGCAACAGATCCGGCTTAACGCTGTCCGCCAGTTTAAGGGCGCACTCAAACGCCTGGCGTATTTCGGGGTTCGGGTAAGGCGCTGTGGGGAAATTGCCGTTCGGCTTTTCCTGTTCGGGCACTACCGTTACGTTTTTAACGCCTATTCTGTCAAGTATTTTTCTTACGGGCTTATTGCCGCTGCCGTGAAGCGGGGTGTATATTACCTTAAGAGAAGCAACGTCCGCCTCAGGTGCCACGCGGCAGGCCTCAACGCAGCTTAAGTAATCGTTTATAACATCGTCGCCTATATATTCTATCTGACCCTTTTCAACCGCGGTTTCAAAATCAGTATCCTTTACGCCGTCGAAAATATCCACTTTATTCATTATAGAAAGCACATAATCCGCCGCCTCAAGGCCTAACTGGCAGCCGTCCGGTCCGTATGCCTTATAGCCGTTATACTTAGCGGGGTTATGGCTTGCGGTAACCACAACGCCGGCGTCGCACTTAAGGTGTCTTACCGCAAAGGAAAGCATGGGGGTAGGCATAAGCTCTTTATAAATATAAACCTTAATTCCGTTTGCCGCGAAAACGCAGGCGGCGGTTTTTGCAAAAAGGTCGGATTTAATGCGGCTGTCGTAAGCTATTGCTATTTTGCCGTTATCCGTTACCGAATTTACATATGCGGCAAGCCCCTGCGACGCCTTGCCCACGGTATATACGTTCATACGGTTTGTGCCCGCGCCTATAACTCCGCGAAGACCGCCCGTTCCGAATTCAAGATCTTTATAAAACGCGTCCGATACGGCGTCGCTGTCGTTTTCGATTGCCTTAAGCTCCGAAATAAGATCGGGATCCTTAACGGCTTTTTCACACCAAAGCTTATATTTATCCTCAAACATATAAGTTACGCTCCTTTATTTTTTATACTGATATTATAGCAAAAAAATATGTCGATAACAAGTGTTTTGCGGTAATTTGTTTAATTTGCTTTTTTAAAAGAGATGTGCTATACTGTTTGATACCGAGGTGATGGCTTTGTCAGAAAAAAAGCGCGGTATAAGAATACAAACAAGAATTATAATTTCGGCGTTGCTTCTGCTTTTGCAATTGCTGTTTCTTTTCTTTATTCTTTACGATATAACCGCAAAATCGGCGGCTCTTTATGTGCTTTCAACCCTTGCGGGTACAGTTACCGTTATATATATAGTAAACCGCCGCGGCAATCCAAGCCATAAAATAGCATGGATAATATTTATACTTGTTTTTCCCGTGTTCGGAATATCGGTGTATCTTTTATGGGGCGGCGGCAGGGTAATGCCCCATAAACGAAAGCAAATGGAAAAATGCGAATCGCATTATCTTCCCTGTCTGCACGACGACAGCGGCGAGCGCGACAGGCTTAAATATTACGATATGTTCCATTCCCGTCAGGCGGATTACCTTTCGGGCGAATCCGGCTATCCGCTTTACGGCCATACCGAAACCGAATATTTATCGCCGGGTGAAAAAATATTTGAAAAAATGCTTTCAGAGCTTAAAACAGCCGAAAAATATATTTATTTGGAATTTTTTATTTTGGCGGAGGGCTTTATGTGGGACTCCATACACAAAATATTAAAGGAAAAGGCTGAAAACGGCGTTGAAATTAAAATAATATTCGATGATTTCGGTTCTATAAAGCGCCAGCATAAGGATTTTATAACAAAGCTGCGCTCAGAGGGTATAGAGGTATCGGTTTTTAACCCGATAAAGCCCTCGCTAAATATTTTTATGAACAACCGCAACCACAGAAAAATTGTGGTAATAGACGGGAAGACCGCATTTACCGGCGGCTTTAATATAGGCGACGAATATATAAACCGTATGATACGCTTCGGCCATTGGTTAGACAGCGGCATTATGCTTAAAGGCGCGGCGGTTAAAAGCTTTCTTGCAATGTTTTGCTGTATGTGGGAATTCACAACAAAGGAGCAGATTGATATAAGCTCTCGCATTTCCGATTACGAGACCTGCGACGACGGCTTTGTTCTGCCCTACTGCGACGATCCGCTTAACGATAAAAATCCTGCCGAGGGCATTTATATGCGAATACTCAGCACCGCGCAAAAATATGTATATATAGCCACGCCCTATCTTATAATAGATAATACTATGACAACGGTGCTCAGAATGGCGGCAAAATCGGGTATAGACGTTCGCATAGTAACGCCGCACATACCCGATAAATGGTACGTTCACCCCGTAACGCAGTATAATTACCTTGAGCTGCTTGAGGCAGGCGTCAGAATATATGAATATACGCCGGGCTTTATTCATTCAAAGCTTTTTGTTTCGGACGATAAAATCGCCACCGTGGGTACGGTCAATATGGATTACCGCAGCTTTATTTTTCACTTTGAATGCGGCGCGTGGATATGCGACAATAAAACCGTGCTTGATTTAAAGGCGCAGTTTGAGGAAATATTTAAAATATCGGAAGAAATAAAAACCGAGGAATGGAAAAAGCGCCCGTTAATGCTCCGCCTTAAACAGGCGATACTTCACATATTCGCTCCGTTTATGTGATTGACAATTTTTACATTTGCTGTTATAATTGTAAATAACAGAAAGGTGGTTTTCATATGAAAGGGTTTTTAAAATTCATATTTTCGGTTTTTGCCGTTGCGGCTGCCGTTTTCGGCGCGCTTGTTATAATCGACGGCATTGTAAACAAGAACCGCATTAAGGGCGACTACCTTGAGTGCGAGGGAACAGACGAAATTTAGTTAAACGGTCTTCGTTTTGCGAAGACCGTTTAATTTATTATTAAAAAATGCTTGCATTTTGCAGACGAATGTGTTATACTCCATATGTTATCGAGTTTGAAAGGGGTGACGAAGATGAAGGAAGGTATTCATCCGCAGTACGAAAAGGTTACTATAAAATGCGCTTGCGGCGCGGAGTTCGAGACACGCTCTACTAAAAAAGATATCCGTTTGGATATTTGTTCTAAATGTCATCCGTTTTTTACCGGTAAACAGAAATTGGTAGACACCGGTGGACGCGTAGACAGATTTAAAAAGCGTTTCAATATGGACTGATAAGACCTTTTACTCCGCAGTCGCCTTAGGCGATTGCGGTTTTTTTATTAAACCGTATTTTTTAAAACCATACGGCAAATAAACGTATAGGCAAGCGAGAAATTCGCTCTCAAAAAACGGGTTCGGATTATTCTCGTTTGCCTAAGGGAGGCGTTGAAAACGGAAAGCTGCATTACCGTTTCGGGGCAGTCAAGCGCCGAATATACCGAAAAGCGTTCGCGCTTTATAGCGGTTATCCGCCATTGCGAAACCGAGCAGGAGGCCGTAAGCTTTATAAACGATATACGCGCAAAGCACCGCGACGCGCGCCATAACTGCTATGCCTATTCGGTTTCGGGCGGCGCCGTAAAGCGCTTTTCGGACGACGGCGAGCCGCACGGCACCGCCGGAAAGCCTATGCTTGATATTATAGACGGCGAAGGGCTTTGCAATGTGTGCGCGGTTGTTACAAGATATTTCGGCGGCGTGCTGCTCGGCACGGGCGGTCTTGTCCGCGCTTACTCCAAGGCGTTAAAGGACGCGGCAGTATCGGCAAACCGCGCCGTTATGATTCCCTGCACCGTTTTTTCCTGCTCTGCCGACTATACTGATTCGGCGCGTCTTTCAAAGCTTATATCCGATATGGGCGGCGTAACGGAAAACGCCGAATACACCGAAAAGGTAGCTTTAACCTTTTTTATGAGAGAAAGCAAAAAAAGCGAATTTGAGCTTAAGCTTAAAGAAATGTTCTGCGCGCGTATAACCGCAAAGGAAATTAAAACCGAATTAAGGCCGGTGGACGAATTATGAGAAAAATTAAAAAATTTGCTTTTGCACTTGTTATTTTTGCGGCGGTATGCGCAGTACTGGCGCTTTCTTTAAATTTTCACATTGTAAAAAGCACCGAAAAGAGCATTTTTACGGAGGACGCTCTCGGCGATACTTCGGAAGCGGACTGTATTTTAATTTTAGGCGCCGGCGTTAAAAACGGCAAGCCCACCCCTATGCTGAGGGACAGGCTGCTTACGGGAATTAAGCTTTACGAAAACGGAAAAGCGGCAAAAATTATTATGAGCGGCGACCACGGCAGCGCGGCTTACGACGAGGTAAACGTTATGCGCCTGTTCGCGGCGGAACGCGGCGTGAAGGAAGAGGACATTTTTACCGACCACGCAGGCTTTTCCACCTACGACAGCATTTACCGCGCAAAAAATATATTCGAGGCGGATAATATTATAATAGTAAGCCAGAAATACCACCTGCACCGCGCGCTTTACATTGCAGAACGGTTAGGGGTAAACGCCGTTGGCGTATCGGCGAACCTTAACCCGTACGGCGGTCAGCTTAAAAGAGAAATAAGGGAAATATTAGCGCGGGATAAGGATTTTTTTAAATGCATTATAAAGCCCGAATCCGAATATATGGGGGATAAAATACCCGTTTCGGGCGACGGCAGAAGCACGATAGGCTAAAATTAAAGAAAAATTAAAAAAAATAGAGGTTTTTGCACATTTTCGTCTAATATAATAAGTGAAAGGGGCGAAATGTATGAACGCAAGAGAGATAAGCGAACAAAACGAAAAGCTTATTTTGTGTGAAAGGGCTTGCTTTTGCACAAATACCGCGGGCCGCAAAATAAGCGAACCCGAAAGCGAACTGCGCACCTGCTACCAGCGGGACCGCGACCGCATTATCCACTGCAAGGCGTTCAGGCGCTTAAAGCATAAAACGCAGGTTTTCCTATCGCCCGAATCGGATCATTACAGAACGCGCCTTACCCACACACTTGAGGTAGCGCAGATAGCAAGAACGATCGCAAGGGCGCTGCGCCTTAACGAGGATTTGACCGAGGCGATAGCCTTAGGCCACGATTTAGGCCACACGCCGTTCGGCCATGCGGGCGAGCGCGCGTTAAACGAAATTACGGGCAGCTTTGCCCATTACGAGCAAAGCGTAAGGGTGTGCGAAAAGCTTGAAAAAAACGGCAGAGGGCTTAACCTTACCTATGAGGTGCTTGACGGAATACTTCACCACACAAAGGGCAAAGAGGCGCACACGCTTGAGGGCAGAATAGTAAGAACGGCAGACAGGGTGGCGTACATAAACCACGATATTGACGACGCAGTGCGCGCCGGCGTTATTTCAAACGACGATATTCCGCGCGATATAGCAAAGCATTTAGGCTATACCAAAAGCCAAAGAATAAACACGCTTGTAACCTCGATAGTAAATAACAGCGTCGATACGGTGAAAATGGACGGCGAAACCGAAAAATATTACGATTTGCTGCACGAATTTTTGTTTGAAAGCGTTTATAAAAACCCCGTTGCAAAATCAGAAGAAACAAAGGTAAAGGGCATAGTTGAGGGGCTTTTTGAATATTACGGCAAAAACCCCGAAAAAATGTCGGAGGAATATCTTGCAATAGCTAAGACGGAGGGCAAGGAGCGCGCCATAACCGATTATATAGCCGGTATGACCGATCACTACGCCGTTACGGCGTATACAAATATTTATATACCAAAGGCCTGGACAATTTAAAGGCGGAATTATTATTAAAGTCATTGCGGTGCGGGTGTCCGGCGGACACCTCTGCAAGGCAGAAGCACCGACCGAGCCGGCAGGCGAGACCGCCGTAAGGCGTGCGGCAATCCGTTCCCCCTCCCCCTCGTCATTGCGAACGCCGTCAGGCGTGTGGCAATCCGTTTCTCTTTTAAAGGGGAATACAGATTCTTTCGCGCCAAGCGCTCAGAATGACAGAGTTATAGTCATTGCGGTGCGGGTGTCCGGTGGACACCTCTGCAAGGCAGAAGCACCGACCGAGCCGGCAGGCGAGACCGCCGTAAGGTGCGTGGCAATCCGTTCCCTTTTTATTTGCATTACGGATTACAGCGCCGCTTCATTCGGCACAGCAATATAAATTTAAAAATAAATCTTAAAAAAGAGGAGGCGGTTTTATGATCCCCGAAGACGTAATAAACGAAATTAAATACCGTAACGATATTGAAACCGCCGTTTCACAGTATGTTAACTTAAAGCGCAGGGGCAAAAACCTTGTGGGGCTTTGCCCGTTTCACAGCGAAAAAACGCCTTCGTTCACGGTTTACCCCGAAAACGGCTCGTTTTACTGCTTCGGCTGCGGCGCGGGCGGCGATGTGTTCACCTTTACCGGTCTTATTGAAAACCTTGATTATATAGAATCGGTCAAGCTGTTAGCCGAGCGTTCTGGCGTTACCCTGCCGCAGGACGGTTACGACGACTCTATGCAGCGCCTTAAAAAAACGGTTTACGATATTAACCGCGATACCGCAAGGTTTTTTCACGCTTACCTTATGTCGGGCGAAGGCAAATGGGCGCTCGATTACCTTACGGGGCGCGGCCTTACCCTTAAAACAATAAAGCATTTCGGTCTCGGCGCCGCGCCTGACAGCTGGGACAGCCTTATAAAGCACCTTAAAGCCAAGGGCTATTCCGAAAGCGATATGATAACCGCAAACGTTGTGGGCAAAAGCCAGCGCGGAAGCCTTTACGACAGGTTCAGAAAACGCGTAATGTTCCCCATAATAAACATAAGGGGCAACATAATAGCCTTCAGCGGCAGGGCAATGCCGGGCGAAGACAAGCAGGGCGGCAAATACGTAAACACGGCTGATACGCCCGTTTATAAAAAAAGCGATAATTTATTCGGAATGAACTTCGCCAAAAACTCGTGCGGCGACAGGGTGATATTGGTTGAGGGAAATATGGACGTTATTTCTCTTCATCAGGCAGGCTTTACAAATGTTGCGGCGCCGCTCGGCACGGCGTTTACCATGGAGCAGGCAAACCTGCTTTCGCGCTATACTAAAGAAATCGTGCTTATGCTTGACGCAGACGCCGCAGGTCAAAAAGCGATAAAGCGCGCTTCGGAGCTGTTACAAAACACGGGGCTTTCCGTAAGGGTGGTAGTTATACCGGACGGCAAGGACCCCGACGAATATATAAAGAAAAACGGGGCGGACAGATTTAAGGCTCTCCTTGAGGGCGCCGTAAGCGATATGGAATACAAGCTGCTTACCGCCGCAGCAGGCATTGACCTTGCAAGCGACGACGGCAGGCTTAAATACCTTTCCGCCGCCGCCGAAATAATAGCGGCGGACGACGACGTCATGGCGCGCGACGTATATATAGGCAGGCTTTGCGATAAATACGGCGTTTCAAGAACGGCGCTTACCGCAAAGGTAGACGAAATAAGAAAAAGAACCCGAAGGCAACGGCAAAAAAAGGAGTTTACCGAGCTTGTAAGCCCTAAATTTACAAAGGAGGATATAAACCCCGAACGGCGCGTTTCGCCCAAGGGCGCCGCGGCGGAGGAAACGCTTATAGCCGTGCTTTTAAAGCACCCCGACCTGTATAACAAGGCGCGCGAGAAGCTTCCGCCCGATAAAATGATAACCTCGCTTAACCGCCGTATATACGAAACGATAATAAATACGCTCGACAGCGGCCGCTCGCTTGATATTTCGGTGTTTGCGGAAAAGCTGCTCCCCGCCGAAATAGGGTATTTAGTATCGCTGCAAAACGGCGATAAAGCGCTTAAAAACCCCGAAACTGTATTAAAAGACTGTATAGGGGTAATATTAGAAGAGGATATTATTTCCGCGGCGGACGGAAAAAACGAATCGCTTGAGGATTGGGCAGCCAACCTTAAAAATATTATCGATATCAAATCGAAAGGAAAAACATAATGGAACAGAACAACAAAACACAAGAAAAAGAAATTAAAAAGCTTACAAACCTTGGGAACGATTACGACGCCGAAGAGGAAAAGGACCTTACAATAGACGATATTGAAAACGCGCCCGATAATCCCGAAGAGCTTTTTTCGGAGCCGCCCACCCTTGATATCGATTTTGACGAAGAGCCCACCGACGACGAGCTGAAGCTTGAGGAAATGGACCTTGACCTGTTAAACGACGATTTAAGCGTGGAAAATATGAATCTTGACGATCCCGTTAAGATATATCTGCGCGAGATAGGCAGGGTACCGCTTTTATCCTCCGATGAGGAAATAGACCTTGCGGTAAGAATATCCGAGGGCGACGAATACGCCAAGCAGCGCCTTACCGAAGCAAACCTGCGCCTTGTTGTAAGCATTGCGAAAAAATACGTGGGCAGGGGAATGTATTTCTTAGACCTTATTCAAGAGGGCAACGTAGGTCTTATAAAGGCGGTTGACAAGTTTGATTACAAAAAGGGCTTTAAGTTTTCTACCTATGCCACATGGTGGATAAGGCAGGCGATAACCAGAGCCATTGCGGATCAGGCGCGCACCATACGCATACCCGTGCATATGGTGGAAACCATAAACAGGCTTAAAAAGGTTCAAAGCCAGCTGCTGCACGAAAACGGCGTTGAACCGAGCGAGGAGCTTATAGCCGAAAAAATGGATCTTCCCGTTGAGCGCGTGCGCGAAATAATGCGCGTTGCGCAGGAGCCGGTTTCAATGGAAACCCCGATAGGTCCGGAAGAGGATTCCCGCCTTATGGACTTTATAAGAGACGAGGACGCCTTAGCGCCGGACGACGCCGCACTTAAAACCATAACGAACGAGGATATAGACGGCGTGCTTAAAACCCTTACCCCAAGGGAGGAATCGGTAATACGCCTGCGTTTCGGGCTTCAGGACGGCCGCTGCCACACCCTTGAAGAGGTAGGAACCGAATTTAACGTAACAAGGGAAAGAATACGCCAGATAGAGGCAAAGGCGCTGCGTAAGCTCCGCCACCCCGTAAGAAGCAACAAATTCAAAGAAAGATAAGGAAGCATAAAAGCAATGGAATTTTCATATAAAACTAAGGGAGTATGTGCAAGAAGCATTTTGATCGACGTTGAAGACGATACCGTTAAAAGCGTTCGCTTTGAGGGCGGCTGCAGCGGCAACACGCAGGGCGTGGCAACGCTTGTTGAGGGTATGAAGGTTGACGACGTAATAAAAAAGCTTTCCTCGATCAAATGCGGATTTAAAAATACCTCGTGCCCCGCGCAGCTTGCCGAGGCGCTAAAAGAATATAAAAACCGCAAAGGGTGATTGATTTGTATTCGGACAGTGATATAAAAATTGCGGGCAGCAAGCCCTCGCGCGATATTGAAAAACGCCGCGAAAAAACCGCGGCTCCCAATGTGCCGAATAAGGAAAAAACAGAAAACGCAAAGGCGCTCGGAAAACGCGTCGCCTTAGAATTTATAAGGGATTCAAAGGACTCCTCCTTCCCCGATGAAAACGAAGATTTTGAAATGGCGGCGCAAAGAAGACTGCTGCTTTCCTTTACGGCGACCGTGGGCTTTGAGCAGTTTTGCCCGGACGATACCCTTTGCGGCATAGCGCAGAAAAGCTTTATAGATACCGTAAAAAAGGAGGATAACGGGCTTTACAAGGCCTCAAGCGATACCGGTGCGTTTTCGTTTTATTATCTTGCATACCGCCGCGGCAGCGAAATAGACCGCAGAATAGGTCAAACCTTTGCAATGCTATGCTCGCACGACGGCGATCCCGTTTACCAAGAGCTCGGCGAGGCGCTTTACTGCTGGTTTTTATCGGTTGTTAAAAAGGCCGCAACAGAGCTTAACTTAAAATAAAGAAAGCATAAAAGAAAATCTCCTTTCATATTTTAGAAAGGAGATTTTTTTGTTTGGAGTGATCCATATGCCTAATATTTATCTAAGCCCTTCAACGCAGGAATTCAACCCCTATGCAGGCGGCGGAAACGAGGAATACTATATGAACCTTATTGCCGACGCTATGGAGCCGTACCTTGCCGCAAGCGGGATTACGTTTACAAGAAACACGCCGGATATGACGGCGGCAAGCTCCATTGCCGCTTCAAACGCGGGAAATTACGACCTGCACCTAGCCCTTCATTCAAACGCGGTAGGCAGCGGCAATCCCACCGTGCGCGGAACCGACGTTTATTATTACCCCACAAGCAGCGAGGGCAAACGGTTTGCGGATATCGCCGCCGAAAATTTACAGCTTATCTATCCCCTGCCGGACAGGGTAAAGACCGTCCCGACAACGCGGCTCGGCGAGGTGGCGCGGGTAAGAGCGCCCGGCGTGCTTATAGAGCTTGCCTATCACGATAACCCGCAGGACGCCGATTGGATAAGAAACAACATAAACGCGATAGCCGAAAATTTAGTGCTTTCCCTTACCGAATTTTTCGGCATACCCTTTAACACGCCGCAGCCTATACAAACAGCTACCGTTGCAACAAACGGCTCTAACCTTAACATTCGCTCAAACCCAAGTACCGCGGCGCAGATTATAGGAAAAGCGCCGAACGGCGCGGAAATTATTATATATAACCGCCTGCCCGACTGGGATCTGATAGGCTACGGCGGCGTAACAGGCTATGTAAGCAATAAATATGTGCTTATTTAAGAATAAACCTTGATAACAGCTTTTTAATATACACAGACACAAAAAACGCCGCGGCAAGGGAAATTACGTCCTTAATAAGATACGGCGCCGATACAAGCAAAAACGACGGAACAAACGCGATTTTGTAAATAAGCGCGTACTGCGCGGAGCCGAGCAAATGGCAGATCGCCAGCCCCGCAATACCCGGCAGCGCCTTTAAATATTTGTTTTTTATAAGCGCGGCGGCGCCGCAAAAAAGCGTTAAAAATATAAAACCGAAAATAAAGCCGCCCGTTGCGCCGAAAAGCACCTGTACGCCGCCCTTAAATCCCGAAAATACAGGCACTCCCGCCGTGCCTAACAGTATATACGTTAAAATCGAAGCCAGCCCCCACTTAATACCCAAGGTATAGCCGCAAAGCGCCACCGCAAAGGTTTGCAGCGTTAACGGCACGTCAAACGGAGTGGGTATAGCCGTTTGCGAAAGCACGGCGGTAACGGCGGTAAACAGCGCCGCCAAAATTAAATTAAGCGTTCTTTTTCTTGTGTTTTCATTCATTTCCCTATCCCCTTTTAAGGAATATTGTATACCGCGGCTTTAAAATTGTCAACCTTTATTTTAAATTAGGTTTACAATTATGCCGTGATCGGTCCCTCCGTCATTCTTTCGCTTACCCGTCATTGCGAAGCAGAAGCACCGACCGAGCCGGCAGGCGAGACCGCCGCAAGGTGCGCGGCAATCCGTTCCCCCTCCCCCGTCATTGCGAGCACCGTCAGGTGCGCGGCAATCCGTTTCTCTCTTAGGGGTATTACGGATTCTTCCACGCTTCGCGCTCAGAATGACAGGTCTTTTTGTCATTGCGAGCACCGATAGGTGCGCGGCAATCCGTTTCTCTCTTAAGGATATTACGGATTCTTTCGTGCTCACCACTCTTGCGGTGCCCAAAAGTTGTTATTCGCTTGGAGCGCGAACAACTTTTGACCGCGGCGCCCGCCGTTGCTCGCTTCTTCCTGCACCGCAGGCGCTCACAACGTCACTCAGAATGACAAGTCTTTTTGTCATTGCGGTGCGGGTGTCCGGTGGACACCTCTGCGAAGCAGAAGCACCGACCGAGCCGGCAGGCGAGACCGCCGCAAGGTGCGCGGCAATCCGTCTTCCCTTTTTTAAAAACTTTTATTCTGTTAAAACCAAAAAAGCAAACGCCGTGCAAAAATACACAGGCGTTTGCTTTTTTAAGCGTTTTATGTAAAACGTTTTTTAATATTATTCCTCGGCGATAGCCTCTACCGGACATCCGGCAGCGCAGGCTCCGCAGCTGCAGCATTTATCAGCGTCGATCTCGTAATGCTCTGCACCCTCTGAAATAGCGTCGCAGGGACATCCGGCAGCGCAAGCTCCGCAGCTTATGCAAGAATCGGAAATTTTGTAAGCCATCAAAAACACCTCCATAGCTTCGTTGCTTTTATTGTATCATATTTTTTAAAAAAAGCAAGTAAAATATTATTCCAATTATCAGGTTCGGCATACCGCGTTTAAAACTGTTTATTATCGCTGTTTTATCGTACAACTGTCTTATCTGTACTTTTCCGCCTGCAAACGGAACATTTCGGCATATCTACCGTTTTGTTTTATAAGCTTTTCGTGACTGCCGCTTTCAATAATTTCACCGTTTGCCAGCATATAAATTTTATCGGCAAAGCGGGTTGTGGAAAGCCTGTGGGAAATAATTATAACCGTTTTATCACCCGATAGCTCGGTTACGGTTTTATTAAGGGTATATTCCGCAATCGGGTCAAGCGCGCCGGACGGTTCATCCAATATTATTATATCGGAATCGGCGTAAAGCACCCGTGCCAGCGCTATTTTTTGCTTTTCACCGCCTGAAGGGTTAAAGCCTCCCTCGTCAAACTCCTTTGTAAGCTGTGTTTCATAGCCGTTCGGCAGAGTTTCAAACTTATCCCAAAACGCGGATCTTTTAAGCGCCTCGTCAGCCCTTTTTATATCAAGCGGCTTATTATCGGCAGATATGTTGCGCGCAAGGTCGGTTGCTATAAGCTCGTAATCCTGAAACAAAACGCCGAAACAACCCCTGTAATTCGAAATGCGGTAATTTTTTATATTCTTTCCGCCGTAGCTTATTTCGCCGCCCGTTGTGTCATAAAGCCTTAAAATCAGCTTTATAAGCGTGGATTTACCCGCGCCGTTAAAGCCCACAAGCGCAACCTTTTCGCCCTTTTTAAACGAGCAGCTTACGCCCTTTAGGGTTGGCTCGCTGTTACCGGGGTATGTAAATTCTACATTGCGAAGAACTATATCGCCGCCTGCGGGTAAGGCTAAGCGCCCGTTATCCTCCATAGTGTTTTCGGTTTCCGAAAAGCGGCGCAGCTTTGAAATATAAAGGCTGTGGTTTTGAAATTCCGATAAATTTGAAACGGCGGTTAAAACCTTTCCGTTAAGCGTCTGGGTTGAGTTATAAACGCCGAGCAGTTGACCTAAGCCGAATTTGCCGAGCACCAAAGCCTTAAAAAACAGGTAGGAAAGATATACGCCGCCTATTATAAGGTTGGCTGCGGAGTTTGTTGCGACATTCAGCGCGATTATGGGTTTTTGGCGCTTTTTAACTATCACACGCATTTCTTCGGTGGAATCGGATAGATCCTTTTCCAATTTCGGGCTTATGTTGCCGGTTTTAAGGTCATTTACATAATCGGCAAGGTAAAAAATTCTGCTTACATAGTCGCTGCGCCTTTGCACGGGCACAATTTCCTCTTGCATTTTCATTGCGCGCTTATTTATCGCACGCCCGGAAAAATATGTAAACGGAACTAAAAAAACTAAAATCAAAAGAGAATACGCGTCAACCGAAACGATATATGCACCCGCGATAATGCTAACCGTTATTCGGCTTAAAAGCGTATTAAACGCCCCGACCGCTCCGGTTATGTGGTCGGGCGCTTTTTGCATTGCCCAAACAAAGTCGTTGTAAAATTCGGCGTCGTCATACCTTGCAAGCTCTAAAGAAGCCGCCTTTTCGTAAAGCCGCATACGCATTTTCATTTGTATTTTTTCTCTTTCGCCGGGCGCTATGTAAGCGTCGAAAACAGTGCCGAGCATTAGCTTTATAAACACGGCTATTGCCACCGGAATTAAAAAATACAGCACATCGGTAAGCGTTTTCTTCTTTTCAACGCAGCTTATAATATACGCCGTTAAAAACGTATGCTCAAAAAGCGTTACAACATCGCCGAGCACGGTCTGCATAAGCGTAAACACGGTGTAGCCGGGCGCAATTTTAAACTGCCACTTAAGCGCGAAAAGCGTATTTGACAGGGTGCTGTGCTTTTTTGGAGTTTTCTTATTCATACGCCGCCTCCGTCAAATAATTTCGTGCCTGCTTTTTAAACATTTCGGCGTATACCCCGCCGTTTTCAAGCAGCTTTTTATTAGTGCCCTGCTCTGCCAATCTGCCCTTATCAAAAACAAATATTTTCTCGCATACCGCAGCCGATGAAAGGCGGTGTGATACTATTACCGATAAAACGTCTTTATTTTTGCAAAGCCACGCCATAGTCTCAAACATTTTGTATTCGGCAATCGGGTCAAGCGCGCTCGATGGCTCGTCAAGCAGTATTACGTCGCTGTTTTTCGCCACCGCGCGGGCAATGGCTATCTTCTGCCTCTGCCCGCCGGAGAGCTCTGCGCCGTTTTCGTCAAATTCTCTTGTAAGCACGGTGTCTATACCGTTTTTAAGCTTTAAAATATCCTCGTAAACATCGCTTTTCTTAAGGGCTGCTGTCACGCGCGCACGGTCTTCTTCAGTCTTTACCTCGTCTAAAAGCACATTCTCCGCCACTGTTGCCGAAAACATAGCAAAATCCTGAAAGGCAATGCCCATATGCTTTCGATACTTATTAACGTCGTATTTTTTAATATTAACGCCGTTTAAAAGTATTTCACCCTTTTCGGGGTCGTAAAACCGCATAAGCAGCTTTAAAAAAGTGCTTTTGCCGCTACCGTTTATACCCACAAGCGCGTTTCTGTCACCCCTGTTTAAAACAAGGCTTATATTTTCGAGTGCGTAATTTTCCGCTCCCTCATACTTAAAATATACGTTTTTAAATTCTATGCTTTCCACGCGCTTTGGCATTTTAAGTCCGCCCGCGGTCTCGTCTATTTTAGGCTTGTACGCGAAAAACTGCTTTAAATTTTCTATAAACTCTGCGTCGGTAAACAGCCCGGAAACAGACCGCTCAAAATTGTTAAGCATCCACGAAACGCTTACTATCGCGTTTAAAAGCACAATTAAATCGGAAACGCCTAATTTTCCGCTTAAGCCGAGTATTGCGGCGCAAAGCCACATTCCCTCGTAGCCGAGTAAAAACATTAAAATGCTTTTTGCCCCCGAATAAAGCGATTTTTTAAGCGCGTACCGCCGCGCCACCTCAACCGTTCTTTTCGCGGCAAGCCCGTACGCCTCTTTAAGCACACCGAAAAAGCCCGTGGTTCTGATTTCGGCGGCATACTTGCGAAAATACAGCACACGGTTTACATAATCCTTTTGCCGCCGCGCCGGGGTTGAGTCCCTGTCTATCTCAAAGGTTACGTGGCCTAACTTTTTCCCGAAAAACAGGTTGCCTATAAGCGGCAGGGCTATAAAAATAAGCGCAAGCGGAGTTATTTTTGCCATTGTAACAATAACGGTTGCAGAGGATATAAGCGCGCAAAATGCGGCTGAGCAGTTATTAAGCACCGATCCGGTACGCGCGACAGCCTCGGACGCCGCTTTGGTGTAAATATTGTAAAACTCCGGCGTTTCATAGCAGGAAATATCGGCGGTCTGCGCCTTTTTAAAAAGCTTTAAATTAAGGCGGTAACCTATTTTAATATATTCCCTGTACATATAGCTTTGGTAAAACCAGGCGTTGTATATGTTTATAATAACGTCGATAACAGCCGCCGCCCAGATAAAAATGAGAATATCGGTAAATTTTCGCGTGCTCGCCGCACCGAAAAGATACTGTAAGAAAAACACCGAATAAAATACCCAAGAGGCAAAACCCAGCAAATTTGTGAAAAAATTGAGTATAACCGCCGCCGGAGAAATTTGCCAAACAAGCCTTAAAAAATAAAGATTATTTTTTATTGCCGAAACCTTTTTCTTTCCGTCCTTTTTCATATTCTCCCCCCAAAAACTTCCTTTAAAAAGATTTTACCATATAAAGGAATTTGCCGCAACAGCGAATATTTATCTGTTCTTAAATATTTTTTATATAATTTCTTTTTAAAAATATCGCCGCGCCGTTATCCTGATTGACAGGGTATAATATTTAGGGTAAAATACTTATTAAGGAGTTGATTTTAAATGGTTAAACACATAATTTTATGGAAGCTGCGCGAGGATATAGAAAAAACCGAAATACCCGCCGTTAAAAGCGCCGCTAAAGCCGCGCTTGAGGGGCTTTTCGGCAAAATAGACGGTCTTTGCGAAATACGCCTTAAAACAGAATGTCTGCCCTCTTCAAATGCGGATATGATGTTAATTACCGTTTTTAAAGACGAAGAAAGCCTTAAGGGCTACCAAAAAAGCCCGCTTCACAATGCCGCCGCCGATAAATACGTCCGCCCGTATACCGCGCAGAGACTTTGCTTTGATTTTGAAGAATAATGCGTTTTCTTTAGTTTGAAAACGCCGTCTTTATTGTAGTAAATTACCAAAAAAAAATTATTTTATTTAATTTTGACTGTTTTTTTATGTGATTTATACAAATATTCGGCTAATAATAGTTGCAGTTACATCTTGAAAAAGCTTGATGAATATTGTATTATTGTAATGTAAATAATAACCTTGATAAGTTAGGAGATGCTTTTATGACCAAATATACAATAACCGCGCTTTCTTCTATGATAGAGCGTAAGCTGTCGCACAACTTCGGCGTTACGCCCGAACAGGCTTCAGACGAGCTTTTTTACAAGGCCTGCGTGCTTGTACTGCTTGAAATTATGAACGAGCGCCGCGCCGAATTTAAAAAGACCGCAGACGGCGAGGAAGCCAAAACGGTTTATTATTTAAGTATGGAATTTCTTATGGGGCGTTCCCTTAAAAACACCCTTTTCAACCTTGACCTTACCGAAACTATGCGCAAGGCGCTTGCAAAATTCAAGGTAAAGCTTGATAAGCTTTACGATTTCGAGCCGGACGCAGGGCTCGGCAACGGCGGTCTCGGCCGTCTTGCCGCCTGCTTTTTAGACGCGCTTTCAACCGGCAGCTACCCCGCTATGGGCTACTGCATACGCTACGAGCTCGGCATATTCCGCCAAAAGCTGGTAGACGGCTGGCAGACCGAAATGCCCGATTTTTGGCTTCCCGGCGGCGGCGTATGGCTTGAACAGCGCCCCGCTTCTGCGGTTGACGTTCATTTCGACGGCAAAATAAACGAATGGTGGGACGGCAGCTACCATCATATAGAGCATACGGGCTACCATACCGTTCACGCCGTTCCTTACGACCTTATGGTTGCGGGAAAGGACGGCAAAACCGTTAACGTGTTAAGGCTTTGGAGCGCAGAGTGTCAGGATTTCGATATGTCCGCATTTAATCAGGGCGACTATGTAAGGGCGCTTGAACAGCGCGCTATGACAGAGACTATCTCTAAGGTGCTCTACCCAGAGGATAACCATATAGAGGGTAAATCGCTGCGCCTGCGCCAGCAGTATTTCTTGGTTTCCGCCTCTGTTCAGGATATTCTTAACCGCCATTTAAGAAAGTACAACACGCTTGATAATCTGCCCGATAAGGTTGCAATTCACATTAACGATACCCACCCCACCCTTTCAATACCCGAACTTATGCGCTTTTTGCTTGACGAATGCGGCTACGGCTGGGACAAAGCGTGGGATATTGTAACGCGCACGGTGGCGTACACCAATCACACCGTTATGCCCGAAGCGCTTGAGTGCTGGTCGGTTGAGCTTATTAAGGAGCGTATTCCGCGAATTTACCAGATTATTAAAGAGATAGACCGCCGCTTCAGGGGCGAGGTGCTTTCGAAAACGGGCGATCCGCTTGTGGTTGAGCGCACCGCAATAATCCAAAGCGGAGTTATTCGTATGGCTAATTTGTGCGTTGCCGCCTGCCATACCGTAAACGGCGTTTCAAGGCTGCACAGCGAAATACTTGTAAACGAGCTTTTTACCGATTACGCAAAAATGACCCCCGAAAAGTTTACCAACGTAACAAACGGTATTGCGCACCGCCGCTGGCTTTGCCAGGCTAACCCCGCGCTTACCGAATACCTTACCGAGCTTATAGGCGGCGGCTTTGTTAAGAACGCCGAAGAGCTTGAAAAGCTTATGGCCTATAAAGACGATAAGACCGTGCTTACAAGGTTAGAGGAAATAAAGCGCGAAAACAAGGTTCGCTTTGCCGATTACGTTAAGGAAAGCACCTCGATTGTGCTTGACCCCGATTCTATATTCGATATGCAGGTAAAGCGCCTGCACGAATATAAGCGCCAGCACCTCAACGCGCTTAATATAATTTCAGAATATCTGTATTTAAAGAACAACCCGAACGCCGATTTCACACCCAAGACCTATATATTCGGTGCAAAGGCGGCGGCAGGCTATCTGTTTGCAAAGGAAATTATACAGATGATCTACAAGCTTTCAACCGTTATCGATAACGACCGCACGGTTAACGACAAGCTTAAGATCCTGTTCCTTGAGGATTACAGGGTAACCATGGCGGAGCTTATGATACCCTCTGCCGATATAAGCGAGCAGATCTCCCTTGCCTCTACCGAGGCGAGCGGCACGGGCAATATGAAGCTTATGATGAACGGCGCGATAACCCTCGGAACGGAGGACGGCGCAAACGTTGAGATACACGAAGCGGTGGGCGACGATAACATTATAATCTTCGGTATGCAGACGCCCGAAGTTTTGGCGCTGCAGAAAAACGGCTATTCGCCTATGCAGTATTATAACAACAACGCAGAGCTGCGCGAAGCGCTTGACTTTATAGGCAAGGGCATTGCAGGTCAGCCGTTTGACAACATTTACACCACCCTTAAAACGCACGACACCTATATGGCTCTTGCGGATTTTGCGGATTACAGAAACGCCCAGCAAAAGGCAAGCGCGCTTTACCGCGACCGCGATACCTGGAACAAAATGTCGCTTACCAATATTGCAAAATCCGGTATATTCTCTGCCGACCGTTCAATAGAGGAATACGCAAAGAATATCTGGCATTTGAACAAAGTAAAATAAACTATGCAGTATTATCCTTTCGATTCAAGAAAAATTCTATACAGAAGCAGGTTAGGAGCTTTAGCCGAGGGTGACACCCTTCGGCTAAAGCTGTTACTGCATAATGACGCCCGCGTACATAACGCATATTTAAAGCTTAGAAACGATAACAGCGAAAATATAAGAGAGCTGCGTATGCAGCCCGGCGCATGGCTTGAGGATTACCGCTTTTACGAATGTGAAATCACCTTAAGCGAAGGGCTTTACTGGTATCAGTTCCGTTACACAAGCGATTACGGCGAATTTTGCGTAACAAAAACCGAAACCTCGCTCGGTATAGTGTCGGGCGGCGGCGATTGGTGGCAGCAAACGGTATACTGCCGCGATTATACCACGCCCGATTGGTTAGACGGCGGCATTATTTACCAAATATTCCCCGACCGTTTTTATAATTCGGGTACGGAAAAGAAAAACGTACCCGAAGACAGGTATATCTGCACCGATTGGTACAAGCAGCCCGAATACCGCCAAATAAACGAAAAATGCACCTTGGGCAACGATTATTACGGCGGAGATTTTAAGGGCATTGAACAAAAGCTGCCCTATCTTGAAAAATTAGGCGTTACCTGCATATATTTAAACCCGATATTCGAGGCGCACTCTAACCACCGCTACAACACGGCGGATTATTTAAGGGTAGATCCGTCGCTCGGAACCGAGGAAGACCTTGTTTCGCTTATAAAATCGGCGAAAAAGCGCGGTATCTATATCCTGCTCGACGGCGTTTTTTCCCACACGGGGGACGACAGCAGGTATTTCAACTCAAAGCGCCGCTACGATACGGTGGGAGCGGATAACTCGCCCGATTCCTATTACCGAAGCTGGTATAAATTCGGCGATTACCCCACAGGCTACGCCTGTTGGTGGGGCGTTCCCTCCCTGCCCGAAACAGAGGAAAACGACCTTTCCTTTTCAAGCTTTATAACCGGAGAAAACGGCGTTATACGGTATTGGCTGAAAAAGGGAATACGCGGTTGGCGGCTTGACGTTGCAGACGAGCTGCCCGACGAATTTCTTGATAAGATCCGCCTTGCGGTTAAAGCCGAGGGGGAAGACAATTACCTGTTAGGCGAGGTGTGGGAAGACGCCACAAACAAAATAAGCTACGGCAGCCGCCGCCGTTTTTTGCGCGGCAGACAGCTTGATTCGGTTATGAACTACCCGTTTGCAAACGCCGTTACCGATTATGTTAAGGACGGAAGCGCCGAAAGGCTTTTAAACACCGTGCTTAATATACTTGAAAACTATCCTCCGCAGGCGGTAAAGCTTTTAATGAACCACATCGGCACGCACGACACCGCAAGGGCGATAACCGTTTTGGGCGCAAACGACGGATATGTGGGCGACCGCAAATGGCAGTCCGAGCGCGTTTTATCCGCCGAAGAATATAACCGCGGCGTAGGGCTTTTAAAGCTGGCGGCGGTACTTCAGTTCACGCTGCCGGGCGTTCCCTCGATTTATTACGGGGACGAAGCAGGTCTTACGGGCTACGGCGATCCGTTTTGCCGCGCCGCATACCCCTGGGGGCGCGAAAACACCGAGCTTTTAAGCTTTTACAGGGCATTGGGCGCTTTAAGGCGTTCCTCGCCCGCGTTTGCTTCGGGCGAGTTTGTACCGATAAGGGCAGAGTCCGGCGTATTTGCATTTTTGCGCAAAAAAGGCGGCAGCACGGCGTTTATCGCCGTAAATTCGGGCGACGGCACCGCCGTAACCGACCTTCCGCAGGGGCTTGAAGACATAAAAACCTCTTTCGGCGAAAAGCCGCAGGGCGGCAAGCTTACGTTAAGCCCCAAAACATATGCGGTTTTTACAGCCGAAAGCTAAAACCGAAAAGGGAAACGGATTGCCGCACGCCTTTCGATGCTCGCAATGACAAAAAGTTATGTCATTCTGAACGCGAAGCGTGAAAGAATCCGTAATTCCCCTTAAAAGAGGAACGGATTGCCGCAGCCGCTTACGCGGCTTCGCAATGACAGGTAAACGAAAGTTTATCCGCACGCCATAAGTATTCGCAATAATTAAATTGTATGTCATTCTGAACGCGAAGCGCGAAAGAATCCGCCTCCCCTTTTAAAAGAGAAACGGATTGCCGCGCCGTACAACAGGCACTGTTTGAAATAATAACATTTAAAATATACCGCGGGACTGCCTTACGGCGGTCCCGTTAATTTTATTTTGCGCCGTAAAGACAAAATCCCGTTTTCACAATTGACTTTAAGGCGCGTTTATTGTAAAATATAAACTGATAATATAAAGCCGTACGGCGGAACGGAGTTAATAAAAAATGAAGCCTGTTTATAATCGTATACTTTTAAAGCTCAGCGGCGAGGTGCTTGCCGGTGAAAAGGGCGTGGGAATTGATTTTGACAAGGTGCTTGAGGTGTGCGCAAGCGTTAAGGAATGTGCGGATATGGGGGTACAGGTTGCTATTGTTGTCGGCGGCGGAAACTTCTGGCGCGGCCGTTCCAGCGGCAAAATGGACCGAACCAGAGCCGACCATATGGGTATGCTTGCAACCTCTATAAACGCGCTGGCTCTTGCCGACGCGCTTGAGCAGTTAGGCGTTACCGCGCGCGTTCAAACCGCTATTGAAATGCGCCAGATAGCCGAGCCTTATATTCGCAACAAGGCCGTAAGGCATCTTGAAAAGGGCAGAGTTGTAATTTTCGGCTGCGGAACGGGCAACCCGTTCTTCTCAACCGATACCGCCGCGGCTCTGCGCGCCGCCGAAATAGGAGCGGACGTTATATTTAAAGCCACCAACGTTGACGGCGTGTACGACAGCGATCCGAAGCTCAACCCGAACGCCAAAAAGTACGATACCCTCTCGCATATAGACGTACTTAAAGACGGGCTTCACGTTATGGACAGCACCGCCGCCTCGCTTTGTATGGATAACGGCATTGAAATACTTGTTTTCAACCTTAACGACCCGAAAAATATCGTAAAAGCGATAACGGGCGAGCATATCGGAACAATAGTTAAATAATATAATATTAAGGAGATTTTGTTTATGAAAGAGCTGCTTAAAAACACCGAAGAAAAAATGAATAAAACCGTTGCCGTGCTTGAAAGGGATTATAAGTCCATAAGAGCAGGCAGAGCCAACATTGCGGTGCTTGACCGCATTACGGTGGATTATTACGGCTGCCCGACGCCGATACAGCAAATGGCGGCGGTTTCCGTGCCGGAGCCGCGCGTTTTAATGATTCAGCCGTGGGACGCTACCACCCTTAAAGAAATCGAAAAGGCAATTTTAACCTCGGATATAGGCATAAATCCGCAGAACGACGGCAGGGTTATCCGCCTTTCCTTCCCCCCGCTTACAGAGGAGCGCCGCAAGGATATAGTTAAAGAAGTCCGCAAGGCGGCAGAGGAAAACAAGGTTGCGATACGCAACACCCGCCGCGACGCGATAGAAAAGCTTAAAGCGCTTAAAAAGGCGAACACGGTAACCGAGGACGACGTTACGGACGGCGAAAAGAAAATTCAGAATTTAACCGATAAATTCTGCAAGGAAATCGACGATTTAGCTTCTCTTAAAGAAAAGGAAATAATGGAAATATAAAAAACTTGCGGGCATATTTTAAATGCCCGCTTTTAAAGCAGGTGGAAAATTGAGTCTTTTCGGCAAAAAAGCAAATACGGCGCGCACACTGCCGCGCCATATCGCAATTGTTATGGACGGCAACGGCAGGTGGGCTAAAAAGCGCGGGCTGCCGCGTTCGGCAGGTCACGTAGCAGGCGCTAAGACCTTTAAAACAATAGCGCGCTACTGCAATAAAATAGGGCTTGAATATTTAACCGTTTACGCCTTTTCAACCGAAAACTGGAAGCGCCCGAAAGAAGAAATCGACGGCATTATGAACCTTTTGCGCGACTATTTAAAGGACGCGGAAAATTTTAAGGACGAAAACATTAAGGTTCGTTTTTTGGGCGACAGAACCCCCCTTGCCGACGATATTAAGGCTCTGATGCTTAAAAACGAGGACGGCTCAAAAAACGCCACGGGGCTTAAGCTTAATATAGCGATAAACTACGGCGGGCGCGATGAAATAGTACACGCGGTTAAAAAAATAATCAACAACGGCACGCCCGAAAGCGATATTACCGAACAGCTTATATCCGATAATTTATATACCGCAGGTATGCCGGACCCCGATTTTATTATAAGACCCAGCGGCGAATACCGAACCTCTAATTACCTTTTGTGGCAGTCGGCTTATGCGGAATATTGGTTTTCGGATATACTGTGGCCCGATTTTAAGCCCCGCCACCTTGATAAAGCAATAGAAGACTTTAATCACCGCAGCCGCCGATTCGGCGGTGTGTAAAAGGAGCGTAAAAAATTATGAAAACCCGAATCATCTCAGGCGCGGTTATGGTAATCATAGCGGCGGCGGTAATAACACTCGGTATGACGGTAAGCCCGCTTTTTATAACCGCCTGTATTGCGTTTATTGCCGCGGTGGGAATTTACGAGCTTTTACACAACGCCGCAAAAATCGAGTCTAAGGCGGCGTTGATCGGCGCCTGCGCTTATGTTGTGCTTATGGTCTTTGCAATAGACGGCAGCACGGGGGCAAAGCTTCAGGAAACCCTTAACGGCACCCACAAGGCGTATATAAAATTAACCTTTACTTTAGCGCTCAGCGTTATTTACTTTATATATTCGGCGGCGGTAACCCTTAAAAATCACAAAACCTTTACCCTTGCTCAAATTGCTTTTATTTGCGGTATGCCGATACCGATAGCCTTTGCGTTCAGCTCGCTCGGCGTTGTTATAAACCACGAGCACGGGCTTTATTACCTTTTTATGTTGCTCAATTTTTCAAGCGTGTGCGATATGGGCGCGTATTTTGTGGGCAGTACGTTAGGTAAGCATAAGCTTTGCCCTAATATAAGCCCGCACAAAACGGTTGAGGGCGCCGTGGGCGGAATAGTATCAAGCATAATTGTAACCTATATTTTAGGCTTTTCCTTTTCGTTTGAAAAAAACCTTACAAACGCGGTAATTTTAACAATTCCGTTCTGCATTTTAGGTATGGTGGGCGACCTTTTCGCCTCTGCCATAAAGCGCGCGGCAGGAATTAAGGATTACGGAAATTTAATCCCCGGTCACGGCGGAATACTTGATAGGTTTGACAGCATAATTATGACCGCGCCGCTTTTGTATTTGTTTATAGCTTTAGGGGTAATATAATGAAAAGGCTTTCTGTTTTAGGCTCAACCGGCTCTATCGGTACGCAGGCGCTTGAGACCTGCAAAAAAAACAATTGGCAAATAACGGCGCTGGCGGCAGGCAGAAACGTAAAGCTTGCCGAAGCACAGGCAAGAGAATTTAAGCCCCTGTTTGTTGCAATGTTCGATAAAGCCGCCGCAGACGAGCTTAAAATAAAGCTTGCCGATACCGATATCAAGGTATATTCGGGCGAAGAGGGCGTTATTGCCGCGGCGGAAAGCGATTGCGATACCGTGCTTAATTCGGTTGTTGGTATTGCGGGGCTGAAACCCACTTTGGCGGCAATAAACAAGGGCACTACGGTAGCCCTTGCAAATAAGGAAACGCTTGTAACAGGCGGGGAAATTGTAAACCGCAGGCTAAAGGAAACCGGCGTTAAGCTTTTGCCGGTAGACAGCGAGCATTCCGCAATTTTCCAATCCCTGCAGGGCGCGCCCGAAAATTCGCTTAAAAAAATATTGCTTACAGCGTCGGGCGGACCGTTTTACGGCAGAAAACGAAAAGACCTTGAAAACGTAACGGTTAAGGACGCGCTTAATCACCCTAACTGGTCTATGGGCGCTAAAATAACCGTGGACTCCGCAAGCCTTATGAATAAGGGGCTTGAGGTTATAGAGGCGGTGCATTTATTCGGCGTTACGGCGGATAAAATTGAGGTTTTGGTGCACAGGCAGAGCATTCTGCACTCGGCGGTGGAGCTTTGCGACGGCGCGGTTATAGCGCAGTTAGGCACGCCCGATATGCGCCTGCCGATACAGTATGCGCTAACCTACCCCGAACGCGCCGACAATGCGTTCCGGCGGCTAAGCCTTACCGATATCGGCACCCTAACCTTCGAAAAGCCCGATACCGAAACCTTTAAGTGCCTGCCGCTTTGCATTAGGGCGATAAACGAGGGCGGGCTTGCTCCCGCTGCGGTAAACGGCGCTAACGAAGAGGCGGTGGCGCTGTTTTTACAGGGCAAAATCAGGTTTTTGCAGATAGCCGATTTGGTAGAAAAAGCGCTTGCGGAAGTTAAAAACAAAAGGGATTTTACATTAGAGGATATTTTCTGTACGGATAAAGCGGCAAGAAAGCTTGTAAGAGACAGTATTTTTTAGAATCGGGTGGTTGTTATTTCGGCTTTACTTAATGTTTGGAGCAATGTGTGGCCGTATTTGGTGGCTATTGCGCTGTTTTTGGTTTTAATCGTAATACACGAGTTCGGGCATTTTATTGCCGCAAAGCTTTTGGGCGTTCGCGTTAACGAGTTTGCGGTGGGCTTCGGTCCAAAGCTTTTTTCAAAGCAGGGCAAGGAAACAAAGTATTCCGTAAACCTTGTGCCATTAGGCGGCTACTGCGCCATGGAGGGCGAGGACGAGGAAAGCGGCGACGAGCGCGCTTTTTGCAATAAAAAGCCGTGGCGGCGCTTTATAATAGTGGCAATGGGCGCTACCTTTAACCTGATTTTGGGGCTTATTATTGTGGCTGTAACCTTAGCGCCGCAAAAATCCTTTAACTCAACCGTTGTGGCGGAGTTTAAGGAAAACGCGGTAAGCGAGCAATCGGGGCTTAGGGTAGACGATAAAATAATCGAGGTAGAGGGCAGAAAAATTTTCTCCACCTACGATTTAAGCTATGCCTTTACAAACGTTAAGGGCGGAAAAATAGATATGGTTGTAAAGCGCGACGGCGAGAAGGTTGAGCTTAAAGACGTTAAGTTCGATTCTTCCGAAGAAAACGGAATAAGTTATTTAGCCGTTGATTTTTACGTTTACGGCATAAGAAAAACCTTCGGCTCATATATTAAGCAGACCTTTGCCACAGCCGCGTCATACTGCGCTGTTGTGTGGCGGTCGCTTATAGACCTTATAAGCGGAAAATACGGCATAAGCGCGGTTTCAGGCCCCGTGGGCGTTACCGCGGCGATAGGCTCCGCCGCAAAACAAAGCCTTGAAAACCTGCTGCCCATTATGGCGCTTATAACAATAAATCTCGGTATATTTAACCTGCTGCCCATACCCGCGCTCGACGGCGGCAGACTGCTCTTTATTCTAATAGAAATGATTTTTAAAAAGCCCGTGCCGCAAAAGTACGAGGCGGTAGTTCACGCCGTGGGCTTTGCGCTGCTTATAGGCTTTATGCTGCTTATAACCGCAAAGGATATTTGGACGCTTATAGCAGGGTGACTTAAAATGCAGGAGTATAAAACAAAAAAGGTATTTGCCGGCGGGGTTCAGATAGGCGGCGGCGCGCCCGTTACGGTGCAGTCGATGCTTAATATCCCCGCGCACGATACCGATGGGAATGTAAAGCAGGCAAAGGCGCTTGAAAAGGCAGGGTGCGATATTATACGCGTTTCCGTGCCCGATAAGGAGAGCGTTAAAACGCTCGCGGCGCTTAAAAGCAATATATCAATACCCGTTGTAGCCGATATTCATTTTGATTACAGGCTGGCGCTTGAAAGCGTTGCGGCAGGGGCGGATAAAATAAGAATAAACCCCGGCAATATAGGTGCGGACGATAGGGTAAAAGCCGTTGCGAACGCCTGCAAGGCGGCGGGCGTTCCTATAAGAATAGGGGTAAATTCAGGCTCGCTTGAAAAAAACATTTTGGCAAAATACGGCGCGCCCACGCCCGACGCTATGGTAGAAAGCGGGCTTTACCATATATCACTGCTTGAAAAATTCGATTTTGACGATATTGTGCTTTCCCTTAAAAGCTCGAATGTAGTTACAATGTATAACGCATATGTTTTAGCGGCGGAAAAATGCCGCTATCCGCTGCATTTGGGCGTAACCGAGGCAGGCACCGCGGCAAACGGCACGGTTAAGTCCGCCGCAGGCATAGGCGGTCTTTTACTGCGCGGAATAGGCGATACAATCCGCGTTTCATTAACAGACGATCCCGTGCGCGAGGTTGAAACGGGCAAGCGGCTTTTAAAGGCGATAGGTCTTCGCACGGGCGGCGTTAAATTCGTTTCCTGCCCCACCTGCGGCAGAACGAAAATCGACCTTATAAAAATTGCAAACGAGGCAGAAAACCGCCTTAAAAACTGCGATAAAAATATAACCGTAGCCATAATGGGCTGCGTTGTAAACGGACCGGGCGAAGCAAGAGAAGCCGACATAGGCATTGCCGGGGGCGATAATTGCGGCGTGCTTTTTAAAAACGGCGAAATAATAAAAAAGGTGCCCGAAAGCGCGCTGCTTGACGAGCTTTTGGCGGAAATAGAAAAATTATAAACGGAGTGTAAAAAAGTGGGCAAGGCATTGTTTTCTCAAATATTCGATACAGCGGTTTCGCATAATATTTCGGAAATATTCGGCGGTACCGTTATAGAAAAATGCTCGCTTGATACAGAAGAACGCGCTTTAAATGCAGTGTTAAGGGCAGAAAAATACATAGCCGCCGAAAGCCGAAACGAGCTTGTAAATCAGCTTAAAAACGCGCTTAAATTAAATGAATGTCATATTTCCTGCATTTTTTCAGAGGACGCTTTAATCCCTGCCGCCTGCGCCGATATTGCGGCGGAATTAAAGGTTAAAAACGCCGCGCTTAACGGCTATTTCAACGGCGCGGAATTTAAACTTAATGATAACAACGTTAATATTACGCTTAAATACGGCGGGTATGATACAATAACCGACTGCGGCTTTGAAAACGCCTTTAAGCGCATTATAAAGGACCGTTTCGGGCGGGATATTACCGTTTCGTTTGACGGTCAGCTTGAAAAGGTGGAAATTGAGCTGCCGCCCGCAGAGCCGCCGAAGCCCGCAGAAAAAGCTGAAAGGCAAGCCGCTCCCCAAAAGCAGAGCGCGCCCGCGCGCCCCGCTGCGCCCAAAAAGGAAATTAAATTTGAAAAAAGAGAAGGCAGACCAGATAACGGCATAGTCTACCTTGATAATCCGCAGCAGTTTTACGGCAGGGGCGGTATTTCGAACCATACCCGCGATATGATAAGCATTACCGGCGACGACACCGAAATAGCCTGCTGGGGCGAGGTTTTCGGGCTTGAAACCCGCGATATAAAAACCAAGCGCGGAACGGATATGACAATAGTCAACTTCTCGTTCAGCGACCACACAAACTCGCTTAACGCCTCGCTGTTTATCGATACCCACCGTATGGGCGATATTGCCCCCTTAAAGGACGGCGCTTTTATCCTTGTAAACGGCTCGTATGAATTTGATAATTACAAAAAGGATTTCGTTGTAAAGCCGCGCGCCATGGCGCTTTTGCAGAAATACACCGAAAAGGACGAGCACGAAGGCGAAAAGCGCGTTGAGCTGCACTGCCACACCAATATGTCCGCAAAGGACGCGGTTTCCTCTGCCGACGCAATTGTAAAGCAAGCCTACGAGTGGGGGCATAAGGCAATAGCCATTACCGACCACGGCGTTGTTCAGGCGTACCCCGCCGCCGCAGGCGCGGTTAAGGCAATACGCAAAGCGGGCGGCGATTTTAAGGTTATTTACGGCGTTGAGTCTTATTTTGTGGACGACGTTAATAACGACGTAAAGGATTTAAACGCAAAGCAAACGGCGAAATACCGCTACCACCAGATTATACTTGTTAAAAACCTTACGGGGCTTAAAAATCTTTATAAATTAGTGTCCGAGGCGCATTTGCACGATTTTCGCGGTAAGCCGCTGACCATGCGCAGTAAATTGGATAAGCTGCGCGAGGGGCTTATTTTGGGCAGCGCCTGCGAGCAGGGCGAATTATACCGCGCGATAATCGACGAAAAGCCCGAAGAGGAGCTTTTAAGAATTGCCGATTATTACGATTACCTTGAAATACAGCCCTTAGGCAATAACGCGTTTATGGTGCGCGAGTCTTCATATCCCGATAAAAAGGATAAGAAAACGGGAGAGGTTATACCAAACCGCTTTAAAAAGGTTACAGATTTTGAGGTTATAAAAAACTTTAACCGCAAGGTTGTGGAGTTGGCAGATAAGTTAGGCAAGCCCGTTGTAGCCACGGGGGACGTGCATTTTCTTAAAAAGAGCGACGATATAATCCGCAAAATACTTATGGCAGGTCAGGGCTTTGACGATTTTGACAACCAAGCGCCCCTGTACCTTAAAACAACCGACGAAATGCTTGCCGATTTCGATTACTTCGGCGAGCGAGCGCGCGAATTTGTAATTGATAACCCGAATAAAATCGCCGATATGGTAGACGGCGACGTGATCCCCGTGCCCGACGGCAACTATCCGCCTGTAATCGAGGGGTCAGACGAGCTGCTGCACGACATTTGCTGGGACACCGCCCACAAAACCTACGGCGAAAATCTGCCAGAAGTGGTTGAAAAGCGCCTTGAAAAGGAGCTTAACTCCATTATCAACAACGGGTTTTCAATAATGTATATTTCGGCGCAGAAGCTTGTGGCATACAGCGAGGAAAACGGCTATTTGGTAGGCTCGCGCGGTTCGGTAGGCTCTTCATTTGCCGCTACCATGGCGGGTATTTCCGAGGTTAATCCCCTGCCGCCGCACTATGTTTGCCCAGAGTGCCGGTACAGCGAGTTTTTCTTACACGGCGAGGTAGGCTCCGGCTTTGACCTGCCCGAAAAAAAGTGCCCTGAATGCGGCGCACAGCTTAACCGCAACGGCCACGATATTCCGTTTGAAACGTTTTTGGGCTTTAAGGGCGATAAGGTGCCTGATATAGACCTTAACTTTTCCGATGAATTTCAAAACTCGGTGCAGAAATACACCGAAACGCTGTTCGGCAGTGAAAACGTGTTTAAGGCGGGTACTATTTCAACGGTTGCCGAAAAGACCGCCTACGGCTTTGCAAAGGCATATGCCGAGAAAAAGGGCATAACCTTAAGCAACGCGGAATTAAACCGTTTGGCGTCGCTTGTGGAAAAGGCGCAGATAAAGCAAACCACCGGTCAGCACCCTGCGGGTATGATAATTGTGCCTAAAACCAACACAATTTACGATTTCTGCCCCATACAGCACCCGGCGGACGACGTTAATTCCGATATTATAACCACGCACTTCGACTTCCACTCAATTCACGACACCATTTTAAAGCTTGACGAATTAGGTCACGTTGTGCCTACTACATATAAATATCTTGAAGAGTATACCGGTATACCCGTAAACGACGTATCAATGAGCGACTCCGAGGTTTACAGCCTGTTTACCTCAACCAAGGCGCTCGGCGTTGAGCCGGAGGAAATAGATTCAAGAACGGGCACCTACTGCCTGCCTGAGTTCGGCACAAAATTCGTGCGCGAAATGCTTATCGACTGCCAGCCTAAAAACTTTTCCGATCTATTGCAGATTTCAGGTCTTTCCCACGGTACGGATGTTTGGCTCGGCAACGCAAAGGACCTTATCGATAACGGCACCTGCACGATTTCCGAGGTTATAGGAACGCGTGACAACATAATGGTGTACCTGATTCACAAAGGCCTTGAAGAAGGCAGAGCTTTTAAAATAACCGAGACCGTGCGTAAAGGTCTTGTGGCAAAGGGCAAGGTTTCGGCAGAGGACTGGAGCGCTATGGAGGACGATATGCGCTCGCACGGCGTGCCCGAATGGTACATTGAAAGCTGCCACAAAATAAAGTATATGTTCCCGAAGGCTCACGCGGCGGCTTATGTTATTTCGGCTTTGCGCCTTGCATGGTACAAGGTGCACCGCCCGCTTGAATTTTACTGCGCTTACTTTACCGCTCGCCCCGAAGACGTGGACGTGCCTACCATAATGAACGGCAAGCAGGCGGTAAGGCAGTATTTGCAGAACATCAAGGCAAAGGGCAAGGAAGCCAGTAAAAAAGAGCTTGACGTTTACAACAATATGCTTATATTCAACGAAATGATGTCCCGCGGAATAGAGGTTCTGCCGATTGATATTAAGCATTCGCACGCTATGAAATATCTGCCCGAAAACGGCAAGATGAGACTGCCGTTCGGCGCGCTTTCGGGCGTGGGCGAAAAAGCGGCATACTCTATTTACGAGGCGGCGCAGAAGGGCGACTTTGTATCGCGCGAGGACTTCCAAATAGAGGCGGGCGTTTCAAAAACCATTATTCAGAATTTGGCGGACTTAGGCGCTATGAACGACCTGCCCGACACTAACCAGATATCTATGTTTTAACCGGCGGTGATTTATTATTATGAAGCAAGGAATAAGCCTTAAAAAAACAGCCTATGCGGCGTATGCCGTTGCTGCGGTTTTGTTTATTATATTCTGTGTTTATATGTTTTGCTTTGAAAAAACCGTCACATTCAGCTCGCGCGGTGAGCCCTCGTTTGAAGAAATAAAGGATTACACAAAAACCGAAATTTCCGCGCCCGACGCTCCGATAGGAATAAAAAAAGAATACAGCTTTAAAACAGACAAAATATCTTCGGGCGATACAAGCCTTATGTTTTACGTGGTTCACAGCTATATTGACGTAAAGCTTGACGATACCCTGCTTTACAGCACAAGCGCAGGGAAAAACAACCGTATCGGCTCCACCCCCTCAAGCTATTGGGTGGTTATACCGGTTTCCCAGCTTGATAAGGACAAAACCGTTACGGTTACCGTAACCCCCGTATTTAAAAGCGCCGAAAACAGAAAGATCAGTTTTATGATAGGGTCACGCTATGCGCTGTTTATGAAACAGCTTAAAGCCGACCTGCCGCAGTTGATTCTTTCTGTGTTTTGTATGGTTATGGGCGTTTTGCTTATTGTAGTACAGCTTTACCTTATATTTAAAAGGCGCACCGCCGCGTGGAATCTGTTTTTCCTCGGTAATTTTTCGCTGCTGCTCGGAATATGGCGCATAACCGATACGCGCTTTTCCACCTTAATGTTTAAAAACCATACTATGCCGATAGGATATATAACGCTGGCGGCGCTGTTCATTTTAGCCGTTCCTATACTGATGTATACCGATAAGCAATATAAGGACAAGGGTTATATCGTGCTTGATATCGCCGCGCTTATAACCTGCGCGGTCGCCTTGGCGGCGCTGTTCTGTCAGGTCTTCTCAATTGCAGAGCTTCGTCAGGTTCTTATTGCCTGCCATATAATGCTTATAGCGGATATTGCCGCTATTGTCTCCTCGGCTGTGTTTTACAACACGCGCGGCAAAAGAGATACCGAAGCCGTTATTTTCACGGCGCTTCTTGTATCGGGCGGAATTTTAGATATAATTACATTTTATATTAAGGGCTCGTCGTCGGGTATGATAATTACAATGGTGGCGTTTTTAATATACACCGTATACGAGTTTGTTGTAAGCCTTTTAAACACCAATAAAAAAGCATCCATAGATTCAAAAACAAAGCTTTTAAATGAGGCGTATTGGGAGGATCTGGTTAGAGAGGTCTTCTCTGCCGACGAGCAAACCGCCATGATTATGTTCGACCTTAACAGCCTTAAGCACACAAACGATACGTTAGGTCACAATACGGGCGATAAAATGATATCGGAATTTTCCTCTGTTCTTAAAAACGAGATCGGCTCAAAAGAGCTTTTGTGCCGTTGGGGCGGCGATGAATTTACGGTGTTTGTGCGAAACGCAGACCGCGAAAAAACCGAGGAATATATTTCAGCCGTAAATAACGCGGTTGCCGCCTACAACCGATCCGGAAAAACACCTAAAATATACTTTGCCTGCGGTTATGCGCTCTCGTGCGACTTCCCCGGCATTTCGTGGCCGGAGCTGCTTGCAAAGGCAGACAAACATATGTATGAAAACAAAAAACGCTGGTACAGTGAAAATTTAACCGACGTGCGTTAAAAAGAAAGGACAATAATGTTAAAAAGCGCTTTTAAAGCCGCGTTCCCTAAAACGATTCCTATTTTGGCGGGGTTTTTGTTTTTGGGATTTTCCTACGGCGTTTATATGAATGTTTCGGGCTTCAGCTTTGTTTACCCTATGGTTATGAGCATAGTTATTTTCGGCGGCTCGCTGGAATTTTTAACCGTTTCAATGCTGCTTTCCCCTTTTGCGCCGCTTCAGGTGTTTATTGTAAGCCTGATGATTCAGGCGCGGCACCTGTTTTACGGCATTTCAATGCTTGAAAAATATAAGGGAACCGGTCTTAAAAAGCTGTACCTTATTTACGGTATGTGCGACGAGACCTTTTCGGTAAATTACGTTACCGATGTGCCAAAGGGTGTTGACCGCGGCTGGTTTATGTTTTTTGTAACGCTTTTAAATCAGCTTTACTGGGTTGCGGGCGCAACGCTCGGCGGACTTTGCGGTTCGCTTATAACTTTTAATACAAAAGGTCTTGATTTTGTTATGACGGCGCTTTTTGCCGTAATATTCTTAGACCGCCTTATAAACGAAAAAAAGCATTATACCGCGGCAGTCGGCGTTTTTTCGGCGCTTATATGCCGCCTTATCTTCGGTGCGGATTCCTTTATGCTGCCCACCCTTGCGCTTATGCTTTTACTGCTTACGGCATTTAAGGGGCCGCTTGAAAGGTCGGGTGGTCTTGAATGACGCTTACCGAACAGATTATAACAATAGGTCTTTGCGCCCTTGCCACAATGCTTACCCGCTTTTTACCCTTTGCGCTTTTTTCGGGAAAACGCCGAACGCCCGAATACGTTAAGTACCTCGGTAAGGCGCTGCCTGCCGCAATATTCGGTATGTTGGTGGTATACTGCCTTAAAGACGTTAATATCACGGGCGGCAGCCACGGCTTACCTGAGCTTATATCGCTTTGCGTGTTGACCGCACTTCACCTGTGGCGTAAAAATATGCTTTTGTCAATAGCGGGCGGAACGGTATGCTATATGCTGCTTGTGCAGTTCGTTTTTTAAACGATTGTGCAGTTTTCACAAAAAATTAAATAATTATTTATGTATAAAAAGGTTGCAATTTTGTAACCTTTTTGTTATAATAGCATTATGCTGATTACAAATTGTAACTTTTGAAAGAGGTGAAGCTATTTTATGGATATTCTGAAAAAGGGTGTTTTAAAGGAAATGTTATCGCAGTATAATATTTTCAAAAAGCTTTTTGCGTTTTTAAAATCCAACAGAATTCCTATGAAAATATGCTCCCTTTGTCTGATAGGTATGCTGGCGGTGGGCGTAACGGTTGTTACCGTTGGGATCACCTTAGGCTTTAAGGTTAATTATGCAGGCTCGTTTATAGCAACGGTTAAAAATTCAGGCGTGTTTGACGCCGCTAAGGATATTGCCGTTAACCATATTTCAAGCAGCAATGCAGACAGCGCCATTAAACGTCCGAGCTTTAAAATGACTCTTACGGTCTCAAATCGGCTCGACAGCGCCTTTAAGGTTGCCGATGCGATTATTGAAAACACCGACGATATTGTAGAGGCTGCGGCGCTTACCGTAAACGGGGAAGCTGCTGTATGCGGCGAAAAGGAACAGCTTAACGCTTACCTTAACGCGCGCCTTAACAGCTTTAATATAGAGGGCGCCGAAAACGATCCCCAATTTACCGATAAGCTTGAAATCGAAGAGGGCTATTACCTTGCAAAAGAAGTAGCCACCCCCGAAGAGATAAAGGCCGTAACCGACGCGCTTAATGTTAAAAACACGGCGGTTATTACAAGCGAAGAGGAAATTCCGTTTTCAAAAACAACCGAAAAGACCTCAACCGAGCTTATAGGCTATTCTGCGGTTACAACCGCAGGTCAAAACGGCATAAGGCGCAAAACCGAAACCAAGGAGCTTATAAACGGCGAGGTTGTGTCGTCCGCAGAGCTTTCAAGCGAGGTTATAAAGCAGCCTGTAACGCAAATAACGCTTATAGGAACCGCCAAAACCACCGCTTCGGCAAAGCAGCGTTCAAGCGAGCGCAGCGTAGGTTTTATCTGCCCGCTTGATAGGGGTAGCTTTACCATTTCCTCTTATTACGGAGACGGCAGAGGTCACAAGGGTATGGATCTGGCTGCCGATAAGGGTACGCCTATTTACGCCGCCGCCGCAGGCACGGTAACGCTTGCCAAGTATGACGGTGCATACGGCAACTGCGTTGTGATAGATCACGGCAACGGTCTTAAAACCCGTTACGGCCATGCAAGCGTTCTTAAGGTAAGCGTGGGCGCCAGGGTTGAGCAGGGCGATGTGATCGCACTTGTAGGCAATACAGGTCAGTCAACAGGCAATCATCTGCATATAGAGGTGCTTGTAAACGATAACCGTGTAAATCCGATTTCTTATTTAGGTCTTGATTGATAAAAAGGCGGTCTGTGACAGATATCACAGACCGCTGTTTTTTATTAAGTATATAATTTTTAAAGAGAACGGATTGCCGCGCACCTTATATATTTGCAATAACTAAACGGCTTGTCATTCTGAACGCGAAGCGTGAAAGAATCCGTAATTCCACTTAAAAGAGAACGGATTGCCGCGCGCCTTATTGTATTCGCAACAACTAATCGGCTTGTCATTCTGAGCGCATAGCGCGAAAGAATCCGTAATCCCCTTAAAGGAGAGACGGATTGCCACAGCCGCTTACGCGGCTTCGCAATGACGAGGAGAGGAAAAAAACGGATCGCCGCACACCTTATGTATTTGCAATAACTAAACGACCTGTCATTCTGAACGCGTAGCGTGAAAGAATCCGTAATTCCCTAAAAAAGAACGGATTGCCGCGCGCCTTATTGTATTCGCAACAACTAATCGGCTTGTCATTCTGAGCGCATAGCGCGAAAGAATCCGTAATACCCTTGAAAGAAAAACGGATTGCCGCAGCCGCTTACACATCTCGCCTGCCGGCTCGGTCGGTGCTTCTGCCTTGCAGAGGTGTCCACCGGACACCCGCACCTTCGCAATGACGGGAAGAGGGAAAAGCGGATAACAGAAAATCCGTACAGCTTATCAAATTACCATTTAACCTGCCAGCGTCCGCCGCAGCTTTTATCGTTTGTGCTTACGGCGGCGCTTTCTTTAATTACCGAGTCCTGCTGCTTTTTTGAAAGCTCACTGTCAAACAAGGCGGTATCAAACGGCAGCGGTATACGGCTGTTTCCCGTCCACTGCGATAAATATGCCGCGTTTGATATCATAAGCTCGTTTATGCCGTCATATCCCAGTGATAAAAGCTCTTCGCCGTAAAGTATCGCGCCCGTAAAGTTTTTAAGTATGCCGGCGTGCGCGTCTTCCCTTTCGGCGGTAAATTCGCTGTATTCGGTTTCGGGGCTTACAAAGCCCTCGGTCGCGTTTTTGCATATATCGCGCTCGTCTTCGCTTAATTTCCATAATTTAAGCGTTCCGTTTTCAAGCACCGTTTTACCGCGCGTACCGGTTATTTCAAGCCTGTTTGTACCGGGGCAATCGCCTGTTGAAGTAATAAATACCCCCGTTGCGCCGTTTTCGTACTCGGCGTATATCGTCGCTTCGTCCTCTACCTCGATATTATGGAATTTACCCGCATTGCAAAACGCGGTAACCGCAGTAGGTCTGCCGCATATCCACTGCCAGATATCAAGGTTGTGCGGCGCCTGATTTAAAAGCACGCCGCCGCCCTCGCCGCGCCAAGTGGCGCGCCATGTGCCCGAATCGTAATAGCTTTGGGTTCTGTACCAGTTTGTTATAATCCAAACCGAGCGCTTTATTTCCCCCAATTCGCCGCTCTTTACAATTTCGCGCGCCTTGCGGAAAAGCCCGTTTGTGCGCTGATTGAACATTATTGCGAATACCTTACCGCTTTTTTCAGCCGCCGCACATAAATCCTCGGCTGCCGAAACGGTAATATCAAGAGGCTTTTCAACAAGCACGTGCTTGCCGTATTTAAAGGCTTCAATTGCAATTTTCGCGTGCAGCGGGTGCGGCACGGCTATTATTACCGCATTTGTATCCGAATTTTTTAAAAGGTCGGTATAATCCTCAAATACGCTCAAAGCAGGATACGCGTTCCTTGCCGCATTAAGCTTTTTTGTATCAATATCGCAAACGGCGGTAACCGTCATATCCGGAATATTACCGCCCGTAATCATACGCAAATGAGCAGAGCCCATATTCCCGATGCCGATAATTCCTACCTTTACCCCGTTCATAATAAGCCCTGCTCTCTTAAACTTTTATTTGCTTCCCGCGTATGTGTTGCTTGTATCCGCAACCACTTCTTTAACGTCTGTTTTGCGTTTTGAGGTTGCTACGCGCTTCATAAGCTCATTATAATACAAATCTTCATCAAAGGGAAGAGTTATTTCCTTGCCAAGCCACGAAGATAGATGCATTGCGTTTGAAAGGGTAAGCCCGTTTATGCCCTCTTCTCCGCCTGCTATAAGCGGTTCGCCGCGAAGTATTGCGCCGCCCCACGCGTTTATAACGCCCTTGTGCTGGGGATTTTCCCCGTCAAGCTGAGGATCAACCTCGTGCGCGCCTACCATTCCGAACGGCTTGGTATTTGTTTTTGAAAACTCCTGCTCTGTCATATCGTATTCAAGCACGGTAAGACGGTCGCCCTCGGCTACTATTTTAGCCTTGTCAAGCTGAATTTCAAAGCGGTTTGTACCGTGCGCGTCGCCCGTTGAGGTAATAAACACGCCCGTAGCGCCGTTTTCATACTCAACATAAGTGGTAACGTCGTCCTCAACCTCGATATTATGCCACATTCCGTAATGCAGATGCGCCTCTACCTTTTTCGGCATACCGCATATCCACTGCCATAAATCAAGCTGATGGGGGCACTGGTTTAAAAGCACTCCTCCGCCCTCGCCCGACCATGTGGCGCGCCAATCGCCCGAATCGTAATATGCCTGCGGACGGTACCAGTTTGTTATTATCCAGTTAGTACGGCGGATATTTCCGTACACACCGCTTTGCACAAGCTCGCGCATTTTGCGGTAAATGCAGTTTGTGCGCTGATTAAACATCATACCGAAAACAACGTCGGGGTGCTTTTTCGCCTCTTCGTTCATTTCCCTTACCTGCTTTGTGTAAACTCCCGCAGGCTTTTCGGTCATAACGTGTATTCCGCGCTTAAGGCACTCAATTGTATATTTAGGGTGGTCATAGTGCGGAACGCATATCATACAGGCGTTTATAAGCCCGCTGTCAAGCATTTTTTCCGCTGTATCAAAGCAGTTAATATCGGGCGACAGCTCCTTTTTTGCCCATCCAAGCCTTTGCGGCTTAATATCCGCTACGGCAACAAGCTCAAAATCGGGGCATTCTCCTCCTACAACGCACTTTGCATGTCCCGAACCCATATTGCCTATACCTATAATTCCAAGCTTGATTTTTTCACTCATTTCGGTTTCCTCCCTTATTTAAAGCCTAAAGAATGTAAATATTTATAACTGCGCTTAAGGCAGTCAAGCGGATCCTCACCGTTGCAATCGTCCTGCTCAACAAGCATATATTCCGTGCCCGCCGACTCGCCCTTTTCGAAAACACGGTCAAAATTTATGTTGCCCTCGCCTATTACCGCCATTTTTCTGCCGTAGGCGTAGTCCTTTAAATGTATGCACGGCACCCTGCCCGAAAGCTTTTCAAGCCACTGTGCGGGATCTCCGCCGCCTGCCTGTACCCAAAAGGTATCAAGGGTAAAGCCCATTTCGTCGGGCGCGGTTATTTCGGCAAGACGCTCGATTATAAGCTTGCCGTTTTCTTTTTTAAACTCCTGATCGTGGTTATGGTACATAAAATACTTGCCGTTTTTCTTTAATTCCTTAATTACGGGCCCGTACTCTGCGGTAAAATCATCGCAGGTCTTTTTATCGCTGTCGTTAAAGCCGAACCAGCCAAGCCCTACATATTTGCAGCCGAAAATATCGTGGTCGCGCGCAACGCCTGCGGGATCGGCTTTAAGCTTATCGGCAGGGGTGTGCGTAAGAACGCATTTAAGCCCGTTTTTATTAAGCTCCGCTTTGAGCCATTCGGGATCAAATTCGCAGGTGCCCGAAATCTGAACGGTTTTATAGCCTATATCAGCCACCCTTTTAAGCGTGTCCGCAAAGCCGTTTATATCCTTGCAAAGCTCTCTTACTGTATAAAACTGTGCGCCTATTTCCATATTTTTCACCTCATATAAGCTCACGCAGAGCGCTTACCGCCGCCGAGAATGCCTCGGTATTTGAGGAATACTTGTAAACCTCGCCCACAACGCTTTTATCGTCTTCTTTTTCAAGAGCCTTAAGCCCGTCAAATACCGTAAGGTGCGGCTCTACCGTTACGCTGTCGCCGCCGTTCCTTATATAATCGTCTAAAATAAATTTAACATTTCCTATTCCCTTGCCTGCGGGAACAACGTTTCCGTCTGCAAGCGCGTCCTTGATATGCAGATACTTAACGTAAGGCTTTATCATTTCCCACGCTTTTAAGGTGTCAACCTCGCACTGAACGTAATTCGCGGGGTCGAATATCGCTTTCATTTCGGGAAGCGCCTTATGAATTTCAAGGCAGCGCTCAGGTATATCGCCGTAAATTCCCTTTTCGTTTTCGTGGCAAAGGGTTATGCCGCTGCCCTTAGCAATTCCGCAAAAGGCGCCTAAACGCTCTATTACCTTATCCTTATAGCTGCCGCGGTTTTCCGCCGGCGTAAAGAAAGAAAACAGCCTTATATTTTCAGCGCCCAAAATATCGGCTAATTCAAGCGTATGCTTGAATTTTTCGGTGTGAAGCGCAAAATCGTCCTTTTCAATGTCAATTTTACCTATCGGCGAGCCGATCGTCCACACCCGAAGACCGGCGTCGTCAAGCTTTTTTCTTACTTCTTCCGCTTTTTCCTTTGTTATTCTTGAAATATTAACGCCGTCAACATTTCTTATTTCAAGCCCGTCAAGCTTGTTTTCCTTCATCGCCTTTATCTGTTCGTCAATATTGGCGCTTGCCTCGTCTGCAAATGCGTAAATTTTCATTTTTTATACCCCCGAATAAGCCGAGAAACCGCCGTCTATCGGTATAGTTACTCCCGTTACAAAGCCTGCCTTGCTTTCATCAAGCAGCCATTCAACCGCTCCTAAAAGCTCCTCTGCCTCGCCGAACCTGCCCATAGGCGTTGAACGCAGTATTTTGTCCGTCCTCGGAGTTGCGGTGCCGTCCTCGTTAAATAACAGCGCGCGGTTCTGGTTTGTGACAAAAAATCCCGGAGCTATGGCGTTTACGCGTATATTTTCCTTTGCAAAATGCACCGCAAGCCATTCCGTAAAGTTTGTAACCGCCGCCTTTGCCGCCGAATACGCGGGTATTTTGGTAAGCGGACGGTATGCGTTCATTGAGGAAATATTAAGCACCGAGCAGCCCTTTCTGCCTATCATATCCGCCATAAATACCTGACTCGGCAAAAGCACGCCCTTAATATTAAGGTCAAACACAAAGTCAAAGCCTTTTTCGTCGATATTGAAGAATGTTAAGAAATCGCTTGCCTGCTCGTCGCCCTTTTCGTATTCCTCGTGCGCGGTGGTGCATTTCGGATTGTTTCCGCCCGCGCCGTTTATAAGTATATCGCATTTTCCGAGGTCTTCAAGCACCTTTCCGTGCACCTCTTCAATATTCGCCTTATCAAGCACGTTGCACTTGTAGGCTTTAGCTACTCCGCCAGCCGCGGTGATTTTGTCGGCTACCTTTTTTGCCGCCTCTTCGTTTAAATCAAGCAGCGCCACCTTATTGCCCTTGCCTGCCAAAAACTCGGCAAAGCCGGAGCACAGCACGCCGCCCGCGCCTGTTATTACGATTACCTTTTCCATTATTTTTTCTCCTTTTCTACGGCCTCAAAAAGTCCGTTTATATATGCCGCTCCAAGCGCCCTGTCAAAAAGCCCGTAGCCGGGTTTTCCGCTCTCTCCCCATATCATTCTGCCGTGGTCGGGGCGAACGTATCCGTCAAAGCCCGTATCTACCAGCGCCTTTACTATTTCGTACATATCAAGGCTGCCGTCTTTCGATAAATGCCCGCGTTCTTCAAAGCTGCCGTCCTCTAACAGCTTTACCTGGCGGATATGCATAAACGCTATCCTGCCCATTTCACTGTATTTGCGAACCATTTTCGGAATATCGTTAAACGCCGCACAGCCGAGACTGCCCGTGCAGAAGCAAAGGCTGTTGGCAGGGCTGTTTACTATATTTAACATTCGGTCTATATTCCGCTCGTTTGTTATAATTCTCGGAATACCGAAGATGGGGTACGGCGGGTCGTCGGGGTGTATCGCCATGGTAACTCCGCAGCTTTCCGCCACGGGAATTATCTTTTTAAGGAATTTTTCAAGGTTGCGCCACAGCCCCTCCTCGCCTAAAGCGGAGTAGGCTTTTATCAGATCCCGTACCTCTGCCTGCGTGTAGCTTGCGTCCCAGCCGGGCAGATGAATATCGTCTTTAAGCGGATCAAGGCTTTTAAGCTGATCCATATACATAACAAGGCTTGTTGAGCCGTCCGCCGCCTCTTTGTCAAGCTGGGTTCTTGTCCAGTCGAACACCGGCATAAAATTATATGTAATGCATTTTACGCCGTATTTCGCGCAGCGGCGAATGTTCTCGCAGTAAACCTCGGTATATTCGTCCGCCTTTTCGGTGCCGAGCTTTATTTCCTCAGGCACGGGCACAGACTCTACAATATCAAATATAAGCCCGTTTTCCTCTGCCTGCTCCTTTAATTTTTTAAGGCTTTCTTCGGGCCACACCTCACCCGGCTTTACATCGTAAACCGCAGTCACAACCGAGCGCATATTCGGTATCTGCCTTATGTATTTAAGTGAGATCGGGTCGGTTTCCCCGTACCACCTGAACGACATTTTCATTGCTCTGTCAGCTCCTTTATATTGTAATAGCTTATTTTTTCGGCAAGCCTTACGGCGCTTTCCTTATCGTATTCTCCGCCGTTTACCCACTCACCTAAAATATCCGCCGCAATTCTGCGGAAATAATCATGCCGCGCGTAAGAAAGAAAGCTGCGTGAATCGGTAAGCATACCGAGGAACGAACCGAGCGCCGAATTTTCGGCTATAATTTCCATTTCCTCGCGTATACCGCGCTTGTGGTCGCAGAACCACCAAGCCGCACCGCAGCGTACGTTCGGGAACGCCCCCGCAACAGAGGCTATCTGCGCCGCGTTTGCGGAATTAAGGGTGTAAATAACCGTTTGCGGCATACCGCTGTTTTTATTTATCGCGTCAAGCATATGTATAAGCGCCGTTCCGCTTATTTCGTCTCCCACGCAGTCCACGCCGCAATCCGCGCCCAAGGCGGCAAACAAATTGCTGTTTGCGTTGCGGTAAACGGCTAAGTGCATTTGCATAACAAGGTTTCGTTTTTTATATTCCGCCGCCAAGAAAAGGTACATATTGCCTATAAAGCCTGAATATTCGGTATCGGAAATTTCTGCGCCCGCAAGCACCTTTTTAAATGTATCGTCCGCCGACGCGTTATCTGCAATTCTGTCGGGGAAATGCGGAATACCCACGTCGGTAAAACGGCAGCCGTTAAGGCAGAAGAAATCAAGCCTTTTAATAACTGCGGCTTTAAGACCTTCAAGGTCTGTTATTTCGGCGCCCGATACCTCGGCTAATTTTTTTATGTAATCGGGGTAGCCCTCGCGCCGCACAAGCAGCAGGTTATCCGTTCTGAACGAGGGCAGAACCCTTGTTTTAAAGCCTTTGTCTTCTTTTATTTTTTTGTGGTATTCAAGCGTATCAATAATATCGTCGGTGGTGCAAAGGGTTTCTACTCCCGACTGCTCTATAAGCTTTCTCGGCGACAGCCGATTTTCAGCAATAAAGGCGTTTGCCTCGTCGTATATTTCGGCGGCATTATCGCTTTTTAGCGGCTTATCAATGCCGAAAAACATTGATAATTCCATATGCGACCAATGATAAAGCGGATTACCCGCGGCAAGCTCCAAAGCGGCGGCGTATTTAATAAATTTTTCACGCCAGTCGGTATTGCCTGTAATGTACCTTTCGTCTATACCTGCCGTTCGCATAAGCCGCCATTTGTAATGATCGCCGCCAAGCCACATTTCGCCGATATTATCAAACGGCTTATCCTCAAAAATCTCTTTCGGGGATAGGTGGCAGTGGTAATCAACAATAGGCAGGTCCTTAATTTTAGAATATATTTCCCGTGCCTCTTCTGTTTTAAGCAAATAATTATTATTCAAGTGCTTTTCCCCCACTTTCATTATCATTATACATTAAGCACTTTAGTAATAAAATTGTTGAAATTATCATTATATATTGCAAATATTATCACGTTTAGGCGGAATTTTAAAGGCTTTTGTGAAATAGCTCGATATAACCCTGCCGTCATACGCCGTAAGGCGTGCGGCAATCCGTTTCTCCTTTAAGGGGATTACGGATTCTTTCACGCTCCGCGTTCAGAATGACAAGCCGTTTAGTTATTGCAAACGCCTTATTTATTAAAACGCAAAATAAAAACACAAGGCTCTGTTTTCAGCCTTGTGTTTTTAAAAAAAGCTTAACGTCTCGTCTAATCAAGTATTCTTCCGTCGGTAGAAACGGTTACAACGTTCCACGGTATAAATTTACCGCTGTTTTTAAGGGCGGTTACCGCCGCATGCTCAAGTCCGCCGCAGCAGGGCACCTCCATACGTACCACCGTAACGCTTTTAATATCGTTGTTTTTAATAATCTCGGTAAGCTTTTCGGAATAATCTGCATTATCAAGCTTAGGACAACCCACAAGCGTTATGTGACCTTTTATAAATCTTTCGTGAAACGCGGCGTATGCGTATGCCGTGCAGTCTGCCGCTATAAGCAGCTTTGCGCCGTCAAAATACGGTGCGTTAACAGGCACTAATTTTATCTGCACAGGCCACTGCGAAAGGCGGCTTTCGGCTGCCGGAATATTATTGTATTCCGCCTTTTCCTCTCTTACAATGCGCTTTGAATTTGAGCCGGGGCAGCCGCACGGAAGCGCGCCGTTTGAATGACATTCCTTTTTCTCATTTTCCTTTTTTGCCTTGTTTTCAGCCACAGCCGCCTCGTTGTATGCCGCCGCCTCGCGCACGGTAAAGGTTATGGCGCCAGTTGGACACGCAGGCAGACAGTCACCTAAGCCGTCGCAGTAATCGTCGCGCATAAGCTTTGCCTTGCCGTTTACCATACTTATCGCACCCTCGTGACACGCCGCCGCGCAGGCGCCGCAGCCGTTGCACTTTTCTTCGTCTATTTGTATTATTTTTCTTAACATTTATTATTCCTCCGTTTTTTGTTATGTGCCCATTATAACCTCGCTTTTTATAAAAGTATGTTGTAATTACAACATTTTAAATAAAAAATTTATCTTTTTTGTTTTCCGCAAGTATAATCGCAAGGGAAATAAGGTAGGAAAAATGCTTTTTCGGGTTTTCGGTATCTATATTAAAATCCTCTTTAATTTTATTTATGCGATAAAGCACAGTGTTTCGGTGGGTGAAAAGCCTATTGCAGGTCTCCTTTAACGAGTGGTGGCAGCAAAGGTATGTATAAAGCGTTTCGCACAGCGCGCCGCTGTTTTCCTTATCGTATTTCGCAAGGCTTAATATGTCGCTTTCTATAAGCTCCTTTTTGCCGGCAAGCTTTTTAAGGGTTATTATTACGGCGTATTTTTCACTGTCTTCACAAAAACCGTTTTTGCCGCAAAGCGTTAAATAATCAAGCGTTTCTAAAGCAAAGTCAAAGGCGGATTTAACCGCAAATATACCGCCGAACACATCCGACACCGCTATTTTAAGGTTTTCTCCTTTTGCAATTTCGGCAAGGCGGCTTATATCGTGGTCGCGGTGGATAAACATAACGATTTTATTTTTGTAAATAAACGGGTGTGACGCGTGAAATTCGTTTTCAAGAGTTTTTCTTAAAAAACCGTCTGCCTCGGTACTGCCGCCGTAATTGCTTATATCTATAACCGCAAGCCTTTCGGGGTTAAAGCTTGAAAGATATGTCGAGGCCGCACGCAGTTTAAATCGCGCCTCGTCTGAAAACTCTCCGTCAAGCAGCTCTGTTAAAATTTCCTCGGCAGTGCTTTTAACTATCTGCCGCCGCTCAAAATAAAATTGCTTTGAAACAAGCGCCGCCGCAAAGCTTAATTCCCCGTTTTTAAGCAGGGCTTCTCCGCCGTCCTTTATTATGCATATCATATAACCTATTACCGCACCGACGTCGGATAGGGTATAAGCTAAGCATTTAAGGCTGCCGGTTTCAAACGTAAAGTATTCCTTTTCAGCCGTTTGCGCGGCACGGCTTAGGGCGGCGCCCGCCTCAAACGAAAGCTCGCCGTGCAAAACGGCACGGGTATATTCCGATTGCCCGTAGTCAACGGGTGCAAAGCTTGCTGCTATACGGAAAGCACAATCCACAATTACGGTGGGGCTTCCCCATATTTCGCTTATATTGCTTATAAATTCCGAAAAATCGGTACTTTCCAAAAAAGCTGTTAAAATTTTTTCTTTAGACATAAGAATACCTCTTTGTGCTTACAGCATAAATAACTTTAAAATTATTATACCGCCGCACCGTTGAAATTTCAAGCCCCGCGAGTATAATAATAAGCGTAAAAAGAAAAAAGAAGATGATACCGATGAGCAGAAAAATCGGAAACACAAAAATAAAAAATAACGCTTAATTATTTGGAGGCTTTTATATGTTTGAAATGAGACCTTATGCTAAAAAGAATAATTCCCTTTATAATCCGTTCCGCGATATGGACGAATTTGAAAAGAGGTTTTTTGCTTCGCCGTTCGGCTTTTTTGAAAACGGTGTGCTTGACGAGTTCAAGACCGATGTAAAGGACGAGGGCGACCGTTACGAACTGGAGGCTGATTTGCCCGGCTTTGACAAAAAGGATATTCACCTTGATGTAAACGGCGATACCCTTACCGTAAGTGCCGAAAGACATTCGGAGCACGAGGAAAAGGATAAGAAAGGCAAATATGTACGCTGCGAGCGTTCTTACGGCACGTACAGCCGTGAGTTTGACGTATCCGGTGTTAATACCGAAGGCATTAAAGCCAAATACGAAAACGGCGTATTAAAGCTTACAATGCCTAAAAAAGCAGACGCTCTGCCCGAAACAAAACGGCTTGAGATTGAATAACAACAACAGCCGAAACGCATTTGTGCGTTTCGGCTGTTATTTGTTTTTCCTTTCATCGCGCGTATCGAGTATACGCAGTTCGTTTTTCCCTATCGTCATTGCGAACAACGCAGGGTGCGCGGCAATCCGTCCCCTTTTAAGGAGATTACGGATTGCCGCGATCGCTTTTAGCTTTAAATGACAACGGGGCTGTTTTAACGCAACAGCCCTGTAATTTATTTTTCGCCGCTGTCTGCTTCAAACCAAAAGCAAACGCCGTCCTCGGTATTATAAACGCCGCATTTATGCCCGTGCAGCTTCATTATGGCGGATACTATTGAAAGCCCTAACCCAAAACGGCTGCTGTCGCGCTTGTGCGAGGTATCCCCCCTGTAAAAGCTTTGCCATATCTGCGGCATATCCTTTTCGTCTATATGGCTGCCGCTGTTAAATAACGATATGCGGATTATGCCGTTTTCGGCTTTACATTCGGTTTTAACAGTGCCGTTTTCGGGGGTGTGCGCCGCCGCGTTTTCAAGATATGCCTTTAAAACCTGCTCTGTTTGCAGCGGATCGGCCGAAATAAAGGTTCCTTTAGGTATTAAGTTTTCGGCGGTTATTTTTTTTGCCTTAAAAATGCGGCTTATCATATCGTCGCAAAGCTGCGATACATCAAAGCTTTCTATATTAAGGGGTATCTGCCCCGATTCATAACGCGAAAGCTCCAGTATGCTCAGCACCAGCTTATTCATACGGCGGCTTTCGTCAATTATTGTGTTGCAGTATTCCTCTCTTGATTCGGCGTTTATATTAAGCTTAAGCCCCTCGGCATAGCCGCTTATTATCGCGATCGGCGTTTTAAGCTCGTGCGAAACGTTAGCCACAAAGCCGCGGCGCATTACATCAAGCTGGCGTTCAAGCTCAATATCGCTTTTAAGCTTTTCGTTGGTTGCCTTAAGGTCCGTAAGCGCCGTATCAAGCGACGCCGAAAGCTCGTTTACCGAAGCCGCCAGCTGACCTATTTCATCACTGCGGTTAATTTTAAGCTTGCGCTTAAAGTTAAGCCTTGCCATATCTCTTGTTATTTCGTTCATTTCGGATATAGGCTTTGATATCTGCCTTGAAAGCAAAAGCACCCATATTACCGAAACCAAAAAGCAAATAACCGATACTATTGCAATAAACTCGTTTGCAACCGCGGCGGAGTTTGAAATAAGCTGCTTTTGCACCCTTACCTCGGCTGTAAGCCCGTTATCAAGCTGCTTTGTGCAAAGCAGAAATTCCTGCTTATCGAACCGCCTTACCGCCGTTTCAAACACTATCCCGTCAGACAGCTGTTCGCTTTTAACCGCAGTCATTTCCTCGTGCGCCATAACAAATTTATCGTTTTTTTGCGAAAAATAATCCATCATCTGGCTGCCGTGCGTGGTGTAAAGTATTCTGCCTGAGGTATTATAAATTTCAACGTCGAAATTATATTTTTCATTTATATCCGAAAGCGCCTTTATAACCGCGTTTGCGTCGTCAAGGTCAAGGCGGCTTACGGCGTATATCTGCTCTTTAAGCTCCTTTTTTTCCTTTAAGCTGAAAAAACGTATAAGCAGCGCCACGTCCGAAAGGCAAAGCACAAGCACAAACGCGGCAAAAACCGCCGCCAAGCGTATAAAAATATTAAACCACAGACGGTTTTTAAGCTCTTTAAATTTCAAGCTTATACCCCATTCCGTATATTGTTTTAAGGTGCGAAACGCCGTAATCGCCGAGCTTTGTTCTAAGGCGCGCTATGTGGGAATCGACGGTTCGCGAGTCGCCTAAATAATCGTAGCCCCAGATGGCGTTTAAAAGCTGATCCCTTGTAAGCACTCTGCCGGCGTTTTCGTAAAGATAGGAAAGCAGCTCAAATTCTTTAAGCGTAAGCTCTAACGCGGCGCCGTCTATATACGCCGTAAACGCGTCGTTATCTATCACAAGCCCGCGTTTTACCTCCTCGCCGCTAAGCGGCTGACCGGAGCTGCGTTTTAAAAGCGCGTCGACGCGCTTTACAAGCACCGCGGGAGAAAACGGCTTTGTAACATATTCGTCTATACCCGATTCAAAGCCCGTAAGCAGATCGAATTCCTCCGCCCTTGCCGAAAGCATAATAACGGGTATATTGCTTTGCTTTCTTATTTCGCGGGTTACCTCCCAGCCGTCGATTTCTGGCATCATAATATCTATCACGGCAAGCTTTATGTCGGGATTGGCGGAAAAGACCTCAAGCGCCTCTCTGCCGTCCGCCGCGCTTACGGTTTCATACCCTGCCGCATTTAAAAAGTCGGACACAAGCTTTACTATGCGCTCCTCGTCGTCCGCTATAAGTATTTTTTTCTTTTCCATAAAAGTCCCCCCGTTTTCTGATTTTAATATAAGCGAAATATTTATTATTTTTATTAAGAATTTGTAAATTAAAAAGCGCCGGCACGCGAATATACGCGCGCCGGCGGAGCCTTACATGGATTTTTCTGTTTCGGCTATGCTGTTTTCAAGCATTGTGATTTTTTCAAGCACCTTTTTAAGGCTCTCGCGCTGCTGCTCAACAACCGCCGCGGGCGCTTTGGCAACAAAGCCCTGATTGTTAAGCTTTTTCTCAAAGAATTCCTTATCGTCGTTAGCCTTTTTAAGCTCCTTTTTAAGCCTTTCAAGCTCGGCGGTAAAGTCCACAAGCTCGCGCATGGGCATAAACACGGTGGCGGCGTCGGTAATAACGCGAACCGCTCCCTCGCTTTCAAAGCTGTCGCCTATTTCCACTTCCGAAGCATAGGCTAAGCGGCAGATATACGCCGTTCCGCGCGAGAACGTATCGTTAAATTTGGTTGCAATGCAAACCTTTGCCTTCTTTGAGGGCGGAACGTTCATTTCGGCGCGGCGGTTTCTTACCGCCTTTATTACCGCCATAATTTTTTCAAAATCCTCTTCCTCGGCGGCAAATTCAAGCGCGGCGTCGAACCTCGGCCAATCGGTCACCATAAGCGCCTCGCCCTTATGCGGCAGCGACTGCCAAATTTCCTCGGTTATAAAGGGCATAAAGGGGTGCAAAAGCGCTAAAGTACCCGTAAACACATATATAAGCACGGCTCTTGCGGTGTCGGCGGCTTTTTCGTCCTCGCCGTTTAAGCGGGATTTGCAGATTTCAATATACCAATCGCAGAAAACGTCCCAAATAAAATCGTAAAGCTTTTGAACCGCCATTCCAAGCTCGTATTTTTCAAGATTTTCGGTAACGTCCCTTACAACCGCGTTGTATTTTGATAATATCCACTTATCCTCAAGCGCGAAGCTATCGGGTTCAAGCGGCAGAACCTCTTCCGATTTTAAATTCATAAGAATAAATCTTGTGGCGTTCCAAAGCTTGTTTGCAAAGTTGCGGCTTGATTCAACGCGCTCTTCGATATAGCGCATATCGTTTCCGGGACTGTTGCCTGTTGCAAGCGAGAAACGCAGCGCGTCCGCGCCGAATTTATCGATTACCTCAAGCGGGTCTACGCCGTTTCCGAGCGATTTCGACATTTTTCTGCCCTGCGAATCGCGCACAAGCCCGTGAATAAGCACCGTATCAAACGGAACCTCGCCTGTTTGCTCAATTCCTGAGAACATCATACGCATTACCCAGAAAGGAATTATATCATAGCCCGTAACAAGGGTGTTTGTGGGATAATAATGCTTAAAGTCGGCGGTTTCTTCGGGCCAGCCGAGGGTTGAAAACGGCCATAAAGCCGATGAGAACCAGGTATCAAGCGTATCGGGATCCTGCGTGATATTCTTACTGCCGCAGTGCGCGCAGCAGTACGCGTCTTCCTTGGAAACTGTTATTTCGCCGCAATCCGCACAGTACCATGCAGGTATGCGGTGACCCCACCAAAGCTGACGGGATATGCACCAATCGCGTATATTTTCAAGCCAGTGGAAATAAATTTTTTCAAAGCGCTGGGGAACAAATTTTGTTTCGCCCTTTTTAACCGCCTCGATAGCAGGCTCGGCAAGGGGCTTCATTTTAACAAACCACTGCTTTGAAACGCGCGGCTCAACCGTTGTGCCGCAGCGGTAGCAGGTGCCCACGTTGTGAACGTGCTCCTCAATCTTTACAAGCGCGCCCTCTTTTTCAAGGTCGGCAACAATAGCCTTGCGCGCCTCGTAGCGGTCCATTCCCGCATATTTCGGGTAATCGGCTACAATCTTTGCGTCGTCGGTTAAAACGTTTATAACCTCTAAGTTGTGGCGAAGACCTACTTCAAAGTCGTTCGGGTCATGCGCGGGGGTAATTTTAACAACGCCTGTTCCGAAATCGGTTTCAACGTAATCGTCGGCAATAACGGGTATTTCACGGTGAACAAGCGGCAAAATAAGGGTTTTGCCCACTAAGTCCTTATATCTTTCATCATTCGGGTTAACCGCAACGGCGGTATCGCCGAGCAGGGTTTCGGGGCGGGTAGTTGCAAGCTCCAAATAGCCGCTGCCGTCCTTAAACGGGTAGCGCAAATGCCAAAAATGCCCTGCCTGCTCCTCATATTCAACCTCGGCGTCCGAAATAGAGGTTTTGCAGTGGGGGCACCAGTTAATAATTCTTTCGCCCCTGTAAATAAGCCCCTTTTCGTAAAGACGGACGAAAACCTCCTTAACCGCCTTGCTGCACCCCTCGTCAAGGGTAAAGCGCTCTCTTTCCCAGTCGCACGAGGAACCCATTTTTTTAAGCTGCTCTATAATTCTGCCGCCGTACTGCTTTTTCCACTCCCAGGCGCGCTCCAAAAAGCCGTCTCTGCCGACATCCTCTTTCGTAAGCCCCTCCTGCCGCATTTTTTCAACAATTTTCGCCTCGGTCGCAATGGAGGCGTGGTCGGTGCCCGGCACCCATAAGGTGTCGTACCCCTGCATACGCTTAAAGCGGATAAGTATATCCTGCAGCGTATTGTCGAGCGCATGCCCCATATGGAGCTGACCCGTAATGTTCGGGGGCGGAATAACTATTGTGTAGGTAGGCTTATTTTCCTCGCATTTTGCGTGGAAGTACCTGCCGTTAAGCCACATTTTATAAATTCTGTCTTCAACCTCTTTCGGGTCGTACTGTTTTGATAGTTCTCTTGCCATTAAGATTTCTCTCCGTCCGTAAAAAAATGAATATTAAAAAAATTAAAGGGTATATTATAGTTGTCAGCGACGGATAAAGCGTTTGCACCGGCGCCGACGCAGGGCGCCGGTAGTAACCGACGCTCTTTTTTGTTTTACAGTATCATCTGCTCCTGCTCGGCAGTACCGACAGGCTTTTTACTGCCCGCCGCAGGCAGGTTGCGCGTGCGGTAGCGGTGGTCGCCGTCTAAGCTGTCTTTTTCGTAAAAGACGACTTCGGAAAGCCTTTGCCCGCGCTTTTGTGTCATTACGGCTATGCCGCCGTTATCCTTTGTGGTCTTTGCGGGAACAGACGCAGTGTTTACTATAAGCATACGCCCGTTTGTGGATTTTAAGAGCAGTTCGGTATCCTCTTTTATAAAGAAAATGCTGTGCAGGGTAAATTTATCGCAATATGCCTTTATAAGCTTTTTGCGGTTGGTCTTTGTTTGGTAAGAGGAAAGCGGAACCTTAGCTATTCTGCCGTTATCAAACACAAAAAGCATATATCCCTTATAATCGGCGGTTGCCACCATATAAACGGCGTTTTCCGCCTCGTCAAATTCAAGCCTTGAGGGTACATAGTCGCCGAGCACGCTCGCCTTGCCGTCGGCAAATTCAGACGTGCGGGATTTATAGACCTGCGATTTATTTGTAAAGAACAAAAGCTCCTCTGCATTGGTGGACTCGACCGTCTGCGTTATTTCGTCCCCCTCTTTCAGCTTTTGCTCGCCGCTCATTCTGAGCGACTGCGGGGTTATTTTCTTGAAATATCCGTCCTTGGTAAAGAAAAGGGTTACGGGTGAGGTATCAAGCTCGATAGGCTCGTCCTCGCCGCTTTCCTCCGCCGCGCTTATAATCTCGGTCTTTCTGTCCTGCCCGTATTTTTCGGCAACTTCCTTTAATTCCTTAATTATTATATTTAAAAGCTTTGAGCGGGAGTTTAAAACCCCCTCCATCTCGGCGATTTCCTTCATCAGGTCTTCAATATCCGCCGTGCGCTTTAAAATATATTCGCGGTTTAAGTGGCGCAGCTTTATTTCCGCAACGTATTCCGCCTGAATTTCGTCTATTCCGAAGCCTATCATCAGGTTCGGCACAACCTGCGCTTCCTCGTCGGTCTCGCGCACAATTTTGATTGCCTTATCGATATCAAGCAGTATCTTTTCAAGGCCCTTTAAAAGGTGCAGCCTGTCCTTTGCCTTTGAAAGCTTAAAGTAAACGCGGCGGCGCACGCATTCCTCCCTGAATGCTACCCACTCGGATATAATTTCCTTAACGCCCATAACGCGCGGCGAGCCTGCAATTAAAATATTGAAGTTGCAGGAAAAGCTGTCTTCAAGCGGGGTCATTTTCATAACCTTTTTCATAAGCTTTTCGGGGTCTGCCCCGCGCTTTAAATCTATTGTAATTTTAAGACCGTTTAAGTCTGTTTCATCGCGAATATCGTTAATTTCGGTTATTTTTTTAAGCTTTGCAAGCTCTATTACCTTTTCTATAATTGCCTCGCTTGTGGTAGTGGGCGGTATTTCGGTAATGTCTATGCAGTTTTGCGATTTATCGTAAGCGTATACGCCCCTTACCTTAAAGCTGCCGCGCCCCGTTTCGTAAATCCTTTCCATTGCCGCGCGATCGTATAAAAGCTTACCGCCTATCGGAAAATCGGGGGCTAAAAGGGTGTCCGCAACATTTATATCGTTATCCCTTATATAGCTTATCGTGGTCTCGCAAACCTCGCGCAGGTTAAACGGGCAAATTGAGCTTGCCATACCTACGGCAATACCCGTATTAGCGTTTACAAGCACCGAGGGGAATGTGACGGGAAAAAGCGTAGGCTCTTTCATGGTGGCGTCGTAGTTATCCACAAAATCTACCGTGTCTTTATCTATATCGGCAAAAAGCTCTGATGCAATGGGGGATAGCTTTGCCTCGGTATAACGCGAGGCGGCGTATGCCATATCGCGCGAGTAGGCTTTACCGAACGAGCCCTTAGAGGCAACATACGGGTGCAAAAGCGCCTGATACCCCTCTGATAAACGCACCATTGTCTCATAAATGGCTGCGTCGCCGTGGGGGTTTAACTGCATGGTGCGCCCGACAATATTAGCCGATTTTATTGTACTGCCCTTTAAAAGCCCCATATTATACATTGTATATAAAAGCTTTCTGTGCGAGGGCTTAAAGCCGTCTATTTCAGGTATCGCACGGGATACTATAACGCTCATAGCATATGGCATATAGTTGGTTTCAAGCGTGTCGGTTATCGGCTGCTCGACCGTAAGCCCCGCGCCGGCAATGTAAGCGTTTATTTTAGGCCGCACGGACTTTGGTTCTTTCTTTTTCTTTGTTGCCAAAATTTCACTTCCAATTTTTAATTCCGAATTCTGCATTCCGAATTACGAATTAAGATAGGTCTGCCTCATCAAGATACATATAGCCGTTTTCGGCTATAAAGTCCTTTCTGCCCTGCAAATCGTCCCCAAGCAGCAAATCAAACATCTGCGAGGTACGCTCGGCGTCCTGCGGCATAACCTTTATAAGACGGCGCGTTTCGGGATTCATTGTGGTAAGGTTCATCATATCGGGCTGGTTTTCGCCCAGTCCCTTTGAGCGCTGAATGGTGTACTTGCTATCCCCTATTTTATCAAGAATATCAATCTTTTCCTTTTCGTCATAGGCAAAGTAGGTCATATCCTTTGTGCCTATTTCGTAAAGCGGGGTTTCGGCAATATAAATTTTGCCCTCGTTTATAAGGGTGGGCATAAGCCTGTATATCATTGTAAGAATAAGGGTGCGGATCTGAAAGCCGTCCACGTCCGCGTCGGTACAGATTATAACCTTATTCCACCGCAGCGCCGAAAGATCGAAGGTGGCAAGCCCCTTGTTCGCCTTGGACTTTACCTCAACCCCGCAGCCTAATACCTTAATAAGATTGGTTATAATCTCGCTTTTAAACACCTTTTCGTAATCGGCTTTAAGGCAGTTTAAAATTTTGCCCCTTACGGGTATTATTGCCTGAAATTCGGCGTTTCGCGCCAGCTTGCAGGAGCCCAAAGCCGAATCGCCCTCAACTATAAATACCTCGCGCTGCTCTACGTCCTTTGAGCGGCAGTCTACAAATTTATCCACCCTGTCAAGCATAGAGTTTGAGGATTGCAGGGTTTTTTTAAGGTTAATGCGCTCCCTTTCGCTGCGCTCGCGGCTGCGCTTGTTTACAAGCACCTGGTCGGCTATTTTATCCGCCTCGGCTTTATTTTCAATAAAATATACTTCAAGCTGATGCCGCAGAAAATCGGTCATAGCCTCGTATATAAATTTATTGGTAATAGCCTTTTTGGTCTGGTTTTCGTAGGACGTTACGGTTGAAAACGAGGAAATAACCAGCACCAAACACTCTTCAATATCCGAAAAGGTGATTTTGCTTTCGTTCGATTTATATTTGCCGCTTTGCTTTATATACGCGTCTATCTGCGAAACAAAGGCGCTGCGCGTAGCCTTTTCGGGCACGCCGCCGTATTCAAGCCAGCTTGAATTGTGGTAATACTCCTTTAATGTACGGCGGTTTGAAAAGCAAAGCGCCGCGTTTATTTTAACCTTGTATTCGGGTTTGTCCTCGCGGTCTCTGCCCTTTCTTTCGGTCTGCCAAAACTGAACGGAGGAAAGCCTTTCCTCCCCCACGGTTTCGTTTACATAATCCTTAATACCGTTTTTATAAACAATTTCCTGCTGCACAAAGCGCGCGCCCTGCTGCTCCTTAAAAATAAACAGCAGCCCGTCGTTTACGATTGCCTGCCTTTTAAGGGTATCAAGAAAATACTCGGTGGGAATATCAACGTCGGTAAAAACCTCAATATCGGGCTTCCAACGGGTTTTGGTGCCCGTGTCCTTGCCGTCGTAAGGCTCTTTTTTAAGCCCGCCCACATTGTAGCCCTTTTCAAAATGCAGGTTATATTTAAACCCGTCGCGCTTTATTTCAACGTCCATATATTCCGAAGAATACTGCGTAGAGCAAAGACCTAAACCGTTTAAGCCTACCGAATACTCGTAGTTTGCGCCGTCGTTCGTGTTGTATTTGCCGCCTGCGTACAATTCGCAGTATAAAAGCTCCCAGTTAAAGCACTGCTCCTTATTATTAAAGTCTACCGGAGCGCCGCGCCCGAAATCCTGCACCTCAATAGAGCCGTCGGCATATTTTGTAACAACTATCTTCTGCCCGTAGCCCTCGCGCGCCTCGTCTATCGAGTTTGATATTATTTCAAAAACCGAATGCTCGCAGCCGTCAAGCCCGTCCGAGCCGAAAATAACGCCGGGGCGCTTTCGCACCCTGTCGGGGCCTTCAAGCTTTTTTATACTGTCGTTGCCGTATTCCGCGGTGGTTTTCGCCATTAGACGTATCTCTCCTTATTATAATAACTCAAAATACATTATACACCAAATTAAAGCTTGCAGTCAAGTAATAATGCGGCAATAGTTTTTATTTTAAAAAATGCTTGACAAAAACATATGAGCGTGCTATCATATGAATAGAAATTCATATGAACGGAGGTTCAAATGATGAGCTGTCAGCACAACCATACGGCTTTGCTTGACTTAGTACGGCACGAACTGCCGCGCGAGGAAATGCTGTGCGACCTTGCGGATCTGTTCAAGCTGTTCGGCGATACCACGCGTATGCGCATTTTGTTTTCGCTTTTTGAATCCGAAATGTGCGTGTGCGCCATTGCAGAGCTGCTGGGTATGACGCAATCGGCAATATCGCACCAGCTTAAGGTGCTTAAGCAAAGCAACCTTATCGCCTGCCGCCGCGAGGGCAAAACAATATATTATTTCCTTGCGGACGATCACGTGCGGACCATAATCGGGCAGGGCTTTGACCATTTAATTGAAGAAAGGAAAAATAAAAATGAAAAAAGTATTTGAGCTTGAGGATCTCGACTGTGCAAACTGCGCCGCAAAAATGGCGGAGGCTGTAAGAGGAATTGAGGGCGTAACCTATGCCGACGTTAATTTTTTAACCCAAAAAATGACCGTTGAGGCAGACGACGAAAGCTTTGACGCCGTAATGAAAAAGGCGGTAAAGCTGTGCAAAAGGATCGAGCCGGACTGCACTATAATACTTAAATAAGAGGTGTTGGCTTATGAGCCGCAAGCATAAAAAAAAGCTGATACGCATTATTATTGCCGCGGTACTGCTTGTTGCGGTTACACTTTTGCCGGCAAGCAATATTATTAAGCTGTTTTTATACCTTATACCCTATCTTGTTATCGGGTGGGACGTTGTTCTGTCGGCTGTGCGCAATATAATTCACGGTCAGGTTTTCGACGAACAGTTTTTAATGGCGCTTGCAACCATAGGCGCCTTCGGTACGGGCGAGTATAAAGAGGCGGTTGCCGTTATGCTCTTTTACCAGATAGGCGAGCTGTTTCAGGGAATTGCCGTCGGCAAAAGCCGCAAAAGCATAGCAAGCCTTATGGACATAAGACCCGACAGCGCGGTTGTTATAAGAAACGGCGAGGAAATAAAGGTATCGCCCGAAGAAGTGGAAAAGGGCGAAACAATTATTGTAAGGCCGGGCGAAAAAATACCGCTTGACGGCGTTGTACTAAGCGGCAGCACCACGGTAAACACTGCGGCGCTTACGGGCGAAAGCCTGCCGCGCGACGTTGAAACAGGCGGCAAGGTAGTAAGCGGTTCGGTTAATCTTACGGGCGTTATAACCGTTAAAACCGAAAGCCTTTATGCCGAAAGCACCGTTGCCAAAATACTTGATTTGGTTGAAAACTCCTCGGCTAAAAAGGCTAAAACCGAAAACTTTATAACAAAATTTGCAAAGTATTACACGCCCTGCGTTGTAATTTCAGCACTGCTTTTGGCGTTTGTTCCGCCGCTTATAACGGGCGAATGGGGCAAATGGATACAGCGCGCGCTTATATTCCTTGTGGTATCATGCCCGTGCGCGCTTGTAATTTCGGTTCCGCTTTCGTTTTTCGGCGGTATCGGCGGCGCCTCAAAGCGCGGCGTGCTTGTAAAGGGCGCGAATTATATAGAGGTGCTTTCAAAATTAAACACCGTTGTGTTTGATAAAACGGGAACGCTTACAAAGGGTACCTTTAAGGTTACCGCCGTTCACCCCGAAAAGTCGGGCGAAGACGAGCTGCTCGATATTGCCGCCGCTGCCGAAAGCCATTCCAACCACCCGATAGCCGAATCCATAATAGCGGCGCATAAAGGTCATATAGACTCATCGCGTATAGGCACGGTTACAGAGCACGCCGGAATGGGCATTGAAGCGATAATAGACGGCAGGGATATTTTTGCCGGCAACGGCAAGCTTATGGATAAAGCGGGAGCGAAATGGCACAACTGCCATATAAACGGCACGGTTATCCATATTTCAGAGGGGAGCGATTACCTCGGTCACATTGTAATTTCAGACGAGGTAAAGCCCGATTCAAAGGAAGCGATTGCCGGCCTTAAAGCGCTCGGCATTGCAAAAACCGTTATGCTTACGGGCGACCGCAGGGAAATTGCCGAAGCCGTAGGCCGTGAATTGGGGCTTGACGAGGTGCACGCTGAGCTTATGCCGGACGGCAAGGTGCGCGACGTTGAATCGCTTTTAGCCGAGGGCGGAACCCTTGCATTTGTGGGCGACGGAATAAACGACGCCCCCGTGCTTGCCCGCGCCGATATAGGCATTGCAATGGGCGCTATGGGAAGCGACGCGGCTATCGAGGCGGCGGACGTTGTGCTTATGGACGATAAGCCCTCAAAGCTGCCCGAAGCTGTTAAGATAGCGCGAAAAACCATGGGCATTGTTTGGCAGAACATAATCGTTTCGCTTGCGGTTAAGGCTGCGGTTCTTATTTTGGCGGCGTTAGGCCACGCAAATATGTGGCTTGCAATATTCGCCGACGTAGGCGTTACGGTGCTTGCAATACTTAACGCCATGCGCGCAATGAGCGTTAAAAAATAACCGAAAGCTGTTTAAGCTTTAATATTACGGGGCTGTAATCCTTTTATTAAGGGAATACAGCCCCGTATAATAATAATATAACCGATACCCGCACCCGATTTTTATGCGGTGCTTTTACCAACGCACCGTTTTGTCATTGCGGTGCGGGTGTCCGGTGGACACCTCTGCGAAGCAGAAGCACCGACCGAGCCGGCAGGCGAGACCGCCGTAAGGTGCGTGGCAATCCGTTTCTCCACCCTCCTCGTCATTGCGAGGGGCTTTAGCCCCGCGGCAATCCGTCTCCCCTGCTCCCCCGTCATTGCGAAGCCGTGTAAACGGCTGTGGCAATCCGTTCCCCTTGTCATTACAATAAAAAAGCTTTAATATCCGCAATGCTTTACGGGTATTAAAGCTTTTTGTATTTAAGCAAATTATAAATCTATTTTTCCGTTATATTAGCCTTATTATTCCCTGCCGAATAAATAATCAAGCGATACATTAAGTATTTTTGATATTGTGTCTATTTCAATATCCGTTACCGCGCGCCTGCCGTTTTCAATTCTTGAAATTGAGCCTCGACAGGTGTATACAGCCTCAAGCTCCAATTTTTCAGACAATTGCTTTTGAGTCAATCCTGCTTTTTCACGCGCCGATTTAATTTTAGAACCGATTATATTTACATTTTCCGTATCAATTATTCTTTTCATTTTATTTCTATACCGTCGGTGTCGCCGCACAGCCAATCCATAGTAACGCCGAGCGCCTTGGCAATTATTCGCAGTTCGGCGTCGCATACGTGCCTTTGGTTTTTCTCAATACGGGAAATAATAAGCGGCGTTATATCCATTCCCATAAACTGTATTTTACGCGCTAAATCGTCCTGAGTCATAGGCGGCTTTTGCAAGGCTCTGCCGAGTCTTACCCGTTCCGCACAAATATTTCCTTTTATAAGAAAAAGACTTTTCGCCATAACATACACCCTCAAACATCTTAAATGGATATTTACTATCTAATATTGATTTTAAAGTGTCATTATGGTATAATGTTGACAGGGTGGATATAAAATATCCACTTAATATATTTTTTTTAAAAATATTGGAGAAGACAAATTATGACCGTAATATTTTTCGGACACCGAAACACGCCGGACGGCATACAGCCGTTGCTTAAGAAAGCATTGATACAGCTTATTGAAAAAGAGGGCGCCGATACCTTTTATGTGGGGAACGAGGGAAATTTTGACTGTATGGTATATAAAACGTTAAAGGAATTAAAAACGATATATCCCTTTATTGAATTTAAGGTAATGTTGGCTTACCTTACAAAACGCAAAAGCGATTTTTACACGCCGGAGCCGGACGATACCGTATTTCCCGACGAGTTGTTAAAAACTCCGCTTAAATTTGCTATATCAAAAAGAAACAATATAATGCTAAAGCTTGCCGATACGGTTGTTATGTATGCCTGCACGGCAGGCAGTACGCTTAATTTAAAAGCCTTGGCGGAGGACAGGGGTAAAAGGGTTATAAATTTATATAAGACAGGGAATTAAAAAGGGGAACGGATTGCCGCACGCCTGACGTCGTTCGCAATGACAAACGTTGGTTTGCAAAGCTCCATTCTTTGTCATTCTGAACGCGAAGCGTGAAAGAATCCGTAATACCCCTAAGGGGGAAAACGGATTGCCACAGCCGTTTGCACGGCTTCGCAATGACAGGTAAACGAAAGTATACCGCACACCACAAATATTCGCAATAACTAAATTGTGTGTCATTCTGAGCGCATAGCGCGAAAGAATCCGTAATTCCCCTTTAAAAGAAAAACAGACCTCTGCGCACCTTACGGCGCCCAATGCCGCTTGCAACGGCAAAGGCTTTTCGGCAAGGTTGGTTTTTGCCGTTTCGGCACGCTTACAGCCGCGGAAAATCCGCGGCTCAGTCTGTCGAAAAACCCAAAATTCAAGCTGAGATTGGGATTAAAAATTT